>Ga0209354_10000100_pt1 | contig 41546 bp, 37 predicted proteins | sample LauGreSpBDMM15DD_2_FD_187562 | JGI IMG/M metagenome (GOLD analysis project Ga0209354, IMG submission 187562) | Freshwater lake microbial communities from Lake Michigan, USA - Sp13.BD.MM15.DD (SPAdes) (version 2) | ecosystem: Environmental > Aquatic > Freshwater > Lake | place: Lake Michigan...
ACAAAGTTTAGGCGTCATACCACATTTTATACCACATTTTACCCCACACCCACCCCACATTTTACACAACATTTTACACCACAAAGTTTACCACTTCACACATTCACACACACACTCTATCTCACCTCTTCACTCCACCTAACATATACTCTCATATAACACACTCTCACGTGACACGTGCAATGTACACAACTGCATCTCACCTATATATGACATCTTCATCTCCTCATCTAAACATTTGTAAAAATCTGCAACTAATATATCCCCACTACACTTATCTAACACAGATAATAACATATTCGTCATCACATTACCATCCCCTGTCACGTATGAATCTTGATTATCCAACGATGAACCTATAGTTACCCAATCATATTTTACATCAACCTTATCTATCATTGAACCAGATGAACAATGATCTGAGATTAATATCACCATTAACCTCTTATTACCACCACAATCTATAACCGCACGATTTATTGTATCTGTTATATCATCATCTACTACATTACCATCTGGTAATTGATACACTTCATCCATAGCATCAATAGAAGTTTCACCATTATATACACTCACCCACTCATCACCATTAGTATCTATTATTTGATTACCATGACCATTCATATAAATATACAATCTAGGTTTTTCCACATCCAAACTTAACGCTGCTTTGACACTTTTATATATTGTATCTTTCACATTTGATACTGTAACGCCACCGTTAAATAATGTGGTCACATTCATATCATTTATACCCGCAAAATTTTTAAATCTATCCGTAAACCTTAATGCTGTACTCTCTGAGGTACTTGTACCCCAATAATCCTTTGATATCACTAATAAGTATTTATTCATTGTATATACATTAGAAAAAAAAAACTATACAAAATTTCAAACATTTATAAACAAAAAGACTAATATACGCATTATGCCAATTATGTAAATTTTTTTTCTATAGTAAAATTATAACAATATGGGCTGCGAAAATATTATCAAACTTTTTTTCCACATGTCAAATACTATTAAATTATATCATTGGCAAACCACCAGTTTCGCTAGACATAAAGCAACATGTGAACTATTCAATAACCTCCAACCACTCATTGATGATTTTATAGAAGTTTATATGGGAAGATATGACCGCCCATCATTCCCAGATGGATTTAAACTTAATATCAAAGAACTTTCAGATGACTCTGTGGTAGAATTAGTGCAAGAATACATTGATTATCTTAAAAATGAATTACCAAAGTATATAAAATCATCAGATACTGATTTATTTAATATTAGAGACGATATGTTATCCAACTTGAATAAAGTACAATACTTATTTACATTGAATTAAACAAAATTATTATGTATATATTATATAATAATGCCATTTCCCAGCACTGGAGCTATCAAACTTTCGGATATAAAAAAATCTGCATATGTTAGCGATTCTTCATACTTTTTAGATAAAATTTCTACCAAAAGCAAAGAAAATACAGGTTCTGCTTATTCAGTTAGACTTGTTAATTCTAGTTACTATGGACCTTCGGTTAATGTAAGAAGATCTAGTGATAATGCAACTCAAGATTTTTATTCAGATATCGATGGAAATCTTGGTACTGAATATCTTGCAAAAGGTACAACTTTTGAATCTTGGTTAGGAACTGATAATGGACACGTAACAAAAATGTACGACCAAACTGGTAATGGTAGACACGTATCACAAAGCACAAATGCCAACCAACCCCTGATCGGACCATATCACGTTTTACAAGCTATTAGTTCTGCTGGTAGAACAGCAACTAGAGGTGCTTATGGACTTTTTAGAATGAGTAATACATACACTGGACCTACTATTAAATTCAGAAGAAGTTCAGATAATGCCGTAAGTGACTTTTATGCTAACGCTAGTGGATCCCTAGGTACATCCATTAATGCCACAGGAACTACATTTTCAACATGGGCAGCATCAAGTACAATATATGTAGATACATGGTATGATCAAAGTGGTAATGGATTTCATTGTACACAAACTACAATCGGTTCCCAACCCCTTTATAATCAAACAGTAGGTGTTATAGACTTTAATACTGATAAATGGATGAATATGGGTAGCACAACAGGACCATTCCCCACTGGATCTAACCCATCTTATTCTTTCATTTTTAAACATGGTGATGTTAGTTTACCTAGTCCAAATTATTCTGTAGCATTTGCTTCTGGTGGAACTTCAACAAATAATAGTAATAATCTCGGTATATCTAAAACAAACGATGGAACTGCATATTCGAATTTTTGGTATAGCAATGATCAAAATTTTGGTCAATTCCGTACCGGAAATATAATCGCTGCTAAACACGATGGGACAACACAAACAACTTATGTTAATAATATCCAACAAAACACAGCAACCAGAACTGGCCTTAATGTAAGTGTTGCTCAACAATTACTTGGTAGAGATGCACGAGGTACAAGTACTGCCTACAATAGCCAAATGTATTATTTATATGTTATGAATACTACTGTATCTGACAGTGATAGAATAATTCTTTCACAATATGAACCTCAATACGGATTTCAATCAAACGTATATTCACCTTTTAAATATAACATATCTTATAATGGGACATCTTCTTTAACAATAGATCCAGCTACCGTCGGGTGCGAATATCCACCACCTAATACAATCAGTTCTAATACAACAAATGTTACCGGGCAAACATATGGTAATGGTACTTATATATGTAGTGCAAGTTCTACTTTTAGTGGTAATAATTATTGGAACGCATTTGGTTCAACATCAGGATGGTGGGAATCTGCTGGAAATTATGCTTTAGATTCTGGTAATAATAATGCAGTTTATTCTACAAGTACCACGAATCTAGGTACCATTACAGGAGATTGGGTGCAAATACAAATGCCTACATCTATTTCTGTAAAAACATTTAGTTTCGGTTCAAATACTGCTAGTGGAACTGTAAGAGCACCAAGACGTTTTGTATTACTTGGTAGTACAAATGGTAGCACTTGGACCGGTATATCTTATCATAGTGGTATAACAACGTGGCGTTCAGATGGTAGACCCCAGTATTTTGTCACAAATATTGATAATACAACAACTTATAACTATTTTCGACTTGTTGTTATTGAAATGGGTAATAGTTATTCTGGTAGTGGTATTCTAGCAGGGCAAAATGTTACTGATGTCAGTGCACTTAAATTTAATCCAGCAACCCCTCTTACACAAGGTAGTATGGCATATACTATGTTAGCACAATGTAATTCACAGTATGATCTATTTGGTGTTGTGTGTGAACAAAACATAGGAAATAACGCTGGTTTTCTAAACCATAATAGATCTAGTATTATAATTGCTAGACAATCTGAACATCATTTTACATATTTTTCTGGCGAGTCAAATGATTGTACAATTAATAAAGCAGGTGGATGTTATACTAACCGAAATATAGTAATGGTGTGTAATCATAGTTTAGTCGGAGGAACAACTTATAATATAGATTTGTATGAAAATGGTAGTTATTTTAAAGCTCTTAGTAATAATAACCCGGCAAATATGAATGTAGCTGTCGGGGGTTTTTATATAGGTAGAAAATCAAATAACTCGGAATACTTTTACGGATTTATCAATGAAGTTATTGTTATCAATAATATGTTAACACCACGAGAAGCTTACTTGTATTCTGCACCTGCTGAAAACTATAGTATTAAAAATCGTATTATGCCTAAACTAAAACCCAAGCATATGATACAATTTGAATCACAAATAACAAATGGTATACCACATAATCCTTTCTTGCAATGTTCAGCTCGACAATTAACACTTGTTAAGCAAGACACTCCTATATCAACGTGGGGTGATTTTTCCCAAACAACTTATGCTAATAGACCTTTCTTTAGAAAAGAAGGGAAATTTAATACACCATATGGAAGTCTTCTAAATGATCAACCTTTTGTAGTGTTTGACTCTGCTAATCCAAACTTTATGAACGCTGGTTCAAGAACAATCAATGTAGCTAGTAATGGAGGTTTTACCGCTATAGCTTGTATAAAAATAATATCAGTCACAGGAGATACTAGAATATTTGATTTTGGAAATGGTCAAGGAAATGATAATATCATTTTAGGTTTTAATAACTCTCAAATGTATTTTTTCATGTTTAATGGTGCTACCGCATATAGTATTGTCCATGGTTACAGACCTCCTAATAATACTTGGTGTGTAGTCACTGTTAGATATACAGCATCAGATAATTCAGCAGTAATGTACTTTAATGGTATACAATGGACTAACGGTACCTTTGCAAGTATCACTAATAAAACTTTATCGAATTGTTACATTGCCAAAAGTCATTGGAGTTCTGATACTTATCCAAATTTCCACATGTCAGGACTTTATGTATATGATCGATCTTTAAGTGATACTGAAATTGGATCTATTACTAATTATTTGTTACAATCTAATAGTTATGGAATCCCCAAAAGTATAACTACAAATCATGATAATGTTAGTATTATAGGTAAAGCCCTTTCACGACCTGTTGTTCCAGCTAGTCATCTTCAAGGGATTTCTACATCTAATCCAAGATCAGTATTTAGTAATTGTATGCAATTTATGGCTAGATATACTGATGGATTAATTGTAGATGATATCCCTGGAATACCTTTATCTATATCCTTCTGGGTATATGCTGAAGCACCAAATCCAGGATATGAAACATTTTGTAGTTTAACAGAATATGGTAGAACAACACCACTTATGCAACTAGATTGGGACAGAAATAATAGTAGATTATCTCTTAACTTTGCAGTACCAAATTATTGGTCTACTTATTATTACACAGTTTCAGTTGATACATGGTACCATTTTGTTGTTACATTTGATTCTAATTATCAAGTTAAATATTACATCAATGGAACATTACAAAATACTCTGAATGGAACTGGTTTTGATGCAGGTAAAGGTAAATCTAGACTTTGCTTTGGTACAAATGGTGACTATTTTATTAGAGGTTTTTATGGTAAAATGGCAGATGCACGTATATATGATCTTGTATTACGACAAGATGAAATAACAACTATATATGGAAACAGTAATAATAATTATATAAACAATTCTCAAGTATCACAATATAACACACCATCTCAATATCTTTGTAATAAAACAAACTGGAAAAGTGTCATGACATTCCAACAATATGGTAGTTATCCTGGTGCTATTGGAGATCCTGCACCATACGACTTTTCCTTTTTAGCAGATTATACTGTATCGCCAACATATAATCAATACTATAATAACACTGCTATCCAAAATTATGATAGTTTTACACTATCGTTTGATTTATGGACCGCTATTGTCAATGGAGATGGATTATTTATCTATATAGGAGGTGGGCACCCAGGGGCTAATAGATATACTAATTATGGAAGTAGTGAAAATGCGTATATTATTAATTTTCAGGCTTATACTGGAAATAGTAATTTTCCATGTGGAGTTTATCTATTAAATAATAATGCAAATACTGATAGTGCTAGAAATCATGCACAGTTAGCATATTCACCAGAAACGCAATGGAGAGATCTCGAGAGATTTATACCAGTTACAATCAAATACAATAGATCTACAACTAACACTTGGACCATTAATGTCAATGGTAAAGATATTATACGCTATGACGACCCTAATATTCTTACATGGGCAGCATCTTCCGGTTCTTTTTGGGGGTTAGGTGCATACAATGGAGGTGTTACTATGAGTACAGTAATCAGAGCTGTAGAATTAAGTTATATCCCTAGTAATTCAAATGTCTCAGCATCTAGTTTAATTCCAAGAAGTAAAGGATTCAGTAGTATAAGAAATACTTGTGCACCAGGTCTCCTTCCTGGATTTACTTGGAAATTCTATGATATGACTACTAATTCTGCAAATATCCTAGCTCTTCCACGTACTTCATTGACATCTAATACAACAACTATTGTTGGAAGCACAACAGAATTATTAACAAATGGAAGTTTTGTAGGTAATACAAATGTTTCACAATACAACGCAGGGGGAAGTTTCGGATCAAATACTATTATAACATTAGCTAATCCAGGGGATTCCCCATATGTATTAGCACAAACTGGAAGTGCAGAATATGAAATGACTTGGACACCACAATTAAGTGCAAACACAACTTATACTATGAGTGGCTGGTATAGTAAATCAAATGATTACAATGGAACGGATGCTATGTTTCACTCAAGAGCTCACTCTAATAGTGGTGCTCATATTTCTACAGGGATTGATTTAGGTACTATTCTAGAAACACGTATTGTAAATGGATTGACTTGGTATTTTGTTTCTACTACTATTACAACCCCAACTGATTATACCTATTATGCTTGGTTCTTAGGATATGGGGGGGATGGTACAACTGGATATAGATATTTTACTAAATTATCTTTAACTCGAGCAACAACCGCTACATCTGGTACACATTATGATGGAAACTATACTGTTACATCTAGTAATACTCATTCTCATCCTCAAATGGGTGATAGATACGTAGCATTTACTAGTACAAATGGTAGTTTGGGAAATATTTGGAGTCCAGGGGCCCAACACGATGTTAATACAGGTGTTTACACTGGGTCTGTAAGTACAACTGTATCTGGAGTTACACAAAGTGGAGAATGGCTGCAAATACAATTACCTAATCCAATTGTACTTTATTCATTCTCCCTAAACTTTTGGTGGGGTTCTCAAAGTTATTGGGCAAAAAGTTTCCTTATTGCTGGAAGTAATGACAACAGTACTTGGACAAACATTTATGACACTACAACTGCAAGTTTTACTTATGGTAGTGCACAAACATTTGTCACAACCGGACAACCCATACCATATAGATATTTCCGATTAATTGTAAGAGCTACATCTGGTATATTTGGTTGCGATTGGTGGATTTTGGATCAATGGATCTTAAATGCTGTCCCTCTTGAATCAATTCAATATAGAGCAATTGGTAGAACAACTGATACATCAAGTCTTTACCAACTAACTAATGGACACGTACCTGTCAGTAGTGCAGACGCTTCACATTGCGCATTTGCTGAAGGTTGGTTCCTTGCAAATCAAACTGGAAATTGGACTTTTACAAGTACAAATGCTGGAGGATACAGTCACATTTATATAAATGGAAATCTGTTAACAACCGGCTCAGGAACTACTTATGCAATGACATCTGGTACATACTATCGTATTAATATTTATTATGGTAAAACTTCACAAGAATACCCACCCTCAGCACTTACAGCAGCTACTACTACACTTTCCAGTCAAGTGTATGGTAATGGAACGTATATTGCAAGTGCGAGTTCGGAATTAAGCAGTGGTGTTCCTTCTTGGAGAGCATTTAACAAATCAAACGAATTCCTAGACGGTTATGCTAATGATTGTTGGCATTCTGCCAATCAAAATGGTTCAATTTCAGCAAGTACACCTCAATGGATTCAAATTCAATTACCAACACCTATAACATTGGCAAATTATTCTATAACATCTAGAAATACAACTGACGGAACAAATATATGGTATCCACGTATATGGAGATTACAAGGATCAAACAACGGTTCAAGTTGGGTTGATTTAGAATCGAATAGAACTGAAGATTGGTCAGCAAATGAAACGAGACAATATACACCTACGTCAAATACAACGACGTATAGTTATTTCCGTTTAAGAGTAGAAAGTTCAAGATACAGTCTTAATGATGCACGTAATGATAATTCATATGTTTGTATTAGTGAATTGCGTTTATACGTAGCTGGTTCCGGTACATTTACATTCACACCACCAGGAGGTAGTGCTATATCTAATTGGTCTGGATACATCTTTAGTTCAACTGGTACGAATACATCATTCCCTGCAGAAAGTGCCAAGGTTATTAAAGATATTACCAATACTAATACAGACGGAGTTTATTATATACGCCTAAATGGTATAAGTACTGCAACATATTGCTTAATGAATGATTGTTATGATGGTGGTGGTTGGATGATGTTGATGAAAACAGCTAGAGGAACAACATTCGGTTACTCTGCAAATTATTGGACAACTAATAATACATTAAACCCAACTGCTACTCATCGTGTTGATGGTGATGCTAAATATGACGCATTTAATTATGGTTACATAAAAGATGTTATGGCTATTTGGCCAGATGTCCCATCCCAATCTTATACTAATGTTTTAGGCAAAAATGGAGGTTCTTTAAATTTACAAGAAGGATGGTGCTGGAAGGTTGATAATTGGATCGGAAATTATAAAACAACAGCACTTTCAGGTTTTCAAACAAGTAGAGATGTTATTGCTTCCCCAAATCCTTATTGGTATCCTGGATGGAGTTCAAGTATATGGTCTCACCAAGGAGCTGCATATAGACACGTTTTTGGTGGTGGTTCTCATTTGGGTGCTAATAGAGCAGTAAGATGGGGATTTCTGTGGAATAATGAAGAAGGATTCACAAGTATAGATGCATTCGGTGGTATAGGTATGGACAATACCAATTATAGTGGCGGTGATTGGTATGGATGTTGTGGTACAGTAGGGCTTAACAGAAGTATGAGAGTTGAAGTTTACGGACGTTAATATTAATTGAATAATCAAAAAATATTTTTATTATATAATAGTATAATAAAATGAGTACTTACGCAAATCTTACACAAGATTTAATTGATAGAACAACAGCCTTTTTTAATACTATAGATACAAATAATACAGGATCTATTACTATACAACAAATTATAGATAGTTGTATACAAGATACTATAAACTCTTATAATCGTTTTGTACCACCTTGGCTTTCACAACTTTCACAAGATTATACACCAACATCTATAATTTCAAAAGAAGACTATAATACTAAAAAAGAGACGATGCCAGATTTATTTTTAAATTTTTCTGAAATTGATATTGACCAAAATGATGAAATCACATTCCAACAATTATATGATAAATATTTAGATTTATTGTCACCATTACCAACAGAACATTATTATCCAAGTAAAATTTTTATAGAATTAATTAAATCAGAAAACAACTTGACAAATGAAAGCTCTATTACATTAGAACAGTTACTCACATATGAAAACCAAAATAATGTAACACGATACTGGCCACTATAATTAACTTATTTAAAAATAAGATTTCTTTGGATCTCAAATGTCACTTGAAACATATACATCTGATGTGGAAAGATTATTAACAGACTCCTCTATCGTATCTTATTTTACTTCTACAAGTAAAAATCTTGTACACTTTGTTAAAACATACATTGAGGTAGATAAAATTCTCGATTCAAAATCTTCAGATACTAATGTTCTTTACAATAAATTAGATGAAATTCGAAATGCAATTTCGCAACAAACAACTCAATTATCAAATATATCATCAACTCATTCTATTTTACAAAGTAAATTAGACACCATTAAAGACACTACAAATAATGAATTAAAATCTTTATTTTTAGAACTACAAAAAGAACTAGGTAAACGTGATTCAAACAGTGATCTTAAAGCAGTTTTTGATAATCTTAAAGAACGTATAGAAATCATTAATATACAACGATTAAATGAGATTGATCGTAAAAATTTGGAGATTTTTAAAACGATCCAAAGTACATTTGAAAGATCCTTAGATTCACACTCTATTAATAACAAAATTGTTTCTATTGAAAACTCTGTAAATTCTATAAATGAAAATTTTTCTAATAATTCCTCTAAAAAAGGTCAAGTTGCTGAAACTGTACTACTGAACGTATTAACAGATACATTTCAAGATACAGAAGTATTAGATACATCTCATAATGCAAATTCTGGAGATATTCAGCTTGTCAAAGAAGATAAACCAATCATTTTAATTGACTCTAAAAATTTTGGAAGTAAAACTGTTCCAAAAAGAGATCTTGATAAATTTTACAATGATATTCAACAAAATAATTGTTCAGGAATCTTATGTAATGCTTTCGGAGGTATTGCCAATAAACAACATTTTGAAATAGATATTGTTGATAAAAATATCCTTGTATTCGTACATTCACATCAATTTGACTCGAATGCATTTAAATTGGCAACAAATATTATTTATAATATGCACCAAGAACTAAAGGATAAAACAAATGATTCAATTGTATTAGATCAACGATTATATCAAAACATCAAAATAGAATACAATTATTATATTCAAACCTTCCGTCATCATCTTGATATAATTAAAGCAAATGTAAATTCACTTTCACAACTAAGTTTTAGTTTGTTAGACAACTTTTTTAAACGTAAAGCCACAAACGTTGAACTTAAACAATTTAGTTGTCATATCTGTTCTGCACAATTATCAACTGAAAAAATATTAAAAACACATCTTAAAAAACAACATCCAAATATACTACCACCACCTAATACAGTACCACTTATTAGTTCTGCAGTAGCAACACCAAGAGGTAGACCTAAAAAAAATAAAGATGATACTAAAAAAGAAACCACGATCAATGAAAAAACAAAGATGAATGACAATTTGAATGACAATTTAGATAACAATTTAGATAACAATTTGAATGACAATTTGAATGACAATTTGAATGACAATGACAATGCAACCGACAATACAACTGACAATTCACAGACATCTGATTAATTTGTCTATTTACAAATATTAATTTCATAGTATTATTTTAATGATATCACACACTAAAATGATACAAAAAAAACAATCGACGGATTATGTTAATTATATTATAAGTTTAAAATACCCAAAAAAATTATTAAAAACTTTATCAGATAAACATAACCTAAATCCAATTTTGTCAAATGGGATTGATGGTAAAAAGTGTTCAGATGATACAATAAAACGTCATTTTACAACATTCTATCGTTTTTTCGGCCCCAAGAGTTCTATTGGATGCTCTTTATCTCATGTTAATGTATGGAAAACATTCCTAAAAACAGATAAAAAATATGCTATCATATTTGAAGATGATATTATTTTAGATGACATAACTTATAATTTAGCAGAAGTCATACCATTTTATGTAGAACAAACACCAAAAGACTTTGATGTTTTATATTTAGGATCTCTAGGTTCTGATAATACACCAAACTTTTTTACAATATCAATGTCGCTTTTAAATATGTCAGCAGAATATAAAGACATTAACGATTATGTTAAACAACCAAATGTAGCACTTGCAACACATGCATATGTTATCAGCAAATCTGGTGCTGAAAAACTTGTAAAAAATTTAGATGGTAACATACATAACCATATAGATTATTGTATACAACATTTATATAGTAAAAGAATTTTAAATAATTATATTACCAAACCACGTTTATTATATCAATCTTCAACTGATTCGAATGTATCAAATAATGTATCAAATACTCACCCTATTATTATCAATAAAATCCTATCAAACTTTTATGTAGACGACCATGTTAGAAGCAGTTACATCACTACTTTATCAGTCTTTAGAATTGGCTCATTCAATATTACTATTTCATCATTAATACTAATTGCAGCAGTCGTATTGTATATTACGATTTCAGGTCAACGCAATTATAATACTTTAATTTTATTCCTCATATTATTAAGTTTACCAGATATTTTTTTAAATTATTCCAGCATATGATAGTTGTTGAACCATTGTTGATGTAGAAACTGTACTATCAGAGCTAGAACTTGAACTTGAAGAGCTTGAACTAGAAGAACTTGAGCTAGAAGAACTTGAACTTGAACTAGAAGAACTTGAACTAGAAGAACTTGAACTAGAAGAGCTCGAACTAGAAGAGCTCGAACTTGAAGAGCTAGACGATGAACTTGAATATGTTCTTGCACGTGGCGTAATTTGTAACATTATATTTGTATTTGTATTTGGTGTAAAATCGTTCAATTCATCTTGTTGGTTTTGCCCTTGCAATTGCCCTTGCAATTGCCCTTGCAATTGAGCTTGCAATTGATCTTGATCTTGAGTTTGAAAATTACCTTGTGTTGACATTTTGTTTTGTTGGTATACTATACACCAAGAAAAAAAAAATACGTAATTATTGTGCTTTTTATACAAAATAAAAAACGTGGTTTAATCTTGTTTAATATAAAAATTGTTTAAAATGAATTGTTTAATTTTATTTAAAAATCAAAATCAATATCGTCAATGTTAATTTCCAAATCATCATCTTCTATCAAATCCAATTCGATATCTAATTCAAAATTTGTTTCTTTGATATCAACTTCTCCAGTTTCCTCAATTTCTTCTTCTAGTTCAAATTCTGGTTCTGTTTGTACTGGTTCGACTTTTGATGGTTGCTCTTTAATCTTTGCAACTTTTACTTTGGATTCACTCTTTGATTCTTTGTTAGTTGTTTGTTTAATATTTAAATCGCCTTTTTGTTTGATATAATCAATCAAGTATTTTTCTTCGTTGGATTTTTCTTCAACACCTGCTAAATACCATTCGTTATCTTGAAATTCGTAAAATTGATTATCATAATTTAACCAATTGTAAATTGAAAACGTCTTTTCACCAACCATTATTTTCCATTCATACTCGTAATCATCTTGTTTAGAATTTTTGATTGGGTTACCAAAGATACTAACAAGATCTTGAGTTGATTCGGATAAAGTTTGTAAATACCAAGTGTCATTTGTATTAAAAGATTCTGATACAACTACTTTAGTTTTTTCAATATTTTTTGATCGTTTAATTGGTCGTTCATTTTTTTCAATTGATTTTTTCTTTTTTTCACTTGTACCTTCACTTTCAGTATCAACAATTGATCGTTTAGGTTTGTATTCACGGAATTCTTTTGTCATCAGTTTTATATCATTGATTTCTTCACCACCCCTACTAACAAAATAAACCTTCATTAATTCCTTAATGTAAGTTTCCAATTTATTGCGACCAGGTTCTTCAAAATTCTCAAGATTCACATTTTTCCATTCTAATTCAGATCCATCAACAATATCACTAACTTTATAGTCAGTGGTTTTAACCCAAGCGATAAATTTAACCAATTCTTTTTCAAATTTACTGCTCAAATTTGAAGTAACAGACTTAGTAGACATAACAGACATAACAGACATAGTAGACATTTGTAATTATAATCAAATTACAAAAAAAAATCAATTTTTTATTTTTGTAAACTTATTTTACTATATATATATAAGTAAGAATGTCTCGTCATAAAAGTAGTAGAATGACATACGATTTGGGTGGAGTAAATGTTTATAAATTTATTCATACCAATAATGCTCGTATAGAGAATGTTGGAAGACCTTCACAAGACGATGATGCTGCTACAAAAAAATACGTTGATGATAATCTTACATCTTCTGAAATTTATGCAGGAAGTGGTTTAAACAAAGCAGAAACTACATTTAGTGTAAATAGTAATTTATCACACGTGACAGGATTGGGAAATATTAACTCTGGTACGTGGTCTGCAAATGCTATAACAGTTCCATATGGAGGTACTGGCAAAACAAGTTTCACAGCTAATAAAATAGTTATGGGTGATGGTGCAAATCCACTTGTAGCAATATCAGAAGTATCTTTTGAATCAAATCGTTTACAAAGCAGTGCCCCATTATATATAACAAATACAACTACATCTACAGGAGTTGGATCAGGCGGTAGTTTAACAGTACTTGGAGGTGCATCTATAAGTGGTAAAGTATGGTTAGGAAATGAACTAAATGTTGCAAATAATGTTAATATTGATGGTGATGTAACATTAGGAAATTTAAAAATTTTAGGAACATCTAATTTTGGATCAGTTTCTGCAAATAATGGTGCTTATACAAATTCAACAGTAACTAATCTAGTAAATACTAATATTACATCATCAAGTATAATAACATCTAATATAAATACGACAAACTTGACTACATCTAACTGTATTTCTACAAATATTACAAATACGAATATACTAACATCAAACATATCAGCTTCTACATTACAAATTACGAATAATATAAATACTATTAACCTTTCCACTACAAATATTACCACATCTTCCTTAATAACTACGCAAGTTAAAGCTATTAATACAACTACAACAAATTTAGTATTGACAAACGTTTCTGGATCATCTGCTGTTTTATCAAATATTACAACATCCAACTTGTTATCATCATCAGTCGTATCTACTGATATAAACGTTACAAATGGAAACATTACATCAATTACGGGTGAAAATTTAATAATAAATACATCAACTGTACTTAATACAAACGTGACAACACAAAACTTGTGGAATATAAACTTTACATCAAGTAATATACAATCAACAAATGTAAGAACAACAAATATAACATCAAGTAATATAACAACTACAACTATCAATGGAACAAATTCAAACTTTTCTAATGTTACATCAACTAATCTCTTAAACACTAATTTTACAACTTCAAATATTGTCGCAACAAATATTAGTACAAGTAACATCACAACCACAAATATAATCTTACAAAATATAACAACAGCTACATTACGAGTATCTGGTACAAGTATTCAAACAACAGTCAACTCTGTTAGTGTTAGCACTGGAAGTTTATCAGTTACAGGAACAACAAATTTAACAAATACCATAATGACAAACACAACTGTCCCTAATATATCTAATACAAACCTCGCTAATACAAACATTACAACAGTCAACTTGAATACTAGTAATATAACAACTTCCAATTTAGTTGTAAACACTATTGCAACACTTGGAACTGTTGGTAGTTCAAACTTGAGTACCGGAAATATTCATTCTAGTTCTACTGTAACTTTTAATAACCAAATTGCAAATACATCAACTATTTCAAATCTCAGAGTAACAAATGTATCAGTTCTTGGTACAGTAAATAGTAATAATCTCAGTACTGGAAGTATATATGTAAGTACTAACTTGGTAGTCCCACTTGTAAACAATACAACACAAACCACAACTAATTTATTAGTCACAAATGTACGTGCTACAAATATATCAACCGCTTCATTTCAAGTCACAGGAACTTCTATTTTTGGTACCGTTAATAGTAATAACTTATTAACTGGAAATTTAGTAGTAAGTGCCACATCAAACTTGACAAATATTATAGGTTCAAATATAACTGTTCCTAATATCGTGACAACATCAATAACATCATCAAACATTATAGTATCTAACAATGTATCTGTAAAAAAATGTGTTAATATAGGATCAAATTTTGCAGCTTCGCCAAATACAACATCTGGTAATATATTAAATATCGTACCTAGTATATTCACTGATAATACTACTTCCATCGGAGGTACAGTCCCATTTTGGGCAACTAATTTCTTTGCTAACTCTACTCTATCAGCACAAAATTCTATAACTACAGAAAAAGTATGCAGTATGTACCTACAAGGTGACCCTATCCTCGGTATTAATCAAACAATACAAAATTCAGCAGCGCTCGCTATAGGTTATGTTAACAATCAAACCGGTGGAAACTTGAATGGTCAAATTATACTTGAACGTAATGATGGAAACTGGTATGGATCTATTTTTACCGAATCATCTACTAATAGAATTGTTATAGCAAATGCAAGTTTATCCGGAGGTGGTGGTATAGGTTTGTATACTTATACTGGAACAAAAATCACTTTTGCTGATATCCCTAGTGCCACAAATGTCGTGCCAACTACATTCCTTGAATTTTCAAATAATACATCATCCTTTTACTCAACAACTGAATCTATTGGTAAAACATCAGGGTCTGTTGTCTTACAAGGAGGCCTTGGTGTTTCAAAAAATATAACTTGTGAAAGTATCACACCCACATCAATTATTGCAAGTATCAAATCTTTACAAGATGTCGATTCAATAATGACACCATCATCTGGACAATCACTTGTGTGGAATGGTACAAAATGGTCTGCTGCAACTATTACAGGAGGAGGTGGAGGTAGCGGAGTCACTACTGGTTCAAGTGGTCCTACACCAGTAGAAGTATATGCTATGAATCTGGTAATGCCAATTATGACATCAAATGGCCCAGAATCTGGTAATGATGGTGATTATTATGTATCTGCAAGTTCAGAATTAAGTGCATCTTATGCTGCTTATAAATGTTTAAGTAGTGTAACTAATCCAACTGATTGGTCTACATCTGGTGAAAATTCAGACTTTTGGATTAAAGTACAATTACCAATTTCTCAAGAAGTTCGATATGTATTGTTAGAAGGCCGAATTAACAATGAAGATCCACTAACAATAACTATACAAGGAAGTAATGATGATTCTACTTATACAGATATTATAACAAATGAAATATTTACTGCTCTTAATTACAATGGATATTTTGCAGCTAAAATACCTGATGGTAGTAAAGACTACACGTTTTATAAATTTTTATTTCCAACAGGTTCTGGTCTAAACACTGGGCTAAATATGTTGCGTTTATTCAAATATGATAGTACTGCATATACAGAAGGCATATTAGATAATTCTTCAGTTGAAGGAAATGGTAAATTCAACGGTTCTATAATCAATGGTAGATGGCCGATGGCATTCCAATTAACAGATACAACTATTGTAAACATACGTGCACAAATAACTTGTTATACATCATCTTCATTTGTTTTAAGACGTTTTGTAATGTATATTAACGGATCACCATTCCATCATGATGGATCCACTTTTATTAAACAAACCGTACATCAAAATTTACACTCATCTCTACAAACATTAGAATGGACAGGTTCATTACCTGCTGGAACTCATACTTTATCATTCTTTGTAGATGGTGGAACAGGAATTATATTCGACACAAATGATAATATACGCGTAAATATTGTAAAATACTAAACGATAACAAATATAAATTTATCAATATTTTATTAAATTTATATCAAACACTAATCAAAAAAAATTGTACATTTAAAGATCCAAACATTCAAAACATTCATCTTCGTATCCACCATCGTATCCATAATCTTCTCTTTCATCATATCTGTCATCATATATTTCATCATATCTGCCATCATATTCATCATCGTAATCATTGTAATCATATATATCGTCAAAATTGTCATTGTTTGAAGTTTCATTTTCAATTTCAATTTCAATGCCTGTGTCACTTTCATTTTCACTTTCATTTCCATTTTCAATGTCTGTGTCATTTTCATTTTCTGTGTCAGCTTGTGAATTAACATCTTCAATGTCATCGTCGTTTTGTGCTGGTAAAGTAACTACAGCAAACACATCCATTTTAACTCTGCGAGATGATGTAAATTCAATAATAACATCCTTAATATCAACAAAATGTTGACTAATATGGTCAGTAACATTTTGTTCTCCGTATTCGAAATTGGCATATTTTCTAGCACATCTGATGGCTTTTACACAACTAGAAAAAACTTCTAAAAACTTGACAGTTCCATTGTTGCGAGAATTGTTATAACTAATAACAGTATACATTTTGATAAAAATTACTAAAATCTAAAAAAAATTCAATTTTTTATTTTGTAATTCATTTTGTAATTCATTTGTAATTCATTTTGTAATTCATAAATTTTTCAATGTTTCACGATTATCAACTATTGATCTTTTTATAGAATCTAATGCATCTTGTACTTGAGGAACTTCACTTTGAAACGTTTTTGTTTCAATTGGTACTTTATAATATTTGTTATAACACTCAATTGCATCACATAATACCATTAAGAATTCGTTAACAATTGTTTTATCATTAACTGATCCACCAATATACCAAGTTTTTGTATTTAACAAATTATTCTTATTTTTCCAGTCATAAATACTAAATACTGCACCTGTTCTTAAATGTAAAAATTTCCATTCGTATTTACACTTTGTAGATTCATAAATACAAGGTAATTCAGAAAACATACTCCACAATTGGTAAAAATTCAACTGAACTTTTGCAACAAAATAACAACAATCATTTTTTAAATTGTTATCTAATAAAAACTTGCTTTTATATTTTGAATCTACAATATCCATATTATCCATATCTTTTACTAATGAATTCATTTTAATTACTACATAAAACTAATTAATTTCAATTTATTTTTAACAACACTCTGTGTCGTGTGTATTGGTCGTGTCGTGTGTATCGTGTATATCATTAAGTATATATTTTACAAAACTTGTATTTACATCCTTTTTATCAGTGTTTGATGCAATGTGCCAGTAAATATCATCATCTTGATAAAATTCACCATTGTCATTTTTATAATCATACAAACTAAATTTATAAACACGACTGTCTTTTGCAAATCTGAATCTATATTCATATCTAAAATTATCATCTAGTTTTCCTGACTTAATATAGTCACCAAATTTGTTATTTAGATTTTGTGTTGTAATCGTTTCCAAAGAATCTACATAATACGTATCATTTGTATTTAGTGTATTGTCAAGTATTAAAGATGTCTCCCTTTCTCTTGTCTGACTAGTAGATGAACATTTATAACGCTTATAATTCATATAAATTTTAGAAGCATCTATATCACATAATTGATCACCAAAACTACCATCCACAAGTAAACCTATATTATAACACCGAAAAAATTGGAAAATTTGTTTACATAATTCAATCATAATCTCATCTGAAACTTTTTTAACGTTTACAACAACTGTACCAATATGTCGTCTTAAAATACTAATATCATCAATTGTATTAGACTCATCCAATTCAGCTTTTGGATCAAATACAAAATATTTATCTACTAAATATTGTAAAAAATTATCAACTTGCACTAAAGTAGTCATCTCTATTTTTTAAAAATTTTATAAATAATTTCAATTTTTATTTATAAAATTTTTATTATTACTCAACTTTTCTAGTTTGTGATCTATTATTCCTCCTTACACTTACATATAAATACATAATTATTAAACATAAACTTAAAATTGTAAACACAACTATCAACAATAGATAATCTGTAAAAACTAATCCTAATTTAATACTATGCCATATATTGTATGCAAATCCACCAATTAAAGCACAATTCCATATTAATGGAACAATTATGTCAAATGATACATCTGAAGACATTATTTTTCTAGATGAAGTACCCCACGAATTATCATTTATATTTATCAAAGCCCATATTTTAGAAGGAAATACTGTCGTAATATACATGAAAACATATGTAAAGTAAAACATATTCTCATATTTACCACTCATTATTGTACCATATACTGACTTGATTAACCCCAATAATAACACAATAGATAGATAAAAACCTAATTCGAATACTGTCTTATACCATAAAATATACATCAAATAACTCATAACTATATAAGGATAGATTAATACATATACTAAATCTACTGTCATAAATAATGAGTGTTTATCCAATATCGCAATAGTCCAAAAAAATTCTCTAAATGAAGATTTGTTCCATCGTGTTTGTTGTTTAAAAAATCGATACCAACTACTAGGAGTCTCTGTTTCTGCATATGAAGTTGATACGTATATAACATTTTTTTTTAAACCTAATATCTGATTCGTCAAATGTCTATCATCACCATATGTACATAATTTCCCTAAAAATTTCTGTTCACTCCATTCATCTATTATCCGTTCTAAATCTGTTATACGATACATTCCAATTGGACCAGATACACATAATACACTTCCAGTAAAAGATTGATATGCTCTTTCCATATTAAAAGCATACCAATATCGTATTGCACTCATAAATGCAACAACTGAATCGTATTTGTTATAAATACCTAAATTACCTGCAACTGCTCCTATTCTATCTGATTCAAAATGACCATACATATTTGTTATACATTCAGGTGTTATCACTGTATCGCTATCTGTACAAAAAATAGTATCAATACCAGTATTAAACAATACATTTTCTAGTAAAGTTATCCTAAAACCTGTCATCATTGCACATCTTTTTCCACCGTGAGCTTGACTAATACATATTATATCATTTTGCTGAATGTCTAACATATTTAATGTTAACACTTCATCTGAAGTTGATGATTCTAATAATTGTAAATGAAATATTTTTTTTGTAGTATTATCAAACACATTGTAAAAAATATCTACCATATATTTATCACTCGGATCTATACCATCTATAATTACAAATATCTTGTTCAAGTTAACTACACTACTCGACACTGTTTTAATTGATTCTAAACACATTCTAAAATATTCAGGATCTTCTTTATGCCCAACAACCATAATATTTGTTCGTTTTATAATTTTTGCCGATCTTCTTGTATCATTTTGCGATTTCTGCAACTTTATATTATTTATTGCAGCAAATACAAACTGAAGTAATACATAACCTAAAAGATAAAACCCATACACACTTATATTATAATTTTTTTGGTTTATCGAAAAAAAAACATTCCAACCATAAATGTATTGTAGTATAATTGGTATAACTAGTAATAATATTACACACAACACTAAAAATAGTCTAAAATCAACCATATATATATTATATTACTAAAACTTTAAACATAGATCATTTCCTATTTTTTTCAGTTTTCTTTTATTATCATTTAGAATCTAAAATATAAGCTAGTATATCATTTACATTTTTTCTATCAGAACGAAAACATTTATATTGAATACTTAACTCATCCAACATTTTTAATAATTGATCAGCTATTACTTTTGATTGCTCTTCTGTATGAATTCTACCTTCTGTTTCATAAGGAAACTCTTCATTTCTTTCTAAAAATATGTAAATATTATCAAACTCTTTCATTTTTGACAAAATCATATCTTCTGTTTTTTTTACATTACATACATTGTCTTCATGATATCTATTGTAATACAATCCAAGTAAAAGAGGTGAATCTAAGCATATATAATCCACTTGACCATTAACCGATTTTATCATTTTATATTGTTCCAATGATACATTATATTGATTAGCTAATTCATCTAGACGATTCTGCCAAACTAAAGTTTTTGCATACTCTTGTACATATTCAGCTTTATAATGTCTCATTTTTAACTCTGAAAATATCAAAGCTGCCATTAAACTCTTACCAGAGGATGGTGCTGCAACAAAATTAATAACCTTGGTTTTCATATTAATAAATATATCAATTTACAATAATTCAATTTTTAAATACTAACCCTATTTAAAGATATGTATTTTTAATATATAAATGGTGTGTAAAATCAGACATGCTAAAAATCGTAAAGTAAAAAATCGTCATATACGAATTGAGAGGTTCAATTCACTTAAATCTATTTTATTAAATACATTATTATCAACGTCAACAATCGTATCAACGTCAACAATCGTATCAACGTCAACAATCGTATCAACGTCAACAATCGTACAGACATCAATCGTACCGACTTCTTCTACACATATTGTATCTAGTACCGTTGTACCTACCATTGTATCTACTATTGTACCTAGTATTGTATCTAGTACCGTTGTATCTAGTACCGTTGTATCTAGTACCGTTGTATCTAGTACCGTTGTATCTAGTACCATTGTACCTAGTACTGTATCTAGTACCATTGCACCTACCTTTATATCTAGTACCATTGTACCTAATGTAATATCCACTCCGACTCCTAAATTAATAGTTTCTGACATTACTCAAACTAATATAGATTCCTTGTTACAATTGCAAAATACGGAAAGAAGATTAAATAATCTCACGGATTTTACCTGGTCTGATTCTATGTCATTAGAGGCATTAGCTTGGTCAAAAAATTTAGCAGAAAATGGATGTAATTTAGTACATTATTTAGATACTGCACATGGTCAAAACCTTTTTGGAGTATATGGTTCAACTACTGGTAATATAAATACTGCTGTAAATGCTTGGATTAATGAAAAAAATTTAATTGGAAATGTCGATGTAACACCAGATCAAATAGGACATTATCTTATTGTAGTTTCATCACAATTATCACAAGTCGGATGTAGTATAGTTGCAAACATTGATCAAAATTGTATTGTTTCAACTTGCAATTACGTCTAATACATTTATTTCTTATATTATGTTTATTGCGTACAAAACACGCAAAAAATATATATTGTTTAATTATAAACATATGAATAGAAAATTTAACAAACCCCGCCCACGCCCTATAAATGGATATGACGATTATCATTACTATTGGCCACAATGTCATGATTATCCTTGGTGGTATTATCATAATTATTTAGATTATGATTGGTATGATTACGGCTATGATTGGTATGATCATGGTTATGATTGGTATGATCATGGTTATGATTGGTATGATCACGGGTATGATTGGGATGACAATGGGCATGATTGGGATGACAATGGGCATGATTGGGATGACAATGGGCATGATTGGGATGACAATGGACACGATTGGGATGATAATGGGCACGATCGGGATAATAATGGGCATAGTAAAAAACCAAAAATGAAAATGCCAAATAGACCAAGACATATCCCGACCCGCCTACGTCAACCGCTTAGACCTAGACCTAGAGCTATACCTAAATCTTTACCTCATCTTAGACCTAGACCTAGATCTCTACCTCATCTCAAACCTAGACCTAAAAAATTTAGAATGCCAAACCCCATACAAAAATCCCAGAGATCATAAATTAACTAAATCAAGGATCTTTTACAAAAAAAGACTTTAAATTATTTGTCAAGTATTTTATTATAGACATTATATATCCATACATTGTTTTTTCTTGAGTCAATAATACATATAAAATTTTATCATCTTTATTTCTATGTTTTTTATATAATACACCCAATTCCAATGATGCATCTGGTATTGTACCATCTTCTAATCCAATTGATAAAAATCCATATTCATAATCTTTTTTTACCAATTCAATCTTAATTTCTTTTATCAAATCAGCTACCGTTAAATCCATATGGATCATTATCTCGAAACCATATTTTAAATATCTGGTAAACATTTCATCTTTTGTCGCTAACGCTTTGCTTAATTCTGTATCTACCGAATCAACAACTATTGGTATATACCCAATACCTTGTGATCTTACATTACTACTAAATTTAGTTCTAGTATGTTTGTCAGTATTTTTTCTGTAATTTATAAATTCATGTCCTAAAATACTACTCCTTAACATTCTATATATAATGAGTAAAATAATATTCCTTTAAATAAAAATAACTGATTATAATGATTTTTTTAAACAAATTTTCAGGTTTTCATTTAACATTAACATTTATTATATAATGTTAATATAATAATGGTTAATTAAATAGTATCTAAAATAAAAACACAAATGCAAAAAGGACAGATCCCAATGCCATACCCGAAAACATTTCAATAGCATTACTTGAAACATTGTCAGAAGAAGAACTCGTAGAAGTTGGGAATAAACTTGTAGTGGTAGAACTAGTAGAATTTGCTTCGTGACCAGTTGGATTATCATCTGTATTATCATGTGTAGTAGATGGTCCTGGTGGTAATTGTGGTAATTGTGGTAGTGTACCAGGTGGACAATCTTCAATTGCACGAACACCATTGTCAATTTTATAACAAACTCCGTTATCTATCACGACTTGACTATTAACATTAACTAAAAGGGAAACAATTCCCATAAATACGTTTCGCATTTATATAAAAAGAAAATTACTTTTAAATCAATTTTTCAGACTTTAACGTTATTTTCGAAATATTTTTTATTTATTTGTATTATAAACAGTATGTATCAAATTATTAGTTTAGTATTAGCAGCATTAGGTGTTATTTTATTCATCGCTCCAGATTATCTTTTAAAAGATGTACAAGATTCTAAATTAAAAATGATCAAGGATTATCATCAAGTAGTCGGTGCTGGTCTTGGTGGTGTAGCGTACTATTTATATTCAACATCACAAAAAACAACAGGTGATACATTGTCTACCCCAACAACCCCATCTACACCTAGTGAAACTATAGATCTTCCTAGTTATGAACAAGCAACATCCGAATAAATGTTTTAAAATTAAACTAAACCACCGTATACGCATTTTATTTGTTATAAAATCATATTAATACATTGATATTTTTATATATTTTTAAACGCGATATCGCGTTTAATTATTTTCTTTACTAATATTATAAAACATGTCCAACTTATACTACTCTAATTTGTTCTTTAACCAACCTATTTCTATTTTAGACTCCACTGCAAGTAGCTTAAGCTCAGCTTCACTATTTTTATATGGAGGTGCCACTGTACAAGGTAATTCTAACTTATTCACTACAAATATTTCAGGTATTACTACTATCACCAACTCTACTGAAAGTATAAATGATACTACAGGTGCATTAATTGTTTATGGTGGTATTGGAACTAAACAAGATCTTAATGTAAAAGGAAATGCTGTTATTATAGGTTCCCTTACAGCAGGATCTTTCTACACTCCAGATATTATTACTACAAATATTACTACCTCAAATATTCTTGTAAATACAAAAGTTAGCTCTGCTAGTTTATACGCACCATTAGCAACTATTACCAATATTGTTGCTACTGCTATGAGCTCTGGATCAATCGATGCTACTGGTATGACTGTAGCTACCATCCTTGCTACTCAACAAATCTCTGCTGGTAACATTTATTCAGTAGCTGCTAGTTCTGCATCCCTTGATTTATCTGTCGGAATCACATCTGCCTCTGCATACATTACAGGATTACTTAGAGCAATATATAATTCTAACACAATCGGTAATATTTACACAACTGGAGGAAATGTCGGTATTAACAATGTCTCCCCATTATACACCGTAGATGTCACTGGTGAAATGCGCGTCAGCAACAGTATCACCACTTCCACACTCCTTGCATCCACAAGTGTCAGCTCTGGACAATTAAATGCCACAAATGCTACCGTCAGCAACATTGTCACTACTAACTTGTCTGCTGGAAACTTTGCCGTAACTGACCTTTTAGCCACTAACATTACCGCAAGTAATATTCTAGCCAATACTAAAGTCAGCTCTGCCAGCTTATACGCGCCACTTGCAACTATCAGCAATGTTGTCGCCACTGCTATGAGCTCTGGATCAATTGATGCCACTGGTATGACTGTAGCTACCATTCTTGCTACTAGTTCCATCAGCGCTGGTAACTTGTATGCTCCAAGTGGAACTATCACCAATGTCGTCGCTACTGCTGTTAGCAGTGGATCTATTAATGCTACAGGTATGACTGTTGCCACTATTCTTGCTACATCACAAATCTCAGCTGGAGCTTTGTATGCTCCAATTGCTACTATCAGCAATGTCGTTGCTACTGCTACCAGCACTGGATCTATTAATGCTACAGGTATGACTGTTGCCACAATTCTTGCTACTAGCTCTATCAGCGCTGGTAACTTGTATGCGCCAAGTGGAACTATCTCTAATGTTGTCGCTACTGCTATTAGCTCTGGATCAATCGATGCTACTGGTATGACCGTCGCAACCATTCTTGCCACCAGTTCTATTAGCGCTGGTAACTTGTATGCACCAAGTGGAACTATCTCTAATGTTGTCGCTACTGCTATTAGCTCTGGATCAATCGATGCTACCGGTATGACCGTTGCCACCATCCTTGCTACTAGCTCCGTCAGTGCCGGTAACTTGTATGCACCAAGTGGAACTATCAGCAATGTCGTATCTACTAACATTAGTTCATCTACTATAAATGTAACAAACGTTACTGCTGCTAGCGTATTTGCCACAACTCAAATCAGCTCTGCTAGCTTCTACGCTCCATTAGCTACTATCAGCAATGTTGTCGCCACTGCTGTAAGCTCTGGATCAATTGATGCTACTGGTATGACTGTTGGAACTATTCTTGCTACTACATCCATCAGCGCTGGTAACTTGTATGCACCAAGTGGTACTATAGAAAATATTAAAGCTACAACTATTACAGTTGGAAGTGTCTACTCCACTTTAGGATCATTCTCTACTTTGGGAACTTCTTGGTTATCTGCTTCAACCGTCAGTGGTGGTAATATGTACCTGTCATCAGATTTGTTTGTAGCTGGTACTATCACAACCGTTAATATTACTACACAAAACCTTATCGATACCAACTTCTCTGGTGGAATTGCAAATATTAGTCAAAATATGATCGCCTCTGGTAACAGCAACACTATCGGTTCTATCTTTACTACTTTTGGTAATGTCGGTATTAATAACACCGCACCTAGTTACACACTTGATGTCACTGGTGAAATGCGTGTCAGCAACAGCATCACCACTTCCACCTTGCTTGCATCCACAAGTGTCAGCTCTGGACAATTAAATGCCACAAACGCTACTGTCAGCAACATTGTCACTACTAACTTGTCTGCTGGAAACTTTGCCGTAACTGACCTTTTAGCCACTAACATCACTGCAAGTAACATCATCGTAAACACTAAAGTCAGCTCTGCCAGTTTATACGCTCCACTTGCAACTATCAGCAATGTTGTTGCTACTGCTATGAGCTCTGGATCTATTAATGCTACAGGTATGACTGTTGCCACCATTCTTGCTACATCACAAATCTCAGCTGGAGCTTTGTATGCTCCACTTGCTACTATCTCTAATGTTGTAAGTACTGCTACAAGCTCTGGATCTATTAATGCTACTGGTATGACTGTAGGAACTATTCTTGCTACTAGCTCAATCAGCGCTGGTAACTTGTATGCACCAAGTGGAACTATATCTAACATTGTCGCTACTGCAGTTAGCAGTGGATCAATCGATGCTACCGGTATGACTGTCGGGGCATTAAACTTGACTTCAACAAACATCGCACTGGGTGCAAATACTGCTTCTATGTCCGCACAAGGTACTGATGGGATTGCTATTGGTAATAATGCAGGTTTAAGTGGTCAATTAGACTTTGCAATTGCAATAGGTAGTAATGCTGGTGTGGATACTCAACAAGCGAATACAGTTGCTATAGGTAATCAAGCAGGTTACGAGGGGCAAAACGCAAGTTCAGTCGCGATTGGTAATAATGCAGGTAATTTGTATCAAGGTGGAGATTCTATTGCGATGGGTACGAGTGCGGGTAATTATTATCAAGGTATACTCGCAATTGCAGTAGGTAGTGCTGCAGGTAGTTACTGGCAAGGATATCAATCTATTGCGATGGGTGTGAATGCAGGTAATTATTATCAAGGAAGGGATACAGTTGCTGTAGGTGCGAATGCAGGTCAAAATTCACAAGGTAATTATGCAGTAGCGATAGGTAGTGCGGCAGGTCAAACAAGTCAACACGAGAATTCTATTATTTTAAATGCAAGTGGAGCAGCATTGGATTCACAGGAAACTGGTGCATTCTATGTTAGTTCTGTAAGAAATGTAACACAAGCGAATTTATTAGCATACGATACTACATTGAAAGAAGTTACTTATTTTTCATTATCAGATATAACAACATCGAATTTAGTAGCAACAAACATTACATCAACAAATATCCTCACTAGTGCTATGACTGCTGGTGCCTTGTTTGTCACTGGAGGATCTCTTTTACAAGGATCACTCAACGTTTCTGGAGCAACTCATCTTGATTCTAGTCTTACTGTAACTGGTGCTTCTGTTCTTAACGGAGGTGCAACTGCTGGTGCCCTATTCGTTACTGGAGGATCCCTCTTCCAAGGATCTGTTACTGTTAGTGGCGCTTCTGTATTCAATGCTGGAGCCACTGCTGGTGCTCTATTCGTTACTGGAGGATCCCTCTTCCAAGGATCTGTTACTGTAAGTGGTGCTTCTGTATTCAATGCTGGAGCAACAGCTGGTTCTATTAATGTTACTGGAGCTTCTTGGTTACAAGGAGGTGTTACTGCTGGTTCTGCTAATGTAACTGGAGCTTCTTGGTTACAAGGAGGTGTTACTGCTGGGTCAGCAAATGTCAGTGGAGCTTCTTGGTTAATAGGAGGTGCTACTGCTGGATCTTCATTGTTCAGTTCTACAACAGATGCTTCTGGTATTGCTACTGGAGGATCATTAACTGTCCTAGGTGGAGCTGCTATTTCAAAAACATTATACGTCGGAGATTCATTGTATTCTAATTCTAGAAACATTACTCCTTCACTTGGAGATATTATATCCGAAATTTCATTTGCTGCTGCAAACAATGTCAGCACTGCAGCTGATGTTACTGATTTAACATTTGATAATGCTATTGTACGCGCATTCCACTTTATGTTATCTGTTACAGTTGAAAGATCTGCTGGTGGTAATTTGTATACCAACTTTGACATTAAAGGTGTTCAAAAGGGAAGCAACTGGGTTGTTAATACATCTTACATTGGTGACTATTCAGGTATTGTATTCAGCATTACAAGCAGTGGTCAAGTACAATATACATCAAATAATCAATTGTCATGGACCGCTACCACTATGAAATTCCGGGGTCATACTACATCCGTATAAAGAAATCAAATACATAATAATCTCAAATACATAATCTCAAATACATAATTTACTATAATATATAAACTCGTATATTATAATCGATAAAACTAAATTATTCCCAAATTAAAGGCCAAGGATTTGGTTTACATTCCCCTATTCCTAATGTTTGTTGTACCATAACTGGCACTTTAGTACCACGTTTACCTGGTTGAGCGTGACCACGACCTAAAAGATGCCCAATTTCATGATTTATTACATAAGTTCTATAAGAATCCAAATCCAAACCCGACCGTTTACTACCACGCCTCCATCTATTCACATTTATGTAAATTATATTATCTCTTAAATCTGCACAAGATAATCCTGTAAAATTACACACCTTCTTTATATAACTTTCTTTCACAAAACATATTGATATTATATCCTTACTCTTTGTATCAAAATTAAAATTGTATTTATATTCAAAATTATATCCTAAACGTCTCCAACCACGCTTATCCATTAAAACCGATCTTATTTTTTCCATCACTGGTTGTTCTCTAATACCTAATGTTTTATCAAAATATACATCATATACTACCTTCATATTAAAATCTAATATATTAAAATCTAATATAATACAAGATTTTAATTTTAAGACAACAAGAAAAGAAACTAAATTGTATCCATACAATTACCAACAAATTCACTATAACTACTCTTGTAATCATCTTTGTGTAATCTTTTATGTTCAATTTCTAAACGATTTATTAATTTAATAATTGGAACAATATTTACTATTGGTACAGCATACAACAAAGAATTTATTGTAGCATTTGCAATTTTATCAGATGTTAACAGTTCTTTGTCATTAATTAAATGTGCACGATAACCTCTACTAAACCCGTATACACTCATCGTTGAACAAAATCCTACCAATACTTTACCAAAACGTGAACTCATATTTACTTTATCAAACATTATTTATTTTTAAATAATACAAATTTAATTAATGAGTAACAGATTATTATCAAAACCTACCGTAAGAAGCCTTGAACAAAGAATAACGTAATACCGAAATCTAATAACCTCCAGTTTTAGTGAAATATTTAAAACTTGGACAATATTGTAAAAATTTAACTAAATTTTGATCTGTAACATAATTATCCAATTTATGCACACAAAATGTTTTGTGTAGATAATGAGTATGTGTACAAAATTTAGTAGCCAATTCATCCAAACCAACCTTGTAAAATGTACCAGATTCAGTCGAAGCATTCAATCTCAATAATCCAACTACAAAATACAAATCTTCACCATACGCACAAAATGACAGATCGTCTCGAAAATCTTGTGTAGGTAATGGTGGAAACTTCTTTATTACATCTTTCATAGCGCTCGTTTTCCTAAATGAAAATCCTCCATTAAAACATTGATAATCAGAATATTTATGTAAACCACTCGTTTCTTTCCACCACCATTTATTAGGTGTATAACCACCAACAAAATCATACTTGAAAAAATCCTCTATTTTGTATTCTGAATCTTCGCACAAACAACCATCTGTCTGAATTGTCAACACGTGCGTGTAATCCTCAAAATTATTCCAAAAATCCATACGTTTCCATAAATCATTATGTTCTCGTGCTGTAAAATTATCAACACCTAAATTTATCACCTTCACAAATGGACTACCATTGTAATGATTAGAATAATAACTATAATGTGAGTCTCCACAAAAGAAAAACAAAGTCCTCGCTACCATCACCTTTTCAAAATTATCAATTAACAAAAAGATGTTAGACATACGTCTAGGTTCTACCAACACACCACATACCTTTGGAAAAACAATATTCGTTTCTAAAACCATAATATAATATAATATTGGTATTATTCAATATTATATTCAATTTATTCAATTTAATTTATTCTTTTACCTTCCAATAACTGTAAATATTCTTCTCAAGTTCGTAATGTGGCCAAAAAATTCTAGGACGTTCCTTTTGATCCTTTACCCAATCCCACATTAATTCTAAACCCCTTTCAAATGATGTATTTTCAACATAACCTAATAATCTTTCAGACTTTTCATACGACGACCAAGCGTGCTTGACTTCGTGCCTAGGTTCCATATAAACAATTTTGTCCGTACCTGTAACCTTTTTAACTAATATTGCCGCTTGATTTAATGAAACGTGGTTCTTACCACCTAAATTAATTCTTTCATTTTTAGCATTACTTGAAATAGCTGCAGTCCATAAACATGGCAATATATCATCTATATATGAAAATGCTCTTGTTTGTTCACCATCTCCATAAATTGTAAATGGTTCATCACGCATTGCTTTATACATCCAAATACCTAATACATTTCTATAAGGATCCCATATGTTCTGATACTTACCAAATATATTATGAGGCAATATTATACAATATTCCATACCGTGTTGTTCATATGCAACACTTAAATCCATTTCACTAGCATATTTAGCTATACCATATGGATCTACCGGTTTTGGAAGCATATCTTCTGTAAATGGTGTCGTATTTTTACCATAAGTTGCCATACTACTTGTAAATACAAAACGTCTAATGTTATATTTTATACCCATAGTTATTAAAAATGTCGTCGGAATCACATTTGACATGTAGTTATATTGTCTAATAAATGGTGATAATCCCTCTGCAGCATATGCTGCAAAATGAAAGATATAATCTATCTTATTCTGTTTAAAAACTAAATCAACTAACGCTTGTTCTTCCCGATCTGATAAATCAGCCTTTACAAATTCAAAATTCTCATCGTATAAATTTAGATTTTCAATATATCCACCTGATAAATCATCTACTCCAAATACCCGATTTATACCTAATTCTTGCCTTTTAGAAAGAAGATATTCTGCAAAATTTGCACCAACTAAACCTGCAACACCAGTAATCAACACATTCATTTTTAGTATAGATATATATATTTTATATTAGAAATGTATTTTTTAAATAAGATATAAACATACTACAAATACTTACATAATACAATATAAACAAATACTTACATACTACAAATACTTACATACTACATACTACATATACTTACATATACTTTTTTAATGTTTGTTCTAATGCAGTAATAGAACGAACTAAATCTTTAATTTCCAAGTAAAGACTATGAGATGGATATGCCATGTAATAATCTTTTTTCATATCTTTTAAAAATCGTAAGTTATATAAACGACTTTTATTACATATTATAGAGGTCTGCGTACTATACATCTTATCTATAATTATAGATAAAATCTATTCAATTTTTATTAACAAATTTTAATTACTTGTAAAACAATCTAGGAACCCCTCCAGGTTGTTCATTTTGAAACAATTGACCAGCATTCGGATATTTTCCTAAAACAGATTCATTACAAATACGTTCTGTATACCTTTTACACAGTTCATCCTTTTTAGATTTTTGACGTTTCAATGTTTCTATTTGTCCAACTATTTTAGCCTTTAAGGAATAGTAATCTTTTATAGCGTGTTCATTTTTATATTGATTATATAATTCCGTTATACCTAATCGCTTAGAAATACTTGATATACCACTACTCAATTTACTTGCTGCACTTGACATACCAGAACTCAATTTACTAGTTAAACTCGAAATACCACTACTTAATTTACCTGCTGCTTCTCCAGCTTTACTAGCAACATTCCTTAACAAATTTTTCATCTTATCCTGAATACCTGTTATTTTGGACTTGGCATCAACTATTGCCTTTTGAATTTTTTGCTTTCGTTCTTCATTTCGTTCAGCCGATAATTGAAGTTCTAAATCTTTTAATTCTTTTTTTTTTTGTTCAATTTCTTCCTCTAAACCTCCACCCAATTGAGCATATTTATGAAATAAATTTTTACTCTTCATAGAATAAACTGATTTTACGCGTCTTCTAGAATGTTTTTTATCAACCATAATTACTATTTACTTTGAAAAAAAATATACATAAATTAACATTGTAATACTTTACCTGATTCATCCCTAATACAATCATCCAAATTATTCTGTTCAGTGTGAAAAACTAATTCTGGTACCTTTCCTGTAAACATTACCAATTTATCCTTTTCAACCTTTAAACGTCGCAACTCTTCAATACCTTTTAAAATATTCATCTTTAATTCAAAATAATCTGATATTACACGTTTGTCACTATCACTTATTTTTTCAGGTATCAGTGTTGACTTTGGTATTTGTGTTGCTACAGGCATCGGTGTTGACTTTGGTATTTGCGATAGAGTTGGTGTTGACTTTGGTATTTGTATCACTTTTTCTACTATACTTTTTAAAGCTGGTTTAGATGGTGTTTTTGGTGTAATTGCTTGCCCGTAACCACTAGATTCTACTTCTTCACAATTTAAACTACCTGATACATTAGAACAACATCGTAACTGATCGTCTTTTGGATCTTTTACACATTTTGACATAAAATCACCTCTGCATGTCATTGGATCCATTGTTGGCAACCCAGGTTTACATATTTGACCACGTTTACGTCTAGGATCTTCTTTTGATCCTGATTTTATTCTTTTGATTTCCTCTATTTGAGCCTTTATTCTATTAATATATGCTTGGTCACCTAATCGCTCAGCTGTTTTAAGCACTTCTTGCATATATTCTAAATCATCACTTCTTCCACCATATTGATAACTAGTGTACATATTCCTAATTATCACTAATATTTAAATTTTCTATAAAAAATGTATTTATACTATATTTTACAATACCGCTTTACATTCACTTTCATTTAGTTCTTCATCACATTGTTCACTTTCACTTCGTTCATTTAATTCTTCTTCTAATTCTTCAGATTGTTCTTCGTATTCGAAACGTCTTTCCAAAAGAATTTGTTCTTCATATTCTGTCTTGCAAGTTTTTAATTTTTCATCAATTTCATTAAACTTTGTAGTAATACATTTTAATTGTTCATTGATACATTGAATTCTATCAAATCGTTGCTTTTCTTTTACATTTACTTCGTCAATAATCTCAATTTTTTCAAATACAATCCCTTGTCTATCGTCTACTAAATACGATGTAACACCTAAACGTTCAACTAAATCTGTATTTGATTTAACATCATCATAAAATATAGCATCTTCTGGTTTACAATTTAATCGTTCTAAAATTTCAGATACCATTGTATCTTTATTTCTTGGATATTGACAAATAAACATATCAAAACAATTGTATATCTCCCTGTATAATTCATAAACATACCGTTTTGCACTTGCATTATGTGAAGCCATTGCAATTAATTTACCTTGTTCTTTTAAACCCTTTATTTTATCAATTACATATCTTTTATATTGAGCTCTTTCTTCTGTAGGCATACAACCATCTAAATACAAAGTGTAATCATAATCAAAAATATGTAAATGTTTATCCTGATAAGTTTTCGCTTTATAAGTTTTCTCCTGATAAGTTTCCAAGGTCATATTATAAAGATAAAATTTTGATAAAAAATTCGATTTTTATTATTTATGATGTATAGTATAAACTTGATATAATTACTAACAAATTAAACATACCACTAATTACGTTTGGAATTATTACACGTATATCAGTAATAAATATCCCATATACAACCCATAATATTTGCCCACATAAAAGTACTAAATATGTTAATACAGAAACATCTTTAGCACTTTTAGTAAGTATTATTTTCCATAACTGAGGAATTAAACAAACTGTTGTCAAAAAACCTGCTGTATATCCTATTATTTCTGAGTTTAAAGAATCCATTTTGTTCAAGGTATTTTTAAATTATTATCAATTTTTAAACTGTTTTACTCCATTTTTTTAAAGCCGTTTCGTATGATATTTGTTCTTTGTTTAATTTCTTGTTTACTTCATTATGCAAATCTACAGACCAACGAAATAATACCATTCGTTCATCCAAATTGACATCAGTTAGTTTTTCCAAGTGTTTTACATACTTATCCTTACACTTTAAACACGGTATACAATTTTGTAATCCGTACAATACATCCAATGCATCAGAATTATGTTTTCTATTGTCTTGACCTAAATCAATTATTGTTATTGTATGAATAAATCCCCATAAATATGGACCCCAATCCTCTTTTGGTCTAAAACTCATTTATTCTATTTTTCTATAATAAAATAAAATAAATTATTTAATGGACTTTGTTTTACTAATAAAATTAGTCATTTCTATTTCAACAAAAATTTAAACACTTTATCTAAATTATTTTTTTAATAAAAGCAATAAACCACCTATTAGACTTATATTTGCCCAAAATGGTATTGATTTATAATAATTAGTAATATCTAATGGATGATATAGTAATGTTGCTAATATAGTAAAAACGATTAAACTTACTACAGCATAATTGAAATAAGAATAATATTCCCCAGTTATACAATGATAAACTATAATTGCTGGAGCTAAAATCTCTAATAAAATAACTAATGAAATAATTAAGTTATAAATTTCAGTATTTACATTTATATTCAGTTTTCCTTTTAAATTATCAACTGTTTTTGCATAATTAATAATTTTTTGAAACCCCGATAAAATAAACATCGCTGTTAGTAAAATAGCTGCTAATAAACGTATTGTGTTCATATAATACAATTTTTAAAAAAATTTTAATAAAATAATCAAAAAACATGTTATCTATTGTCTTAACCTAAATCAATTATTGTTATTGTATGTATAAAAGCCCATAAATATGGACCCCAATCATCTTTTGGTCTAAAACTCTATTTTTCTATAATAAAATTTGTCAAAATGTCTAAAAAATTTGTCAAAATGTCAAAAAATTTGTCAAAATATCAAAAAATTTGTCAAAAATGTCAAAAAATGTCTAAAAAATTTGTCAAAATATCAAAAAATTTGTCAAAATGTCTAAAAAATTTGTCAAAATATCAAAAAATTTGTCAAAATGTCAAAAAATGTCAAAAAATGTCTAAAAAATTTGTCAAAATGTCTAAAAAATTTGTCAAAATGTCAAAAAATGTCTAAAAAATTTGTCAAAATGTCTAAAAAATTTGTCAAAATGTCTAAAAAATTTGTCAAAATGTCTAAAAAATTTGATAAAATTACATTAACTGTATTTTTTTTAATACTTTTTTATAAATATTTTGTATTTTATGGTGGGGTTATATCAAGTTATACCAAGGTTATATCAAAGTTATATCAATTATGGTTTGGTTATATCAGTTATACCAATTTAAGAATTCTTTCTTATATTTTATTTATTAATTATTTTTCTAAAAAAAAGTTTTAAAATAGATATAACTGATATAACCAAACCATAATTGATATAACTTTGATATAACCTTGGTATAACTTGATATAACTTTTTGACAAGTTATCTTTCCATAAAACTAAACCGTAAAAAGTTGATTTTGTAATTTTTTATAAAATCAACGAGACCATAGATCAAAAAAGGCAATTTTAACTTTTTATACATAAATGCTTCCAGCCGTTATAAGTTACATCATTGATTTTTACCACACCATATTCCCATTTAATATTCGAATATTTTTCTTTGATATAACGTTCTAATTCTTTTTTGTATTTACTTGATACACTAGAATGAACATTTAATACATTCAAGTAAAATTGGCAAGTTTCACCAAGTTGTAATAACTCGTTTTCTTTATACATGATATTTTCTTCTAACCAACTGTAAAAATTATAACAATTATGATCATATTCTGGAAGATCATCATTGATCTTTATTCCAACTCGATTGTTTAATTTTTTTATCAATTCATCGTTTGAAATATGATGATACGTTGATTTCAATGTATCAATTGTAGAACCAGCAATTGCGACTATACTTTTTATATAATCAATATTACAATCAAAAAATTCACGATTTGAATTACAACGATATCTATCTAATATATAATGTACAATCTTTTCTAATAAATCCGAATTACTCGTCTTGAAATCAAGGATCGTTTCTATTTGTTTAACATTCCCTGTCTGTAATCCTTTTACACGATTATTAATATCTTTTGTTTTTCCAACTTTATAACCACCATCTGTTCTAATTATGTAAACGTGACCAGTTTTCTGTATTTCTTCATATGTTTTTTGTTTATAAAGATCTAATTCCCTTGCTGTTTCCTCTAACTTTTTTTCAAGATCGTACTTGCCTTTAAGACGGATTTGTTTAATTACATCAAATACCCATTTTTGAAATTGTTTTGCAATTGGTTTCCTTGAAATCATTAAAATTTTATATAAACCTTGTTCTTTTAACATATTAGTTTCTTGTTCTCTACCAAGAGAATCAGTGAGGTGCATACTATGCACCTCATCTTTATCAAAATCTCTTATAGTTGATTTAATATCTTTTATTTCAAGTAAATCTCCTATATCTTTTGCTTTGAACAATGGTTCTTCATAAGATCCATATACTTGTATATTCAATCCATTAAATTGTTTTACTAACAAGTTATTAATATTTGTATTACTAGTTTGATGTTGAATTTGATTATTTTCAAGTAATGTTATGGTATTTGCATTTGTCAATGTGGTTTCTATGTTCATATGTTGTATAATAAATAATATCTTTAAACTAAACCTTGTTCTTTTAACATATTAGTTTCTTGATTGTAACCACCTCTAGAATCTTTGTTTTTTTGCTCATCCGATCGGATGAGCAAAGTTTTATTTTCATCCGTTCGGATGATAATTAATTTATAGTCTTTATTTTCAGTAAAATGTTGTTTTAATAAACGTTTACCGTTTGCTTTGTTAGAAAAACCTATAAATTTCCATACATTATCTAAATTTACAACAAAATCGTTAATTGGATGATAATTCATATACATGTACAAATTTCCAACATATAATTGCTGTTCCTCTTCTGTGAAATGTTCCTTTAGTTTAGTAACAAACTTGTTATTATTGTTATCAAGTAATGTCAATGTATTTGTATTTCCGATGTTCATACGTTATATTCTGTACAATAAATGATATCTTTAAACTAAACCTTGTTCTGTAAGAAATGTTGTATTTTGTTGTCCACCAAGGGTGTCAGTTAAACTGACTACCTTTTGTTTATTGTTAAAGTTTTTGAGATATTAGACATACCAAGTAAATCACCTTACTTGTATATTCAAACCATTAAATTGTTTTATCGACAAGTTATCACTATTTATATTATCTAATTGAATTTGATTATTTTCAAGTAATGTTATGGTATTTGCATTTGTCAATGTGGTTTCTATGTTCATATGTTGTACAATAAATAATATCTTTAAACTAAAAACCAAGGCCGCCCCCAGTATGGGCACCCCTTAAGACTGATGAAGAACTGTATACTTGGTGACTTTAACTTTTTATACATAAATGCTTCCAGCCGTTATAAGTTACATCATTGATTTTTACCACACCATATTCCCATTTAATATTTGAATATTTTTCTTTTATATAACGTTCTAATTCTTTTTTGTATTTACTTGAAACACTAGAATGTATTTTAATCTTACCTAAATACAACTGACAAACTTCCCTAAGTTGTAATAACTCGTTTTCTTTATACATGATATTTTCTTCTAACCAATTGTAAAAATCATTATTTACTTGTCGATATTCATTAGTTTTAAGTTGAACTTCTCGGGGTTCTTTAACATCTATAAAGTAATAATTTAATAATATTTTCATAAATGTCTGACGCCAACTAAGATCTTCCCGCATTCTGGAAGGAAGTGTACGATCTATCTTATATTCATTCGAATCACCACTGGGATCATCTACAAATTTTGATGGGAAATCTATAACTCGAATACGTCTCCACAATGCTGCATCTTCCCCCTTAATTTCAGGAAGTTCATTACACGCCAAAAACAATTTGGCTTCTAAAACAAAACTGACAGCTTCTTGATATAACCCACGTGCTACAATTTCCTCACTACCAGTCAATTCTTTTAACAAACCAATATTAATTTTTTCACCATCTTCAGGTTCACTTAGGAATGCAAAACGTTTATGCATTAACTTTATCTTTTCAGAATTTGCCTCATTCGCGTTATTACGTTTACGTGTTAATAATGTAACTTCAACCTTTTCTCCAAACTCACCCATTGTTAATTTCATCAAGTTTAATAACTGACTTTTACCATTTGCACCAGAATCACCTATAAACATTAAAAAATTCGTATTTGGTATATCACCATTTAAACATTCGCTCATTTTTTTTAAAACATAATCCCTTACACCACGATTTGGTAAAACTTGTTCTAAAAACGTATAAACTTCTTTATTATCAGTTTCTGAATAATCATAATTTACAGTCAAGTTTACATAATCATCCTTTCGCGTAGTTCTAAATTTATTTTCCAATAAATCATATACACCATTTAAAAATGGTACCAAATGCTTTTTACTATTTAAATTTGTTATAAAGGCCTCATCGTTATAATACATTTTAGCACCTTTTATAATCTCTTCTTCAAAACCTGGCTTATACAATTTGTTAGTCAAACTTTTAATGTTTTTAACCAAATTATTACTAGTATCTCCACCCTGTTTCTCATAATGTGCTTTTATCATACTAAACTGATTTGATAACTTTACTATACGTTTACGTAATTCTAACGATTCCTTATCAGAACGCCATATAGATCCATTGAAATAATACCACATCCCACTTGTATATCTAAAATCAATCTCTAGTTTATGCAATAATTCACTAAGTTTTATGACTTTGTGACCATCTAACACTTGATTATATAATTTAGTCATTTCTTTATTTTTAAAGATTGCATTATCTAATTGTACATCACAACTAAATTCCTCCTCTCCATTGTAATAATTATTTTGAATATTGATATTAACTGTACCAGTGTTAACTAATTGATTATAATTCAGGAAAAAATTGTTCAAATGTTTATACTTGTCTGCTATCGGTATCAATGTATTTTTAGGAAATATACTTTTACATACCTTACACTTTAAACAATATCCATTATCACTAATTTGATGCTCAACGTGACATTCTGGACATTTTCCACTCATTTTCATCAATGAATTTTGACTCACATCACCTCTAAATACCATCTCGGTTTTATCAAATTTAATTTCCTCTATTGTTGTGTCAAAATTTTCAGTAATATAATCTTTACATTCCTTTATAGCTTTTTGAATCAACTCTTGTTCTACCTTATTAACCCGTAAACATTTCAATATTATTTCATTAAGTTCTTTGGGAAATGCATTAATCTTTATTTCATTGTGTTTAAAATCCTTACAATCTAAATCGTGACACTTTTGTTTTGAACTATATGTATCTATTACTATATATTGATGATTCGATTTGTGCTCCCTATCAATATTATGACAAAATTCATCATTTAATGCTACTATTATACAATTTAATACATGATCTATTAAAATTTCTCTTATGTCCTTTGTTCTGTATTTGTAATTTTTTCTAACAAAATGTCTTATTATATCACAATCACTACTATTTAATTCCTTTTGAATAGGTAAACGAGTCCCATTAACTGTATCTACGTCTACTACCTCTGTAAATTCAGTTTTAATTTCATCTATATCTTTATCTTTATCTTTATAGTACACCTTAAATTGTTCAGAATTAGTATCAATAACAACTGTTTTGTCATCTGTGTTGTTGCAAAGGTAACATACAAACGTTTCTTGAAATTCAAATGGATCACTCACTTCTGATATAACAAGTGGTCTATATTCCCCACTTTTACTACTTAAATATGTTCTAAATAATCCCTCTCTGTAAACTGATAAATCTACTATTTTATTTACAGTTAAATCTCTGAAAATATAGTCTGTAAATTTCTTTAATCCTTTTACATTTTTAAAATAAACATAATCTCCCCCCTTTTGTAAAATAACAATAACGTGATATGAACGTTTACTTTCATTATGAGATTCTAATACAATTGTTTTAACTGTATCTATATTATATGTATCTCTAAATATATCCTTTAATTTATCACATACAGAACATATCAAATTAATATGATTATTATACTCCTCAGGATTTTTATCCCTATATATTTCTATATCCATAAAATATTTAACTACAGCAGCTTCTTGTATAAACTCATAATAACTTGGAGCTCGTGTTTCAGTGTATTCATCACGTATTAGTTTTTCGAATGAACTATAACTTTTTAATATAAAAAATTTCTTGATATCAGTATTACACAGGATATCACCAGGTTTTAAATATTTTAAAGCAGTACTTTTTTTTGCAAATACTTTCATCTATTAATATTATAGTTTATTATCTTTAAAACGGGACGAAAACATAAAATGAGAAGTAGGAAGAACCATTTTTATATTTTATATTTTGTATATAATATAAAATTAATTATAAAATTCTCACTTCTTTATCTTCTTTATTTAATATTTCTTAGAAGATCGTTTAGGGGACTTTGATTTCTTAGACTTACGTTTAGGAGACTTTGATTTCTTAGACTTACGTTTAGGAGACTTTGATTTCTTAGACTTACGTTTAGGAGACTTTGATTTCTTAGACTTACGTTTAGGAGACTTTGATTTCTTAGACTTACGTCTAGGAGACTTTGATTTCTTAGGCTTTGACGATTGTGAAGATTTAGTAGAGCTTACCTTGGCTTTCTTGGACTTTCTCTTGGTAGATCGTTTTTTAGATTTACGTTTTGGAGACTTGACTTTCTTTGACTTTCTCTTGGTAGATCGTTTTTTAGATTTACGTTTTGGAGACTTGACTTTCTTTGACTTTCTCTTGGTAGATCGTTTCTTGGATTTACGTTTTGGAGATTTGACCTTCTTAGATGACTTTCTCTTGGTAGATCGTTTCTTGGATTTACGTTTTGGAGATTTGACTTTCTTGGACTTTCTCTTGGTAGATCGTTTTTTAGATTTACGTTTTGGAGATTTGACCTTTTTAGATGACTTTCTCTTGGTAGATCGTTTTTTAGATTTACGTTTTGGAGATTTGACCTTTTTAGATGACTTTCTCTTGGTAGATCGTTTTTTAGATTTACGTTTTGGAGACTTGACTTTCTTGGACTTTCTCTTGGTAGATCGTTTTTTAGATTTACGTTTTGGAGACTTGACTTTCTTAGACTTTCTCTTGGTAGATCGTTTTTTAGATTTACGTTTTGGAGACTTGACTTTCTTGGACTTTCTCT
>Ga0209354_10000106_pt1 | contig 40693 bp, 72 predicted proteins | sample LauGreSpBDMM15DD_2_FD_187562 | JGI IMG/M metagenome (GOLD analysis project Ga0209354, IMG submission 187562) | Freshwater lake microbial communities from Lake Michigan, USA - Sp13.BD.MM15.DD (SPAdes) (version 2) | ecosystem: Environmental > Aquatic > Freshwater > Lake | place: Lake Michigan...
AAAGAACTTGCAGCTTTTGCAGGTTTCCATTGGCTATTTTCACCTCTTGCCTTGAAGTATTTTCGACAGTTTTACGCCAAGTTCGTTTAGCCAGTTGTCGAGTTCTGTGCCGGAACGGCCCCGCCCCTCAATGAACACAGAGTGTGGAATGTCCCACTCTCCGCTTTCCTTGTTGAACTTGAACGACACGCTGGCAATGAACGGTCCTGCGTCTTCTGCAATGCGAAGGGTTCGCTCACTCTTCATTTGACCACCTCAATGCGTGGCTTTTGGACTTCAGACCCAGCAGCCAGGATGTCGCCGAATAGGTCTTTGATGAAAGCCCGCGTCTTGTCGGTCAGGGGCGTTTCAGGGTGCTGCAAGACTTGCTCAACGCACCACATATACATGCTCTGTGCCGACTGGTCTCCAAAGGGATACGGCAGGGCGTGGTAGGCGATTGTCCTAGTGACCATCTCCGGGTCTTCGTGGTCGGTGATCTCTTCAGCGGGTCGTTTAGTCATGGTCCACCCTCAACTTTCGCATTGTCGTAAGGCCCCACTTGGGATGGGTCCACCACATGGTCTGTGTTGGCGGCTCAGGTTCGCAGCGCAGTTCGGTTCGCGCGTATTCGTTGAACCCGGCAAGCGACCCATTCACGATGGCGTTAGGCAGAACCATTGCTGTGTGAAAGTGACCTACATCCACATAGTCAACCTGCTTGCCCATGCGCGCGTACTGCGTGCGGACCTTATGCGATCCCTTGCTGATATTTGCGGCGGGGCCTATGAAGCCACCTGACCCCCGTGACCCTATCCGGTCCCCATGCGTCAGAACGTGCGTGGTGCCGTAGACTTGATAAAGCGCGTCACCAGATGGGGGCGCGCAGAAAGTGATGCGGGTTTCACCCTTGGCCTTGAAGTAACTCTCTATGGCCCATATCGCGAGGTAGTCATAAGTCAGGGCAACGAAACGCTTGGCCCGTGGCTTGAAGGTTGTCCGGTCGTGGTTCCCTGGCACGCTGTACACCGTGACCTTCGGGACCATCTTCAGCAGTTCTTCTAGCCCTCGGATCTCTTCCTCGGCCACCATCTGCGTTTGCTCAGTCGGGACCGTGTCCTGCGTCTCGCTTAGGTCTGCGTGGATGTCCCCTGACACTGCGTCCCCGCCCCTGAGATAGACGAGGCCGGGGTATCGCATCTGCGGGTCTTCGCGCTGTAGCAGCTTGCCAGCCGTGTTGATGAGCCTGCGATATCTCTCGCGGAAGATGTCGGGGTTGTAGTCGTTCGGGAAGTCTAGCTCCGCGCTGCGGATGACCTCACCCGCCTGAAAGTCGCTCGTAAACAGCGTCGGGATTTCGGGCTGTGATTTGCCGGGCGTTGTCTTAATTTGCCACGTCGGGATAGTAAGGCTTTCAGGCTGAAGGTTAAACACCGACTTGCGGATGTCTTCCAGCTTGCTGGCGTACTCAAGCGCATCGGTCAGGCGCTTCTGCAGATCTGCGACTTGGTTGCGCGTTCTGACCGTATCCGGCGTCTGCTGTTCAATCTTTGCCGCCTCAGAGGCTTTGTAGAGGCTCCACTTGGGCGGAGAGAACTTCAGTATCTTGGCGCGGTGGATTGAGTTCTGGAGGCTTGCGGGGCCAATGCCAAGGGCCTCTGCTGCGATGGCAATGGCTCCCCGGATATGCGAACCAGCCGTTCCCGGTGGTGGGTGCCCCTTGCGTAAGGCATCTTCGATAACAGCCTTTCGGCGAGTCCATTCCTGCTTGTTCAGCGGAGGAGTTGGCACCGTGTCACCTTTTCTACCGTTGCGGCAATATGAGTCAGGTATGCGACAGAATTGTGTAAATCATCGCAATGGGAAAAAATGCGAGGACGCAGAACACTAGGCTCGGAGCAGACCAAATGTGGCCCCATATCTCCCAATTCTCTACCCTGCGGTAGAAAATGCGCTCAGACGCACGCTTTGTTGTCTTCGGCATTACGACACCGGGCCAACTAGGGCCTTCAGGCCAAAATAGCCAAGCACTGCAGCAATGGTGCCGACGATGCCAGGGACCAAGAATATGACGTATTTCGCGCCCTTGGCCTGATTGAGCAGCGCGGTCAACTCTGTCACCGTTTCCTTGAGTTCCTTGACCTCTGACTTTAGGTCTTTGACCTCGCCTGTCAGGGAAGCCACGGTGCCTTGCAACTGCCCAAAGTCGCGATGAAGGTCCAATTCGCTGCTCATCGGTAGACCTTTCTGTCCAGCTCGATATGTGGGAAATCTCGGAACGTCTTCCAATCGCCCCCACTCACTATCGGGATCTTCAGTTCTGCAGAAGCCGTCTTGAATGCCTTGATCACCGGAAGGAATGCTGGGGTCTTCCACGTCACGTCTCCGTCTATAAGCGGGGCAAAGTCCACTGCCAGCCCAACAAGGTGGCGGCTGTTCATCGTCTTGGACAATCCCTTGGCGAATAGCTCGCGCTGGCGCTCTTTGGTCCTCATGCCCTCGGTCACGATAAACCCGCCGGGCATAATCTCAGCGGCCCGCTTGACCACGGCCACCAAGTCAGGATGCACGCCCACAAGGGCTTTCAGACTGCGTTCATTCAGCATCGTATGAAACCATGCTCAAGAGTAGTAACAGGCCCAAGAAGGCTACAAGTTCTGGCGACATAATCAACCTCACGTGAAACAAGGCCCGCGCGCTCGCGTGGGGCGCGGGTATGGCAGAGACGCGATGCAGGGCGCGCTCTACTAAGCCTGGGGAAAGGAGGGGGAACCCCAGGCTGTCTAAACTCTCAATGCAACGATGACTGCCCATGACGCGCCACCGACGATAAGTTCGCCAGCCTGCGACGAGTACCCGGTGCGATGTCCTAGCCAGTAGAACAGCGCATGACAGGCCCCGCTTAGGGCGTAGGCCACAAACATCCACGGGGCGTAGAGGACGAGAAACACAGAGGCCAAGGCGTTGCGTGCGAGGCCAAGCCAATCAGGTGTCCGCTGTAGTGGTACATCACCCAGATATTGCCCCGTGCCGAATAGGGCGAGCGCGCCCCAGTTCGTAAATGTGAGAACAACCGCCAGCCACCACGGAGCGGCTGCGCAATATGTCATCAGGGCTGCGGTTGGTATTGCCCACGCTAGCCTGCTGAATTGTGTTTTCTGCCCCCAGCCGACGAGGTCGTTAAGCCAGCCACCACGGAGGCGGTAAAGCAGTGCGCCGACAATTGCCGCAAGAATTACACTGGTCATCAAACTGTCACCGCGACCACTTGCAAGGTCCATGACGCGAGCGTGATGTTGTTAAACGAGCCTGTTCCTTTAGTCGGCACGGCAATTGCTGACGTAGACACAACGGCTGCAATCAGGGTTGCGTCGGCGTAAACGCCAACGCCATTCTGTGTTGCGCCGCCGTTTGCCGTGCCGGTCGGGTTCAAAATTACGGTGTCGCCGACAGAGTAACTGAGATTGGCCGAGGTGCAGGTGATGATGGCCCACACGTTATCTGGCTTCACGCCAAACCCGTGGTTGACCGAAACTGTGCCCCCAAGGCTTGGCACAGCAGCGGTTGAAACCGCGCGATATTCGCCTGATACCGTGCGCCACCCTGTTCCGTCACACAAAATCGTAATGCTACTGCGCGGCCACGTTTTTCGCGTAGAGAACCCATCCAGAAGTTCTGCCCCGTTGGGGTCAATTGTAACGGCCCAGTTCGACGTATCGGTATTGCTGACGTAAAGCAGAAAACCCGCTCGCCCTGATGCAGCCGGGAGCGTCAGTGTAGCGTCAGCAGAAAGCCCCGCGAACCGAATTGAGCCGCCACGGTCCGCGTCAGTCGCGGTATAGTTCCCGGTCTTGGACGATGCATTCGGGGCCAATGCAGGACCACCCGCCGCATACTGGAACTCGTAGCAGCGCCAGTTTGAACCCGAAGCATCCTGCGCTGCGTCGTTGATGAAGTGCGCGACATCGCCAGCCGACACGGTAATATTTTGAGCGCCGGGAAGGATAAAGCTGCTGGCGTTATGGGTCAGCACCAACGAGCCTGCAAATCTCAAGCGAACGCTTCGCCCGCCTTGAGCCGAAGAGATGCCAGTGATGCCAGTGGTGCCCGTGACGTTAAACACGCCCCCACCGCCAGCCGGGAGCGAAAGCGTCGACGCTGAAGCAATATCCGCTCCACGCTGCCAAACGCCTGCAAGGCTGTCTGGAGTGACTGCCTTGGCTGTAGACGTGCCGGTCAGGACTTCAGAAACTGTCGCGCCGCTGATGAGGGAGTCCACAGGGCCTTCTTCGATCCAGGTGGTATTATCAGCCGATCTACGTGAAACCAGCCCCGTAGTCGTGTTGTAGTAGCGGAGGAAGGGGTACGTGGTCGCAGGTGCGCTAGCAGCCGTGATAAGCTGGGATGTGCCGTCTACTGGGTCAAGCGTGTCAATGGCTACGTCAGCGGAGGTTGTGAGCGTGACCTTGTAGCGGCCTGCGATTAGGTAGATGTCTGGGAAGCGGCCATTGGCATCAGCCACGACCGGATTCGTGTTGGCACTGGTCAACCCAGCGTTGCTGTACGTGGCCTTGGGAGTTGTGGTCCCGGTCTCAAAAAACGAGGCCTTGGCTGCTGCGTAAGGGGCACCATTGCCATCAACCAATGTTTGCCCACTAAGCCAGAACAACTGCGCCATCAACCAAACTCCATTTTGTTCGTGTAAGCAAATTCGCCATATGCTTCGACAGCAGCGGCGTCATACGCCCTCGCCGCTTGCTCTTGTGTTTCAAATGATCCGAGATGCTTTTCGCGGCCAAAGATAGAAATGCGCGCCACCCACTTGTGATGATGCTTGCGAACCCCCTTAAGGCCCTTGCCAAAATGTTTGCGCCAAGCGCCGTTCTGCTGCCTTGTAGCAAGCCTTATATTTTCTATCCGGTTATCAAGCTTGTTGTGGTTTACGTGATCCACTTCAAACCCCTCATGCGGGCCAGCGCACAATTTGTGCAAGTAGATTGTCTTGCCGCTGCTCGATGACGTGGCGTACCCGCCAGGGATTTTCGACCAATTTTTAGAGCGGAGAATGTCGGCGTGCTGGGGGCTGGCCAGCGCAACCCCGGCCTTCGTCGTTGCCGCCCATACGTGATTCCCACAATCACACGGGTTTGCTACTCCACTACCTTTTTTCCGCCTCATAAGCCCACCTGTACCTTGTCGTGCCAAAGTACAAATATATAACCTTTATGAGTTGCCGTCTACGAGTGTTTGGCCGGAAAGGTGGAAGAGTTGAGCCATTCGGGTTTTGCCCCTAAACTAGGTCTATGAAACTGTTTGATAGAGATATGAAGATCCGCCTCGTTTACGGGGCCGGTCTTGCAGTCATCTGGTTTGGTCTGGGTCGTGATGCGTTTGCAGGGGCCGGGGCTTTGATCCTGACCGCTGTGGTGGCAAGGATGATCCCGCCTGACGATTACTGACGATTGCCGCCCATCTGAGCGCCAAGTGGCACCGCCGCGCGCAAGGCTGCATCCGTCTGCGGGCTGACTTGGCCAAGCGGCAAGGTTGGCTGTGCGCCTACCTGCATCTGGCCAATGGCCGAGCGGGTCGCCTTCATCTCGTAGGCGATATCCTGCAAGCCCTTCAGAACCGGCGTGCTGTCAATCAGCGCCGCAAGTTTCGGACCAAAGACCGCGCTTGAGAACATGCGCCGCACTGCCTGCATCAGCCCCGCTGACGTGTTGCTGGTATTTGACCCGCCTGGAACCGTGGTCGTGATGCGCTGCGCCACCCGGACGAACTGGCTGATAAGCGCCCGCTCCTGTTCGGTGAACAACTGACGCAAGACTTCAGGGTGCTTTTCTGTCGCCGCCTGCCATGTCTTGACCAGTTTGGCCCCGGAGAAGCCACGCGAATCAGGAAGCACGCCGCCGTCTGAACTCCGCAGGATGCGCGTCAACGCCTCATCCTTCAGAGCCTTCCAGCCCTCAGAGTTTTCACCCAGCAGACCCTTCATCTTGACCAAGTCGCGAGCCACATTGGCCTTGGAAAAGAAGCCGGTGTCGGAACGTCCAAAAATCACGCTGATGGCCGTTTCCGGGTCATTCTTGAGCGTGCTTGAGAACTGATCGCGCTCCACCAGTTTTGACACAAGGTCTTCGCCGTCAAACTTGGTCTTGTAGTCCCTGAAAGCGGAAATGGCCTGACGTGCGCGGCTGATTGCTTCCTTGTCGCCAGAGATAGCCGCCTCATCGAGGCTATTGACCAGCCAGTTATCCAGCGACCGCTTGGCGGCTCCAGCGGCTGCGCCCTCTGCGCCGCCCTCTGCCTGCAAGGACACCAACTGACGGCGCGTCCTGAAGACTGACGATACGAGCGTCTCAGAAGATCCAGCCTGCATGGACGCCTTCTGCATTCCCTCAAGCTTGGAAAACACCTTCGGGATATCGGCGGGGGCGAAATTGTCCGTCACGTCACCAATGATGTTTTGCACTGCTTGGCGGTAGGTGCCTGGCTCAATGGATGCGTCCTGACCCTGCCTGCTGGCGGTATAAAGGGACCGCACGTTTTCCTCTGCAGCGTCCCGCATTTGGGCAAGCGGCTGCTGGATAGCAAGGCCCCGCTGCCCCGGTTCGGCAAATTGCGTCCCGCCCGTGATGCGCGCGCGAATTGCCTCCATGTTGCCTTGCAGGGCTTCATCTTGGGCACTGAACGCGGAGCGCATTCTTTCACCAGCAAGACGGCCATAAGCATCCTTTGCCATTTGGCTCTCAAGCATCTGCTGCTCTGGCAGAAGATCAACCTGCCCCTGCGTGAGTTTCACGGGAACCGGGAGCGATCCCGCCTCTGCAATGACGCCCGCCTGATTGAGTGCCTGCGGAGAAGTGGCCCTCTGGGCCGTGTCCGCAAACTCGCGCTGCATCTGAACTGACAGTTGGTTTGGGTCAATGCCCGCACGCTGTGCGATCTGCTGGCCCTGCTGCGTCAACTGCTTGGTTGCCGGGTCGATGAGTTGCGGCTTGCCGCGAAGGTAGGTGATGAAGCGTGAGACTGCAGGGCTAACAACCCCTTCGACCGTCGCGCCAAAGCCCGCCCCAATTGGGGCACCTAAAGCAGCCGACACGAGCCTGTTTTGCACACCTCCCTCACCAGAGCCAAACCCAGACGCCGCGCCAAAGCCCGCCCCAGTGATAGCCGCGTTTGTCACTCCGCCTGCTACCCTGCCTGTGTTGGCAGCATTCATAACCGTTCCGGCGACAGGAAAAAGACGCCCCACGGCCTGCGTCGCGGGGCCACCCGTGGCAATAGCCGCAGGAATGCCGCCGATCAGGTTTGACGTGATGGAGGCCCCAAAGTCCTCGCGGTTCAGTTTGTCTTGCGAGCCTCGGATGTACTTTAATTGCTCGTCGTAGTTGCCAAGGTCTTGCCGGAACACTGAGCCAAGGCCAGCCAGGATTTCATCGCCCACGCCAAAGCCAAGGCCCGCCATGTTTGCAGCCTTGGCTGTGCCATATTCGTCTTGCGACATGGGCTTTGGCGCTGTGCGCGCTTTTAGTGCCCCTAAGATAGCCTCCGGGTTCACATCCTGACCTTCCGGCACTGTGACGTTGTACGTCTTCCCATCCGGGGCCGTGATGCGATACTTGGGCACTAGTCAACCTCCTCAAAGGTGAAACCGCCGGATGTGAAAGTCTTCTTTGGCGCGGCAGGCGCAGTTGCGGCAGGCTGGGACGGTGCAGGCTGCGCTTGGCCCCGTGTCGGGCTGTAATATGTACCACCGCGCAGATCCTGCGCTTGGCTGCTGAAGAACTGTAATCTGTCCTCCGCCGCTTTGATAGCGCGGTCCAAAATGCGTTCGCGGTTTTCACGAGACAGAGAAGAAGAACCCTGCAACTCAAGCAAGATTGCACGCTCGCCTTCGGTTGGCGCACCGCCGAAGATAACCTTCAACTGAGGCAGAACGTTCGATTTGATGATGTTGTCAAAGTCGAGCGTGTTGATTGCCGTCTCGTCGCCAAGCAGGGACAGGCCCTGAGATAGCGTGTTAGCCCCCCAACCCTGCGAGGCTTTCCCGCTCAAGAGTTTTGCCTGCCTCAAAGCGCCAAGGCCCTCCTTCGTGGCTCGCGCCATTTGGTCGGCCTCTAGGATAGCCCCCTTGTCTTTCGCTGAAAGCGGACCGGGAAGTTGCCCCGTTAGTGCGTACCTCTTCCCCGCCTCTGAATTTGGGTCAATCCCGTATACCTGCGCCAACTGGGCGCGCTGAAGGGCTGCGCTGCCCGGACCAGAGCCGCCGCCTGCACCGCCACGGTTCGACCTGTTGGTAGCTGCGATCTGTGCCCGCTTGTATTGCAAGTCCAGTTCCGCCGCCGTCTGCCCCGTCTGCATCTTGATGCGCGGGATGTCCGCCATTGTGATGCCAGCGACTGCCTGCGGGTCTCCGCCGAAGGTCTGCAGGAACCGCTGCTTTGCCATGTCGAGGCTTGCAGGGTTAGCCGTGTCAACGCCTGACAGGATTTCGTTCAGTGCATCAGTTTTCGCCTTGGCCGTCTGAATCTTGCCAAGGTCCATCTGCATGTCAAACTGCTGTGACGCGCGCTCGTCTGCCACATCCTGACGCTGCATGTTCCGCTGACGATCTGCATCAGCCTGCTGCTTCTGCTGCGCTGTGTAGTAGCTGCTAAGGAAATTACCCGCGATGTCGGGCTGCTGAAGTTCTGGCATCTTCAACCCCTCGGAAAGAGCACGTTATAGGCTTGCTGTGGCGCACTCATGCCGGGGTTGCCGGAACCAAACGCCCCGCCCTTGTACGCTCCATAAAGACTTGCCCCCTGGCTCAATGCGTTGTTCACCCCATTCGCCATGTTGATGTACCCGCCCGCTCTAGCATTGCCCGCCATTGTCGCGGCGTTAGCCTGACCGGAAGCAGCGTTTGCCCCAAAGTTGCCCGTGGTCGTGGCGGCACCAAGGCCCGTGTCTACGAGGCCACCAACGCGGCTCAGATAGTTGTTGAAGTCGCCGAGATAGAGTTGCCCCGTGCGGTCCCCAATGGCCTGCGCCGTCGAGCCTGAGAACAGGCCCCCACGTGCTGCGCTGGAAGCGTCCACGCCGCGTTGCGTGTCTTTGACAAGCTGGGAGAGGAAGGGTGACTGCTGGTAATCGTTCAGGCTGGACTGATAGGCGTCCTGCCCATTCATGCCGAGAAGGTTTTGATAGCGGCTGAGAGCGTTCGTGCCTACGTCGCGGTATGGCTCAAGGTCTCCGCGCGTCTGCTCAAACTGCTGCCGCTGGATGTCGCCTGCCTGCTGTGCGGCCTTCTTCTGCGCGCTCGCGGCCTTGTTGGCACCGTAGACCGACGCTCCGGCCCCAAGCAGGGCTGACCCGCCAATAATTGCTGCTGTTGTTCCAACTGGCATCAGTTTAACTCCTTACGCCAATGTGTTTCGCACGGGGTAAAGCCCCAGCGTCTGTAAACCTTCTCCAAGTGGCTTTCGCTCACTGGATAGGCAATCCCAAATGTCTTGCAGTCTTTGTCCCGCGCCCACTCTTCAGCGAAGCGACGCAACTTGCCGCCATGCCCGCGAGCGTTCGGCGTCGTGTAAATGAACAGTTCGCCAAGCATCCGCTGGCCTGAGAACAGGTGCGCGTGTGCTAGCCCAACAAAGCAGCCTGCAAAGTGCCCCTCGTCCGTCTCCAGAACTGCCACGCATCCATCACCGCTGTTGATGAGGCCAAGCAGCATGTTTTCCACGTGGAGCGGGTCAACCGTGTCAATCTTGTAGGACGATGCCGCAACAAACGCCTTGATCCCCTCAATGATGTTTGGGATGTCGCCCTGATGCGCGTCTCTGATCAGATGCATGGTCGTATGTCCACTATCAGGGCCAAACGGTCGTCAGACGAGCCGTTGTACACTTCATGCTCCAGAGCATTCTGAAACCACCAGATTTCGCCCGTCTTCATGGCGACAGTCTCGTCACCCGCCCGAAACAGAACGCCCGGCAGGCTGTGCAGTGCAATCTGGTATCGCTTGTAATAGGACGTATGCGCCGCCCCGTCGTCGTGCGGGTAAATGCGACCACCAGGAGGCAACCGGCTGATCATCACAGGGCCAAGCCGCTCGCCTTCGATCTGGCGCATTAGGCCGAAGATGATGGAACGCACCGCAGGCAACTCTGCCATTGCCGGGTAATTCACACACTCAAACTCACCAAGCCCCTGCTTGATGCCTTCCGCACTTGGGAACCGCAGCCAGATGTCGTCGCACTCAGCCAGTTCCGCCGTATCACGTCTCAGGCTATTGCGGTTCCAGAGTTCCGGCCTTGTCTGCAAGGCATGGACTATCGACACAGTGTCTATGCCCTCGCATAGCCTGTAGAAGTTTCGCATTTTCCCTCTTTAGGTCTTGATCACGAAGCCAGCCTGCACAGGCAATGTTGTCCCGCCTAATGCGGTCGCTAGGTTCGGGTATGTCGTCGCAGAGAACGTGGAGCCGTCACACTCCAGGTAGCCTTCTGGAACCGTCAGGGCGTGGTTACGGACCGCAACGCCTGTCGGGACTAGGCCCTTTTGGTAGTCCAGCAGGGCTTGGTAGAAGCCAAGCACCTCGCGGTCATCGCCGTGGATCTTCTGGGGGACGTTGGAGCGGCGGCGGGTCATTAGTAGGACTGCATACCCTTCGGCATCAGCCTGTTGCCGGGGCGCATGGGAGGCTGTGCAACGGTCTGGATCTGCTGCATAGGCTGGCCCACCGGCATGATGCTGGCTTGTGGCTGCTGCATCTGCTGACGCCTTGCCATAAGCATCTGCATCAAGCGTGGCTGTTGAGCCTGACCGCCCTGCGGGAAACGCTGCGCCATCATGCTGAGATAGTTCGAGTTCATTAGTGCGCTCCCACTTTCACGTCAGCCCACATACCCAGCATGACCACCTTGACGGGGTCACTGACGCGGACCTTGATAATCCGGTTACGATACGAGCCAAGCGCATTCCACACGGCCCGGTACTTGTATTGCCCGATTTGCCCCATGCTGGCATTGCGCGGGTTGCTCCACGTCATGCCGCCGTCGTCGCTGTGACTTTCCATGACGATAGGGCTTGAACCCTGACCGGAGGAAAGGCCGACGCCCGCCTCAATGTCGAGTTCCAGGCGGCTCATAAACGCGCGCTTGCCGTCGTGGCTGATCTGCGTTGACGTGGCCTCGCGGATAATGCCTTCGCTGTTTTCCGTGAAACTGTCGGCAAGCAACTCATACAGGTTGCCATCAGAACTGCCGACGATCTGCTTCACGCCGTTGATGGCGAATGTCTCAGCATCCCACCCGCCCGTAGGGTCTGACCCCATCGGCCAAGAACCCGTCTTGCGGTAGCTCCACATATTGGTGGAGATGTCCCAAGCGACTGACCATTCGTCAGGAAGCGTCAGGCAGTAGAACAGGTGGCCCCTCTGCTGATAAGCGAACGCCTTGAGCATGGACAGGTCTGCTACTGACTCCAGCAGCGTATCCACTTCAGGCGGGCTGATCTTGCGCGGGGCATAGCCCTCTGCACGATAAACTGAAACGCCCCCTGCCTTTCCGTCCCGCCCCACCCATGTCAGGCCGCTATCTACGACCAGAGCCGTATCGCGCGACGTGCAGCCAATGTTAGCCGATGCCGTGGCAGTTCGAGCGAATGCGTTAGCCCCACTGTCACCCGTAGGCCCCCACCATTCCGTGGTTTTCGTTCCAAGCAATGCTACGTCATTAGCAACTGCGCGAACAGCCACAAGGTTATCACTCTCAGCTTCAGCCGTGGCGAAGTCGAGCGCGTCGAAGGTGAAGACGTTTGTCAGCCTCCAGCGGAACCGGCCTGTGTCTTTGACTGCAATGATGGAATACGAAGCCAGGGAAGTGCATGACGTGGCCTGTTCGTAGCCCCCGCCAGAATGCTCGGTAAGCGTCAGGGTTGGAACGTCGAAGTAGTACGACTTCACCTCGGCGATGATGTCGATCTGGTTTGAGTTGAAGGCCATGTCTACAGGCAAAGCGCCCTCAATGGTTCCAAGGCTTGATGACGTGCCGTCAGAGTTCACCTTGTACAGCGTCGTCCCGATGACTGCGTAATGCACGTCAGACGCCGTAATCATGCCGCGCACAGTTCCCCCGCCTATTGTGGCGAACAGGGAGCGCGCAGGAGTGCCATAGCACACAAAGTCGGTCCGCCCCTCGCCGTCTACTGGCTCGCCGTACAGGTTCACCAAAGACTGCATACCTGCGGCGTTCGACCGGCCTTTGTTGAAGGTGCGGCCAAAGGGGATGCGGACGCGGGGCATCAGGGCCGGATAAGCTGGACAGACCACGAAACAAGCGTAAGCGTGTCACCTGCAAGCCCCTTTTGACCCGTGATGACGAGGGATGTGGTGACGCTTGTGTCGATGGCCGCTGTCGTGTTCGTGCCAACCGAAGTCGTACCCGGATGCGGGACGCTGCCACGGTCAAAGAAGATCTGGCTGTTCTGAACACCAGCGTTCTGGATGATGCGGAAGTCAGCCATCTGCGTCGTGGTCGTCTGCGTGATAGCGAGCGCCTGAGTGCCGCCAGCGCCGCCTAGGCGCACGCGCATGGTCTTGTTGTTGGCTGAGTTCGTGTAGTTCCAAAGCGTGTAGACCCACAACTGGCCGTTTGGCCCCATTGTCCCGCCGGGAATTGTGACCGTCGCAAGGGTGTTCTCGGTTGTGTTTGCGCCTGCACTCGCGGCTGTTCCACTGACGCCCAATACCAGCGGCGTCAAAGGCCGCAGAAGAACACCGCCCATTATGGCACCGCCACAAGTGTGGAGTACATGGCAGAAGGCGAACCCGTAACAGCAACGCGCACTTCAGCATTTGCCGCAAGCAGCACAGAGACAAAGCCCGCGCCAGTCAACGCCGCACCTGCGATGTCGGTGGCGGTGCCGTTCGCATTCTTCGCCTGAAGCTGCAGCGTGGCACCTGAGAACGTGCCCTCGGCCTCCCAGATATACGTCCCGCCTTTTGCAATGACGTATGACCCGGTAGCGGATTCGTTGTTGAGCAATGTAAGCTGCTCAATGAAGTTAGTGTTTAGCGCCATCAGAAGTACTCCACCATAACAGGCTCTTTGCTAGAGCGTTGGGAAACGTGACGCTCAAGCAGACGATATCCCGTCTCGCCAAGCAGATAGGGTGTGTCAGAGTTAGGCCCGCGCCCGAAGGCTTCAGCGCATTGGCCTGCAATGACTTGGGCATAGGGAAGCGCAGCCGCGTCGGGGATGGCGTCGTCTAGCCAAAAACACAGCCCCTCTTCGATTAGCCAGGCTCTCACCTTAGAAGCTCTGCGCGAGATCATGTCGCTAACGTCAGCAGACAGGGTTTCGCCTGCGCCTATGATGGCAAGCTCCTCTCCGATGATCTGGTACAAATCCGTGTTTGTGACTGTCATGACGCCCTCGCAAATTCGCCATAATGCTTCAACGCCCCGGCGACGTAGGCAGCATGTGCAGCTTCAGCGGTATCGAACACACCCAAGTGCAGTTTTTTACCGTTAGGGTGGACGGCAGCAATGAAGCGCCCGGTTCGCCTGTCTCTTGTCACGCCTTTATAGCCAGACGTGTTTGAAGATCGACGGGACGTATTCGCCATGTTCTGCGAGCGACTAGCAGCCCTCAAGTTGGAAATCCGGTTGTCCGACTTGATGCCGTTCACGTGGTCAATGTCGACGACTGCCCCGTCGCCGTGGTGGTATATCCATACCGCTTTGTGGGCTTGTATTTTGGTTCGGTTCACGGTCATGCCTATGTAGCCATCCGGGCGCAGATGACCGGCAAGCTTGCCAGCAAATCGCTTGTTCCATATGACTTCGAAATGCGTTTTCACGGGGCGAACTTTCCACGTGAGATGCCCCGTCTCTGGATCGTAGTCCAGCAACGCGCGAAGCCGCTCTTGCGTCAGGCTCACTCTGCAGCGTCCTCAACAAATACAGCGTCGTCAGCCACAACCTTGGCAGGCCGACCCCGCTTGGCCTTCGGTGCATCCAGCACTTCAAGCGTGCCGGGTTCGTCGTTGACCGCCTGGAAGAACTGGTGCGTCTTCAGCTTGCTGATTGCGTGCTGAAACTTGGAATCGTCGGCGAAGTTGCCTGGAAGCACATCCTTGGCAACGCCTTCTATGAACTTGATGCCGTACATGGTGACGGATGCGGGCATTTCGGTGCCGTCGAATTCCGTCCCGCCTAAATAAACGAACCTGGTCATAAACCCTCCTTGTCAGAAAAAGAAAGGGGCGGATTGTGGCCCGCCCCTCATGCTTACGAAGCGGTGCCTTCAAAGCGGCCAATCAGAGCGAGCGCAATCGTGCCCGTCGACGTGGCAGGGCCTGCAGCCGCAACACCCGTGATGATGGTGTCAGCCGTGTACAGGTAGTTCTGGCCCGTAACCGCCATAGCGCGGTCAGCGGTTCCAGCCTGTGCCACAGTCGAAGCAGCGAACAAACGGTCAGCGTCACCAGCGTCACCAATGTTCAGGGTGACTGTGGTGCCCGAGTCCTGGTCCGTGGCTTCAAGGACTGCCGAGAGAACCCGGAAGCCCTTCGGCACGACACCGAAGACGAGCGGGTCAGACGTTGTCAGAGCCGCCGTGGTCGTGATTTCCCAGTAGAACGCCATCACGTTGCCGGGAGTTGCGCCAACGCCAGCATTTGGCGAGTTGGCGTACTGTTTCGATGAATAGGTAGGCATGTTTGGTCCTCACCAAAGAGAAAAGGGAAAGCGGCCAGCCATAAGCCAGCCGCTCAAACTTAGTCAGCAACGCCTGACGAATAGACCGTCACGATGCCCTGCTGCTTCGAAGCCGAGGACGACCCGGTTCCGAAATGCAGCTTGGCAATGCCGCGCAGTTCTTCGATGGCAACACCGGGACGGAACTTGTAGTCCGCCGTCATGTCGGTGATCGGCATCGGTTCCTGACCCCAAACCACGCCCATCGCCTGCTGGCCGCAGAGGAAGCCGGGCTCAACCGGAATGGACGAAGCACCAGCCGCAGCGAAGATGCTCGACGTTGTGATGAGCGTCGAAATCTCTTCAATCTGGCGGATGATGACGCCGTCAATGATGAGGTCGCCGTCCTGGAACAGCGGGTTGTTGTCCATGCCGTTGCCTTCACGTGCGCGAGCGTCACGGTTGGCGTTTGTCATGTTCGAATCAGTCTTGAGGTCGCGGAACGCGCGAGCGCCCACGAACATCACGAAGTACTCGCGCCCATCTTCCAGACGGAACGGACGAATTGCAGGTGACGCATTCTTCGCCATGCGCTTGGCAAGGCTGATCTGCGCGACCGTCAACTTGTCGTTCGTGCTGTCGACGTTCGCCAGACCCGTTGCATGGGTTGCCGAGTAGTTCGACGTAGCCGCACCGTAGAGGATGCGGTCAGAGTTGGCAGCGGACCACGTGTTGTAGTTCGCAGCCGTTGCACCCGTGACAACGACGTTGCCGTCAGTGTCAACGATGTCAACCGCCGGAATGCTCGACGTGGTGACCGTGGGGCCAGCCATGTACTTGATCATGTCGGCACGGAGCGTGTCGGCAGACCAGAGCTTGAGCATGTCACGACCAGCGTTCAGCAGGTCGATCTCGGTCTTGTACGACGTGGACTTCGGCACCTTTACGGCGTTACGAATCCAGTCAACCGAGATGGCGCAGTTGTAGTTGCCAAGCTGCTCTTCCTTGCCGTCCAGCACGCCAGAGCCACGAACGCCAGCGGCGTTGAGCTTGGTGATGAGCGGAATGTTGAGCGTCTTGCCAGCTTCGCTGGCCAGTTCATACATGGTGCAGATGACCGAAGTCTTCTTGCGGCCCATGTAAGGAAGAAAGCCAGACTCGCGAACGTATTCTGCGAGGTAGTCCTTGGACCAAACTTGTTTTTCCAAGGCAGATGAAAGGGCTGTCTCAGCCATAGCAGTGTGTCCTTATTTGAACACTGCGTTGAACGCTTCCCCCGGTCCGACCGGAACGTTCGAGGTCTTACCCCCGGCGCTTGGTGCGGATGCGAGTGAAGGTCTAGGCAGTGTCGATGGTTGGGAATGTCCCGACACACCTGCGCTCTGTGGCTGCGTGGTTCCGGCTTTCACGTATCCATTAGCCTCGGCCCATTTCTGTGCCCAATGCTCTGGATCGTCGTCGCCGATCTTCTGCAGTCGTAGAGTTCGCTGGTGCTGCGAGACCACGTAATCGTAAGGGTCGGGCTGACGTTGGATTTGCTGCCAAATGCCGGGGTTCTGCTGCAGTTCAGACTGCAACCATTCCTCGGCGGCTTTGACTTTGTCGGCTCCATGATGCCGCGTAGCAGCAACAAGGCTGGCATTCGTGATTGCGTCCCAACGAACACGCTCTATGCGTTCGTTAAGTGAGCGTTCGAAGGCTTCTGGATCTGCGATGGGGTCCAGTGCCTGGGGAGGGCGACGTGTCGCCTCCTCATACTTGCGCCGGAGTTCTTCGTTTTCACGTTCGAACCTTTGGCGTTTCTCGCGCTCGTCCAGAACTGCGGCTATCGGAATGTATCCAGACTGCGGCTGTACGGGCGCGCTGACCGGCTGCGATAGTGCTGGTTCCAGTGTCGGGGCGGGCTGCTCTGCAGGCGGCACCGATGCAGGCGGTGGGGCTTCCACGGGCTGCGAATCTTGTTTAGACGCAAATCTTCCAGTGTCGTCTCTTGGTTGGTCCAAGAACGACAGCTTGTCATCCTCTGTCATTCGTTTCCTTGAGTGTCGCCCGGTGAAGCCCGGCGGCGGCTATGCAACGCCCTTAACGATGGCGGCTCGTCATGCCCTGCTATTGCAGCGGGGAATTTCTTACTTGGTCGCAGACCCTTCCTGCGCTTGCTGGGGATGCCCACGCGACCCGTTGACTTGCCTCGCTCGACCCATACGGACCCGTGGGTGTCATAGCTAGGGTGTCCCTCCACCCCGTCCCAAGTAATTCCTACGCTGCGAACAGCAGCAATTCCTCTTCGTCCTCGTCCATGTCGCGTAGCCGTTTGGCCTCCGCGCGGATGAGGGCGTAAAACTCGTTTATCTCCCTGAGCGCCTTTTGCATGGCGTCCAGTTCAGCAAGCTGCAGCGCGAGCCTTGCGGCCTCTAGCGCCTCTTGTGCCTGCTCTCGTATCTCGACAGGGGCTTGTGCAAGGGGGGCCTCTGCCACCTCCTCGACAAACTTGACCACGTCCCTGCGTTGGTCGCGGCGTTTGTTGCGCTTCTTGTAGTAGTACGGATCCCAGCCAATGACTGAGCCGCCCGTCGCAGCCGCTGCTGCTTGGGTAAGCGTTGCAGTGACGCTGCCAGAGCCAGACAGGCTGGCAGACATCGCGCCAGCGGCTTGCTCGCCCCCTTGGAAATACCGCCCCGGAAAGTAGTTGTCGGGAAAGTATCGGTTAGGGAAATGGTCCCCGCTCACGGTTTAGCTGTCCGTGAGGTCGTAGGTAATCGCGCTTCTGTTGCCGTCGCCGTCCACTGTGGCGATGATTCGCTGCTTGTCGTCAACGATGGCGTTCCTGATCGTAATCGTGGTCGTAGCCGCGCCGCTGATCTTGCCTGCCGTTGCCGCTGCAATGAGCCGAAGCGCGTGACGCACCGTCAGCCCCTCTTCGACACCGTTCACAGCGTCCAGAATGGCGTTTGCGACGTTACCCGTGGTCAGCACATCGCCCGTCACGTTGATGGCTGCTGCAAGCGTGCCAAGAGCCGTCAGGACCGTGGTCCCGGCTACCGTGCCCTCGCCCTCTACAGCCGCTGCTAGGTGGCCGATAGCGGTTAACTGAGCCGTTGCCCCGCCTGAGCCTGACAGGGCCGCAGCGAGGTTCAAGAACGCCTTCAGGTCAGCGCCTGAGATCGTGCCAGAGCCGCCGATAGCAGCCTGGAGACTGATGACTAGCTGGCCAACAGCAGTCAGCGTGCCCGTTCCAGCAATCACAGCCTCGGCATTTTTCCCGCCTGCAATGGCCGCTGTAAGGTCACCTTCTGCGAGGATGGTCCGACGTGCTGCCATGCCGCCCGCTTTGATGGGCAGGACCCATGAAATCGGGTTAGCCGCACCTGTCGGGAAGCCATTCTTGTTTGCAATGCTAGCGCCTGAGACAACAGTCGCTTCGCCTGCGTAGAAGTTATTCAGCGCGCCCTTTCCCGTGAAACTGCCACGGTGGACGCTTGACGTGCTGGGCGTCGTTATTGCCGTGCTTTGCCCAAAGAGTTGCCTCATCGGGTTGCACGCCAAGCGGTGGCCGTTCGAGATCAGCGCCATCAGGCTTCAGGCTCTGTTACTGGTGGGTCATTCAAGACGATCTGAGCCGCAAGCGTTGCGTGGTAGTAGTCCCCGTCGCAATTCTCCATGAGCCAAGCGACGTGTTCCGGCGTCAAATCATTGGCCCCGACGCTGTCCATGTATTGCCTAAGCACACCCTCCCACATGGCGACGAGTTGCTTGGCGGATGGCATTGCTCAGTTCCAGCCGAAGTCAATTGCGAACGTGAATGGCGAGTTCGTTGTCGTCGCGGCGGTACTCATCAGCATCCACTGCAAGCACGCGCCGTCCATGACTTGCGGCAGGCTCGGCAATTGGTTGACCAGATCGCGCTCTGACCACATGCCGGTCACGGGAAGCGCAAGGTCCAGCAGTGGCTTGCAGATGGCGAGGGCGACCACGCCCGTGCCGGTGTAAGCCGTGCCGCCTGACCATGTGAAACTGTCAATGCGCCGGATGCCAGTGTCTCCGCCCTGTTTCGGCAGGAACGGCCCATAACGGTTGGCAGCGTTTGATGAGTGCAGGATGCGGGTTGCATATGCATCAGCGGTCGCGTTCATGGTTGGCGTGCCTTGGAAGGCGCGCGAGCCGGTGCCCGCCGTGTTGGTATATGCCGAAGCCGAGAGTGTCGGGCCACCCGCTGTAGGCTGCGTCTGGCAGACGAACATGGCTTCGCAGCCCACGCCGTTCGTATATCGCGGCATCTGGATGGTCAGCGTATGCGTGCCGGTGCCTGCGTCGGTGATGTCTACCGCCGTTCCAGCCACATAGTTGGCATAGGACGAGGCCACCGTTGCAGTCGTCGCCGATGCGCGAATCAGCCAATAGTCGGTTGCAAGCGACAGGCCAGCCGGAAGCGTCGTTGTGGTCGTAAACTGGACCTTGGTTCCCGACTTCCAGTCGTTTGTATAGGTGATGACGTTGGTCGGGGCGTCAGCCGTGAAGGTGTTCGTGTTGACCAGCGTGCGTGAGCCGGTGCCCGTGACGTTGGTCGTGCTCAAGCGGTAGTAGCCTTGCAGGTCGACAAGCTTGATTTGCCAAGGTGCACCCGTCGCTGCCACGACACTCGCGCCTACGTTCAGAATGTGCTTGGTCATGGGCGAAACTGCCCCGCCATGCAACAGGCTGAAGTTCGTCGTGCCGTCGCCTACGTTCTCGTCGCAGTTCGACCAGACCAAGTCAGTGCCTGGAAAGGTCGTTGCTGCGGGATACCCGGTAAGACCAGACAGCAAATGCCAGCCAGCCGTGGCCGTGTGAGCGGGCGCAGTGGTCTTCGCACCGTCGCGGCGCAGGTACTGACCATCGACCGTGATGGCTTCAATGAGTTGGTCTTGGGAGGCAAAGCCCGCCATGTTTTACGTTCCTTCGTCCCAGATGGTGCGGATGTAGCCTGTCAATGTAGACCCGGTCGTATTGCCGGGGTGGTACATCAGGATGTTCAGATAAGCGCCGTCATAGATGCGAGGCGGCGGAGTCAGTTGCGTGACGAACTCAACCTCCGACATGGTCGAAGCCTCGCGCAGAACGTTTGTCGCCAAGACCTTCACCAGCACGAAGGCAGCAAGGCCGCCGTTTGTCGTGAGATACGTGACAGACTTGATGTCCCTGACGCCCCTGTCACCCGCAGCAAGTTCACAAAACGGCCATCCAGAGTTCGCGCCGCCCGATGGCGTCCCCTTCGTCACATTTGCCGGGTAAGTGATATTTCCCGATGAGTTACACAAATTCGTCGGGCTGGTTTTCTCCACGCCGTCCTGGTTTGTGTAGACAAAGGTAAAAGTCCCGCCGCCTGCTGATGTCGATTGCCCGATTGGCATCACCATGACGCCCTCGCCGTCCGTGTAGCGCGGCAGAGTCGCTGTGTTGTCCATCGCCTGCGTTGCCAACTCGTCAGAGTCCACAAACGGGTAAAACAGCAGGTAGTCCATCAAATGAAGCGGGCCATTTAGGTTCGCGTTCGAAACCATCGCCCCCCAATGCGTCAGGTACTTCGCAGAAGGAGACTTATTATCCCCGTGGTAAATCCCGCGCGTTCCGTTCAGCGTTGCCGCTTCAAGCGGAGTCGCCGCGTAGAAGTTGGCAGGGGGACCGCCAGCCGTCATGCTGGTGTCTTGCCAGAAGTTAGACCCCACGCTTGACGTGAAGTTCTTGCGATAATGCGTAACAAGCGAGCGCCCCTCGGCTTCGGCTTCTGCAAACCGCTTAACCGACCGGAACCCAGCCATTTAGCTCGCCACCTTGCTCTCGCCGTAAGCCGTGGCGTGCAGGCTAGCCACAATGCCGCCATTGCACTCGCAGCCGCGTTTAAACTCGTCGCGCTCGCGCTTTACTTCGACGCCGCATTCCTTGCAGGAATATCGGGTCTCTGGCTTTGGTTTCACGTCAATCATCAAGTTCCCTGTGTACGATGCGGCGAGAGCCACAATCAGCGCAGCACATCACTGTGCCCTTGCCGTGCTTGCCCTGCCTTAGCTGCAAATTCTCTAGTCTGTTGTCGGTGCGGTCGCCGTTGATGTGGTGGACGCTTTCGCTATCCAGAAGCGGCCTTCCAAGGCTTTCAGCCATCACCAAGCGATGCTGCATCACGTAGCCGGACCTTGCTGCCATCTGCCAATAAGGCGAGGCGCGGTCCACATGCTGCATGGCATAACCTTGCGCGTTAAAAGCGATACCACCGCGCCAAGCCGCCGACTGAGCGCCTTTCTTGCCGTGGCGCGTCTCAACGCCGTATTTCCTCAAGACCCGACTAACTACCGTTTGATGGGCCTCGAAAGCCGTCGCGATCTGCTGCTGCGACATGCCCAACTGGTACAGGTAGACCATTCTCGCAGCCTCGCCGTCATAGACCCTGCGTCGCTGGCCTCCGTGGTCACGCAACTTGTGCCCTGCACGCTTGACTGCCGACCGCAGCGCGTACTGGCCTTCGCCGTACTTAGTCTCCAACTGCACCAGCGACATGCCAGCTAAATAGTCGGCCACGACTTGCGCTTCTACCTCTGCGCTAAACTTGCGCCGAGTTGGCTTTTCGTCAGCCCAGCCAGGAACGTGAATGCCGTTGTCGTGCAGCACCTTATAAACGGTGCGAGGGGCAACGCCGAGCCGCTTGGCTATCTGCGTTCCGCTTTGCGTTTTCTTGTATTGCTCCATGACCAGAGCAACGAATTCAGGCGTTCTTTTGAGTGGTTTTGGCATGTTGGCTCCATACGGAATAGAGCCAAACTATATACAACTACTGTTCAGTTACGTCAAGGCTTCCGGCAGCGAACTGTGGCTGAATGCCGTTGGCCACCGCAAGGCTTGAGGTCAGCGCGCCTGCGTACAGGACCAACCCCGTGCCGCTCGCTCCCGTGCCGATAGCGACGTGTGTCAGCGTAGCGCCCGAAGCGCCGCACTGGGCAAACTGCGCCAAGGCTGCGTTAGCCGTCGCACCGCCTGATGGGACATCCCAGCCTGACGTGGTGCGGACGATAGCGATGCGGGCATAGTTCGTGTAGCTCGTCTCGTTGGTCGTCTGCGAGCCACCGACACCCGGGTCTGCCGTGTGCAGCGACAGGTAGAGGTTTGTGGCAGGGCTGGAGCTATCGTTTTCAGCGATGTCAGCCCATGCCGTTGCGTTGAAGATAAGCGCCAGGATTGAGTTGCTGGCTGAAGTGGATTTAGGCATCAGGTTATCCCTTGTGCGCGCCCATCAGGGCCTCTGAGAATTTGCTTTGGTTTGGACAGTGCAGATGCCAAGGCCTCCTGACCCCGCCCGATGGCAAGAAGGCCAGCGCCCAAGGCTTCCATTGTCCGGTCTGGCTTGACGGGTTGCATGGCTGATTCGCCGCCCTCTTCCGACATGCGCTTGCGGGCTTCGGTGTGTTCGGCATCGCGGGCCTTAAACTCAAAGTCGAGTTGCCGTGACTGCGCCCCAAACTCAAAGTCGGCCTGCTTTTCCTGCAGTTTGATTTCCAGCATGGTTTGCGCCTTGCCAGTTTCAATCTCAGCCTGACGGTTAAGCCGTTCCATGTCGTATTTAAACTGCAGGTCGGCCAATTGCATGGCCCGCTCGGTCTTGCGCTGGTCGGCCATGTCTTGGCGCTCCAGTTCCTGCGCGTCTGCCTGTGCCTGCATAGCCAGCTCTTGCTGCTTGGCCTGCATCTGCATCTGAGCCTTGGCCTGCTCGGCTTGCATCGCTTGGTCTGGCTGCTGCGATTGCTGCTCTTGGGCCTGCTTCAGCTTGTCCAGAAGCAACTTCTTCTTCGGCAGCGACGAGGCTTCAATCAGCACGTCAGGCGGGATGGGCATACCGGCCTGCACCAACTCGGCAAGGCGCTGGAACTGCTCTTCCTGAATGACCGCAGTGTCTGGCGTGGAGTCGATGACGATGTCCACGTCCATCTCAGCCGGGTTGTTCGACTGCATGACAGGCTGGCCCGTCATCGGGTCGATCTGCATCTTGCCCGTCTGCGGGTCGATGACAGGTTCCGGCATGTTCAAGCCGACAAAGCGCGGGGCGTTCTCGTCGTCGGTGACGCGGATCCACTTCGGGGCCGTCCAGAATTGTTTGATGCTTTCCCACATGGCGCGATAGCACCTGAGCTTCCAGTCATCAAAGCCTGCCAGCAACGGAGCCTGCTCTGTCATGCCAGCCTGCTGCTCGGCAAGGATAGCCCTGCCCGACTGAGACTGACCGCCTCGGCCTACAATGCCCGGGGTCGGGCTTTGGCGGCGCATCTCTTCCTTGGCGTCACGCAGCAGTTCAAGGTGGGCAGGCGTTAGCTGCCGATCGCCAAGTTCCTCAATCTGCCCTTCACGGGCCTCGATGATGCCGTCCGGCTTGGCCCATTCCTTGCGGACTGCGTCAACGTCCAGAACCCCAGGCTCTACCCGGAGTTTCGCCACGTTCAGCAGATGGATAGCCTTCGACCGGCCCTTGTTGATGGCATCCTGCGGCGAGACCATATCTTTGACCGCGCCGTACCGCTGGTTGTCGATGTCCACGTATGCGGACTGAGCCAAGATAGGGTTGCGCGGCTGTTTGGTCTTGGAGTCGAGGTACTGGCTTGGGCCTTCTTCGAGGACACCACCATAGACAAACACGCACTTGTTCCAGATGCCGCCGCGTCGGCTGTACATCTCAAAGCACATGATGCGGCGGGACTTCACGTCAATCCATGACCAGCCGTCTTTCGGCCTGTCTTTGAACGTGTCGCCGGTTGTAGCAATGTCGAAGGACTGCTTGATCTTGTCTTCAGCGTCTGGATAGAGGTCGATGAGATCCTGCTCATCCATCCACTTCGCTATTCCCATGTAGCGCGCGTCGCCGAAGTCACGGTCGCGGCTGTACGGGTCGTAGAAGAACTCTTCCGGCCTGATGCGCCGAATGCCAGGCTCTTGGCCCTCGTTGATCTCATTGATGCCAGCGACCACGCCCCAAATGAGGAAGTCCTGCAGGCATTCGCGAGCCGTTGCATTAAACCGGGTCACGTCGCTGACGTAGCGCAGGCCGTCCGTGGCTACTTCCGCAGCTTCTTGGTCCTTTGGGGTGCGGCCCCACCCTTTGGGGTCTGTGCGGCCACGCTCGACTATGCCGATAATGGCGTTAACCGCCGGTTTCACGTGATTGAATACCAGCGCGGGCTGACCACGGGCCTCAAGAATGCGACGCTCGTTATCGGTAAACTGGTCACCATCATAGTACCGCTGGAAGACCTGAGCCGCACGCCTTGCAGCGTCGAGCATGTCCATGCTGACAGTGGCTTTGCGCTTGACGGTTTCGAGGTAATTGTCCTCGGCCTTCTGGTCTGAGACTTTGCGCTTTGCCATTATGCTGTCTTCCATCCGCCCGAAGCGGCCAAACTTCTGTTTCTTGTGTATCTGTCGACCGGGTTGCGTGAATGGTCGACCTTGGTGAGCAACGCAGGCCAAGCCTCGTAGACCGCGCGGCCTATCAGGCTGCAACAGTCCACAGCGTCGTCATGCTTTCCGGCTGGAAAGCGGATCAACTGGTCAACAACCTCGCCAGCCCAAGGGGACTTCGGGAAGCTGACCTTGCCGTTAGCTGCAAGCGCCTGGAACGCTCTGGCCCGTGTCGGCTTGTCGTGGATGCTCGCCACCCACTCAATACTCGCCCACGTCTTGCGCTCGTCCATGCGCTTCTTCAGCGGCCCTTCAATGGCTCGCTTGATGACACCAGACTCGGCGAACCATGTAAGCGGCTTATGCTTTCCAATGAGGTCGCACCAACGCTCGATCCATACGCTGGCATCAGTTTGTCCACGCCACCAATCGACCGCGTAAATCGTGCTATCTGGACCCACGCCCCATACCGCGTGCTCTGTATAATCCCCCCCACCGTCAGTGACAGCGAAGTCAGAGGTTCCGAAGAGGTTGACCTTGGGTCGCTCGTCATGGGTCTTGAACCATTCCCGTCTAAAAAAGGTGCCCTCGTCAGGCTGCGGGTCTTGCTGAAACAGCGCAGAGAAGAACCGGGGCAGCGAGTTCGCTCGGATGCGGTCAAGTGCTTCAACTGGGTAAGCTTCCGGCCAGAGCGCCGCCCCGGAACTGTCTATGGCGGGTAGCTGGATAATCTCCCACTTGTCGCCGCCGTTGTTCTGTTGTTCGAGCAAGAAGCCCGATAAGTCATCCTCATGCATCCGGTGGTTAATCAGGATGATAGCGCCACCAGGCTGAAGCCGGTTGTAGACGCTGCCCTGATACCACTCCTTGACTGCCTTGCGCTCTAGTTCGCTCTGAGCGTCGGCCATTGAACCGAATGGGTCGTCAATGATGAACTCGTCAGCACCCTTGCCGAGAATTTGGCTCCCCACACCGACCGAGTAGAATATCCCGCCCTTGTTTGTGTGCCACCTAGCAGATGCCTGACTATCTTCGGCCAACCTGACTTCAGGGAATAGACGACTGTAATCCTCGCTCCTGATGATGTTTCGAACCTCACGGCCAATATCGGCCGCAAATTCAGCAGAGGCGGACGCTGCGATGATCTGGCGATGCGGGAAGTTCCCTAAGCAAAAGGCCGGATATCGTCTTGAGGCTAGTTCGGTCTTCCCATGCCTTGGAGGCATCAGGAGCATCAGGCGATCTACATCGCGGCGCATGACCCGCTCTAGCTGCTCGGCGACTATGCGGTGGTGCTTGGCGGTCTTGTAGCGGTCGTAAGTGTACTCAGTGAATTGGATTAGGCTTTGCCTTGCCTGCCTTCTCTTCAGCAGTTCCGTTGCTGCTTCCACGACTTGAGACGATGGCTGCAAGTTCTGCGTCGGTGAGTTCTGAGACTGCGCGCTCATGTGTCGTTGTTACGTCCAGGCTCTGCGGGGCCTTGCCGTCAATGCGGTCAGCTATTTCCTTGAATGCAGCGAGGTCGCCCTCGACAGCCTTCTCAACTACAGCAGCCGCAGCAATGGCCAACTTCTTGCGGCCTTGCGGGTCACCTTCCTGCACTCGGTTGACAGCAATCATCAGGGCATCGCGGACCAGTTTGTCCCGCTTGTTGCCTGAAGATGGGCTACCCATAATAATCTGTTAACCTTTTGATTCTTCTACAACCTTAGCCTGTTCAACCTGCGCCCTGATCTGCTGTTCAAGGTTGGCAAGCAATTGGGCGACTTGGCGGTAAGGCATGTTGGCGAGAGCAGCACCGACTAGGGCTGCTTCTTCGTGTGTCAGGTCGATCTTAAGCACCGATAAGCCCGTGTGTTGTGAGTGCGGCCTGTAGCGCCATGACGCGTCCAGCAAGCTGTGCAGTGGTGACTGTTGCGGTGTCGTAGCTTGTGGCTTTGTTCGTCGTGCCGGTCATAGCCGTCCAGCCTGTGTCTCTTGCACCAACTACCTTCAACGTCGAGACGCGGTACTCTGTGTCTGAGCGAATGGCTAAGGGGCTGATGACTTGGTTGCTGTAAATCTGCAGCGCGCTAGTGTTGCCGGTCACGAAGTGCCAGGCGGTCAGGCTTGAGGAGTATGTGAAGTAGGTCGTGCTTACCGCTGACGGGTAGCGGCTCAGGCCACTAGGGTCTGTCGCGGTGACGTTGCCGTAAATGCGTTGGTCAGCCTTCAGGGTGATGGCTGCTTGGTTCGCACCGAAGTCACAGAACGAGAGGTCTAGGCCAAAGCGAAATGGACCCTTGGCGTTATAGGCTACGTCTACAGATCCTGACCCGACGCTCTGGACTTTGTAGCCTGCCCAGAAAACGTCCTTTGCCCCCGTGGTCACAGTCCGGTTCAGGTTCACGACCCAACCGATTGCGGCTACATCTCGCGTTCCGTTGTCAGACAGCAGGAACTCGCCGGGGTTCAGGTATGCACCGTCTACCGATGCAGCAAGGTTGCCACCGACAATGACTGCTGCAGGGTTGGCAAGAAAACTGGTCGAACCTGACTTAGTGCTGCCGATACCACCCGTAACCCAGAGGCCGTAAACGTCGCCTTGGCCGTCATTCTGAAGCCGAACCCTAAGCGCGGCAACACCAGTGCGGCCATCGTTGCTGCTTGTGGATTGGTTCCAGCCGCTTTCGTTGTCCAGCCATATATAAAATGGCATGGCCTCCGGGATTGATTCGTACCCTGTCGTTGGCTGGCCTAATGTGCCAGCGCCTGTGACCTTGTGATAGACCGGGAACCGGACGCCCTTCAGGTCGCCAGAGAATGACGTGTCAATGGTTGCATGAGCCGAGCCGTCATCAGCGGGCAGCGCCGAAATAGTGGTCTTGTAGTAAGACCGCTCAAAGATAACGCCGTTAGCAGTCGTGAACGTGTCGAGGTTGCTGGCGCTTGTAGTTCGCTTGTAAAGCCCGCCCCTGCCATCCGCCGCTGACGTGTAGCCAGACACCCAAATGTAATTGACCGAATCGCCGGGGTTCGTGGCTTGAGCCTGTGCAACAGTCTCGAAGAACTGCGCCGTATTCTGCGGGACACTAGCTATATTGGGTAAAAAAAAAGCGCTTCCAGCCCTTGGCTGGATTTTGATGCGGAACTCTTCAATGTCGCCGCTGGATGTCGTGACCTTGAAGTCCACATGACCGAAGCCCTTGAGCCTCTGGGTCAGCCTGGTGCTGGTGTTGGATGTGTTTGTAACCGTGACGCCTGAAGGTGTCCGTGTGACGCTGGAGATGGTCGCGCCGTCCAGATAGCTGGACATGTCCACGATATACGTGAGTTCGTCATTTTCCTCGTGGAAGGCTGAAAATTCCTGAGGGTTAACAACCGTAAGTCCTCTGACGGCGTGCCTCTTGTTCGTGGCGAGAACTATGGTCCTGTCAGCCACGTATCAGCACTCCTCAAACGCAAAAAAACCGGGATGCGGCAACACCCCGGCTTCAATTCTTGCCACAACCCAAAAGAAGAAGCGCCGAATCAGTACGCAATCCGACCACTCCGTTATTTATGCTTTAGAGGTTTTTGCTGCGCAAGGATATTTGGTCTAACGCGTCAAGCCGAAGTGTTTCGCTAGTCCATCAGCAAACCTCTGAAGCCAAATCATAGCCTCGTGCGGACTGCCACCCACATGCTCCATCATCCACCGCCCTGCGCTTTTGCCGTTAATAGCCACAGCATCAACCATAGGCACAGCGTATTTGCTCAGGTTCGTCAGGCAGATGATAGCGTTTTTCCGTCGAGCGATAGCAGCTACCCGCATGTCTGAGAACTCAGTCGTGCCGCCGTTGACGGTCTGGCCGTAGCCGCCGATGCACGCTGGCATCAGCCCGGCCAAGTACCCGTCGCTCTGCCATTTCCGCAAAGCGTCAGCCTGGACTTGGGTGATGTAGCCGCGCACTAAGTACCAGGCGATCATGTCGTTTTCGACCCGGAGCCTTTTACTGCTGCGGTCACCTGGGTCCGGTTGCTCTTCGATGGCTTTGATTGCTTGACGACGCGCTTCTGGGGTGCCGAAGTCGCTGCCTTGGGGGTCTTCGGCTTGTTTTCTTTTCGCCACTTCTCAAACTCCGCTGCTGTTGCGTGTGCACCGTTCACTGCTTTGGAGCGGGAGGAGTAAACCTCCGCGCTGTCACTGATAACCTCGCCGTTAGTAGCCCTGCAGGTCCAGAACCATCGGCCTTGTGGGGTCTGCCAAATCTCAATTGGCATTCGTGGCCTCGTTATCCACATGCCCAGACCCGTTCAGCAATTCACCGGGAATACCCCCCTTTATTCCCGGTGCCTTTTGTGCCCGCTTTTTGCGGGGCTGAATCGGCTTGATGTTAAAGGCGGAGGGTTGCGCAACCTTCAGCAAGGTGCGGATAGCCAGCGCCTTCTCCAGATTTGAGGCTGGGCGCTCTAAAATTTCGAGTAGCTCAAGGTCGGTCATTAGTGCTGCTCCTGTCTGGCCCTTTTGGCCGCTGGGGTTTTCAGTAAGGCTTCGGAAACTGTCGGGTCCTGGCTGGCGGGCTTGGGCGGGGCCTTCACGTCAAGGGGGTCAGGCTCGGACTGCCCAAAGCCAAAATCCTGCTTCCACTTCAGCGCCTGTGCTGCCCGGTGCGCGATCTCTTCGGCCTCAGTGCGGCCCTCCCGCGCAAATGCTTCTGGCTTGGCTTGAAAGCGTGGGAGGCCCGGTGCGGGCGCGTCTTCCCGCATGATGTCCACAAGGTTGGCAATCGTCGGCCACCACGTCGAACGGCGAATGTGTTCGCTGAGTGCGTGGTTCAGCCGATCAGCCGAATATGCCCCCAGCGTCCCGTGCCATTCAGCCACCATCAGCCGCATGTCCACGCCCCGGCGCTCGCCGTAATTCGCCAGGCAACGGGCCACGAGTTTGGCAATGTCATCCGTTGACGACCTGACCGGAACGGACAATGTCGGCAAGCTGTTCGAGTTGTGATTTCTGGTTAGTTCTTGAGCCATTTGCAGGTTTCTCCTTCAGTGCCCAGTTGTTCCACTTGGCTTGGAATTCGGTCATCGTTCGCGGGTTTTGGGTGTCTGCGGCGTAGTGGTTCGCGAACATCCGCGCCGCCACCTCCAAATCAATTTCCGGCAGGCCAGCCAATCTGCGCTGCTGCGCTGCGATGGTTATCCAGCCGTCAGGAACAACAGCTTCGGAAGGCCAAGTGGTTCGGGTCTTGGGTGGCGGGAAAATTTTCTCGCGCGGCTCCTCCCTATTCCCTTCCTCTTCCCCTATTCCATTCTCCATTCCCTTATTCCATTCCAGCGGGGGTGACTGCTTCACGGTTGCTTCCCCGTTGCTTCCCTCCAACTTCACAGGTGGTTCAGGGTATCTTGCAGGCTCTGAAGCCTCTTTCCCGCCGAAGCGTTGGTGTTCGGCAAAGGAAGAAATAAACCCGTACCTTTTGCTCCCCACCTCGTAGGTCTGAACAAAGCCCGCAGCCTCAAGGATGCGGATCGTGTCTGCCATGTCGAATTCGAGGAACGGGAGGATGTCGAGCTTCAGGTGCCTGGGCTTGCACTCGAACCTGCCGAAGCGGTCGCAGTGTCCCCAGAGGCCAGCAAAGACGAGCATGACGTGTGCGCCGTGCTGTGACGCAAGGTCTTGCAAGCCTTCGTGCCGGAAAAAGTCAGGCTTGATTGTCCTGATGCGTGCCATTATGCGGCCTCCATCAATTCAATGCGAAGGCCGAGAACGGCTGCGACCAATAAGGCGCTCTGCAGCCTGGGCTTTTGCCCACCACTTTCCCAACGCTTGATTGAGTGGGCTGGGATGCCTGTCTTGTTTGAAAGAGCCTCAACGGTCATACCGGAGGAAATGCGCTTTTCGCGCATAATGCTAATCAGTACGTCAGCAGGTGTCTTCATTTGTCCCTCGCATAGACTATCGCCGGTAACCCGCCCGATGCGAGCGGGGGGAAGGTGTTGCCACCCTGTCCCGGCGATTCGTATCATGCCACATAATGGTTTATTTTCAACATCACGGAACCATTTATACGCAGTTTCGTTTCAATGCATCCGCGTGACTGTATAGGTGCCGTCGCCCTTGGTACGGATGCTTCCGCACATGCCCTTGACGTACAGACCGGACACTTTGGCCTTGGCCTCCCGCAGCGTCTGGAAGGTCCTCACCTCGCCGATCTTCCACTGGCGCAGTTCGCTCCAGCCTCTGCCCTGACCGGGGTCGATGCGGGTTGCCCCTAGCTGCTGCCAGCGGGCCTTCTCGGCTTCGGTTGGCTGGCGGCGGGGGTGAGTGCCAGGGTCGCCCATGAGGAGTGCGGTCAGGTCCCTCATGCGCGCACCATCAAGTGCTGAACGCGGGGCGCAATTGAGGGCGTATTTATCGGGGCTTTAGGGTCACGGTTGGGCAAACCACCGACCATGTTTGACCGGACGCTGTAGATATGGCTCCCGCTTGGGTAGGACTCGCCAAGTTCCGACAGGCCGTAGACTTCGGTCTGCACGGTGTAGCCGCGAGCGAACCAATAGTTGCGGATCTTCATGGCAAGGAACTCGCTGTCTTCCCTAGACGCCGTCCACATTTTCGTCGGTAACATTGATTGAGTGCCGCCCATTAGAGGCTCCTTATTTCGACGCGAACGTCGCGGTTGTTGAGGGATGGGAGATCTGTTTCGTAAGCCCAGCGCGCGTGCAGTGCGTGGACCTGGTTGTCGTCTTCGATGACTTGGCCCAACTGCAGGGCGTCAAGGATCGGCTTGATGTTGTTGTCTAGGTCGCGCAGCTTGTGCGCGCGCTTGATGATGACAATGACCTCGACGGGGTGGTCGAACTTCTGCCCCTTGCGCGCTGCCATGACTTCGACAGCGGCTGCAGACTTCCACGCCTTGTATTCGGCGCTTGCGTGCATTCCGAATGGGCCTTTGCGCCACATGCGGTTGGTGCTGGGGGGCATGTCGAGAAGGACTGAAGCAAACATGGATCACCAGAGAAAAGGGGGTGAGCCGAAGCCCACCCCAGTTGACCCCGCGCCAAGGGGACAAGAGGCGCGAGGGGAAACGCTACATCCCGGCCTTCTTGGCGATCTGAGCCGCCTTCAGGTCTATCGGGGCTTCTGTCGGCAGCGGCTCACGAATGGCCGGTGCAGGAGCGCGTGGGATCACATTCCTGACCTTCGCAATGCACATGCGGTGGTAAGCCAGGATGTCATCAATGATGCGCTCGCGGACTGAGTGGTCACCCATTCCCGACAGCGGATTGTTTTCGTGGAGGGCGAAGATCGCCTCCACTTCGTGCTTGCTGAAGTCTGCTGTTTCCGCGCGCTTGCGGAACATGTCAGTCCATTTTGCCATTGGTAGCCTCTCCTTCTGTTGCAGTCCCCACCACTCGCCACTTCATTGCGGCGGCGAATTTCTTGTATTGGTCGACACGGCCTGAGCGCGGCGGAACACCGCTCACCATCAAGGCGTGGACAATTGTGCTGTGGTCGCGGTTGAAGATGCGACCGAGACGCGGAAAGCTCATGTCTGGGTAAGCAGCAGCGACTGCAGTTATGGCTGCAAAGCGGGCGCGGCACACATCACGGGGACGGGCGCGGGACATGATGGCTTCGTAGGTGACGCCGTTAACCTTCGCTGCGTTAGCGATGATGGATTTGATGTGCGAGCGTTTAGTGTGCAACGCATCCGTCAATGGCGCGTTATCGTTTCCGGCACCCTGCGGCTGCTCGTCAGCAAATACTGCATCTTGTGTGCGGTCCATTTCTTTCCCCTAGATTAAGCTGGTTGTTTCGTCGTGTCTGCTAGTTGCTTCAGAAGCAGCAAGGCGGGTCCGTTCGGAACCCGTTCCCCTGTCTCCCAATGGCACACCAGGGACCTGTGCACGCACAAGGTGCGGGCCAGTTCCGCCTGTGTTAGACCCAATTGCAGCCGAAGCCGCTTTATCTGTGTTTTTGTCATGTCCGCACGCTAACCAAGAAAAAAGACCGTGTCAACATCAAATAGTTGTTGACGGCGTAACGTGGGTCGCTTATCTTCACCATACCAAAGAGGGAGGAACTACACATGACGACATTGGAAGGACGGGTCTACACCGGCGCAAAGCGTTACACGCTTTCCAACGGTATGCAGGCGGTTCGCATGGCGAACGGCAAATTCAGGGTCTTTGACAACAAAGGCTCTGACGTTTGGGACGCTGGCGATACCGGCATTGAACTGAAGACCTTGCGCGAATGCAGGGCGGCTGTTGCGGGCGGGGTGGTGTCATGAGCATCACACCAACCCAGGCTTCGGCCATTGCAGTGACCTGCGCCATTGTTTTCGGCTGCATGATCGTAAGCTTCAATCTCGGTCGCTACGACGCCGCCGTGAAGATCCGCAGCGCATGTGATGTCGAGACACGGCATCACCTGAAAGCTGGTTATTACACGCTGGTGCGCGAATGAGCATTCTCGCACGAGCCGAAGCGGCTGCAACTGACCCGTTTCTGATCAACATGCGTCGGGAACTGGCGGAACTCACCGCAGCACATGAGCAAGCCGAAGATGGCGTCTACAAGGACGCAGTGTGGCGCGGCCTGATCCTCACCCGCTGCAAGTACGAAGATGCCCTGCGCGAACTTGTGAAGGGGTCGCTGGTATGACCTACAAGACCACATACGCATGGGAAGGCGACGGGTATGACCCCGAAGCCGACCCCGTTGACCTCTGGCAGCGCCAGCTTACGGACCTCAAGGCCAAGCGCGTCGAGCGTGACAAGCGGGCGGAGTATCTCAGCCGCCCATTCTGCGCGCTGGAGGGTTGCAAGCACCGTCAGAACGCTACGGGGCCGCTCTGCACCATGCACCTGATCGAGTCATTCGAATTCGGCGGAGGCAAGCTGTGAGCAACGTCAAACAATTCCCATCCAGCCCGCGCATGTCGCTGTTTCTGGCCGAAGAACAGGCCAAGTCCGACATCCGCCAGGAACTCGGCGCATGTGTTGGGCTGCTTCACGGCAACCCCACAAACGCGGACCTGTTCGAAGTCATGACGCGGCTCAAGGCTGCGTCATTCTTGGTCGATGCGATGATTGGCATTCGGGAGGCGTGCAAGTGAAGCGGCCCGCCATCACCCCGGCCATGCGCTTGCAAGTCCTCAAACTGTTCGGGGCTGTAGTTCTCTGCCAGCTTTGCGGTGGCAGCGTCTACATCGCAGACGCAGAGATCGACCACCATCAGGCGCTGATAGACGGCGGGTCGCATGACTTCCAGACAAACATGCGGCCCGTGTGCAGGCCCTGTCACGCTGAGAAGTCAGCGGTGGAACACAAGAACAACGCCAAAGCGAAACGCTTGGCGACGAAACACAGCCAGCCGAAACAGCCAGGCACCATCAAGAGCCGGGGCTTTCAGGGTAGCAGGAAATTCAACGGCGAAATCAATTGGAGGGCAAAATGAGCGACCAAGTTATCGCAGAGATTGAGCGCAGCGTTGACGACTTCAGCGAGCGCGCGGGTGAACAGGTAATGGCCATCTATGCTGGCAACGGCATGTGGTTGGTGTCTGCCCATCGCATGGGGCTTCGCATTCAGAGCGCTGACCCGATGGCAGCGCTGCGGGAGTTCGAAGCCCGCTTGCAGAAGATCGAAGAAGGCCCGCGCCTCCTCGCACAGACACTTGGCTTGGAGGCAGCAGAATGAGCGACATTTTCGAACAACTCGCGGCCCCGTTTGATCCGTCTGAGGTTGATTGGCGCGTTGGGTCCACGACGAAGGACAAGGCCAAGGGCATGGCTCTGGCTTACATTGACGCCAGGACGGTCATGGACAGGCTTGACGCCGTGTGCGGTCCCGCTGGCTGGCAAAACAAGTACGTCATGGAGGGTTCCAAGACTGTCTGCGAGATCGGCATTCTGTGCGGGGATACTTGGGTCTGGAAGGCTGACGGGGCCGGGGACAGCGACGTGGAAGCCGAGAAGGGCGCACTGTCTGATGCGTTCAAGCGGGCAGCGGTTCGCTGGGGCGTGGGGAGGTATTTGTATAACCTCAAGTCCCCTTGGGTTGCTCTCAAGGCGTTTGGCAACTCATACGCCATAGCTGACGAAGCCAAGCCCCAGCTTGATGCGCTGCTGCGTGGCAACATGCCGAAACCCCCAGCGCCTCCCAAGCCAGAACAACCGAAGCGCACACCTAAATCGTTCGTCAATGACGCAATCAAAGCCATTGGGACGCTGACGGACGTGGCGGGGCTGAATGCCTGGGTTGAGGCAAACAAGGCTGATCTTGAAAGACTGCGGGATGTCTACGACGAAGGCTCGCGCCAAGTGTCGGGGGCCATTCTGGAAACGCGCAAGGCGCTGATGCGTGGGGCGGCAGAATGAAAGAGGCCACAGAGGAGTGCCTGGGCTTTGGCCCATACGCAAGCAAAGACAACAGGAAGGTCATTGCCGAGAAGCAGGCAAAGAAAGCAATGATTGGCATCTTCAAGCTTGGCCTGACTAATGGCGAGATTGATACAGTTATACGCAAGGCTTTCTTGGCTAGCTGTCAGGAGAGGGCGCGAAGGGCTGAAGCGCGTATTGCGGAGGCGGCTGAATGAGCAACCGCCGCCCCCAGAGTGAAGTCTATCAGGAGGCATACGAGCGTTTTATTGCGCTCGATGCCCAAGCCAGAATGCTGGAGGAGACCAAAAGCATCTTCTTCAACCAGCTTTGCACGGACATGGCGGGGGACATCCCCGGCATATCGGTAGCCAAGGTGGAACAGAAGGTTCGGGCCAGTGACCGATACGAACAGTTTGTCCGCAAGATGGTGGACAGTCGAACTGAAGCGAACAAGGCAAAGGTCGCCGTCGAGGTGGCCCGCATGAAGTTCTGGGAAAGCTCGCAAGACAGAGCCGATGAGCGATTTACAGCGAGGAGTGCGACGTGACCATCCTTCTAACCCTCTGGATTGCCGGAATGCCCTTAGCCGCTATCACGCTGCTGTGGGCGCTGTGGGAAATCCCTGACGACGACTGGCGCGAGTTGTTCACCCTGCCAGGGCTGGCTGCATTGCTTGTCTGGGTGGTGCTGTGGCCGCTCTTTCTGGCGCTGATTTTGTTTGAGCAATTTATGGATCAGGAGCGCTGACATGACTTTGGACGAACTTAACACCGTCTTCGACTTCGCGGTGTCGCGCTCAATTCAGACCAACCGCGAGGACTTGCCGTCGCGGGCTCACAGGCGCGCAGGTATCCGCGCCGTTGTTGAGGCGCTGCGGGATGACGCAACGAGCCGCGCCAATACGATGATGTGGGACGGGCGAGACTTCGAAGATTTCTTTGACGAAATCCTCGCCAGCGATGGCACTCACGGTTCCCCTGAACTGGACGAGGACGCGCGCAAGCTGGAAGCGTTGGGGCAGGATGCGGGGCCAACAGTGCAAGACCTGTTCCCAGAAGCCTTTGCCAGCGATGGCGTGAAGGCTCCAGCCATTCGCGCTGCGGCAGGGGAGAAATCATAAATGGACGAGCGCCACCAATCTCTGCTCCGTCCAGAGGAAAACAAATTCCACGTCGGCAATGGATCCGATGGGAAACACTACTGGCTGACACCGCCCGAAGTATTGCAACCCTTGCAGATGGAGTTCAACTTCGACTTCGACCCTTGCCCTTTTCCGCTGCCTGAAGGCTTTGATGGGCTGACGTGCGAATGGGGCAAAAGCAATTACGTCAACCCGCCGTTTGGATCCATCATTCATCAAGGCAAAAAGAAAGGCCCCACCGCTTGGGTTCGCAAGGCCATCGCGGAAAACAAGAAGGGCAAGGATGTCGTGCTGGTTTACCCGGTCGATAAATGGCTGCTGATGTTGGTCCAAGCAGGGGCCGAGATCAGGAACTTGGGCGACGTGAAATGGCTCGCGACCGAAGACAAATCCGCAGGCAAAGGAACGGGCCGCCACATCGCTGCTTTTGTCCTTCGCGCTGCGGCAGGGGGGGAAGGGAAGTGAGGGTGCTTGTGGCCTGCGAATTTTCGGGCGTGGTCCGTGACGCCTTCCTTGAGCGCGGCCATGATGCCTGGTCCTGCGATCTGCTGCCCGGCGACCCGCCGTCCAACCGCCATATCATCGGGGACGCGCGAACCATCCTGAACGATGGCTGGGATATGCTGATCGTCGCCCACCCACCCTGCACCAGGCTGTGCAATTCAGGGGTCAGGTGGCTTGTGCAGCCCCCACCGGGCAGGACGCTGGAGGAGATGTGGAGTGATCTGGAAGAAGGCGCAGACCTGTTCTCGACGTTCTGGAATGCCCCCATCCCTTACATCTGCGTGGAGAACCCGGTGATGCACGGTCATGCAAAGAAGCTGATCCGCAACTATCAGGAACCAGCGCAAAGTGTGCAGCCGTGGCAGTTCGGTCATGGGGAAACGAAGCGGACATGTTTCTGGCTGCGGAACCTTCCTAAGCTGCGCCCGACTGACGTTGTCGAAGGACGCGAGGCCCGCATTCACCGAATGCCGCCCAGCCCGACACGCTGGAAAGAGCGCAGCAGGTTCTATCCCGGCATAGCCGCAGCAATGGCAGACCAGTGGGGCGACCTGCAGCAAGCGAGGGCAGCATGACTAACCGCCGCGCAGAGGCTGACCACCCAGTTTTTATAGGCATGGACCTGGAGATTGCCACGATCCGCCGCCGGAACCTTCTTACGGTCATCAGTGGCCTTTCCTCTGAAGGCTGCACGGTAAAAGACCCAGAAGCGGCCATTGCTGAATTCAGCGCGCTAGTGGCTGAATGTGACAAGGAAATTGAGAGACTTAAGGCAAGCTTGGAGGGTTCACATGAGTAGTACATACGGAGCCGTGACTGAAATCAGAGTCAAATGGTCTGATAAGTCTGAGGAGGGGGTCATTCCAGGCGCGTTGCGCAAGCGGCTTCTGGAATCGGCAAAGGGCGGGGATATTCTTGTTCTGGACCTGATAACGGACGCAATCCACGAACTAAAGAAGCTCTACGCAGAGGCCGGGTATGATCCCGATGGCCGTTAGAAGTATCTTAGAACTTCCCGCGTAGGTTGTTCCCACGGCATAACGCCGGGGAGGATACGAAATGAGCAAGTCGCTGTTTTTGTTTGTACTATCAGCCGCTATCAACACCGTGATGGTCCTGTTGGGCCTGGTGCTTATAGCGATCTGGGGGACGACCCCATGAGCCGCACCCTGAAACGCCCCGCCAATGGCTGGGACCGTCGCCCTAACCATCTCCTGCCTGACCTGCTGTGGTTCGTGGCGTTTGGTTTCGGCTGGGCTTGTTTCTTTAACTGGATGGCTGCGGCGCTGGACGTGCTTGTGAGCCTTTAGGGGCGCACTGCTCCAGCCACCAGCCCTGAAGCGCCGTGTGGCGGCTTCTCAGGGCCTCAAAGCGGCCTATATCGCTAGCCCACGTCTCTACGACCACAGGCAGCGGTATAGGCTCAGGGAGGCTTCTGGAAGCGTCAAGGGGCGGCTCTGCCAGTAGCAGGCTGGGCGGGGGCTGCGGGCACGTTACCCGCTCTGAGGTCGCGCAGGCCGTTAATGACAGCAGGGCTAGTGATGCGGCAATCTGGAGTGTCCTTGACATATTGCTTAATCGTCTTTGTGACAATTCGCACGCCTGTTCCGACGCGTGCTTCGGCTTCGCTGAGTTTCACCTGAAGGCTCAAGCGGTCAGCGTCCGCTTTCACCCTGCGCTCCAGTTCCGCACGCAACTCAAGGCGCAAGACTTCAGCAGCTTGAGCCTCTAGCCGCCACGTCGCCGCCTTCCATCCGCCCACTATGAGCGCAATGGAGAGGACAGCGATTATGGCGGCTTTCGCGTAGAGCCACATTAGGGCTTCGGAAGGTTGTTCGGCTGATTCGCCGCGCCCACTGCAGTCAGGGCAATCAGGAATGCGTTGATTTCGTTGAGGTACGGGATGGAGAACCCAACGCCGAAGACCTCAAGCGCAACCGAGACGGCAACGATGAGGGCAGAAACGACAGCCGCGACCGCCGCCACCTTCGTCTTAATGCCAGGGAAGTAGTTCAAGGCAGACACAAGCAGATTGAGATAGTTCATGTTTCACTCTCCTAAAATGGAAAAGGGAGGCAGTCGCCCGCCTCCCTCCCGTCAGTTAAAGGCCCGAAGCGTTAGGCTGTCGGCTCTGCCGGTGCCTTTTCAACTTCTACGCCCGTGCCCAAGTCGAACGCAGACGCGCTTTCGCTCAGAACTTCAACCGTGAAGCTGGTTTCAATATACTGCTTGCCTTCGCCAAGGTCGGCATCGGCAGACATGGTGATAAGAGCATCGCCCACGTTCGCCGTGGTGATGACGATAAAGTCGCCATCGATAGCAACCGAAGCAACGTCGAGGTCATCGCTCGAAACTTCAACAGCGCCATCGACCTTTCCAGCCTTGCCGGAAGCGGTCACGATTTTAAAGGGAACGCGAAGATCCTTGCCTTCGAAAACTTCATAATTAGCCATTGGATTCATCCTTCTGGAGCATAAGGGGGGAACCAAGTTCGAAATGGTGCGCTTTTTCTGGACTCTCGTGATAGCCGCACCAGCCATCGCGAGTTGTTTCTGGGAACAGCGTCACCCACCTGTCATTCTGCAGGAGGTGGACAACTGGAGGTGCCGCGCGGCACTGCTTCGCGCGCTCTTCAAAGAACTTGCAGCTTTTGCAGGTTTCCATGTTTAACCCTTTCCTTGCATCATCTTCGACGCAGCCACGCCGATTTCGTAAAGGTGGCCGTCTAGCTCGCTGCCGGTCTTCCCCCGCGCGGTGATGAACACCTCAAACGGGATCGTCCATTCGCCCAAGTGGTCCTGCTTAAACCCCACCGAGACTGCAAAAGGGCCAATCTGCTCTGTAGTCGTAAAGCGTCGTGGCGGGATCATTTGACCACCGTTATGTTGGGTTCTGATGACACGGTTCCTGCAGCCACCACATCGGTATAAATGCCCTTGATGAATTTGCGGGTAGTGTCGGTCAGGGGCGTTTCTGCGTGCTGCAGGACCTGCTCGACGCACCACATGTAAAGGCTCTGCGCACTTTGGTCCCCAAAGGGATATGGCAGGGCGTGGTAGGCGATTGTCCGGGTAACCATCTCCGGGTCTTCGTGGTCTGTGATTTCTTCCGCTGGTCGCTTAGTCATGGTCCACCCTTATTCTGCGAAGCGTTGTCAGGCCCCATTTCGCGTGGGTCCAGAACATGGTCTGCACTGGCGGTCCAGGCTCGCAACGCAACTCACTGCGCGCGTACTCGTTGAACCCGGCCAGAGATCCATTCACAATTGCATTGGGTAGCTGCATGGGCGTGTGGAAATGACCCATAAGCACGTAGTCCACGCGCTTCTGCATTTGGGCGTATTGGGCACGAAGTTTGAATGCGCCTTTGCTGACGGTCGCCGCAGGGCCGATAAAGCCAGTGCCGCCCCGCGCTCCAATTCTGTCCCCGTGGGTGAGCAGGTAGTTCGTGTCGAAGACCTTGTAGAGCGCATCGCCTGAAGCCGGGGCGCAGAAGGTCACGCGGGTTTCGCCCTTAGCTTTGAAATAGGACTGAATGGCCCAGATGGCGAGGTAGTCGTAAGACAGAGCCACGAAGCGCTTGGCGCGGGGCTTGAAGGTTGTGCGGTCGTGGTTGCCAGGGACCGAGTAGACCGTCAGCTTGGGAACTGCCTTCAACAACTCCTCAATGCCGCGTATCTCTTCCTCGACCACAAGCAATGTCTGTTCGGTCGGCACCCCTTCGTCCGTGGCCTCAAGATCCAGGTGTATGCTTCCTGACACCGCGTCCCCGGCCCGCAAGTAGATCATTCCGGGGTAGTCCATCTTCGGGTTTTCGCGCTCCAGCAACTTGACGCTGGTCTGTATCAAGCGACGATACCGCTCACGGAAAATGGCGGGGCTGTAGTCGTTCGGGAAGTCTAGTTCAGCAGAGCGAATTACCTCACCCGCCTGAAAGTCAGATGTGAGCAGTGTTGGAATTTCTGGCTGAGACTTTCCAGCGCGAAGGTTTACTTGCCACGTCGGGATAGTAAGGCTTTCAGGCTGAAGGTTAAACACCGACTTGCGGATGTCTTCCAGCTTCGAAGCGTAGTCCAGTGCATCAGTCAGGCGCTTCTGCAGATCTGCGACTTGGTTCCGCGTTCGCACCGTGTCCGGTGTCTGCTCGTCAACCTTCGCCGCCTTTGAGACTTTGTAAATCGCCCACTTTGGAGGCTCGAACCCCAGTATTTTTGCACGGTTGATAGAGTTCTGAAGGGATGCAGGCCCCATTTTCAAGGTTGCCGCTGCCATCGCAATAGCGCCGCGCCCGTGAATGCCTGCAGTCCCTGGGGGTGGGTATCCCTTCCTTAAAGCGTCTTCGATAACCGCCTTGCGGCGCTTCCATTCAGTCACACTGAGTGGAGGCGTGGGCATCGTGTCACCTTTTTCCCGTTCGGGGCAATATGAGTCAGGTATGTGACAGAATTGTGTAAATCATCGCGATGGGAAAAAATGCGAGGACGCAGAAGACAAGGCTAGGAGCGGTCCAAAGCCACTGGAGCTTCCAGATGTCCCACCTGCGCGGATTCCTATAAAATATGCGAGAACTCGCGGGCTTGGTGTTCTTCGGCATTATGGCCCCACAGATAGCTTGATGC
>Ga0209354_10000107_pt1 | contig 40691 bp, 68 predicted proteins | sample LauGreSpBDMM15DD_2_FD_187562 | JGI IMG/M metagenome (GOLD analysis project Ga0209354, IMG submission 187562) | Freshwater lake microbial communities from Lake Michigan, USA - Sp13.BD.MM15.DD (SPAdes) (version 2) | ecosystem: Environmental > Aquatic > Freshwater > Lake | place: Lake Michigan...
TTTAGTAGTAACCGCTAACTTAAGTTTACTACCAGGATTAGCTGCTCTGTAAGAATCAATGCCTTTTTTATTTAGTCCGCCAGAAGGGTTCTTGCCTTCTTTCCTGGTCCAAGCTGGTGTATTTGCCATAATGCTTTTTTTACAAATATAGTGATTATTAACAATAAAATAAAAAATCCCCCTAAAATTAATTAGGAGGATTCTTTTTAATTACAAAGCCTATTTGCTTAGTTCAGTTTTTAACTTAGCAAGCAAGATTGGATTAACTTTCAATTCTTGAGCCAAAGCTTTTCTTGAATAGTTTTTCCCGTCAATCTTATGCCATTGCGGCTTGGTAAATACAATTGCACCAGATTTAAGTCCTCTGTCAATAAAGTCAGAAACCTCCTCGTCAGAGATGTCTGCTATAATAACCTGTGGAATCACTGGCTTTACATCTATTTTAATCTGATTAAGATCAGCGTTAGATGGAACATTTTGAAGTTCTGTTGCAACCTTAGGAAGAGACGCTTCTGGTCTTAATATTCCCATGATTGCACTCCAAACCTTTTCTCCGTTTGGACTAAATGAAGCATCAACAAAGTCGTCCACTAAATCCTTACCCATTGGAGCTTGAGTGATAGCACCGCCATCCTTCCAATTGATAGTGTTTGTAGATGAGTTCTTAACGATGATACCCTCCTTAATTGCTTCCATAACGAAATACTTACGCTTCATCTTAGGACTTCTTAAGCCTTCCATGAATTGCTTAGGATCAAGAGTTGCCTTCATTCTTAATGAATAACGAATCTCACGAGAATCTCTATCCAAAGGAATACCTAACACCATTGCATACGCTGCAACCTCGTCCCATTCTCCCTTGTAACAGAAGTGTTGTGCTTCTGCTAATAACTCATCGGAGTCCATTACCGACTTTAATCCTTCTCCTGGATCTACAGTGAAGAAAGCAGGTCTTACAGACTTGTCTCTATTTGGATTGCTACCGTTTTTATTGGTAGTCATTAAATACTTGATTAATAATGTTTGACGACCATCAACTAATTTATCACCATCAATAAATTCTAAATGAAAATTCTTTTTAGGGATCTTGTCGTCTGGGGTTTGTTCGTCTTGAAAGATTGACATCTCACCTGGGATGTATCTAATGTTTCTCATAACACCTGTAGAAGAGTCAAATACTTGATCTACCAACAGTAAACGATAAGAAGGAGGATAACTCACCCCTCTACCTCTGCCGCTTTTATAAGAAGGTGCCTGATTAATGTGGTTTAGAACAAAGATGAACTCTTTGCTAAAGAAATTACCTGATTTAAAATCAGAATAGGATCCCAATTTTGTTTGGGACATTTGCATTGTTTCCATTTTTTTTAATTTAATTTAATTTAATTACTATAATATAAAATAAAGGAAGCGAGAGATATTCTTCTCGCTTCCTTCTTAATCATGTTATGCAGGAGTAACCCAAACAAAACGACCAGGAGCAAACCCTTCGAATCCGAAGTGAGATCTCCAGTTGATTTGTAAACTGTCTGACTCATTAGTGTAAACACCATTAGCACCACCAGTTGGCCACTCTTCCCAATCACGAGAATATGTTCCGCCAGCCTTAGACTGAGAAACGTAGTTCATACGGATAGATGGAACTGTTTCTTTTTTGTCATCTGGACCAAAAGAGTGAACTCCTTTATCCATTGGGATAACAACAGCTGATTGAACGTAAGTTTGACCAGCAGCACCTAACATATTTTTGTAGTTGAATACATCATATGTTTTCAAGTGGTAAGTGTAACCTTGAACCATGAAAGAATCAAAAGAGAAATTCACGAATTGATCTTTTCCACCAGAGAAAGCACCATATTGAACACCACCGTTTTTCATTTCGATAGACACGAAGTTGTCAATACCAGTACGCAATTGAATACCTGAATAAACAGCGTTTTCTTTTGCACCACGATACTTATCGATTTGATCAGTAGTCATTGTTTGCCAATCTGCCTTAGTAATACCAGTGATAGCATTGTACGTAGTTGTGTTACCATAGTTTTGAACGAAAGGAATCATACCTTCAGTCTTAGTTAAAGTAGGTTGAGCAGTAGCAAGAACTGTATTTGTAACTTTCTTACCAGTGATTAAAGCTACCTCACGTAAGTTACGAGAAGCTCTGTATGCATCATGTTGTCCCTTGTAGTAATACAAGTAACCCATTTGACCGTTTAATCCTTCAACCTCTACCCAGATTTCTTCACCTAATGAAGTACCTGTAGACTTGTTGCTTTCCTTCAAGATCTGCATGTTATTAACGTAACGGTTAATTCTACGAGCTTGAGAAAGTGGTTGATCAGTTCCCTCTTGGTGAGCATTACCAGTGATAATTAATGTATCAGTAATAAGAACCGCAGGAATAGATTCACCTGAAACAACAGGAGTAACAGCGAATGTTGAACCAGAAACAGCAGTTACTTGAGCCTCAACACCGTTTGGAAACTTAATCGTATCCTGTAAACGAACTGGATTAGTTGTTCCACCCATTGTGGTTGGAGGTGTTGGAACTACTAAGTAAGGAGAAATTGCTCCAGCTGGCCATGTGTAAGTGTAACCAGCAGCAACAGTTAAAGTAACAGCTGCATCAGGAGCTCCACCTGCATTTGCATCACACTTAACTACTTCATGCAACCAATCTTCTTCAGAGTGCATGTACTCAATACCTGAGATAGGGTTCCATCCGCCAAGCTCATTCATTAAGCCTGTCATGTTTTGATCTCCTAGAGCCTTGTACAATTTAGAATCGTACTGTGGCTTCAATAGGTTGTATAATTGTGCAGAACCTACCCAGTTGTGGGATGTTACTGCTTGTACCATGCTTGGTACGCTTGATAATGCCATTGTTTTTTAAAATTAAAATTGTTTATAAATGTTTTTCTGCTTCCTGTAAGGCTTTCACTCTCCAGTCAACTTTCGTTGATGTAGTTGAAGCGTTTGGCTCAAACTGGACATTTTTAATCGACTTAACCTCGGACTCCTTGCCCTTAGCTAAAGCGTTTTGGTGTGCTATCTTAATAATGTTGTCCTTATTCTTGTGGAACAATATCATCTCGTACACAGCCTTTTGATTTACTTTTCCATCCTTATCCGCAAATTGATTCCAAAAAACCGAAATATCTTTCGTCATTGACTTCATCATGTCAGCAGCATATTTCTTATCCGCATCAGACACTTCGAAATCAACCGTATCTTTGTCATCGATCCTTGTTGATAATTTTGAAGTTTTATTGGCAAGCTCCTCGTCAACAAATCTTTCCCAGTTGTCCTGTGCCTGTCTTTCTGACTCAGCCTTTTTCGACAATTGTGTTGGATCTGGTGTCTTAGAAAATGTTCTCTCATTTTTGTAATCAACTAACCACTCTCTATCCTTTAATGCATCACGCTTTAAAAGTTCGATGTTGTGCTGATCCTCATCAGTGAGATCCTCATCATCCTTGTCAACCCATTCGTCTAAGTTATATTTTTTATTCAACTCAAACTCTAAGCTTCTCGCAGATAATCCAGCGTAATCAGGGTGACGTTTCATCGCCTCTCTTCTGATTTCCAATGGATCGTCCATATTCTCAAAATCTTTTTCTTGTAATTCAAAGAACTCTTTGTCTAAATTGACACCCTTTTTTACAAGGTCATTCCAGTGTTTAACTTGCTCGCTTGCAAATTCTTCTTTCGGAGTCTTTACAATAGCTTCTACGTCTTCCCACTTATTAAATTTACCTTCGGTTCTTTCGGCTAACTCCTCCTCAAATGACTTGTAGGTTTTCGCTGCTGCTGAGTCCGAACCTGTATCAACAGGATCTGGTTTATTATCTTCTAAAGTATTTGCTGGTTCAGCTGGTGGAGTAGACTCTACTGGCTTTGTTTCAACAATTGACTCTTTAATTACATTCTCAAAGCCCATCCCCGTTGTGTCAACTGGTGAGCCTTTAAATGCTTGATTTAATCCTGCTTGAATTTCTTCTTGTAATGAATCCATTTTGTTTTTTTTAATTAAATTTAACTACTAATAATTGCAAATATAAATTCTTATTTAAAATGATTATAAATTAGAGCTTATTTTAAAGCATTGCGGGTGTTCCCATCGCACCACTCATCTTTTCTTTTTCTAATTGATGGTTTTTACCTTGTTTGATTTCTTCACTAAGGTTAACTAAGTGACGATCTGCAACTTTACCTTCGTTGGCAACGTGCTGTGCAGCAACCTTACCTTGGTTAGCAGCATCTTGAACATCTTTTCTACCACCAGTATTAATGTAGGCAACAGTGTCTGCACCTTGATTTTTAAGTGATTGAAGTTGCATCTGTAGACTGTATTCAAACTCAAGTTTTCTCATATCAATCTCCGCTTGGGCATTGATGACAGCGATTTTATTTGCTGTTACAGCTTGATCTAATTGTGCCTGTGCTTGAGATGCAGCCTGTGCAGATTGCATCTGAACCTGACCATTGTTTTGTATGTCGGCAGTTTTAGCAGCTTGTGCATTCTTTCTATTTCTCTCCTCAAACAACACCATTAGTTGAGCAGCTGACTTAACGTCCTCCTTCAACACCTGACGAACACGAACAACATCAGATGGCATTAGTATACCCTGGTTAATACCAAGACCAATAAGGTTCTCAAGCTGAAGCTTCTCCTCCTCATCGGGTAGCAACTCAATGTTAATGGCAAACTGATTGTAAGCAATCTTTTTACCGTATGTTATTGTATCAGTTGAATACGATCCGATTGCATCCATGAATGCCTTGTTGTTATAAACAATGCTATCCTGTATCATTAGAGCAATTCTTTTTGCTTGACGGACAATAAGGTTATTAGCGAACTGATAAAGCGGTCTCAATGCATTGTTTGATGCTTGAGCTGCCATCTTCTGTAAACCAACTAAAGCCTCTGAGTCAGGAGAACTCGCATCAACTGCTGAGTTATATCCGATAACGTCATTCATCTTCTGAAGCTCTTGATTGTATGCCTGGAATAAAACAGCAAAGTCTCTTCCGATTCCATTCTGCAATGGCTCGATTACACGACCATTGATAGGGTTACCATTCTTATCACGACTTCTAAATGTGTATGATCCTGTTTGCTCGTACATCTTAGTAATCTCAATACCATCCATCTTGGAGTTATTAGGGTTACCCATACCAGAAACAATTGCATCCATACCCTCTAAGTCGATAGCCACACCAGGAGGCTTCGCTTTAATTAATAGCTGCTGAGTCTTTAAGTTGATCAAGTTAATCTGATCCTCGTGAGGAATCATTCTCTCAACAAGTGACTTGTTCTCCATGTCATAGATACCAGGAGCAACAATACATATTGGTAACTCCGCCTTTGGGCTATAGCTACCTGTTGCATTATCTCTCTCGATGTTTTCTGACATCTTATAGTTGAAGAGGTAAGATGTTCCAGGAACCCAAACCCCTTCGTATCTGTACTGATGTTGTTTTGAAATAACTTCAATTGCAGCAGATCTCTTGTCTGTCTTTAACTTTGCAAAGTATTTTCTTGCATCGTCAGATGTCTTTGCAACACCCTTTCCAACCTCAAGTTCTTCACCCTTAACCTTCCACATTGTGTCTGACTCAACAAGCACAATAACGTCTGGGGAAACCTCGTTTGTATAGTTGTCTGCTTTTTTATCAAAGAAGAATCCACCCTTTGGGTTAACCTTCTTTGTGCTAACGTCTCTATTAATTGTAAGGAAAAAGAATTCCATTACAGTAATGTTGAAGTTATAATAAGGACGAGATGCAGTTAATCCTGTGTTGTTGTAATAACCCTCATACGACAATGACCAGCTCCACAATGGGTTGTTATTTTTTCCAGCTTGCGTTTTTGCGATTTCAAACAACTGCTCATCCGTAAATTTCGGATTCATTTGAGCCAGCTCGTTTATAGTGTACTGCTTTAAAACACCTACATACTGAATGTTTTTAAAGTCTTCATATTTTGAATATGGAGTAATAACATCGACTGGATCTACATAGTCATATCTAATGTTTTTATTCTCATCGTAGTAACGGTATGTTGCTGCACGCTTGATTACAACCAAGTCACGCAGTATCTTTCTACGAATCTCCTCAGAGTCGTTGTTCTGGAAGACAAACTGTAAAGCCTTCTCCATTGCAATCGATGCAGCTGGCTTGTACTTTAACTTCAAGTCAAGCTCTGCCTCCTCATCCGTTTCTGGGATGTTTCTACTCTTATCAACCATAGAGATTCCTGTGGTCTGCTCCATTGACTCAGAAAACTCCTTTAGGAACATGTCAGCATAAAGCTTGTCTCTGTGCTTGTCAAATTCTGTCTTTGATTCTGGATCAATGGCATTACACTGAATCTTATAGTTTTGATTCATCATCCGTCCAACAATATTGTCAACGATTGTTGCAATTCTGTTAACTGGAGAGAAGTCAAGGTTTAAGTATGATGTGTCACCATTTAAGTCAAGGCGATCCTTGTACTTCTGTATGGATTCAAGTCCTTCAGCGTACTTCCTATTCATAATATCACGCTGTCTGCGTGTGTTAAATAGGGTACTATTCTTTGTATATTCCGACCAGATTGCTCTCGCATATCTTAATCCATATTCATCCTCAGCCTTCTCTTCTTTAGTTGCTAAGAATGATGGAAATGAAGAAATATTTTTGTCATCTGCCATTATAAGAGTAATTTAAAAACAAATATATATTTTTATTTAGAATGATTACAAATAGCACTCAAATAAACCCTAACAATTTTGTTATTAAAAAAACTTTATTTACATTTGCATCATGATATACAATCAAGAGCAAGCACTACATGAAATCTTTTGGGAAAACACATCAGCTTTGTCCCCAAAGTATTATGTATACAAGTCAAGACTTATAAAGGGTAAACTTTCTCAGAAGAAAATAAACGAGATACTTGCCGACAACAAGTTCGTACTTTCACAAGATGTTTTATATAAAAAAATTAAGAAGTAATGTACAACTACATAAAGAAGGCGATCTATATAAAGGTTGAGACAGACAGCAAGGTTTTCAATAAAGCCTTTAAAAGAAAGCTTAATGAGATAAATGTTCCAAACGATGAGAGCTGGGCAGCTGTAATGAACAGAGAGAATGAGTTCATCCGAATCATTAACGATGGGGCATATATCGACTTCAAAATCCAAAAGATATTCCTTGATCGAGACTATGTGATACGACTCGGGGACATCATCGACTTCGACAGACAAAAGACTCACACATACATAAACGTCAAAACAAATGTCACATGTGTGGCAACAACAATACAGGAGGCATCGAGCTTTTTAGGAGTAAACATAAGACACGTTAAAAAAGTAAAACTATGATTCAAGGATTAGACAACTACGTTAAATTAGAGCCAGTGTCACACACATACAAGGACACTGATGGGAATGATTATGAATCGGTATCGAAGTTTAGATCACCATTCAAGAAGGCATTCAACAAGGAGATGATCTCCAGTCAGGTTGCAAAGTCTGAGGGAAGAACAAAGCAGTCTGTGCTTGACGAGTGGGAGAGTAGAACAGACGAAGGAACCCGAATACATAACGCAATTGAAAGGTTTAACAAGACAACAGAGGTTCTTCCAGAGGATGAAGACCTTCGGGAGGCAATCCTTGACATCGTGTCACAGTACACAGGATACTACAGGGTATACAACGAGGTTGTTGTTTATGATGAAGAGAACAGGCTTGCTGGTACAATGGATCAACCAATGCAGGTAACATCAAGCAAGAAGTCTGTGATAGACCTCGTTGACTTCAAGACAAACTACCAGGGCATAAAGCAGAAGGAGATCGACAAGCATGGTAAGCTTAGAAATGATTACATGCTAGGATGCCTATCACACCTTCAGAACTCAAAGTACAATGACTATGCTATTCAGTTGTCTATCTACGCATACATGATGGAGAAGAAGACTGGGCTTAAGATTGGTCAGCTGTCAATACACTGGATAAACCCTGCAAATCCAATGCAGAACTTTCAGATACCTGTACCGTACATGAAGCACGAGGTGTTAGCGATGATACAGTGGAAGAAGGACAATGCAACACCGATAGTTCACCACGAGGTTGTAGCAACAAAGAAACAAGTGATAATAACTCAAGAAGAAAACTGGGACCTATGATAAGAAACTTTATAAAGATGAACATCGAATCGGCTCGGAAATTTCGACCTGATCCAAAACCAGAAAAGGTTGTAAAGGAAAAGAAGAAGGGGCTATCCTACAAGCGTAAGGCTACAGGGGAAAAGGAGCTGTTCCTTGAGATATGGAACGAGAGACCTCACTACTCTCAAATATCATTTGAGCCACTGGGAGAGCCATCACCAATAAACTTCCTCCACGTTATCCCAAAGGGGATGAACAAGTACCCTAAGTTTAAGCTTAACAAGCAGAACATTGTACTCGGTACAGATGAGGAACACTACCTCTGGGACCACAACAGGAAGGCAATCGAGAACAATCCAGAGTGGAAGTGGATGTTTGAACTTGAGGCTTCCCTAAAGGAACAATATAAAAATTTAAAATAATTCACTTTTTTTGTAACCTTTTTGAATTGCCTGCGTACAACTACCCAAAAACAATAACTATGGAAACAGCAATCGCATACATCAGAGTATCAACATCGGATCAGGAAGGCTCATTAGAGGTTCAAGAAAAACAAATCCGAGAGTACGCAAGGTTTAAGGGTATCACAATCTCTAAGTTCATCATTGACGAGGATGTCTCTGGGTTCACAGAACTTTACAAGAGAAAGGGTGGCTCGGAAATTAAGGCTGAACTCAACTCGGCAAACGCAATAATTGCAATCAAGCCAGACAGATTATTCAGAAATCTAAAGGATGCACTTATCACAGTTGACGAGTGGAACAGTAACGACATTGCACTGCACATCGTTGACATGGGTGGATCATCATTCACAACTAAGACAGCAATCGGTAGACTAATGTTCTCCACAATCATTTCATTTGCTGAGTTCGAGAGAAACATCACAGGAGAAAGAACTAAGGTTGTTCTTAAGAATAAGAAGGACACAAACAAGATCTACTCAAGACCAATGCTTGGCTTTGACAATGTTGATGGGAATCTTGTTCCAAACGAGTCAGAGCAAAAGATTATCAAGACGATAAAGGATCTGTCTGTAAACCACCGTCCAACAGGCATTGCAAACATCCTTAACGATGCTGGATATAGAACAAAGAACGGTAAAATGTTTTTACAGTCAACAGTTAACTACATCATTAAAAACGAAATCTATAAATAACATGAAGGTATTCAGATATAACAGGGACACAGTTTCCTTTGAAAAATTAAAGACTCGATCATACATAAAGCTAACACTAATAATCGTAGCACTACTTGCACTTGCATATGTTTTGGGAAGAATGAGCGATCAGTACATTATAAGGAACTACACCCACAACACAAACGTGATAAAGAAGTCTGTGCTGCATGGTGAGCCATTCAGCGAAGATGCCCTGGTAGAGCTGCTTAAGAGCTGCAACATTAAGTACCCGCATATCGTTCTCGCTCAGGCAAAGATTGAGTCGGCAAACTTTACAAGCAACATCTTCAAGAAGAACAATAACCTATTTGGGATGAAGCAGGCGAGAGTTCGTGTAACAACATCTCTTGGCACAAAGAATAATCACTCCTACTACAGGGACTGGATTGACTGCGTTTATGACTACGCAATGTACCAAGCGAATGTAATGTGCAACATCGACACAGAGGATGAATACTTTGCAAAGCTTGGTGATAAGTACGCTGAGGACAGCACATACGTCTCCACAGTAAAGAATGTAATAATCAAACAGAACCTAAAGAAAAACTTTGAAGAATAATATGAAAACACAAGAAGAAATAGAAGCAATGGCAAATGACTTTGTATCACTTGCTTTTAGCAAACAAGATTTGTATGATGGATTTATCAATGGCTATTTTCAATGTCAACAAGATATGGTTGAGAAATATACAGAGCAAGATATGATTAAATTTGCATTTGATACTTACTACCAAGAAGATATGGCTAAGAAATACACAGAGGAAGATATGAGAGAATGTTGGAGGGCTTGTCTAAACTTTAATAAACCAGCTGGATTAGATAGCGGAATAAATTATTCTGATTTTATCAACTCACTAAACAAACAAGACTAATGACAAAGAAAGAATTTAAGGAGATCATCGACCTTATGATCGAATCCTATGCAACACAACAGAAGGCATACGACATCGGCATCGACACACTAGATTTTAACCCTTCGGATGAGATGATAATAAACAAGCTCTGGAAGTATGTTCTTACAAAAGAAGGTTGTGACTGGCTTAACTGGTATCTATACGACAAGGATGGAATAAGCGGAAAACCAAAGAAGCACATGGAGGCACACGATGATGGAAAAGAAATATGTCAGTCGGTAGGCAAGCTGTACGAGTACCTGGTTAAACAAAAATACTTTAGGGTATCATAAATCTGTCCGAATTATAGCATATATTTGTGACGAACTATAGTGTCACAATTTTACAAATAATTGTGACAAATTATTGGCACTAAAACAAAAAAGTGCCGAAATATAGTTTTTAAACAAGGTTATATCCTTACATTTTTTTAAAATAGAAAGGGTATAACCATTATAACTTAATTTTGCATTATAACAAAGGGTGTGTTACAATGCATTCAAAAAAATTAATATGTTAGACATAACTACATGCAAAGGGCAAAATTGCCCAGTCAAAGACCAGTGCAAAAGATACACAGCTAAGGAATTATTGCTGCAATCTTACTTTATGGAATCTCCTATTAAGGATGGTAAATGTGATATGTATTGGGGTGAGGGTGCTGAATCAATTTTTAATCAGTTAAAAGAAATACTAAACAAACAAGACTAATGAAAACAGCAGTAGAATGGTTATTATTTGAACTATCAAAAAATGGATTATTACCTGATGGAATCCCAAGTGATATACACAACAAAGCCAAAGAAATGGAGAAAGAGCAGATAATTAGTGTTTACTGGGATGCATATAACGAAGGCAAATATAGCACAGATAAAACAGCAGAGGAATACTATAAAGAAATATTTAAAGAAGAGTAAGTTACCCCAGTTCTATGTATAAAAAAACTAACATTAACCCCAATTTTTAGCTATAATGTTGGCTATTACAAACATAAAGACGCATTTTTAGCTATAATGTTGGCTATTACAAACATAAAGACGCATTTTGTTTGTAATAGCCAACATTAAGTATATGCAAGAGCATACATTATAAATACACTAAATAGTGCCTCCTATTGCTCTTTCAATTGCTATTTCTAAAAATAATCGCACACTTACACACAAAAGAGCAGTATAGTGCACACTACATCTTATTTAATTCTGAGTAGATGGTTCCAGTTAGATACGCAATGTGCTCGTTGTCACCTGTGGGATTGAACTCCAATCCATGGTGTGAGCATATGTTCTGCACCAGGTGATACGTCTCGTGTGACAGCGTGTTCACATGCTCCGACTTATACTCCTCACACATGTTCATAAACATAAAGTGAACGCTTCCGTACTTTGTCTTCTCCTTAGCAACAAAGCCATACGCATCCCTATACTCACTCGCATCATAGCTCTCGCAGTCAACATTAATTCCCTTCAGAAACTTTATTACCTGGTCGTATCCCTTACCATCATTAAACCTCACAAAGCATATCTTGCTTGAGTATATCGGGAGGATGAACATCCTTAAATAAAAATTCTTTTTCTTGATCTCGAGTATAGTATCCATATCCTAAAGATACGGAATAATCACCCTCGACTAAAAGCTAAACTAAAATATATGTGTCAGCCTAGCTACCTGACCATACTTCGGGTGGTGAATGTATGCCTCTATAGCCTTTGGAGCACCCTCGTAGCCATTTCTGCTGTGCCATCCATCCGCACCACTCGCAGACCTTGAGCTCTCTATCGTTACCCCCTGGTAATCCTTCGCATTCTTATGGTGTACATGGTGAGTATAAATATATCTGTGCTTTGCCTTACTCCACCCCTTGCACTCGTGTGCCATTAGCAACGGAAGATCAGCGTTCTTTGCCCCATCACCATGTGTAGTCCCTATCAGATTGTCGTGGTAAACAAAATACTTCCTGTGCTTCATGTCCGTATCAAACGTAACATTCTTACTACCCTTGAACCATACCCTCAGCGTCTCAGCCAAAAACCATCCAGTCATATAGTCGTGGTTACTAACATTGTGTATCACATGAACATCCGCATAGGGCATCAGCTTCTCTATAATCTCCACATAAAGCTTCTCCGCCAACAGAAAGTTATCATACCACATCCCATCAGTATCCTGAGGTGTGCCACTCGTTGTCGTTCTCTTCGAATTGTCTGTGTGAAGTATATCATTACCTATAACCAAAACAATCTTATCAACATTAAACCCATTCGCCTTCTCCAGCAACCCATCAACACCCTCACGAACCCTCCTTACAGCTATACTATTATTATACCTATCGTTAACCTCATACTCACTGCCCAACTTACCTATATGTATGTCAGCAGGATCAATAACCAAACAGTGCATGTCCTTCGACTTTACCCTCTTTATCACTGGGTACTTAGGACTGTGCCTATCCATATCCCTCAGCAGCTCACTCTTCAAGTCAACCAGCGACTTGGTGTTCGGCTTGGCAAACATACTGAAAACCTTACTCTTATACCAATAATGCTTTACCGTCATAGGATCTATCCCAGCTGTCTCACACTCCTCTTCCAACAACGACATCTGTACCCTATAATTCTTTATCAAGTCAACCTCGTCATCACTCAACCTAGGTCTGTTTAAACTGTCAGCCTCACCTAAATTTCTTTTGTTAGCCATGTGTAAGTTATTAGTTTCCGCAAACTTAAACATTATTATTCTAATATGCAAGATATATCCAAAATTCATCCCAAAGCCATACACATTCTATGAAAAATTCATGCAAAATATGCCAAAATTCTAAAAAAAGTTTGCCCTTAGACCAATGGCAGTGCACCATCCAGAAACACACCCTTAAAAAGGGTGGACACGATAGGGTGGATCGCTTTTAAGAATGAAAAACAGGGTGGATTCCTGGGGAAAAATGATTTACAGGAGTTAGGGACAGGGGTTAAACGTACCAAACGGGGGGGGGCTAGCCGTTCCGAAAGCAATTCTAACGCTATCGGGTGGGTATCGAATCGAGATTGAAAGCCTCGTTGAAACGAACCGAAACCGAATCGTAACAAGGGTTACAGAGCCGACTAACACAAACAAATGAGTTCTGTTTTGTTTTCTAAGCCGACATACCCTCTGATCAGTGCACTAACAAAGGAAACTAAATTATTTGGAGAACTGTTTTTATAACTGTATCTTTGTGCATGTGACTGAAGGATTTCCGTTTACCATCTTTCCTCACAGCACAGCAAATAACCGTAACTAAAACCGTATCACTATGGCAATCTTATACAGAGCGCAAGAGAATAACCCTATCGTCTTCAGAGGGAAGAAAGCAGGACTATCGAGAACAGACATTGCAAGGGCTTTAAACGTCAGTAATTTAACTCTGAGAGAATGGATACACAACCCCTATTTAATCCGCCTAGGAGATCTTTTAACCTTAGCGGGACTGTTTGGGATGTCTGTTGAAGAGCTAGTGTATATCCTAGTTAGAAACAAGCCGAATGTTGATGCTAGACTATCTAAAGAAAAAGAAGGTAAATGGTATATAGAGAGTATTAGAGAAAAGAATAAGTAAGATCATTAGGATGTCCCTTCGGGCAACCCGCTTTTTGTTCCAATCTCTGCCAAAAAAGGGCAGAGGATTTCCACTACAATCGGGCATATCTGCGGAATGTTTTAAGCACATTTTACATGAGATGCAAAAGGACGTTATCGGCAAAATTGAAAAACAAGAAAAAAGGGCTGTAACGTATAATCACAAAGGGCTGGATGCTATTTTCTCGATTTTTACCCTCTCATCTGGTAAGCATGTTTTTGGTCATTTTTGGTATTTATTCTTGAACATGACATGCAAAAAAGTCTTTATTCTTTCACGTCTATTTTAGTCTTATTTTTTACTGTTTATCTTGTATGTTTTTTTATAGCTTTAAAGAAAGAAAAGAAGTAAGAAACAACGAGTAAGAAACTGTTAAGAAAAGAAAGAAAAGTCCCCTAGGAAAAGTAATTTTCACGCTCTAAAATAGAGCATGTGTTCGGTCCAAAAATCATCTACAATTTAAGTTTAGGCAATAAGGAACAAAGGCCATACATTCCATGAGAACATCTGCTATACCTTGAATTCATATCGTTTATTTTTATTCATCACCTATATATATAAAAAGTAAAAGCCCTTTCCAATTTCTCGGAAGGGCTATTAATGAAAGGGCTTTACTAACAGTATACTGTTATTTTTGATGTAATACTTTAAATGCTTTTATTATCCTTCCGAGATAACAGCACAAACATACATAAAAACATAATACGAGCATAAAAAAAGCATCATTATTTTTAAAATAAGTCAAAAAATAGTCATTTCTTATTTAGAATCATTCTAAAGTTAGCCTCTACAGACCGCATAAACATTGTAAAAATGAAAATACTTTGCATTTTTATGCAATGTGTGTTTTAAAAATAAATATTTCTACATGCATTGATTTCATTATGTGTTCAGAGGTAGTGAAAAAGTGAAACCCTTTATCCATGCCGCTTGTGGGATTAGTATTGTCACCATATATTTGTATCAGAAAAACAAACAACTAAAAAACTAAAATTATGAAAACTCAAGTAACAAAATTAGAAATGGAATTATTAAATTTAATAAAACTTTATACAGAGGAACAATTTAGTAGTGATACCCCAATGTGGTGTTATACAAATGATATAGATACAGATATGGTTATTATGAGGGGAGTTATTAGTTCACTTATTAAAAAAGGAATTATAAATACTAAATCATACCAATCTACAAATGATGCTTTAGAAGTTGATTCAAAATATTATGAAGTAGGTGAAGATTATATTGCAAAGTTTATAACATTAGAAGTAAAATAAATAACAAAGGGGAGCAGTATCCTATCAACTGCATTAACTTTAAACACTAGAAATCATGTACACAAGAAAAGAAAAATTAGTTCTAAAATTAGCAATCCTTTATGTTATCACTGCTATCTGTTTACTGTTCATTTTACGATATTAAAAAAAAATGTAACCTTTCAAAATTATCAGCGTATAACGAGTATAAACAATCTAAAAACTAAAATTATGGAACTAATTAAAAAATTCAAACCGTCTCAGAAATTAACAAAAATTCAAGTAGAAGAAGCAATGAAAGAGGGAGCAATACTTTCACTGACTCGCAGCCCTTATCCTCGCTGGATTTTAACTTTTGCGGATGATACCTGCCATGAATACATTAGAAAAGATGCTACGGTGGGATTAGAAAACATTGAATTGTTTCATGTAGATAAATTTGCAGATTCTTATAGACTAAAAAAATAAATGTAACCTTTCAAAATAACATCCGTATAACAAGTATAAACAACTAAAACCTAAACACTATGAAAAATCTAACAGCAAAGCAAAAAATCACTAGCAACAGTCACTCCTTGAGACTCCGTAACATGATGAGTGATGAACTAAAAAAAGCGATCAGAGAGAATTTAAGTCAAGAGGTGATCACTTATTATCAGAGAGAAATTGACGAAATAAACGAGCATCTAGACAGTCTAGGCTTCAGAGATTAAAAAGTTAACTGATGAGTCCTGAATGGACGAAACGAGCAGAACATCGCTCGTCTTAACTAAAAAAATAAACACTATGAAAACTGACAAGCAATTACAATTTTTTTCTAAATGGAGAAACAAATGGATAGACTTCAAAAATCCTCCGACAGCAGAAGAGATGAAAAGTTATAGAGATCATAAATATGAGATCAGAGAAAAAAAATCAAAATAAATGTAACCTTAATTAAAATCCAGCGTATAACTAATAAAAACAAACAACATGAACGAATATAAAATTATCACACTGAGAGATGACAGCGAAAAGATCATCAAAGGTAACGAGGGCAAATTAAGACGATACATCTTCAATAATTACAGCGGAGACATTCAAAAAATACTCCGCCACACAGTGAAGGTGACAGTGAAAGAAGAGGGCGAAAGCGAATTTAAAGACTTCAAAACTGCATGGTAAAAAAAAATCAAAATAAATGTAACCTTTAAAAAATCACCCCGTATAACAAGTAAATTAACCACTAAAACTATAAACACTATGAAAACTGAAGACACAACAAATCCAACATTTTCCGTTACATTGATTCGCCACGAATTTGAAAAAATAAAAATTGATGTTTATAACTATAAACTTTATAGTGAAGCAGAAGAAATCGTCAAAATAATGTATTCAGACTTTTTTAATGCAGGATGGAAAATAAAAAAAATAAAAAAAGAAATGTAACCTTTCAAAAAATCCAGCGTATAACGAGTATAAACAATCTAAAAAATAAACACTATGAAAACTACAAGAGAAAAAATCGAAGCATCAATCCTGAGACAACAATACAGTCAACGAGGAGGCGGAGTCGAAATTGACCTATCAAAATTCGGCTTCAGAGAGGGAAGCAGAATGTCAGCCTATCAAAATTATTTAGGCGGTGGAATGTTGGGAAGCATTCAGACAAACCACAACATCTTCAGGACATCATTCACTACCACTGAAGCAAAAAAATTGGAAAGAATAGCTACGGAACTAGCAAAGTATTTCCACGATCTAACTAATCACGAGGACGATGAATGGGAGTCCGCATCCTTCGAAGAAAATCAAAACAGACCTTCATCTGCATACTAACTTTAAAAACTATAAAAATTATGAAAACAAAAAATCAATATCAAGATGGGAATTATTCATTCGAAAACAAATACAGCTATGCTCGTAAAAATATAAAGAATGACCATGTAAAATTAAAGGATGGTACATTAGTTCATGTAGATGAATTCGTTAAAAAAAATAACTTCAGCAGTTTTAAATTTGAATTAATAAACGAAAAAATTCAGAACATTGATGAAGCATTAAAACAAGCCCTAGAAACGGTTGAAAGTCTGCCCGACCAACAGAAGCACCTTGACGCTAGGTATTGGTTATTAAAACGCATAAAAGAGGCAGAAAAAGGTTAACTGAAGAGGATTCAATATCCGAAACGCTGTGAAGCGTCTTAACCAAATAAAAAAAAACACTATGAAAAATTCAAATTTCAACAGAAGATTCACCGTTCAGATCAGTGAACAAGGTACTACATGTTCAGTAAAAAATGTAACAGTAGAAAGGCTGACAGAGAAAAGAGACAGCGAATACGAGTGGATTTATTCTATTCAATCTGATTATCTAGATCAAATTCTCGATCTGAAGGTAGGAGAAAACATTTTCTTTCAACCGAATAGAGATGACAGTAAAAGTAAAGGGATCATAACAAGAATCTCTTAGTAACTAATAAAGAACGACTAACTAACTTAAAAAAAAACACTATGAAAAAGCTATTGAAACGTATCCAAAAAATGTTTGCATCTGACAAACAAGCAACACAAACAAGCCTCGAAAAAGAGTATATGAAGTATGAACGGTTTGCAAGGGTGGTGTTTGTATAAACACCCCCGACATTAACTGAGAACGACTAACTAACTTTAAAAAAAAATACTACCATGAGCGAAGAAATTAAAAAATTATTGCAAGGAATTCTGAAGCAATACATTGTCCATAACAACATAAAATTGGAGGACGCATGCATACTAAATGTCCGCTACAAAGAAAAAGGTTTTGAATATTTACAAGCCATTCAGAACGTAGTTAAAAAAGATGTCGAAAGTGCATCCCTAGGACTAAACACAAAACGGATGACACAATTACAGCAGAGAGCATTTAATACATCCTTGACGCATGGTTTAACGAAGTTAGCGGAGTATATGGTGACGGGAAGAGAGACAATAAACGAAATTAAATAAACACTAAAAAATAAACACTATGAAAACATACACATTTAATCTAGAAAGTAAATTAGGAACTATAGACTCAATTACTTTGTCGGGACCAAATAGAAGGTCAGCAAAACAATTTGCTAAATTTCTTCTCTACAAAAGGTTTAAACATAACTTTCCATCGGGAAATATTAAGACAACGTACATTGTTTAAAAAAGCCAAGGTAAACGAACATTAACTGAGAACGACTAACTAACTTAAAAAAATACTACCATGAAAACAGAAATTAATTTTAACAACAAAAATTGCGGATTTACTTTTGACCTAGAGGCAAAGGAAATTAACGGTTGGGACTTTACAGACAAGTATAACGATGTGAAGTGTTACAATAAGACAAGCAGATCGATCAAAAAAGCCTTAGCTAATTTGCAAAAGGAATTTAACGATGACCTATCAATGTATCAAGTGATGGACATTATCAGAAATTCGGGAGTAAAAATGCGTTCCTACTGCGGGATGGATTAAACAGCCAAGGTAAACGAACACTAACTGAGAACGACTAACTAAAACTAAAAAAAACTATGAAAACTTTCAAGACAATAGAACAAGCAGTTTCTTACATCAAAAATCTAAAGGGAAAAACTGTGGGAGACATCCTCTCCATAAAGTCAGAACTAATTAAAAAGAAGCTAACTAAGGTAAAGGGAACGTATATTTTTATAGATGAGTTTGACCTCCTCGCATAAAAAAAATAAAAATAAAACAAAAAAAACGTAACCTTTTTGAAAAGTATACGTACAAGGACTATAACTGAGAACGACTAACTAAAAAAACTAAAATTATGAACACAAAACAATCAATCACAAAGCTAGCAATTGAGAAAATTGCAAAAGAGAATCCAGCAGGATTTACCATCAACAAGAAGACCTTACAACCTATTTTGAAAGGATATGCTGTAGCTATTTTAGAGACGCAAGATAGTTTTGGGAGCGAGGGTTTAGATAAGGTAATGGAGTTTGCAAAGCCATCATTTGTGGATGCATACGGAGGGTGGCTGAACGAAAAAAACGGGGAGTATTACTACGATGCGGTGATGGTTCTTGATGACTTAAGGACTGCATTATTTTTAGGGTTCCGTAACAAACAAATAGCTATATTTGACCTTGAAAAAGGGAAGGAAATAAAATTGCTGAAGGAAGATATTGTTTAAAAAATTAGGGGCGGAGTTTAGTAGTGTTTTCTCCGTCCCCCCGAAAGGGCAAACAAAAATACACACAAATATATGGAACCAAAGATCGAATACATTACAATAGACTTTATGCTGTTTAACAAGGTTTTCTCGGGAGAGAACATCTACCAAGATCAAGAGGTAGCAATACGAGAGGCAAAGTTACTGAAGGCGGAGTTTGAGGTGGCGGGACTATACCCTTCCATAAGCATAGTCTTCAGCTACGAGGATGGGGAAATAACAGCATGGGACTTGGATTTATTAACATACATGAGGAACACTAACTAACACTAAAAAATAAACACTATGAAAAACGCAAAAGAACGCTTTGAAGAGATTAAAAAATTAATTGACTGTGATATGATTCCCGAGGGATGCGAAATGCGTCTATGGATTAATAACTGCACAAGAAAAGAACTTCTTACCCTTGGTGCTGAACTAGAAATTCTTTGCGAGGAAAGAAGCGATAGCAATCCAAAGATTCATCTCTATATTGAATACAAAGGTCACGACATTTATATGTGGGAATAAAGATGCCTAGAAAAGTTTTAAAGGTTGATTGGGGAAAACTGCTCATGCGGAAGAGGAGGTTAAAAGCCGAAGTAATGCCAATCATAAAATCAGATGTCCACACACCCATCTTCTGCTTTCCTATTTTATGACCAAATGGCGGAATGGTAGACGCATAATACTAAATGAGAGTGAGCTGATCCGATCTCTTATTGCAGGTTCGATTCCTGCTTTGGTCACCGAACATTAACTGAGAACGACTAACTAAAGAAACTATGAAGCTATTTAATTTAGAACTCGCAAGGGGAAAATTCTCCAAGGAGGTTGTTGCAAGGTGCGTCCCATACGCAATTGCAGTAAGTAAGAAGAAGCAACTAATTTCCAACGGAACTATTCCGAGGAACATTTGGATCGTTGCTGTAAAATAAAGTTTGTATTTTAAAACAATTTAATTATATTTGCAACCTAAACTAAAAAAAACCTATGCTACAACACGAACAAGATGATCTAAGCAGATCAAAGGAAATGGTACTACTACAGAGGGTACTAACTGTGATAAAGGATAACTTTTCCGATGCACACAACCAGATGAAGGGACGAACACAGTCAGACCAAACAATTATCGGAGGCACACTGACATCCCTTGAGATTGAGATCAAAAAAGAGATTAAACAATTAACAACTTACTAACCAAAAAAACCCTAAAACTATGACAATCAGATTAAACACACTAAACAAGCACGTTGAGTACCTTAATGGAATCAACGCACTGGCAATGGCTGACAGAATATATTATTCTGACATCACTAAGGCACGCTCAACATATGCGGTGGCTGGCTCCCTATTCACAACAGCAACAAAGTTAAACTACTTCACAAAGATTGACCGAGGAGTTTACAAGTCAAATGTTTCTCGATTTGAACCTAAGCATGCACGTGTTCTGATCGAGGCTGATGGCGAATACAAGAAGCTGTCTAGGGTATCCCCAACACGCAAGAAGAGATCAAGCAAGAAGAAGTACACTGGAGATGTGCTTAACGCTAAGGACTCTAAGGCAACATTTGAGTATATTTGGAAGAATCACCCCGAGGTGGAACGTAAGGCTCAGGACGTGTTTATCGGTGACGTTATCTCTCCATCTACAAAGGTGAAGCAGACAAGAAAGCGTAGAAAAGTTTTTAGTTTATTCTGGGGACTAGTTAAATTTAACTACTAATGAAGGAGACCGAATTTAACCCGCTTGAATCCACTGAGATAGTCGATCAGGTAAAGCAAGAGAAACAGAATGTGCTTGTTAATAGACTACACCCTCAGCAGGGGCATAAATGCTTCCAATACAATGTGCTAACAGACGAACTCAGCTACGCTAAGTTTACAGAGTCAAGCATCGACTTTGAGTCAGCAATTAATGGAAACGTAACCCCAAGGAGACGTGTTGACATCCAAGACAACTGCATGTACGTTACAGCGTTAAACTTTAAGAACGCAGTCAAGCACTTGTCCCGAATAATAGAAAAGAAAATTGAACCAGTGATCGTCCATTAGGGCGGTCACTTAATCTACTTAACTATGAAAAAGATTTTAATTGAAAGCACTGTGTGCCCTGTTAACCCTGCAAAAAATCAGAACGAATGGTTTAGATACATTGCAAAGGAGATGAGAAAAATTAAAAACATTAAGACAATAAAGCACACCGCATGAACACACTTAAAGCCAGATTAATAATTGTATTTATAACAGCTGTGCTTTTGGATGCTAATAGTATAGCGAGTTTTAGGTTCTTGATGGACAAGAATTGGATCGGGATGTTCATGATGGTATTCATTAATCCCTTTCTGTGCCTGCCGATGAACCACTATAACATTGAGGCGAAGTCGCTCAGGGATCGGATATACATAGCGATGGCATTTGCATCGGGATTTGGATTCGGAGTGATAACGATTAGACCATTCTTTATATGACCATTATACACGAGGTACAGCAGGTATTGTGGGTGACTACCCCGCATGGTGATGGACAGGTTCTGTTCCTTATGGACTACGGTATACACGAGAATACTATATGGGTGGTGGCTTTGGAAGACACAAGCGAAGTCAAGCATTACAATAGCACACAGATAAAATTATGTTGGAACAATACATTAAACTTTAACCTAAAAAAATAACATGACAAAAATAACTGTAATAGGAGCAGATCCTAAGAAGAAAGTGTTAAAGCCAATACACTTTGTGAAATACTTAAACGTATTGTGTGACTATGAGGATGTATACGATGTGAAAGATAATCCATGGGAAATGGAGATCATCGATGTTCACTTGGGAGCAACAACAAGGGAGATGGACACATTTGTTTGTGTCAGAAGGGATGGCACACGCTGTGTTATATTTGGACTCTTTAACGATGGTGTGGTTGGTGAGGAAGATAACCCTACAGTGATGGTCTCCCCCGACAGATACCCTCAGAAATCAACGTCCTTAGCATGATAGCGTTCATCGTGTTGGTGAGTGTGGCAATAATTGTCGCATCACTTGTGTACTGGAGCTGTTACTACTTTAACAAAAATAATCCCTTTAAGTAATGATAAAATGTGTTTGTATTGACAGCGACAATAAGCCTAAGGAAATTCCTATGGGTAAGTGGATACAGAGGGGTTTCTTCTACCACATAGATCACGTTTGGTATCATCCTGGGCAAGGCATTCAGGGTGTGTCACTGAAAGAGATCAGGTTAGGCAAGGAGTCTGCTCCATATGAATCGTTTAAGATGAGCCGATTTGCCATCCAAGAGAAGGATGTCGATCTGTTTATGGAACTAATGAAGTCCTGCTCGGAGCTTGATGACATTGACATCGAGGAGATAATGAAGCAGGGAGAAGTAAATGTTTTACAATAGAATAATAAACACATGAAGGCAAAGCACGAGTTTAAGACAGAGAGTGACTACATGAACTACCTAACCATATACTTTTCCTCTAAGCTAATAAACAACAACAGCCCAGAGGAGGCGGTGTCAAAGGCTTTGGAGCTGGTTGCCGAGTTAAATTTTGCTATAAAGATGCACAGAGAGAAATCAGAGAGGAAGGAGGTTAAGCCGATCCTTGAGAGAAAGAAAGACTTTGCGGTGTCCATTCAGCCCTACCTTGACAAGTACGGGAAGAAGATGCTTAACGAGTTCTACGCATATTGGACAGAGGAGACGCAGGGTAAGGACAAGCTTCGTGTTGAACTTCAGAAGACATGGAACGTAGAGAGAAGGTTAAGCACATGGAACGAAAACAATTCATCATTCACAAAGACAGCAACCACTAATAATCTACAGGGAACAATATGAGCAATCAATCGTATTTTAAAGTTACAGACGTTATCCAAGAACTCGATGATCTTCGTGAGTCGGGTTTGGTTAAGGGTGATCTGTGCGGACTTCCTGCACTTGATGACATCTTTACGCTCAAGAAGGGATACCCACTATTCGTTGCTGGGGCTCCTTACAGCGGTAAGACAGAGTTTGTGTTGGAGCTACTTGTCAATACCTCCATCATGTACGGGTGGAAGCACTTCATCTATGTTGGTGAGGGTGGTGACGTTCAGAACATATTTGCCGAGTTGATACACAAGTATTTGCAGAAGCCAGTGGCTATGACAAACCCCTACCACGCAGACTCCACAGAGTATATGCACGCTCAGGTGTGGTGCTACAAGCACTTTGTTGTTGCTAACCATGAGAAGGAGTTCACTGTCGGAGAGTTTTATGCGTGTGTGATGCAGGCGGAGATGGAGTATAAGATGAAGTTCGACACCACACTATTTGATCCGTTTAATGACATCAAGGATGAGTCCGATTTATACGGAGGCAGAGAGGATAAATACTTAGCAGCAGCCTTAAAAACTGTAAGGATAGACGCAAAGAGGAACAACAGAATAAATATATTGATTAACCACATTGCAGATGTAAGGGCGGTTGTTGATAAGGACACTGGCAATAGGTACATGCCTCCCGCACTACCGAATGAATGGGCAGGCGGAAGGACATGGTGGAGGAGAGCCTTCACAATGCTTCTGATCTACAGACCACCTGTGTGGATGAACGATGCAAGCGGGCAACCATTTGCAGAGAACGAGAGCCACATCTATGTGCAGAAGTCAAAGCCAAAGGGTATAGGCAAGACGGGGATGGCATCAATATTCTGGGACTGGAAGAAGAACAGGTACTGGTGCTTTGACAAGGGAGGACAGAAGGTCTACAGCTGTGAGACAAGAGAGACACTAAAGCAGGACATGAGCATACTGAGGGATGCAAGCAAAGAATTCCTCGACACAATAGATCCATTTTAAACTAAAAAAAACATGGAAATAATATATTTAATAATAAGTCAATTTGTTTTTAGTTTTAGTAGAACTTTAAATGTTAGGTATACTGCAAAAGAAAATGTTCTGATGGGTATAATAACATCTACACTAATAAAATTAACATGGTTAGTTAGTAGTTCTATTGGTGTAAAGTCTGTAATGGATGAAGACGTAAAAATGTGTATTGCTTATGTAGTTAGCGGTTTAATTGGTGATTATTTATCTTATAAAATAAAAATAAAATGAAAAAAATTATTTGTTGGTGGAGTGGCGGAGTTACTTCTGCTGTAGCTTGTAAAATTGCAATCGATTTGTTTGGTAAAAACAATTGCAGGGTAATAATGATTGACACTAAGAATGAACATCCAGACACCTATCGATTTAAAGTTGATTGTGAGAAATGGTATGGACTAGACATTGAAATTATTACGGGAATAGGAGAAAAGTATGGGAATATATTTGATGTTTGGCGAAAACACAAGTCATTGAACACCGCAAACGGAGCTATATGTTCAACAAACTTAAAGCGTATTGTTAGGGAGAAGTGGGAAAAAACAAATGAATTTGAACATCAAGTTTTTGGTTTTGAGTTTGAGAAAAAAGAATTTAATCGTGCTCTATCACTGACCTTAAATCATGGTAAACGAACCAAGGCAGTCTATCCATTATTGTTAATGGCATACGACAAAAAAAAATGTATTGAGTTAGTAGAGGGTGCAGGCATTGAAGTTCCATTGATGTATAAATTAGGGTTTCAAAATAATAATTGCTTCGGAACGGGCTGTGTGCAGGGCGGTATTGGTTATTGGCAAAAGATGAAAAATGATTTTCCAGATAAGTTTAATGTAATGGCAGACCTAGAGCATGAACTAAGTGAATTAAAGTCAGAGCCAGTTACAATGTTAAAGGATCAATCAAATGAAGCAAAGGACAAAATGAAGTTTGACTCAAAAGGTCATTTAGTTTTTCTTAAATTTAATCCTAAGTATCCAGACAATAAGTGCTTGGATGATATGCCAGAAAGGAAGATTGAGCCTTTATTTGAATGTAATGGAATGTGTGGAATAAATGATTTAAACGAAAGAAGTGAAACAGAAATGGAACTTAACTTTAACCAATAAATAAAACTATGAAAGATTTAACACTAAAGACAGCAGAGGCAACATTCCTTGCCCTACAGAAATCATCTCAGGAACTTGCTGAGAGATGCGACCACCTAACGATTGTCGATGACATCTCGCTTCAGATCGCAACACAAAACTATTCAATGCTTAAGGACAGCATCAAGCAGATCGAGGAGATCAGAGTTAAGGAGAAGGCTCCATACCTTGACGCAGGGAAGCAGATCGATGCACTTGCAAAGAAGCTATCGTCACCGCTTGACCAATCACTTGAGGGTGGAAGAGCGAAGGTGATGGCATACAACAATATTAAACGGGAGGAGGCAGAGAAGGTACAGAAGCGTATCAACATGATTAAGGAAGCCATCCAGAACTACTCCTTGGATGCAATAAAGTCTTTCAATAGTGCAACAACGATTGAGGACCTAACGGATGCCCGTAGTGCGTGGGTGTTGGACTTTCCAGGTGAAGAGGTGTGGTTTGAGTTTATGGCGGATGCGGAGTTGATGAAGTCAAACCTTAACGACTACTGCAAGGCAAGACGCATCGAGATTGTTTCTCCTGCACAAGCAGATCAATACCTCTCGGACTCCATTAACGAGGTTATCGAGGAGAATGTTGCTGAGGTTGGTGCTGTAGAGATCGCTCAGGCACAGTTCCAAACAACAACAAAGTTCAGAGGCACACCTAAGTTCAGAGTTGTTGATGAGAGTTTAATCCCTCGTGAGTTTATGGTGGTGGACGAGTCAAAGATAAGAGCCTACCAAAAGGAGTACAAGGACATCCTTGCTGATGGAGAGATCAGATTTGGAATTGAATTTTATATTGAACAGACAGTAATAATTAAATAAATAAAAACCATGAAAAAAATAGGATTTACACAGAGACACGACAACATGTTTCACACGTTGAAAGAAACAACACTAAGAACAAGCGGACAAATAGTCTATGGAGAGGCAGTGATCACTGGGCACTCTATGGAGGACATCAATGAGGGCGACTGCCTTGTAATTGTCGGCACAGAGTACACTGTAAAGGGAGACGTAAAGAGACGAGACCACAAGGGTACATTCTCCGATCCATCAATGAACATTAATTCATTCTTCGAGGTAAAGACATCCTTCGAGAAACTAATAAAACAAATATAATGGGAAAAATAATATTAGAGTTCGACTCCCTTGAGGAGCAAGGTGGTGCAAGGGTTGCACTGGATGGACAGAGATGGAAGAATGCTATGTGGGAACTAGACCAAAAACTGCGAGACACCACTAAGTATGCCAAAAGTGTAATCCATGAGTCACCTGCAAGTGGTCTTGAGCAGGACGTTGCAGAAAAACATAGGGAGATGATCAGAGACATACTAACTGAATACAACCTAAGTTTAGAAGATTAAATAAAATAATTAAAAATAAATTTGCATAATTAAACAATTAGTATTAATTTTACACATTATAAACCAATAAACAAATAAAACTATGAGCAGAACAAGCCAAAATGAAAGACCAGTAAGCCCTTGTGAGCGTTACTTTGAATGGAACGGAGAGAAAGGTCTCTTCAAGTATTACGACAAAGAAAATAAAAAGAATGTAGAGGTTCCTCTTCCATTTTCTTTCTTAGTCCTTGACGACAGGATGTCAACAATTAAAGGATGGAGTGATGAGGATCAATCTGGAATTTGGTCAAACGAAGTTAAGGACCTAAAGAACGGTATCATCACTGTCCGCACAAAGAAAGGTGTTCGTGCAACGGGAACGTATGCAGACATCAAGGGTAAGGTAAGCGGAGCAGACTACGTTAAGTCTCTTTACATTGCCTTCATCAACAGCGAGAAGAAGATGACAATCGGAAACTTAGCGTTGAAGGGTGCATCCCTAAACGCATGGATTGAGTTCGCTTCCGCAACAAAGGATCTGTACAATGGTATTGTAAAGGTTGACAGCTCTATTGAGGGTAAGAAGGGTAAGGTTATCTATCAGATGCCAGACTTCAAGATGTCTCCAATAACTGAAAAGGCTGAGGCACTTGCCAACGAACTTGACAGAACACTTCAGGACTACTTTAAGGTGTACTTCACCTCAACACAGTCTACAGAAGACCTTACAGAGGAAGCGATTGACGCTGTGTTAAGCAGTGAGCCATCGGCAAGAGAGGTTGCATCAATCAAATCAAAGTCAAATGCGATTGTTGCGGATGACTTCGATGATGACATGCCTTTTAATTAAGGTTAATTGTCATCCTTTAAAACAATTAAAATGGTAATTATTTGTTACTACCGTTTTAAATCATTATCTTTACATAAAAAAAACAAATGAGCGATAAAATATGTTTTAAGTGTGGGGAGTCAAAAGAGCTCTCCCACTTTTATAAGCACAAACAAATGTCTGATGGACACCTTGGCAAGTGCAAAGATTGCACAAAAAGTGATTCTAATAAAAGAGAAAAAAAGCTGAGAAATATTCCAGAATGGGTTGAATCTGAAAAAACAAGGAGTAGAGAAAAATACATTAGATTAAAATACAAGGGTAGGTTTAAGCCATCAAAAGAAAAAAAGCGAGAGTCTATTGATAAGTATCATAAAAAATATCCAGAAAAAAGAATAGCACAAATAAGATCTCAGCGTTTACATAAAAATAATAAGGATAACGATCTGCATCACTGGAGTTACAACGAAGATCATTATATAGATGTAATAGAGTTGTCTATTAAAGATCATAACACGTTACACAGGTTTATGTGTTACGATCAAGAAAGGATGATGTATAGAACATTGGATGGTATTTTGTTGGATACAAAAGAGTCTCACATTAATTACTTAAATAAAGTAATTCTTTATTAAAAACTATGACAGAACTAGAACTACCTCCTAAAGAAGTTGCAAAGCTTTCAAGCGAAGAAAAGTTGAAGCTTGCCAAGAAGATTATTGATGACATAATGAAGAAGGACTTCACATCATTAAACCAAAAGAACACAAAGAAGGAAACTAATCACTACAACGAATGGGACAGTCTATGACAATCAAGCATTACGGTCTTGTTACTAACGGAAAGCGTCACTACTACTACGAGAAGCTGCACAGTCAATGTATTTCAGAGTTAGAGGGTAGAGAGTTCGAGGAGGTGATCAAGCTAAAACACAAGAGGGTATCCTGCAACGCATTCGGGTACTACTACGGGGGAGTGATAGAGACAGCCCTTAAGACTGAAATGTTTGGGGGTTGGAACAAGGATGAGATGGATGACTTCTTCTCGGACATGTTCCTCACATCATACAAAACGCTTCGGGTAAACAGAGCAGACAAAGAGGAATACTACACAGTTAAAAAGGTTCAGAGCAAAGGATCAGGATTCTCCTCAGAGAAAATGGTTGAGTTTGTGGATAAGGTTATCCACTGGCTCGCAACAAATGACATAATAGTTCCACCATCAGAAAACTACGGAAATGAGTAAGAAAATAAAAAACATGAAGCTTCAGCCTAACAACATAAGAAGATGCCTTATCAAGGACTCTATTGAGATTAGAAACCTATTAGAGCAACGATTCAATGAACTTGAACTTTCGGGTAAGGACATTATTGAGGATGCAAAGAAGAACAGATACAAGTTGAGCCCCTCCGCACTGTCAAGATACAGAACAACAGGAAACGTGAAGGGAACCCTGTCTCAAGAGAACATTATTTGGCTGTGTTATAGATACGCAGTTGACCTTAAGGTTGTTCTTGTTGAGATTATACCATACGATGAAGCAGAGTGCTTAAAACGATTAAAAAAACAATTCTAAAACTAAAAACAATGGCAAAAACATCAGCAAAACAAAGGATCATCTGCTTCATGCAACATCTTCCTGCATTCTTGAAGGATCAAGAGACTCACAAAGCTAACCGCAAACAAGGTACAAGACCGTCAAAGAAAGGAGGACGTGTATGCTAATTGGGATTTCGGGGCATATGGGTGTCGGAAAGGACGTTGTTGGTCAAATGATCCAGGCGGAAGCAAGAGGGTATTGGGAGATCAAGAAGTACGCTAAAAAGTTAAAACAAATTACATGCATCCTAACGGGATGTTCAATGCAGGACCTCGAGTCGGAGGACTTCAAGAACAGCCACCTAAGCCCAGAGTGGAAGGGTGGACACTGCACATTCTCGCACTCCACATACCGAGACATCCTCCAGAAGTTAGGCACAGAGGTGATGAGAGACTCACTACACAAAAATGTTTGGGTGAATGCAATGTACGCAGACTACACACCAATTGGCTTACACAACAAGGACTATGTGGGGCCAATGTCAATCAGAGAGACTAAGTCAGACAGCATCTACCCTAACTGGGTTATCACAGACATGCGATTCCCGAATGAATTAGAGGCGGTGAAACAGCGTGGAGGAATAACCATCAGAGTTAACCGAGATAATGGAACAAGGGCAATATCAATGATAAACAGCCACGCAAGTGAGACTGCTTTAGATGATGCAGATTTTGACTATGTTATTGAAAATGACGGAGATCTATCCGAGTTAAAGGCAAGTGTTGTTGAATTTTTAAGAAAAACAAATCTACGATAATGGGAAAAATAACGAACAGGGCAATCAGACACAGTATTTGGGTACATTACAATAACGGTCTGACAATGAAGGATATAGCTGAGACGTGCAACACTGACTACAGACACGTTTCAGAGGTTTTGAATGACTTCATTAAGACGGAGAGAGTGGTAAAGCAAAGAGAAAAAGAGGAAATAGAAAGACTTCCAAAGGTTCACGTTGAGACCGTTGGAGGAGCACTCTCAAGAGGTGTTGATGTTGCTGGTCAGTTTTGGTTCCACTCCATTGATCCAGAGTTTAAAACACTTGCTAAAAAATTAAACTTTATTTAGGATGGCATTCACAGAGGAACAACTACAGAAGCTAGGGCTTGTAAAGGGCGAGGATGGAAACTATTCTCGTCCTAAAACCCGCATGCAGCCAAGGGATAAGGTAAAGGCTGAGATACCATCACCAAAGGCAAAGACCAAGAAGAAGGTTGATCCCGTCCACTTCAACGGAATGGACATCCAGGATGTCTATGCTCAGTGCGAAAGGGATGGAACGATATTCATCCCTGGCAACGTGCCATCACTAAAGAACTCTAAGCAGATATTTGTAAACAAGAAGACAGGTAAAAGTTTTATCACCTCATCTGCACTCTACAAAAACTATGTGAAGGAGTCTGACATCCACTGGCGGATATTCAAGCCTGCATTCCTAAAGATGATTGAGGGTAAGTCACTACCGTACACGATTCAGTTCTTCTTCATAAGGGACAAGCACAAGGCATTTGACTATGTAAACATCAGCCAGGGCCCTCTTGACTTAATGCAGGCACATGGATGGCTTGAGGACGATGACAACAGAAATGTAATACCAGACTTCAGTTGTGGCTACGGATACGATCAGAAATTAGCGGGTGTAATAATTAAAATCTTATAAGATGGAAAAGAATGAAATAACAATGATACCTGTAGAGTCAAGCATTGTGCAGGCAATTGGTCACATGGATGATGCAATGGTTGTTGACTACCACAAGGGCGCAACGTATGTGTTCATGAACGTGAGTAAGGAGGAGTTTGAGAGCGTTTTGAACGCTGAGTCTGTTGGTGTAAAGCTGAAGGATATGTCCTACGGGAAGAAGTATGTGAGGCTACCGCAGTATGGAAACGATGCCAATGTATCCGAGCTCTAACACAGCAACAATACCAACCGTAAATATACCCACCTTAAGCATGTGTTTCTTTCGATTTGCATCGCTTAGTTGATCCTCAAGGAACTTTCTGTCGCCCTTGCAGTTTGATAGCTGTAGTGATCTTGTGTCGATTTGTTTATCCTTGTCAGAGATAGCATTCCTCAGTGATTTGTTTTCTTTGGCAAGGATTGAGTTCTCCTCAGACTTAATGTTGAAGCTAACCTTATACTCCTTTGACTCGGAATACTTCTCTAAGAAAAAGTTCATCTCCGATGGAGACAGACACGTCATACTATCTGGTACGACTACGAATGCCTTCGGCTGTGAGGATGCTGTCAACGAGATTAGCACGCTCAGAAGGACTGTAATTTTTATACTTATACCTCTCATTTGTGTATTTTATGTGGTTAATTGAGTCGGATGTTTTATACTTTTGGGACAGTGTTCTTAGGCTGTCAGCCTCGTGCATGTGAGCCCTTGCACTCTTAGCATACTCAGTGAACGTAAGCTCAATGATACTATCACGCTGCGTTCTTATTCTGTCAACCTCTGTTGTGTCTACCGTAGCAGGTGACCTGAAAATAAAGTAAGCCAACACAATTATAATTGCATAGCAGATTATGTTGTGAATGTTTAATACGATCTTCATTACTCCTCACTAAAAAAATTAGTAAGAAACTTACCCACAACACCTAATATTAAGGCAGACAGCTGTAAGCCTTTGCTCCACTCCTCAGCGATAGCGTATGTGGTAACGATTGTGGATACACCTAATAATGAATCCCCAATTTTCCTCCAAAATTTTGGTGTGGGACTCTTGTATAAATCTGTTAATTTTTTCATGTGATTCTTATGAAGCCCTTACAGCTATTGATTTGTCTCATCCTGCGACACACAGTGTACCCCTCACGAGATCCTGTGTCATTGGTGTTACCCTCTATCGTGTTTATGTACAACCCCTCAACAGACTCAACAAAGCCAGTGTGACCTAGACCATGTCCATGATCCATAATGAATATATCACCTGCTAATGGAGTTTTGTGCTTGTACTTTGGATCAACCTTGTTCCACTGCTTTAGTACACCACCCGTCTTGTAAAGTGGGTTGCCTGGAAAAGTTTCCTTGCAGCACCAGTACACAAAAGCCATGCACCAAGATGCTGGGAATCCTATCCCCACAGACTTTAAGTAGTTAATTACCGCAGGTTTGTCGGTTGTCCCCCAGTTACTTCCCCTGGGAACCTCTTCCTGCCCGATCTGTGTTATAGCCTTCTGAATGTGGTTCATATGATTATCTTCCTTGTCCTCTGTATTTTTTCTTGTCTTCCTTCTTGTTGGCACGCTTCTTGGCAACACCCTTCTTCTTTACCTTCTTTATTGGTCCCGATACTGTCTCCTTCTTCTTCATTATGATGAGTGTTTAAATAGCCAGCTGAAGAATGCTCCAAGACCTGTTCCTCCAAGGATAGCAATACCGATGCCTTTGTTTTTAATGGCAATTAAGTCCTCAATCTTTGATCCATGAGAGTCAATAGTTGCCTTATGAACCTCTAAGTGGACTAATATTTTTGCTGTCTCCACCTTTAATTCAGATACTGTGGAGAGAATCGCATCTAATTTTTCTTCGTGTGACATACTAACTGTTCTGTTATAGATTTTTATTGCATAAATATATGAATAATATCATTATATTTATTTTTTGAGCTCATTTAATATCAATTGAAGCTCACTCGACAATCGAATTGCTTTCCCTTCAAGTGTTTCAGCCTTAGTTGGATCCTCATAGACCATGTACTTATTCCCATCTGGTTCTTCAACAACCCAAGAGTCTCTACCATCTCCCTGTAGTTTGTATGTGTATGTATTCATATTATGATTTGTTAAAAATTGTTACTGCAAAATATACCCCAGTTGGATTTGTCACCCACGCTGGTGTCAATATTTTTATTGCCCATAAATCTGTTGTATTGATAGGAATACTTACAGAATAATTTGCATAAGTATTTGCATTCACACCACCATCCATTGTGAAAGTACCACAAAGATAATCAGTTGCTGTTGTGTTGTTTCTTAAGTAAACAGTGACAGCTTCAGATGAACCATTTACAGATTGTTGTATTGCTATACTTACATTTAAAACAGTTCCACTTTTAGTAAATTTCCACACCCTTGCACCCGTTGATGCTGCTGGAGCTAAAGTAGCCATATTTGGCATCAAGTAAGCTGTTGAATCTGCTGGGGATAATATAGCAGAAGTTAATTTTATCCACTCACCAGCGTTGTTCCATATAGATGCTGAAGCTATTCTAGCATCAGCTAAAGTACCAGCCCATGTAAGAGTATGTGTAGTTCCTGAAGAAACTACTGTAACATTTGTATCATTAACAAATGTTTGTACAGCACCAGTCAAACCATTAAGAGCAGTCATTCCAGTACCCGCCATAATACCACTCTGTTGTGTGACAGTGAGTACCACAGACGCTGTTGATGGAGGAGGTGTTCCCGCAGGATGAAATGACATATAAACAGATATATCTTCAGTTGACCAAACAAATTCATAATAGTCACCACCAACAACATCAAGAAGAAAATTCCAAGATGGCAAAACGTGACCGTCAAAAGTTCCGTGTTTTTTTGGAACTAAAACAATACCAGCCGAACCAGGAACATCAACACCGTTCTTTCTTAGCCAAATAGTCACATCGTGTTCAGCAGCAGTTGGATTAGTAAATTGTCCACTCCATTGTATATTGTAAATTCCAGTGTTGGCAATTGTTACACGAGATCCACTAACAACAGTAACCTGATTAGATAAGTCTGTTATACCCAATAACATTGGATAACCCGTATTAATTACAGCAGCAAATTGATCTGTTAGATCTTGAAAAGCTCCGTAGTATCCTACTGGTGTTGGTGTCGCTGTATTGGTTAATGTCCCAGCAGATAGTGTAAGACCACTTCCAACGGTAATCTCCTCCATTATTCCTGTGCCTACTGTGCTTCTACCAACAAGTTTATTGGTATTCATGGAGGTGGTAATCGTCCCGCTTGTTGTTATAGTACCGCCAGATATAAGACCTGCTGTGGCTACCGAAGTTACAGTTCCACCGCCACCTGCTGGGGTAAAGTATTCTAAGGCTGTTTCTGTTGCGTTAACCCTTAACTGTTGAAAGGCAGTACCCAAGGCACTTAGCCCAGTACCACCCCGTAGGTAGGATAAAACTCCCGTCCATCCAAGTGTCAGTGAAACAGCTTTAAGTAAGGCTGTAAGTGGACTGCCACCAAGCGTTAACGTAACATTTGTGTCATCAACCTTTGACAAGGGGAATTCATCAACGTCTATCGCTATTGATCCTGGAGCTCCCTCTTCAGATAGTACAGTGTCTGGGTTTGTTGTGTCAGATGGAGACATGATTGATATTACAGCATTCTGTGCGTTAACATCAAAGTTGTCAGTGATCCACTGAAGTGTTCCGTCTAAATTTCCACGATAAAGGGTTCCCTTTCCTACACCTGTTAACTGAACATAATCCTGCCCAGTCTTAGCCTTTGTTGTCTGATTTAACAGAGCTAATTGAGCCTGCGTATAGTAGGTTGCCATCCACCTTATCTTAAGGTGATTACAGTCATACTTCCTCCAGTTGCATCAACTATCACTGGATCGATAAAGTCTCTGGTTGAGCTTGTTGAGCGACCTTCCTTTGTTAGTGTTATTACTGGAATTGATGTTAGTGCTCCACCGTATAAAAACCCATCAATTGTTGGACTTCCAGCGGTAGCAATTAGTGTCATCGTCACAATGTGAGTGTTAGCCTCTGGTATAATAAGAAGAGCTGTAGATACAACATCAGCTCCAAAAGGCTTGTCAACGTAAGCAACAAGGTCGCTGTCTACTCTAACAACTTTTCTGATCTCATTTTGAGCTGTGCTAAAGATCCATGATCCAGCCATCATCTCAGAAAGAAATTTAGTTCCTGTTCCTGTTACAGTGATACCACTTGTAACAAATGTTCCTGTAGCTGGAGTAGATGCTGGAACAGTTTGTTTTCCAGTTAGTACAGATACTTTCGTGTTTTTATAGTTTAATGAGCCTGCCATTTTTTTTTATTTTAAACAAATATAATTACTAATTTAGAATGATTATAAATTAGAATGAAACTTAGTACCACTCCTCTTCCTCGAATGCAGAAGTCTTTGGCTTCAATTCTGGATGATTAAATATTAATGCTTCTTTTCCGTTTGATGCACCCTCTTCGTACAATGTTTTCAATGTTTTAATCTTGGTATCCTCGTCATCAGTTTTCCAATCAGGAGAATTTGCGTACTGCTCAACAAGAACCCCTCTATTCTTTCCAACCATCATTTGATACTCCTCGTATAACTTTGGACTTAGCTTAACCTTTTCCTTGTTAATTGTAAGATAGTCTCTTGGGAAGCTTGGAAGTGCCCCCTTTTGGGTTTTATCGTCCTCAATACTCTTCCAAAATTCATAGATCTTGAAGTTGTATGAATCGGCATCTATTTTTCTTCCTTTTGTCGCATTAAACATGTACCACACAAACTTACTCTTGTCAGCTGGAGCACCTTTTACAGACTCTCCCCAAAGGCTAACCTTTGTAGGCAACTCCCCACCCATAAACATTTTAGCCTTAAATGTATTAATTAATTCATCAGAAAACATTTCAGCCTTAGTGCTTCTAACATATTCATCCGAAGCCTTACTTGATGTAGAAATAACATTAGGATACACAATAGATCCAAGTGCTCCAAGGGTATTTATTGCCCACTTTCTTTTTGTTCTTTCATCACCAGTGATAGCCTCAAGAAATGCACTTGTTCCTTGTAAGAATGATTGTTGGATAGCCGCCTGTGATACAGAAGCTGCTGTTGTGAATAGATCTGGAAAATAACTTCTTTGTTCTTTAGGAACCCCAATTCTATTGGCATGAACATTTATGAACATACCAACAACACCCATACTTTTATAGTCAATCCAAACATCTGTAGGAAGTGTTGCAGGATTCCCATTAGTTGCCATTCGCTGTAATCCAGTTATATTAATTGAATTAGCTGGAATGTTTTGATTTTGAATCGCAATTGATTCCAAGTCTTCTTTATCTGGATCTCCAGTAACTAAACCATTATCAATTAGTGCAACAATCGCTGCCTCAATTGCAAACCCAACAATAGCCTTTCCAAATAATTCTAATGCCTGTCTTCTGTCTCCCTTATAAGAAAAGTAAGATGCTTTAATTGCAGTTACAAAAGGAAGTGCATAGTCAATTGTTTCACCTAAAATATTTAAAGGAGTTTTAACGTATGGTATCTGAGACTTAAATAAAACCTTTGCAACATCTCCAACAACAGGAATCTCAGAAACGTATTTTTCAACACTTCTTATTGCTCCCTGCGCTACCTTAGCAGCTCCTTCTGATTGCTGATAGACAGACCTCTCGGCTCTTTGCTTTATTAGTTCAGCAGATGCGGAGTCAGGAAACAAAATAAACTTATCAAGTTCAGCTCCCTTTAATCCCTTAAGTGTTCCAATCTCATATGCAGCACCATACTCTGCCGCCTTTCTGAATGGCTTATCACCTAAATTTAAAAGTCTAAACATTATTTCAGCAGGAACTCCAAATGTAGCCTCTGTGAAATTATTTAGTTGTTGGTATGCTGTTTGTTTTTCTTTGCCAGTTAACCCATCAAGAAGCCTTACCATTGATTTTAATGGTTGAAGTTGTTGAGACAAATCTCTCTCAATCATTTCCTCTGGATTAATACCTCTAATAAGTTCCTTGAATCCTGTCTTTAATCCTGGCAACACACCCTTTGACTCACCCTTCCAATAAGCTAATGCATTAATAGTTCGTCCCTCGTTAATAAGTTTATTCATTATAGGTAAAGACTGAGCCTTAGACATGATGTAATCCATAGAACTTGCTACACCTCTTGAGGCGAACCTTAGCGGCTGAATCAAAGTATTTGAGTACACGTTTTTTACTAATGACAAAGTACCAAGTAAGTTACCTTGAAGTATCGTAGATAAAGTATTCCCAATCTGTTTTTCTGATCTAAAGTATTCAGACAACTCAGCATTTGCTTTTTGTCCATCAAATACATCCTTCTCCCACTGCTTTCGTTTAGACTTTATTTCAGCCTTTCCTGCGTCAGATTCAATTGCATCGATTAACTCCTTTGAGCTCCCATCAACCTTATTTATTCTGTCAGTCAACTCTCTTATGCGAGCCTCAGCCTCAGGTGTTAGTGTTGGTAACCCTAACTCTTTTGCGTATAAATCTCGGAACCTTTGATCACTTAATCCTCCCAATTTTTCAATCTCTTCAAGAGCATTACCCAACAACTTCCTTCTGCTTTCTGGCTTTAACTTAGACAGCTTCTTCTCAAGTTGATCAAGCAACTTCTTCTTAGCTTCAGCAGGCATTGAATCAAAAACTCCCTTCTTAGAAAATTCAGAAAGTGTTCTTTCTTGTGGATCAAATTCTTTATTTAATTTTACCTTATTCCAGATGTCTTCAAGTTGACCTAAATTCAAATCAGGATCTTCCTTCTTCATCTTGTTAGCCCATTGCTTAAATTTATATGCACCATCAATAAGATAGATCATCCCCATCTCTCCGTATATTTCAATCTGCTCACTGTTTAAGCCAACAATGGATGCAGAGGCTGTTCCCTTAGCCTTCTTTGCTCGCTCTCTTAACTCAGCCAACCTTGACTCACGAACACTCTTACTGTTGAATATGTTTTCTTTTTTAGGAGCCTTGTTTGCAAGCTTATTCATTTCAGCCTGCACCTTATCACCAACAAGTTTCTTAAATTCATCTGAATTAACAAACTCGTCAATTATTTCTTTTGCAGATCTAATGTCTTCGTTGTGTGTCTTTAATGCTTCAGCGTTAGCCTCATTCATTCTTTTCTTAATGGAAGCAATTGCCCCCTCTGGAGTTCTCTCCAGCATTCTCTTCCAAGCCTTTGCTGCATTGATTTCTTGACCAGCAGCTCTAAAGTTTTGTGCTGTAAACTCAGCAATGTCAACCGCCTTATCTTGAAACTTTTGTTGTTCACTGATTGTCTCAGCAGCTCTTGCCTTGTCAGCCAAAACCTCAAACAATTCTTTCCCTATTGCTGCTCTATTTACACCAGACATTTTATTACTCATGTCGGTGACGTTTGAAATAGCCTTATCTAACTCACCAGCCTCTATAAATGAATCAACATAAGCCTTTGCATCAGCTTGTGTAACCTCAAGGTTGATAGGAATATACTCAATACCCTTCTTCCTTAGTCCACTCTTTATTTCTTCACTAACATTTTCTGAGTCAAGAATCCTTTCTCCAAGCTTCAATGTTTTAGCTTCAGGAGTCTTTGCACCACCTGAAATATCAATTCCAAACGATGCAATGCCTTCCCTTGCTATCTTAGCACGAAATTCAGAGTACGAGTAATCCTTTCCTTTGTAGGTATAGATGCAGGGTATTGCCATGTCTTATTTTTTAAATAATCTTTGTTCTAATAACATTACTGATAGCTTATCGTTCTTATCGATCAAGTCAATCTGGTTTAAAAGGTCAGAGTATTCTGCAACAGCCTTCAGCTGGAAGCCTAAGTATGTTTGCATCAAAGCAAATGTACAAAGATCAACAGGGAACATCTCCTTAGCAGTCTTTTCGTATGCCTCGTAAAGTGCGTACTCCATCTCATATGCCTGCTCAATAACATCAACAAGTCCACTAAACTTAAGCACTGGCTTTTCGATGTTCGGTAGGTTTGGAATAACATTCCAGGAAACGATATACTCCTCAAGACCTTTAGCGTGCTCTAACTCATCGGTACTCTCCGCCTTAAAGAACTGAGAGGCAAACAGGTATCCCGTTTCGTTTAACCAGTTGTCAGCACTTCTATAAAAATAGAACGCATTGTATTCATCCAGGATGCGTGGAAGCAGCATCTCTACTACGTTTGACTCTAATTTGTGTGGTTTCATATTGTTTGTTTTTTATGGACAATCTGGTCGAGACTTCTTAAGGTCTCCCTTCTCCTCCAATTTTTTTGTTATTTTGCTAAAGTTATCATTTATTTCTTTAACTTCAGGATTTTCGTCAAAGATAGCTTTTCTTTTTGAAGTTAACTCATTTATTTCACTTTTTGTTAGTGGTTCCTTCAATTTATTTGCTATGTCATCCAGAGCATCAAACTTATCAACAAGTACATCCTTATCTGTTGTTCCCGCTTCTTCTTTGAAGTATTCCTCAAGTTCAGCCTGTATCTCCTTATCCTGCTTCTTAAAGTATTCACTCTCCTTAAACTCCGCTAAACCCTTGCTGATGGAAGAGTTCTTTGCTGTCTCAAGTGCTCTGTCTAAGGCTGTCTCAAGGCTTTCCCCCTGTAATGAAGACTGAATGTCTCTTCTCTTTGCATTTGGTTTAACATTCTCAAACTCTGGATTAAATTGAACTTGATTTGTTGTACCAGGCTTGATGTTGCTGTACTTCTCAACAGGTAAAACCTCTGTTGTCTGAGCACGCAATGCATTTGTTCCCTTGATATTCCAGTCGGATGTTGTCACTGGGAATCCTTTCCTAGCAGCTACCTTAGCCACATACGCAACTTGGTTGTTTAGGTCAAACGACTTGTCCTTTCCATTTTCTTTTCTGAATAAATTCTCAGCCTCTGGAAGAAGATTAAGCGGATCAGTATTGAAGTGGTAAACCTTATTCTTTGGAACACGAACAACGTATCCGTTCTCACTCGGTACACCTGGCTCTAATCGATCAGGACGTGTGTACAGCATGGACATCTTCTTTGCAGGAGTCTCCCCTCTGCTTGTTGCCAAGTGCTTACCTACCTTCTCTGGGTTTAGCTTGTTGAATTTTGCATTGGAATAGTGGAAGAATAAATAGTTCCCCTTGTCATCCTCTGTCATCTCCTTACGCTTGCCTGCCTTTTCTACAAGGTCGTCTCCCTTTTTAGGCTTTTGAAACTGAGGCAATCCTCTCGCTACACTCTCCTTTAGTTCTGGTGTTACGTCTATAGAGTGTTGAGTGGTGGCATTTGAATTAATAAAATCATCAAGTTCTTTTTCTGATATTTTACCTTCTCTATATTTTTGTGCCATTTCTTTTGCACCAACAGGTGTTCCACTTCCTATTTTCACTGTTTTCGGCTCTTGCTTAAACAAACTCTTAGCAACACTACCTACTATGCCTAAGCTTCCTTCTTTTGGTGAACCGTAGAAGCCTTTCATACCCTTGCCGCCTACTTGTAAATCTACACCTTCGTATTTTCCTCCTTTGTTATTGATGATTTTTTCGGCAAGTTCTTTCCCTACAACACCTTCCAACTCACTTTCTTTGTAACTACCGCTAGTTTCCTCCCCACTTTTATACTTTGATGTTATTTTATAAACAGGAGAATTGTCGGAAGCGGATGTTCGGTCTAATTTAGCGTCTATATTTTTAATTGTTTGACTTAAATCATATCTTGCATTCTGCTGCTCACCTGTTGTCCAAGCAATCTTATCAGCACCTTGCTTAACAGCTTCCTTAAGGGCCACCTTTAAGCCTAATTTAGTCCATGCGTTTGTGTCTGTTACAAATGGGGCTGTTGGTATTACATTGCCTTTTTTAATGTTTGCACCACTTAATCTTAATTGTTCATCTTGAGGGACTTTATTGTTCCCAATAATATTGTCAGATGGCTTTAAATTATACTTAACCCTTATTTC
>Ga0209354_10000113_pt1 | contig 39179 bp, 40 predicted proteins | sample LauGreSpBDMM15DD_2_FD_187562 | JGI IMG/M metagenome (GOLD analysis project Ga0209354, IMG submission 187562) | Freshwater lake microbial communities from Lake Michigan, USA - Sp13.BD.MM15.DD (SPAdes) (version 2) | ecosystem: Environmental > Aquatic > Freshwater > Lake | place: Lake Michigan...
TCAACTAGTTCTTTTACGGAGACCTTGCTCGAATAAAGTTCAATGGTGTATTTAATACGTCGTTCCTCACTTCCAGATTTCTCATTATTGCTATCAACGTTAGACATGCGGGTTACCGCATAAATATTGCGCCCCGCGTCTATCAAAAACGACCATGATTGGTTGGCGATAAACACGGTGTCTTGGTCAGTTTCTGATGCATGTTTCTTTAACACCTCGCGCATATTGATTATCATACTATTATTTTGCATATTTTCAATTATATGTGCCCAAGTAGCATTAAATCTCGTGCTAAATAATACGGTTATATCGGTGCCGCCCCAATAACGAGATTTATGCAATATTTCTCCTTCTAATACCACAGTTTTCCTACCTAAACAATATGCTAATATGCTGTTTACATCCACGAATATATTTTTAGGGGCTTCTAACATCCGATTTACTATATAGGTTACTAGGGCTAATATCAACGATGTCCATATCGGACCCCCAAACGTTGCTTGGTTGTTAGTATGTAGAATATTTTCCATGGATACAATTAGGAGGGTTTAAACTTTATATTGTTTTTATTATACAGCCCCCCGCCCATGTGAAGTGAATGTTAAATCGGTTATATTCTGATGCATCGGAATACAATCTTGGAAATAATTGAAAGGAGAATGTGAAAGGTATAAATCAAAACACAAAATTTTATTTAATCGTGGGGAGAGAGGGGTTTATACATTTGAACGAGATCATATACGTGAGTGTAATCGTCATATACCATGGATGTGTGGTTCGAAACAAGAAATCCGTTCCTTTTATAAAAATCGACGACAATATCGGAGCCGTCGGGTAGCCAGGCAAGCAGTTTGATTTGCGAAACTTGGAAATGTGTTCGAATAGACTGTTCAGTTTCGTTCAAGAGTTGACTACCGAAGCCAAGATGTCGAAAATGAGGTGAAATTTCGATACATGCTAGATGCGCAGAGTTATCTTGGACAAATGTGCGTGAATGGCCGATGAATGTATTATTTATATCGCGCAATACAGTCTGGAGCATGTTACGATGAATAGATTGGAATAAAATTGGACGCATAAGACTATAATATGGGATGAAAATAGAGATTGCGAAATAAATACAGGTGAGGCTTGGTCATAATGTTGGAAACATGGGGTCATAATGTTGAAAACATGGGGTCATATTGTTGAAAACATGGGGTCATAATGTTGGAAACATGGGGGGTCATATTGTGGAAACCATGGCGATTAGTTTGCGATTGCCCGAGAATCGAACATGAGAAACGCCATCGACGAGATGAGAAATCCGATATTTTTCGATCCGATAGCCGTGGGTTTGCAGGTAAGAGAAGACAGAGGGAATATCCTCGGCGCCCATAAATGCATCGGTTTGTTTGAACGGATTCCCCACACTGGACGCGGGGTAACGAAGGAGTGTGGGAACACATTGTCCGCTGCGAAAGGTGTTGGTTGCCGTTTGGAATGGCGATAATTTAGGGAAATTGATTGGAGAGACCATCTCGGAGAGTGAACCGTTTGGAATGCAATCCAATGTGATAATATTTTGATAGGTTTCCAAGAAGGAGTTATAGATAGGTTCTAAATAGAGAGCAAACGAGGAATGGTCGGAGAAGGGAGAAACGGCGGAATGAATATCGGAAGTAATATTGGGCGAGGTGGAATGCATAACCATGTGCATATTCATCCGTCGTCGCATATAATATATATACTATAACGAGTTTAAAGAAATGTATATATAGAAGTATGGGGGGGGAGGTATGCTCTTATAGCTCAGTTGGTTAGAGCATCGGTCTTATGAGCCGAAGGTCTGCGGTTCGACCCCGCATTAGAGCAAAAGACCAGGGTAAGTCTTAAAACTACCCAATCCGGGTTTAGCTCAGTTGGTAGAGCAATCGACTGTAAATCGATGTGTCGCCTGTTCGATTCAGGCAACTCGGAAAATGCACGGATGGCCGAGTTGGTCTAAGGCGGTGGACTTAAGACCCACTTTTCGAGGGTTCGAATCCCTCTCCGTGCAAAAACTCTGTAAAATTGTATAAAATGTATATAAATCGGCTCGTATAGTGTAGCGGTTATCACTCAGGACTTTGACCCCTGGAACCCGAGTTCAAATCTCGGTACGAGCTATCGTTGTATAGAATGTATTTTTGATAATAGTATTTCTGGAAATCCAAGACAGCCTTAATGTCTCAATCTACCCGGTTAGCTCAGTTGGTAGAGCGCAACCCTTTTACATGCATATATGCAGACGACAGGTTGTGGTCAAGGGTTCAAATCCCTTACCGGGTGTATACGGAATGAGTTTGCCGAAAAGTTACTCAATGCTTCTGTAGCTCAGTTGGTAGTAGCGTAAGACTGTTAATCGTGATGTTATTATTACCATTATGCAGGCATCTTAAGGTCCACGGTTCAATCCCGTGCAGAAGCGAATTTTATATACACATAATAATTGAAATACTTATTATGTGCATTATCGAATGAGAGCGTGGTGTGGTAACAAATCTTTATAAAAGATATAAAGATTTGGCTCGATATATAGTAACAAATGGAAGGCGACGGAAAATTTGAGTTTGTAGACCAGGGGTCGAGGCCATATTTGGAGAATGCTCATTGGGCAATAACGCAATGCGAATTATGGGACTGGTTACGAACGTATTCTCCGCCGGACGGAAAGGGTTTCATGTTTAGCACAACGCCCGAGATGGAGCGAATAAATAACAAAATGAATGAACAGGAAATTGCGGGTGGGCATTCAGGTTCGTCTTATGGAGCAACAATGCGTGCGATGGAATACATAGCAAAGAATGGATATGAAACGTATAAGACTGAATGCATGGTTCAGCGGTAGAAAGTGGTGTATATTGGAACAAAATTGAAAGGCATTTTCTCATACATATGGATGATAAAATGGAATAAAATGAGGATTGAGTATAAGCGGTACAGGTTTGATTTTACGGACAATGCGAAGCATCTGTTGGTGGATTTCGCAAACAGGAATAAAAATGCGAAGCGTAAGGAGTTTCTAGAGGCTTGGGTGAAGTGGTCGAGTGAAGAGGAGATAAAAGGTAAGCTAGACCAGGAGCGGGCGCGGATGGAGTCGGAGGGATTCACGGGTGATGTTTTAGATAAAATGTTCAAAAGCGTGAGGTATTATCATAAGAAGCGCCCAAATTGTTCAGATGAGGAAGAGGTAAAGGAAGCGCCAAGAGGCGGGCACAATAATCGATTTAGTCGTGAATTTCTGAATGAAATGGACAACTATATACAGAAGCAAATAGAAAATACGAAAAATTTGCATAAAGAGAAGGACAAATGGGTGAACACATTATCTCAGGCGGTCGCATATAGTGAATACTGTAAAGCAAACCAGAAGAGCATATTGGCCGAATTTGTATTGATAAAAGCAAAGAGAGGGGAAGTGACGAACAAAATGGTAGATACATTAAAAAAAACATATAAAAATCGATTCTACTTGTGTAGAAAAGGATTAGACAAAGTCTAGTCAAGTGCGACAATACAGTGGGTAAACAACCTTTTTTTTAGCGTATCGCAAGAATAGAAATCTATATTGAGATAGTATACAAGGAACAAAGATGGTATCCAACGATAATAAATTATATATATTGGGTCAAGGGTCGTATGGATGTGTGTATAATCCGGAGATAACGTGCCGTGATAAGAAAACAGACGGGAAACGATACGTATCAAAGGTGCAACTGGACGATTATTTGAGTGGACAAGAGGTTAATATAGGTAAAATCATAAAGAAAATACCCTCTTATATGCTGCGATATGGGCCAATTATCAATACATGCCCATTGAATTACGCAAAAATAACAGAGACCGAATTGTCGGCATGCAAAATGCATGTTAAAAACAAGAGCACTCAGTCGGAGAAAAAATTCATATCGTCCAAGATGAGATATATTGGAAAATACACGTTAGGTGCGTTTCTAAAAAACATGATACTTGGCGCAGAAGGTTCAAACGAACAAAATGTTCGACAATATATGAATCATTTGGCCGAAATTCATTTATATTTACTAGCAAGCATTCGGGAATTGTATGCATACGGGTTGATTCACCTGGATTTGAATAATCGAAATATCTTGTATGACGACAAGCACAAGGTGCCGATTGTGATCGATTTCGGGCTGTCCGTCGTAACGAAGACTCTCGATATCTCGGTATATAAGGAAAATGCGAAACATCCGTTTGGCGTAAAGGCGCCGTTTTATTATTCGTGGTGCATAGAAATACTGATGCTTTCACACATTGCGACTGAAATCGGGTCAGCACGACCATACACAGTAAATAAGAAGTTACTGGAAACAAAGATTTCGAGTGAATATATATCGAAAACGTTGAAAAAAATATGCGACAACTACGTAGACGGGTTACAAGCCTATTCAAAACAGATGATATTTACAAAGGACGAAATGGAGAACATGCGCACCCGATTATATGAGTGGGTAGGTGGATTCGTCGATAAAACATGGAGCGAGGTGTGGACGGAACTGGTGAAGACAAACTCATCTTGGGACAATTATAGTTTATCGGTGATGTTTTTAATGGAATTGCTAATATCCGGGTTGTTACCGCGCGATATGTTAAAAGAAGAGAACGATTTGTTTCACAAATATGCGGGCGCGTTAAAAAAGATAGTATTATCTGACCCATCATCCCGCGAATTACCGGAAGCAACCGCAATACAGATGACGAAGCTATTCAAAAATGTAGACTCGCAATCATATACGAAAGCAATTACCAAGTATAATGAGTCGGGAAAAGATATAAACAAGAAAATACAGACCGCATACCAACATTCTGAAAAAGTGGTGATCAATAAACAAAATGTGATGGTAGATGCCCGTCGCGAGATGGTTGTTGCTTAATTACAAACCGCATTCTGAAAAGCATTTTGCATAGTGTTATATCGTTCACTATCCATAATATCGAAGAATCTGCAATAGTTTGTTTCGGCATCATATCGATAGCAATATCCGGTTTGTGCTACAATAATCGGTGAAAATGGGTGGTTATCCCCAAGAAAATCCAGTGCATTGTCTAGATTCACACACGAAATGGCTTGGTCTTGCAGTGCGCGAAAGATGGTTCTGATGTAGGCGACAAACCCGTCGCATATTTCGAGGTTGATCCAAATTGGATTGTGCGAGGCGTATAAAATGCGTTTGATGCCCGACTTTTGCGCAATCAAGCATGCGTGTGCAACGGCGCGATGCAGGCATGGGTCATGTAGTGAGATGGACTCTATGTGGATAATAGCGAGGTCGTTGGGTGCGACATGACCCCGCCATCGGTTGGAAATATTCTCCCATTGCGAATTCAAGAGAGAAATATCAGCACAATTTTGCGTAGAGTCGACACTATGGATGGATTGAACGGCCAAAGACACATATTTATCTAGATGAGCGGGGAAAGAGAATTCGTAAGTGAAGGCGGGGGCATTCGAGTCGAATTGCGTATCTGAATTCGTCGAAATGATGTGTTTATTGCGAAGCCACGCCCAATTTTTGATACGCGCATCATTAGAAAGAGTCGAGGAATGAATGACTGGATCGTTCGCACACATTTTGTGTTCAAGTGGATCGACCAATCGAGTTAATCCGACAATCATTTTGCGGTAGTTGGTTTTACATTTTCGCACGGCGGAGAATTCGGCGTGGATGGAGGTGGCGCTCTGAAATAGAAACGGCGTGAAGCGCTTCCCCCAATCAAGCGCAAGACGGTTAAACAATTCGCCATTTCTGGATTTTTCGCGAGGAACCCATTTCGCAACATTTGAGCAACACGTCCCCGTTTTTTTAAATTTGGTGACGTCTTTGCGAAGTGCATTATTCATAATACGAATCGCAAAATCGATGAGTGGGTGATCCATTCCACGAGAGGAATGTTCGAGGCAATAATCATAGAGGCCACCGACATCGCGCCAAGAGCCATATGCAAAACTCGTCATGTTTCCGCGAAGAATGGTATGCAGTGCGGTGGTGGCCATTAGTGGGTAGCATTCATACCATGCATCGAGCATCATATAAGTAGTTTTACGATGCCCCAGTCCAGAATGAATGTCTCGCGTGTAGGCAATAAACGAGAAAAGATTGCCGAGAATGGAGATAAATATGGCTCGATGTATAGTGGGTTCACGGGAAGTGAGATGACCGCGAATTGTGCGAAGAATATCGACCAATTGTTGGCGTGCGTCGGAAAGCGAGTCGTGCTGATAAGAAGATTCTTTTGCTATAAAAGACCAAAGTTTCACAATAGAATCATGCACAGCTCGCACGTGATTTACTTCAGGCAAGGCGGGAAAATCCATTTCATGAATATATCATGAAATCATTATATAGTTTACTAAAATCGTTTACGTGTCTTGGACACGGTAGGTAGGTCGTGCGAAATACGGACCCGTTTTGTTTTTTTGGGTTTGTCCAAGCCCTCCTTTTTAATGATGGAGACCAACTTCGGCGGGTCCTGGACGAGCATTAGTTCGCGAAATAGTATCCATACACTGTTGATGGAGTGGAAAATAAATAAGGACGGCGGAAACCGCATGGCGCGTGGAATATCAAAGGATTGAAAATAGGTCGTAGGTTCAATGGCGTAATCGGTATCTCGCACTCGCTTAAACAGCGAAGTTGGTTCAGCGGAGAGACAATATTGAGATATACCGTCACATTTATACCGTTTGTGCTGGAATTCGCGATTGGAATGAATGAGTTGCATGATGGCGGATTCGGAAAGTTGACTTCCGAGCTCGTCACTTAGGACGTCGAGTGGAATGGTTTTGTTAACTGAATGCTGAATAACATTGTATGAATCAATGTATAATAAACGTACGCAAATCTGAGTCATAGGTTCGGGGGAATAAGTGACGGTGCCCTCTGTTTCTCGAATATATTCATTTTCCCAGGAGGTGTCGATTCCGTATTCGGTATCCATTATTATGAGTGTTGATTTGTATCCAATGAAACAAACGATTAATTACAACTAAATGGCGTAGAATGGGTATAAAGAATATGATATATATAATATCGTATCACAACTGCACGACCGTATATATTACAATAAATATTGTATATTTACTCTTTATGTTTTCGGAAAACATTTACGTGATACAGCACAATGAAGTATAATGCATGCGCATGGTTGACGGAAACACAGAAAGTGGTTTAGAGTCAAGAGAGAGCCCAGCCGAGAAGCATATACAAAATTGAAACCATATGCTGAGTAGCATATAGTTTCAATAATCATACATGTATACTACTCTATGTATACCGCGCATAGAAAACGCGACGGAATTACAATATATTCGTTCAACATTTACAAAAATGAATATAGGTGAAATCAAGGAAATGTTTGAAATTCCTCTGCGCGGGGACAATGCGCATAAGCGAATCATGATTCAAATGAATATGAATGAAGAAAACAAGGATGGATTGTTTATATTGGACAGAATAAATGCAGGAAAAGACGTCAAGATTGTGCATAAAATCCCGTCTTACTGGAAAGTGGTAAGGAGCCGCACAACAAAGAAACAAAATCATTATTTGGGGCACGAATGATGAATATATTTGTCGACGATTGGGTTGCTAACCAAGTCTGTTTCGAAGTTAGACGAATGGCGAAATCCACATAATTTGCGAAAGAAATGAATACAGGCTCTAGCATTTTGGGCGCGATTAATTTCAATGGTAAATATTTCGTCAATGTGACTGTATGCATTACGATAGTAACCAAGTTCATCCTTTATTTTTTCTTTAACAATATTCAAATATTCGAGTCGTTTTTCGAGGCGTTTACGATTTTTTCGTCGTCGTTCGTAACAAATGGAAATATATCGAAGCTCGTTTTTGACGTCCTTGAATCGCGCAACCAATAGTTTCTTATTACTTTCCATTCGCTTGATAAACGAGAATACGTTGATATTGCATATGATTGGAAACAATTTGCGAATTTCATCGGGTAAGAACAATGTATTCCATTCTTTGATCTCGGAAATTTTTGTTTCAATTTCCTGAATCTTTTCAAACACCAGCCTTGATTTGTCCGTTTCCGATTCAATAAACATGAGTTTGCTTGCTACAAATTCGAGGGACGTCTCTAGCTTTTCAAAATGCAATGCAGTAGAATAGAATGTTTGCGTAGATGTCTCGAGCTTCAAATAATTGGAAAGGGAAATCAGCAACACGGTGAATGCATTGAGTCCAGAAATAATACCTCCGCTCCATTTGTAGTTTTCAATGATTGGTGCAAAAATGGTCACGGCGGAGGTAACGAGTAGTGCGGGTATAAGAAGGCAATTTAGTTTGCGCTGCGAAAGAAGGTATGCTTGGTAAAAGAGATTTTTTTGTCCTTTCATATATGTAATGAGAATATCTAGCTCGCTCGAATATTTGTTATCAGAGTCGTCATAATACTTGTCCAATGACTGCTCGACCTCCCGGTAGGATAGCTGGCGGAGCTGTTCATCTGGTTCGAGTTCACCGTCACTCATCGAAAGAGGGCTATTGCTTTCATGGTATGTGAATGTTTGAATAGACGATTGTTCATTTGACGTGAATTGCGAACGTATTTCATCAAGGCGCGCATCAAGTTGATGCGTGTATAATTGTTCAATATCTTCGAATGGAATAACTGCCGGGGTTAAGCTGTCTTCTGAAATATCAGAGGGCGTATTGATTCGAATAACATGGTCTTGTTCAGTGTCCATAAACGATTGATATAAAATTGAAAATACCGTCTATATTCTTTTGAGTGATAACACACACACACATCAAGATGGAGCCAGTTCGGTCATCAAAATATTATCGCAGGATGGAGGCGAAAACAAATAGTGATTACATAGAGTATTGTGCATCGATCAAGACGCCCATCGTAACTACGCGATTCAATAACAAGACATGGGATGAGAATATCGAATATAGAAAAAAATATCCCGCGTTGGGCTGCATTTATGCTACACCCGAAATAAACAGCGATAAAATGGTTCCGGAGAGCATATTGTTTGTGTTGGAGATGAACAATGAACGAAATCGAATCATGGGAATCGGAATGGTGCGAAACCGCGCCCTAGTAAAAAAACATCGCGTATACACGAATGAAAATTACAATCGATATGCTTACGTTGGGAAACATCGAATTGACCGACAGGAGATGACGGAAGAAGAGGATACGATTATGCGTGCATTTGACGCATTATGTTTTACGGGAGCGCGACACATGAAACGTTTGATAGGTATAAAGTCGTTTCCGACAGACATGCTATATAAGTGCAAACCAATCAAAGATTTAGTCGCTTTTGTGAGGGAAATGTTCAAAACGCGACTGAATGCGTAATGAGGAGAAATATGTTAAATAATATAAACGGATTTTATAGAGTATTTTTACAGATATGAATAAGAAAAACGATGACGAACTGTATAATGTAAAGAATTATACGGACAAGGAATTGTTCACTATGTTGGATTTGACGAATCCAAGTGATCGCGAATTGGAGGCCAAATTGTTGATGGAAATTGATAAATATGAAAATATACGCGACGCCTCAGCAAAGAGGTTGAAACGTTTTTTTGATGATATATATAAGCATTTTTTCGAAGATGATTCGGATGAAGATGATTACGATGGGGAGACAATAATCGAAGGAGCGACCACGATGGAAGAATCAATCATCTTAGCAGGACAAGGTGTAAATCAGACGCAGTCGCAAGCGGGACGGGCGCAAGCAGATACGCAAGTTCCTGCACCAGCTGTGATAACATCGACCTCCCAATACAACCCCAGTGCATTGAATCCGTTGTTAACGGAAACGCAAACCAGAATTTTGCAGCTGGACAGTTCGTTTCGAAACTTCACGGTATATAAAACGTCCACCGATTATTTGATTAATTTATCCGAAGTGCTTGGAAATGTAGTAAAACTAAAGTTGCATTCTGTAAATATACCATATACATGGTATAATATTAGCAGCAATTATAAAGCGAATTATTTTATGTTGAACGGAGTGACTCCGGGTGTGAAGGGTGTATATAACTTCATGTTTGAAGTTAAAGCTGGTGCATATACAATTGTTGAATTGGTTGTAGCATTAAACGAAAGTATAGATGCATTGAAAACAGAGTATCCAGAAGTAAATTTTGGTGCGACTGCGGTAACATACTATGAAAAAACTAGCAAAATTGACCTACTTCTGGATGTAAAAAATGTATTTACAGAGACCAACTATTATTTATTTTTCGATACGTATACAAATCCCTTTGATGCGCGTGTCCGACAACAATCTATACCGGGGTTTTTGGGATTTTCGGCGAGCGTGATACCAGACCAGATTGCTATACCAACCCAGGCGACGGTCGATTATCGGCCTCCGCTACAATACGTGACGGTCGAAAACACATATACAATGAATAGTATTTACTCCAATTTCCAATATATGAAAAACGTGACGGGCTCTACTACCGACGATCCCGATAAAAGATATAATCCGAATAAACTGCTTGATATTATTGTAGAAGAAAAAGATGCGGATGGGAATGTAACTACCCCGGGTAATAATTATATAACATTTATAAATTACAACGGGCCCGGCCCGTATGAACCACTTACATCCGTAATATTGAATTCGGTAACGGTTCCCTTTATAACTAACTCTGGAAAATACACATGCGGAACCGTTATGGAAGCAGTAAATCGAGCTCTCGTATCAGACAACAATTTTACTCAAAACTCTATGTTCCAAGTATTCGACATTTCATACTTAAACGTAGACGAAGATGGTAACCAAACAACCGTATATATGCATAGGTATCAACTCATATTCACATTTGAGCCGGCGGTTGTGAATTCTACGCCAAATATGAAGCAGATTGTGTTGTTTCCAACCGAACCCGATTTCGATTATCCAGTATGGATGGGTAGTAACTCTGCGTTTATGTTTGACCAACGCCGGGAATTGACTCAACCCAATGTGATAAGCGGGGATACAGCCCCTGTAAGCACCTTGTATAATATAACGAGTAACCCGGTGATGAAATTAATATGCACAAAACCTCTATTTGATAATAGTTTCAACAACTACACGATTACATTAACGAATAGTGAGTATACAATGAATGACTACGTTGGGATTTATAATTATACCGATCAATATAAAAATTCGGAAATAAATATCCAATTTGCAATCAATTATTCACAAGATACTACTTCCAACCAATACATCATCCCCGACATTTTTTATGATATAGGAAGTAACAAGGTCAATATGTCGTTCGACATGCTTACCCGGTTCGATCAGACGGACTATTTATTGGATATGTCGAGTTGTTTTTTGTATAGTGATAATTTTATTGATCTATCAAATTCAACAATAGATATATCCTCTCCAACCTCGAATATATTTACGGGGAGCACGCCGGACATTTTTCCATTTGTTATTGATTCATCAAACAACAAAATCGATGTGATACCTCGCTCCGGTCAAGGAAATTCAGATGTAGGAATATATACGATCACATTTGAAGAAGGAACATATTCGACAGCAGAAGCATTGAAGAATATGGTAAATACGATATTTACGCGTATATCAGGGGGGACGAATGGTTTATTTATGAGCAGCAGTCGATTCACATATATATACACACAATCAACGTTAACCTATACGTGGACGTTCAAATATTTATTACAAACACAGCTCTCAACATATGATTATTATGTAGAGTTTGAGGATACAAACACTGGCTACCCGTCGAATAGCGGAGGAACGGGCACATCGTGGAGCGCATACTTGGGTTTTACGGATTTATCTTATAGTTTGGCGAGTGGAACAATCGAATCGGACAACGATGCATATATTGACCCTGATAAAACGATCATAATTGATGCTTCAAATAACGTATTTACATTTAGTCCATATTCAGATATTAAAGGATTATATGCAGACGACAATTCATCTGCAATAAGTGTTACCGTACCGAACGGGGCATATGGGTTGTATCAGCTATACAACGAATTAAATACGATATTCGCAAATACCACAGAGCTTGTAAATTCGGTGATATATTCGGATTTTGATTCGGGTGAGGAAGCGGCAGTATTGCAATTAAACATAAACAAATCGTTTAGCACAGAGGATTACGAATTGGTATTTTTTGATAATACACAGGTAGACTTAGAATGCAGTATGGTTCGAAATACGCCTGCAACCTCGGGAACGACGACATGGGATGTTACTATTGGTTGGTTGATGGGATTTCGTTCATATCCGAGTTACCAGTTGTCGCCATTGAGCGCGCTAAGCATGAGTTATGTAACATCCAATAATTACAACTACAATACTACTACGGGCGCAATCACATTGACTGGCGATTCGTGTGTAGACAAGGATATCTATAAGAATATCTATTTGATTCTGGACGATTATACACAGAATCATCTGAACGATGGATTGATCACTGGTATACGCCGGACACCGAATGCGGATCCCCCAAAATATGCAAGCACGGGAACGCGCGTATGTAATCCAATTACCGGAAATTATCAAAGTTCTGTCTTCAACGCCATACGACCGGGTCAGCCGATCACAGAGAACCAATTGTATGCTGCGAATGTGATTGGTGAAGAGAATTTAGTAATAACAACCACACGCATATATTCAGACCCTCCGTATGTAAAAGATATGTTTGCTCTCATCCCATTGAAGATAAGCGGTTTAAGCACGGGTGGTGTATTTACAGAATATGGCGGGGCATTGCAAGAAAATTATCGGACGTATTTCGGGCCGGTCAATATAACCAAAATGAGGGTTCGGTTGCTCAACGACCGCGGAGACGTATTAGATTTAAACGGCGCGAATTGGTCATTTTCGATTGTAGTAGAATATCTATACAACTTTAATAATGTATAAAGTTTGGATGGCTATAAAAAAAAGACAACCTAATATATTTGAAATACTATGTTGTCTCGCCGGAGTCGTAAATTACGCATGAGCGAACCTACTTTGCCGGTTACACCCACGAATAATATTATGTTAGAACTGACTACCCCATTGGAAGACGGGACTGTTCCATTGGTGAATTTTTTAGAAAACACGGAACGATTTATCCGCGAGCATTCGAATATGTTGCCGCGTGTTTATGAGTTGGAACGCGAAGTATCTAAATACAAGACCATGTTTAGACGGTATGATGAATATTTAGAGAAGAAAACGGTCGCGAAAGATGCTTTCTGTGATGATGATACACCAATATGTAATGAAGACGCTGTAACAGCCACAAAAGTGCGCACAATTCGAGATTATTTTAAACCAAAAAATCAAGAATTAAATGACCAGGTTGTCTCGAATGTCGTTGCGCATGTAGAGCCAAAATCAAATACGCAACCTCTCGTATCAAAACTAAACATGGAAATTGACCAACGATTAAAAGCAAATCTTCAAGAAATGGACGAACTGTTATCAAAGATGAAAAGGAAGGAGAAGGGTGTGATTGTGCGTGAAAATTATGGTATTCGCACCCCCACACATGAGAACCACTCTAGCACGGGGTTTGATACAAATGCTCAATCGAAACAACAAGGTGCGGATATTGTTGATTACCACAAGATAGATAATATCCGATTGTCTTACGATAGTTCCGAAACGAAGACAATGTTTACGTCTTCTTCGTCGATATTTGGATTGATCAAACGGGGCGATATTTTGAACATTGTGGACGATGAGACGATGGATAGTAACCCTTCTGATTATTTGGTCGTCAAGAAAATTCACAGTTCACGAAAATTCGAGACTACCTCTGCGGCTACTCATCTATCATGTTCTGCTGCTGAGTCGCCTAATTTGTTTGTTCGTCTGATTCATTTTAGGCAATCGAGTGAACAAGTTTCTAGTGCTATGTAAATATATCGCGCATAATATATACCATGTCGATTGCTACGTTAAAGAAGAAGACCGCAGCCAAATATAATAATATGAGTGTAAATGTGCCTCAGTTTTCCATCAATGGTGGTCATAGAAGCCAAGGTTGGGTCGGTCAGACCACATTGTCGCGCTCTTTGCCGAAAACGCCCATGGTAGGCGATACCCCCAGGGGGAGTGGGGGGTGTTGTGGGACATATAATATCGCGACGATTGTCCAATCGGCCGTCACGTCGACCAATAATCCGGAAGTCATCAAGCCCTCCGTATTGAGCAATGATGGTATGTTAGCGACCAAGTATAGATGGATTGGTCGACCTGCCCCATATACCAGCGTGAAACCCGGCGCAGGTAATAATCTAAATGACCAAAGCGATTATATCACGCGAAAGGCCAAGGAGTCGATCAATGCGACGACGAATAACTGTCCACCCATTCCCAAAGACCCTTGCAACGAATCGTGCAGCAACATCATATTCAAGGGTCGTCGAGATACGCCTCACGGAGTCATTACAAACAGCATTACCAAGAAGGTTGGCCCCAAATCGGGGGGTGAATATATTTCAGAATTGAGTGACGAATGTGTGAATAATGATGTGCAATTTCAAGAGAAAAACAACACTGGAAATGGTGGAACTCCCTTTGCATGTGGGCAGTAATTATCAAATATATGTTTAGAATGATCGTATATTTGATGAAATGTGTTGTTATGGGGATGTTACTGCTTTGGATAATTCGGTTAGTGCGTTGGATAAAGTGGTTAGTGCTGTGGATAAAGTGGTTAGATCTACTGCTGTTGCTGCTTTCACTTTTAATGCCTCAGCTTTCACTGTATTTGCTGTTTCTATTACGTTTACTTCTGCATTTTTCGCCCCGGCTCCCCCGGCTGCTTTCGAGGAAGGTGTGATTATTCCATCTGCCGTTTGGGCGGCTGTTATAGCAAATTCTGCTGCTATTATCGCATCTTCTGCTATTTCCGCGGGTGCTGCTACTACTGGTGCGGCTGGTACTGGTGCTGGTGCTGCTACTACTGGTGCGGCTGGTACTGGTGCTGGTGCTGCTGCCGATACAATTGCTATTGCTACTCTTATCTTTGCTGCTGCTCTAGCTTTTAAATCGGGGGATACTACAGACGGCGTGGTATAACCTTGTATTCCACTGTCCGTTTGCACATAAAGGGTTAATTTACTGTCTTTCGTGGGTTTACCTACAATGGGCGTATTCAGAATAAAGTCAACCATTGCCGTGATATGTTTGTTTGCATCGTTTGCATCAAATACGGGCACAGAAATTCCATTGCCGGTATAGACCGTATTGATGATACTATCTAGCGTCTTTTTCATAGCATCTATTGATTTTGCCACCTTTGATTTGCAGGTTGCGGGGTCTGTATCACAATCGGTTGCATTTGTAAGCGTTAACTTAATTATTGGCCACTCTATATGCGTTCCAAACTTTCCCCCTAACTCGGTTAATAATTTATCACCTGACTCCCCACCCACCATTTTATCTTCAACAAAATGCACCTCTCGCGTCTCGCCGACAGCCCGTCTTTTGAAACTTTGAGTCATATTTCGTCTACGATTTTTATATGAAGAGCGAACCATTCTAATTATATTATTTGGATATTTTTAATTGAATAAACGGACATTAGAAAATTGATTTCCGAAAGATATAACCGGAAATCAATATACACAAGCAAAACCATGGAAACTGCACTTATCGAACAATATATAAAGAGTTTGCCGGAGAAGGAATATCAAGCATATATGATTGCTAAATCGCATCTAGGTTCATCTTTTGATATAGAAAAGAGTATCGGGTTCCGAGAGTGGAAGAAGAATCATTCGGATACAGCATCAAAGTAATTTGCCGCACCCTCTTTTGCACCCAACACCGTGGCTTCTGGGTTGCGCCACGATTTGAAGTCGCTATATTTCATCGGTTTATCCGAAACAGCATGTTTTTTTCGTTTATCGACCGTTTCAATCCCCGTTTTATTCAAAATAGAGAGGTTGTAGGATTTTCCAAGATATACAAATTTATTTCGGATAATATTTTGCGGCGTAGTGGATGCTACCTCGTCTGTTTTGCGCTCATTCGGTTTCTCGTCGGTGTATTTTTTCAATTTTGCAAAGGGGCCGTTCTTGACGTCAAATTTGACTCCCTTCTTTTTGCTAGAATCGTCCAATACGTGGATGCGTATGAACGGTGATGTATTACCTTTTGGGGTAACGGATTCATCTAAAAAGAAATCTCGACAAGAAAACGTGCGAACATATTTCATCGCAACCGCGTTTAAAATCGAATATGGGATGGCTACATCGGCATAATATGCAAACGCCTGTTTATATGCATCGTAATACATGGTGATATTGCCGCGAGGGGTCGCCTCGTGTAGAATACGTCGTTTCCACGCAGCTTCCAGACGGTTGTCCGATTCTGCGACTAATCGGTTATATTCATCCTTCTTATAAAACTCTGGTTCAATGTTTTCATTGAATTTATCGAAGTGCCTCGCAATTGAATATGTGGACACAAACGCTTTTTGGTGTCGTTTGAGGTAAGCCTCGTCGGGCGTATCTTGTTGAACCTGAATCGTCTTACCAAAATATCGGTCCAGGTATTTGGACGCAGCTATGTAAGAGGCGTATAGGCCGACGATCGATGATATGACTATTGTGTTTGACGGTTTCCATTTGCAGGGCATGGTAGATAAATGGGTATACGCAAATTATTTTATATTGATTTCGGTCGATTTACTATTTGATTTCGCCGAACCACATGCGGGATTTACGGCTCATGGTTTCGTCAACAATATCCGCATGGTCGCTTGCGAGAAGATGGGGCATGAACTGTGGCTGATAGTTGACGAGTTTGTTATTCACACATTTCCGAGCGACTGATTGTTTTGAAAAAACGCGGTAGTGGTAGCATAATAAAATTCCAGTTTTAATATCCAATTCGCGCAGATTCTGATAGAATGGATCCAACTTGGCGGGTTCATTACGAATACTGTCGACGCATGCGACGGTTTCGTTTGGTTTCATATCAGACGGGTGATGTAAAGTAAGGTGTGCGAATTTGGAGCATCGCGTAAAGCATTTGACCTCGATTTCGTCATATCGACATCTGCCCTTTGCCCATCCGGCAGGGTGCGGGTGTCGCAAATCGTGGTTCCAGCGATGAACAATATGTTGTAGAATGGAGGGCGGATCTACAGCCCGTTTATTACTGGACATCATGACCCACGGGACTTTTACGCAATCCGCGTTGCGAAAAGTGGTTTCGAGTTCATAACGAATCGTATTATCTCCTTGTTTGCGCGCAGATACAAATTCGTCGCAATCGACAAATAAGACCCATTCCGTTTTGTCGCGAATGGTTTGATATAGGCGGTTCACATCGATAGTTTGCCTTTGTTTGAAGGATTTGGACTCAATTATGGTGACTTGTTTGTGAGTGAGAATAGAATCTTTGATGGGAAGGGTAGAATCGACGTCGTATAAAACGTAAATATGTTCGGCTCCTTCGAACAAGTAGTAGTTGACGAATTCTTCTAAAAATGGTTCATTCAAATACCGCGTGATAACTGATAAAAAATACATGTATATACAGGTGCGATATAATGATGAGATGAGAATAAACGGGTGAATATTTATCGCGATTCGACTTCTTGTCGACGGACTTCAAATAGGTCGCCGATTTCCTTGTCGAGGAACGGCACTTCAATGCGGTCGTATGTTTTGTAGGGATTGTCGGGATGCAAACATACAAGATAGAGGCCAGTTACTTTTTTCCCGTATTTTTGTTCGAGAATGGCGCGGTAGACGTTAAGTTGGAGGGAATAATGCCAGAAATTGGTGTCTGGAAGATGAGATATACATTGCGTTTTGGCCCTTTTATTGAACCCACTTTCATACGAGATTTCCTTGCAGCGTTTCCAGTCATATATTTGGAGAGTGCCGTCGGGGTTTTCGAAAATCATATCGATGGATCCCGATAGTTTGAGCTCTTCGTAATAGACGCACCATTCGGTGCGGTATGGTTTCAGTTCGGGAAAGTCTTTCACAAAGCGTTGAAACCATTGATATTCTACACTGGTGTTGGAGACATCCATGTTGTTGTAAAAGCATTCGATGTCGTAATGCATGTTGGTTCCGGCCGCGGCGGCTTGATCACGATTTTGTTCCCAGTCGGCCTTGATTTGTTCGCGGGTCATGCCGAAATATTTGTAAGTGGGGTCTTTCATTTTGCGACCGCGAAGCATGTTATTGATGATGGCGTCTGCATCGAATTCTTCGAAATGATGGTGGTTCCAGGTAGTGACGGAGGTATATCCTTGTTTTCCATGGACGGTATACACGTGAGGCCCTTCGTCGAATGTGATAAATTCGTCGCGCGGGTGTGCGTTTTGCTTTGCTAAGAAGTCGGGAGTAATATGCGCCATTGTATATGGAACGGGTGTCTTGATTCTGATAACTCGTAGTAAAAAAAGACATTCAATTTTGTAAAACGGCGCATAGTCAAATCACGTGCACGTTATGTGTGTGCGCAAAGTTGTATGATTCAAACATTCAGACAATACACGGTCTCCGTATGTTTTGTTCCTAGCCAATATATATCTGGGAAACGATAGAAGGTTATTGTGCGGGTATCGAGTGTTATTGACCATAATATAAATGTCGTATAATGGGACGTCGACCGTCAATCGGTGCATGAGTCGATTGTGATTGAAACGACGGTCGAGTTCATCTACACAATGTTTGAACTCGACGCGAAATCGATCGTCATATGTCCAAATGAGATCCCATAATACCTTGGGTAAACGGTGGTATCGGGAATGCAGAGTTCGCACGTAGCGGGGGATGTTGGACATTGTGTCTTGAATTGTATATAACATAAAAAATATACTCGCGCGGAAATATCAATTTTATCACACACACTCGTATTCTACATTGTGAATGAAATCTTGAGCAATGTGAGAGAATATCCATTTGCGCAGCTCGTTTCTGCGGCGCTCTTCATGCGCATGACCACAACCATTGATTTTACGCATATTGGATATGTTTTGGTCTTTCGCTTCTTCGGTCGCGCGAATCGTGTGGGCATTCGCAAATTGCCATTTGAGAAAGGATTCGAGAAACCGGTGAGCGATTCGGTCGATCCATTTTGTATACGCGGTTGCATCGAGAGTCCGCCATTGTGGGTTGTCCCCGTCAGAAGTCCATATGTAAAGAGTGTTCGATTTTTGTGTAAACGAACAGATAGGAATGGGTGTGTTTTTAACACAATAATCGCGAAGACAGGATTTCATGCCGTCCGTGATATCATTCCCTGGTTCAAATACTGATTGAAGATGTTCGAATGATACCTCTGTATCCTTGCCCCATACATTGAATAACATCGCCGGTTTTGGGCCAAATGGGCTATTGAGCCATTCTAGGATAACCTTGCGTTTTCGGGTCACCGAAACACCTTTTAGCTTGAGTATCTCCTTTTCCATGGAGGCAACTTTGCACATTAGATGTTGAATAAGTTTGAATTGTTCTTGTGGTGTAGGTAAAGATTCAAGTAGATCTGTGTCGCGGTCACGTTGTGTTTTGCTTCGATATAAGAATTCGCATGATATGGTATGTTGGTCACATAAGTCTTTGAATTTAAAATGGCGATTACAATACCGGCAATAAGTCCCATCGTGGTTCATGTTGTTGTTGACCTAGATTGATGCTGATCAATATATTCAATTTTGTTCAAGCGCAGTAAATAAAGACTTGGGATATAATATATAAGAGATGAGTAAATATTTTGATGAAAAGGGTTTGTTTTTAGACCCGACGGTTACGCAACACGGGGGTCATATGGTGATGACGAACGTGGTTCCGCCAACCAAGACCAAGTTTTTGACTATCGATACGCGATTTCGCGATGATTATCAGTCCGATTGTGTTGCGAATTACAATATTACATTGCCGGAACGAATTAACGACGTAAAGAGTATGCGGTTGACGAATATAGAAATACCCGTGACCTATTATAACATATCCGCAAATCTTGGAAATAATACGTTCTCAATCTCTATTTTGAATCGCCGCGCGGTGTTTGTGATTCCAGATGGACAATATAACGAGGCCGAATTGGTTGCGAAGGTAAATGCCGAAATTACGATAATGACTTCGCCGTTTACATCGATTATATTTTCGATTGAAAATAAGCGGTGTTTGTTTGTAAATAATGGGGATAAGAACGATTGTCTTGTGAATTTTATTGTTACCAGGAATGCAATTGGCGTTCAAAATAAGATGTCTACGTTGGGATGGTTACTCGGTTTTCGAAAATCAGAATATTTAGTTAGTCCAGCGACGGGAATTACCGGAGAGTCGTTTGTGAGTCTGACGGGTCCGCGCTATTTATATTTAATCGTGGATGAATTTAAGAATGGTAATCCACATTCTTTCGTTAGTTTGTCGAGAACATCGGAGCTGTCTAGTCAGCAAATTTTGGCGCGCATAGCGATGGATCCCGGCGATTATCCATTTGGAACAGTCTCGCTAGCGGATGATTATGGTAGTTGCTGTAGTGACGTGAGACAATATTCAAACGAGGTGAATATACAGCGAATGAACGTAAGACTGGTCAATGAATTGGGAACGATTATGGATTTAAATGGTATGGATTTCTCGTTTTGTCTGGAGTTGAAGCATTTGTAGAAGATTGAAACAAAGACATGAGCGATAACAAAATTGATTATGAATGACTGATAAATCCATCAATATAATCAACAATGGATTTATCACAAGAACAGACATATGCATTTGAGCGTTTTAAGCGCGGGGAAAATTTGTTCATAACTGGACAAGGTGGGACGGGTAAAACGCGGTTGATTGAGACCTTGGTGGGTCATTGTAAACGCGCGGGAATCGCATTTCAAGTGTGTGCATTGACCGGATGTGCGACGATTTTATTACCCGATAATTGCAAAGCTCGGACAATACATTCGTGGAGCGGAATCCGACTATGCAAGGGGGAGAACCGAACAATTGTATCGAATGCGTTGAAAAGTCGCACTGTAAAGTCGGCTTGGAAAAAGGTGCGTGTATTGATAGTGGATGAAGTCAGCATGATGTCTGTGAAAATGTTGGAGGTCTTGGATACAATTGCGCGCAGAGTGCGCGGAATGGATAAGGCTTTTGGCGGTATTCAGGTGGTATTTGTAGGCGACTTTTATCAACTTCCGCCGGTGGGAACAGCCGGAGATCCGACGACCGAACAGTTTTGTTTCGAGAGTGAAATCTGGGATAGAATTTTCCCAAAGAAAAATCACATCGAGTTGAAGACGGTATTTCGCCAGTTGGATCCGCTGTATCGAGAGATATTATCACAGATACGAACGGCGACATTGACCGAAAAGAATTGTAAAATCTTGGATCAATATGTGAAGCGCGAGTATGATGCCGCCAAGTATAATGGTTGTGTTCCGCCCAAATTGTATCCCACTCGTGCGAAGGCCGATTATCTCAATGGTTTGATGTATAATCGGTTGGATGGCCAAGAATATACTTACGAATACAAACGATGTGGGTTTGAGCCGGAAGATGTTTTCGGTATTGGAAGCCTGGATTCTAAAACAATTACCCAAAACGTGTGTGTGTCCAGGGAAGAGTTTGATTATGAGTGCGACCAATTGATGAATATGTCGTCATTTCAGGAATCATTGACGCTGAAGGCCGGCGCAGCCGTGATGTGCACCGTGAATTGGGACATGGACAATGGTATTAGCAATGGTTCTCAGGGGGTTATTACCAGAATGGAAACGAGCAGCGGGTGCAATTATCCGGTGGTGAAATTTACAAATGGTGTAGAACAAACGATTACCCATCATTACATTAAATCTGAGGATTATCCATCCATCAAGGTTGGTCAGATCCCTCTATGTCTGGCGTGGGCAATGACTATTCATAAAATTCAGGGTGCGACGTTGGCTACGGCGAGCATTGACGTGGGTGGCCAAATATTCGAATATGGGCAAACCTATGTGGCTCTATCCCGAGTGCAGTCATTGGATGGATTGTATTTGAGTGCATTTCAGGCCTATAAGATTCGTGCGAATCCGCGAGTGGTTGAATTTTACAGTCGTTTACCGGTGCTGGATTATGTGCTTGAGCCATTGAAATTGCGAGGCGGCGAGGAATTGCAAGAGGAGTCGATAGTCGATCCGAATATTAAGAGGGTGCGTCTGTAGTTTTCTTGGATTTGAATATGGGTTGTTTTGTATTTTTATTGAGCATGATATTGTTTTGCACAGGTGGTCTGTTTATAGGTTGCGGTTTTGGGGGAACCATGTTAGAATGCATTCCATGGTTACGCTTATGCATTTCTTTATAATATTTGGCCATATCGGTCTCCTCGTGTCCGTTCACTCTAACACGATTGAAGTGAATCGGTATATAGACCACATTCCATTTGAATTTGCGCGTGATGATATTATACTGAAACCGTTCGGAATGAAGTGGGAATGCGCGACTATATTCATACATTTCGTCGAACATTTCGCTGTATACTTTCAGATTGCATGATTGGACAATCGCAAACCGGTCATTCAGTTGGGGGAAAAGATGAAAATTGGGCGTGCAAATGGTATTTTGATGAGTATGTTGAAAATATCGCACGTCAAATTGATTCAAATAGCGTACATCGGGGCGCAGATACACAATGAAGTCAAACTTTCGACCGCTGTTTTTCACCATAATGCCGAGTTGTTTCTTGGAATACATCGCACACACAAAGTTGTCTAGACATATATAGTTTGAATCCCAAGGATCCGGTAAGGAATGGTATTTTTCCAATTGTATCTGTTTCTTTATCTCGTCTTGGTTGTCGATTTGTAAAACATCGGGTTTTAATAATTCATATTCATTGAAATCCAAGACTTGGTTTATTTCTCCTGCGCGGGGATTGTGATATTTAGTCGACATGGTGTATGTATGCATAAAGGTGGTGTATTCTATCTGTGCATCGGCAAGAGGCCGAAATATGTTTTCATGGATACTGTGTATTGTGTATTTGAGACTTCGGGTTAGACCCCAAAAACATAGCGCGATTTTCATGATACTACTACTATTTCCATACAAAATAACGGGCTGATAATTACGATACGTAAACTCTTTCTACCATAATATATATCATGGTAGCAGGTAGTATTTTACCGGTTGCTATACATAACGGTGAACTTCATTTTTTGTTCGGAAAAGAGTGCCCGTTGGAAGATAGTGCAAAAGGATTCTCTGATTTTGGTGGGCGTATTGAGGACGGTGAAAATCCATACATCGGTGCATTACGTGAAGCAGCTGAGGAGTTGGGAGGGTTTCTTGGAAATGAGTCCGCGTTGAAACAGATGATTGCGACAAATGGCGGCGCCTATCACATGAACCTGAATAAATATCACATACATTTGTTTGTAATGGACTATGATGCGAATTTACCCATGTGGTATAACAATCACCATAAGTATCTATGGGATACGGTTCCGATAGAGGTGATGAAGACGTTGGTTTCCAAGCACCATTTATTTGAAAAAAGCGAGGTGGATTGGTTTACTCCGACAACCATGAAACAAAGGCGTTCCGAATTCCGAAATTTTTATCAAGTCATGGTTGATGCTATTTTGAAGGAATTGCCCAAGATTCGCAAGTTTGTAAAAGGCCGCGCGAAGAAGATCGATGGCGCATCTAAAAAGAATAAGACGGTGAGACGAGAGTCAAAATAGCGCATAATATCCATGTAACAATTTGTATCTAACAATTTGTTACCGTCTAAACCTGTAATTTCATGGTTGTCGGTGGGATTCCCTGTAACATGCACAATTGAACATTCGGGTTGCCTTCATTTATACAAACGACGAGATAATTGATGCCTGGTTAGGGTGGCCGGAAATAAAATTTAATGTAATATTCAAATAGTTTTGCATATTTTATTTGACGATGTCGTACATTGTGCAATTGAGTTTGAAATATACAGCTAAAACGGGGAAAAAATAATCGGAATGTAACATATACCAACTTTATAATGGATGAGATTGATTTAGAAATCACAAATTATTCAAATAAGGATATCGAATTCTTCTTTCGATTGGACGAAACGCCAAATTACACGGCGGATGATATTACCAGACAGGTCTACGAAGTGCAGACGGAGCTAATGAGCGACCGACACTTTCCAAAACAACTGAAGCGAAAGTTCATGGAGTTTATCCAAGTCGCGACGGGTAGATTGTATGAATCTGGCGGTATTTCTCCCGCTGAGGTAAAAAAGCCATTAATTCAGGATACCACCTTGGATTATCCCGAGCAATCGCTGGAGTCGTTGATGACTAGAAAGACCGAGATTGTAAGACATCCCGCCACTCAATATGTGAATTCGAATCCCAGCACGATCCACAAAGGCGATTTGAATCCTTTGAATAACCGAATTTTGACGCGGAGTTTGACGGTAGACACAAAATTTCGCGACAATTGGTCGACTACAAAGAGCACGGATTTTACAATCAACCTTCCTACCAAATTGTCCAAGGTGGCGTCAATGCAGTTAACTTCGATTGAATTTCCAGTCGCGTTTTATGGTATATCACAATGTTACGGCAATAATGTGTTCACTATCGAGCTTATCGGTGAATCACATACGCATCTAGAGGTTATCACTATTCCCGATGGTAATTACACTAATACTGAGCTAATTTACGCGATCAATGCTATATTGGCGGCGTCGGCAACTCCAGTATTTACTTTAATCGAGTTTGAGTATAATTCGATAACCGGTAAGGTGACTATAAACAGGTTAAGTCCGGCAACGTTCACCATTAACTTATATTTCAATCAGAATAGTTCGGGTGAGGAGTATACATCAACATCGGTCACCATGCGTGCCGGATATGTGTTGGGTTTTACAAATAGCACGTATACTGGCGGAACTTCATATACGTCTGAGGGTGTAATAAACCCTTCCCCCATCAATTACGTTTATTTAGCAATTGAAGATTTTAATCAGAATGTGACCAATGGATTCATATCGGCGACGTCAAACACGATAACGAGTTCCGATATCATAGCGCGAATTACCGTGAATGATGATTACTTTAGAGTGATAAACGACACCACACGAAGTATTGTGACGGAACCGCGCGAATATTTTGGGCCGGTTGATATCACGCGTTTGCGTATTCGCGTATATGACGATTACGGGCGCATCTTGGACATGAACAATGCGGATTTCTCATTCTGTCTTACCATGAAGCAGATATACAACCTGTAGAGCGTGCATTAAAAAGTCATTATAATCTATAGCATGCCGTATTCAATGAGAAAGGTACCCAAGAAGAAGTGTTATCGCGTTTCGAACAAAAAGACTAAGAGAGTCATGGCGAAATGCACGACTAAGGAGCGCGCGACGAGACAAATGCGGTTGTTGCGTGGTATACAGAATAACAAAAAGTTCGCCAAGCAGGTGCGCATGACGCAAAAACGGAAGAATAAACATTAAAGCCAATGAATATAAACTTTATACATTTTGGTATATATCGAAAATGCATAAAATGAGCCAAGAACAGCGCACCGTCTTGGACTATATACGCGCGGATTCAAACGTAATTGTAGATGCTTGTGCTGGTTCGGGAAAATCGACCACTATTTTGTCGATCGCAAAGGAGTTGACCGGTAAGACAATACGCCAATTTACATACAATTCCATGTTGCGGCATGAAATAAAGGAAAAGGTGCGTGAATTGGGCTTGCCCAACTTGGAGGTGCACACATATCACAGTTTTGCGGTCAAATATTACACATCTGAAGCGCATACCGACACTGGTATTCGGCATATAACTCGTATGGGCACAGAGCCACGCAAACCTATACCATTGGTGGATATAGTGGTGGTGGACGAAAGCCAAGATATGACCATGTTATATTTCGAATTGATAGTGAAAATGGCGAGTGATATGTGCAGCTTGGCCAATCCATTGGTAAAGGGAGAGCCGCACAAGTTTCAGTTGTTGATTCTAGGGGATTACATGCAGGGTTTGTATGAATTCAAAGGGGCAGATATCCGGTTTTTGACCAAGGCGTCGGATATATGGAGTGGATTGCCGTATTTGGTGTCGCCCGTATTTGAAAAATGCGTTTTAAAGACGTCATATCGTGTGACGAATCAAATGGCGAAATTTGTGAATAGGGATATGTTGGGAGAGGATCGATTGGTAGCGTGTCGAGAAGGTATGCCGGTTGTCTATATCCGACGTCCAAGATACCAGATAGAGAAGATCGTGGCCTATCAAATCCAGCGTCTTTTGTCGGAGGGGGAGAGCCCGTCGGACATTTTCGTCTTAGGTGGTTCGGTGAAGGGGGCAAACAGCAATATTCGGCATATGGAGAATGTATTGACCGATGCGGGTATACCGTGTCATGTTCCGATGATGGAAACCGACGTTATGGACGAGCGAGTCATTGACGGCAAGGTGGTTTTTTCTACCTTTCATACCGTGAAGGGGCGTCAACGCAAGTATGTGTTCGTAGTTGGATTTGACCAGGGGTATTTTTATACCGCACGGAATATACCCAAAGATGTTTGTCCAAACACGTTGTATGTGGCGTGCACACGGGCGACACATGGTCTTTATTTATTGGAAAACGATAGTTCAAGGCCGCTTGAATTTTTGAAAAGGGGTCAACCGGACATGAAACAGAGTGATTACATTGACTTTAAAGGGACACCACAGAGTATATTTCACGACAATGTCCAAGAAGACGAAGAGAAAGGGGTCGTAATTATACCAACATATCATGTTACACCGACCGACCTGATAAAATTTGTGCCCGAATCGGTCATAGAATATGTAACACCTATCTTGGACAAGATATTTATTCGAGAGGTTGAACCATTGGAAGAAATGGAGTTTGATATTCCAAGAATGGTGCAGACGAGTCTCGGATTATTCGAAGAAGTCAGCGATTTAAATGGGATCGCATTGCCGGCGATGTATTACGACGCAATACAAGGCACGACACATGATGGTGAAGATATCTTGAGAGGTATTATTCGGACATGTGTCCAAGATTTAAAGGGTAATTCGCACCCCTATTTGAGACGGATTGCAGCGGAATTGCCGGAGAAGTGCGAGACGCCGGGTGATTATTTATTCTTGGCGAATGTGTGTGTTGCGATGCAAGAGAAATTATATTCCAAGCTAAAACAAATTGGTCGTGACGAGTATACGTGGTTGAGTGTTGAAATGCGAGATAAATGTGTGTCTCGTTTAAACGAGCATCTTGGACATGAATTTAATAAAGGTGGGGAGAAGAAGGTGGAAGTAGAAAAACTTCTTATACATTATGTGCACGAGACGGAACATAATTTGATAGATGCGGCTCTGTATCCATATTTTAGCTACGAAAAGAGGTTCAGGTTTTGCGCACGGGCAGACCTGGTATCGGATACGACACTATGGGAATTGAAATGCACAAGTAAGATCACATTCGAGCATAGGATGCAAGTAGTGATTTACACATGGCTATGGAGAACATTGCACCCCGAAAGTCCAAGAAAGACACAGATATTCAACATAAGAACGGGGGAAAAATTGCGACTGGAGTCGTCGGACGAAGATTTGACTAGAATCATGGTATCTTTATTGAGAGGAAAATACGAAGAATCTGTTATATTGAACGACGAGGAGTTTGTAAACCAATGTGTAAACATAATTAAAACGAAATAAAGTATATATTTGAATAAGAGTAATATAATCTTGGACATGATGACTGAGAATCCAATGCATAACAAAGACCACATTTGGAGAGATTCGTCTACGGACGGATATATTGAAATCAAAGAAGAGGACACGCCGCACGACGGAATGCCGACGAGTGTTCGATTTATTCTAATATCGATGGTTTCGGTTTTGGTTATGGGCGGGATATGTTACGCAGTGGTATTGTGCTCAAAGTAATCGAAATATAATTTTCGCGCAAGAATATATAGAATGCAAGTTTTGATATATGCGTTCATGATTTTACTGATGTATTTTTTAGCAGGTATGTCCAAGATAGCGAGCTTTTCGTCCACCGTCGACGGTTTGAAAGCCATGCTGGGAGTCAAAATGCCGAACGTAATTTACCGAATCGCAATAATCGTTGCGATCATCTTGGAAATAGTAGCACCTTTAATAATAATGCTATCACTTCAGACGAACATGTATCAAGAACATGCCTATTATTCTAGTATCATGTTGGCTATATTTACGGTGGTGGCTACATTGATTTATCATTTTCCGACCAACGAAAGCCAATATTACCCGTTTATGAAGAACATCACCGCAACAGGTGGGTTATTGTTACTGTCGACACATTTTTAATTCTGCGTTAATATTATATGGATACAAGCAAGCTTATAATATTAACATTTGTAGTTACAGCATTATGGGATGTTGTCCTAAGATTCCTGTCTTTGAATGTGGATAGTCTACCAGAAAGTTATGAAAAATCAACCCCTTTTATTCGATACCTGAAGCCATATTTTGAACAGCACACGTTATTGGCGGCCGCTTTAATAGCCGGATTTGTGGGTGCTACAACACAACCAATCATATTAATGATCACACCTTTCCCAAAAAATGCATTTGATTTGAAATACGTGTTTATGTTTTTGGGCGTGTCGTTTGTCGTAAGCGCATTATATGGATTTGTTATGAAATGGAGCGGATTATTCCCATATTTAGAACGATACTATTATAATAATCTCGGTGTAGCCAGAAGTATGTATTACGATGGTGTATCGGGGTTAGTAGTCCAAGTCACATTATTGTTATTATTGGCGGTAAATAGTCGCGTTCATTTGATAAATATGTAAACGGCGTGATATTTTTGTGGAATAGTATCTGTATACTAGGAACATGAACGAAAACATAGAAGAGATCAAGCAATTATTGTTGTTACTATCAAAAAAGGTTGATTCGTTAGAGAGAAAAATAGACAAGTTAACAACCAGTCTGGACGAAGACGTTCTAGCGGAATGTAAAAAGATGGGTTCGCACATAAATTTCATAGAAACTGTGTATGAAAATGTGAAACACCCGCTTGGATATATATGCAATCGGTTTCACTGTTTGACGAATAATACGGTAGAACAATACACGCTAACCGATGTAAAATGCAAAGACGATTAATTACACACATATCACGACAGGTAAAGAAAAATATGCGAACATGGGAGTTATATGTAGAACTCATTACATTATTGGTTATGAGTGATGTTATTGCTATTTAGATTGTTGTTTCGCACACGATTGACCCCTTCATCGGAATGTAGTTCAAAATCATATGTAATATTCGCGTGTGAACGAGTATTATACACAGGGGTATTTTGTTCTCTGAGGAGACGAGCCCGAGCCCGAGTAATATAATCGGACGGGTGAGATTCGACGCGAGTTTGAGGACGAGTTTGGGAGCGAGTTAACATGTTAACGAGGAAATATGATGAATAAATAGCCGCTCGAAACTAGAATCAATTTTGTTGCGTTAACAAAGAATGAATATTCGTGTGTATACAATCTATATAAATACGAATAAATGGGAAACAGTTCTTCCGCAAATCGAAATAATACAGCTAGAATGAATGTTCAGGCCAAGCCGGCGATTGATGCGAATCCATCCGTAAGAGGCGGCGATAAGCCCAAAATAGCACTCGAAGACGTATATGAAAGTTTAGAAGAATACAAGGAGGCAGTAAATAATGTATATAGTTTAAGTCGACTGATGGATGACTATGCGGACGAGATCCGAGATAAACTGAATGATGGAGACGAAAATCCGATTAATAGTGTATTACTGACTACATTGCACGAGGGATACACCAAAGAAACGGCCAAAAGTTATTGCGAGGTCATTGAACTGGGAATCAACCTAGATACGGTTCGGCATGCACGAGTATTGTTTTCATGTAAACAATACGAGGAGTTAGACGGACACAGCATATGGGAAATGCGAAACAGTCGTGCAGTTGAAACGGTAGATGGTCTATCTATTGCGAATATGGGTAATTTGTTGGAGGTGCGTATATTAGATGTATCAAAGAGATTACCTGCATATGGGAATACACACATCTATACTTGTCTTGGACAGTGGACAAAGGGAGTGAGATTGTATTTTAATCTGCTTAGAAAACACCCCATCTTGGATAATAAGTGGATAGTGGTTTCGTCGGGAGTAGATATGTCGGAGTATACCAAGACGGACACATCCGATTTGAGAATATTTTCCCCTGAATACAAGAGGTTTATGGAGAGTATTACACAAGCTATGAATTCGAATGCATATATCAAGATAATAGAGGAATCGGCGCGCATGGCGACTGATCAGGCAGACCAGGCAGTCGCCATTTTGGAAGAAAAGAATGCACTATATACGTTTGCGCGCCAGGTTTTGGAAAATGCGCCTCGAGATGCTTATGCGAAATCCAAGGAGCAACAGGCAAAATTAGAGGCACAATCGGCATCTCGCGTAACTGCGGCGGCAGTCACAAACGCCAAGGCGGCGCAATATACATTGTCGGAAGCGGAAGCTCATATGGCTATGAAAACGACTACATGGGAATACGGGACATCAGATACGCACAATTCGTTACGATGTGTATATTCAGGAACTAACCCACAGTGGAATGGGATGTATATAACAGATTGTGTGTTGCCGAATTCGGAAACGGATATAGCGGGTATCACACTGAGTGTAATATCAGACATAGAGCATTATTACCATGATTTATATCATGGTCAAGTGATATTGTCGACGTACAAAATCAACGATATTTATTATACAGCGGTTGTAAACGTCATTGTGCGCGGCGACGAAATTCATTTGCAAATGAAAGAAGCGCAACTGAATCCGATTTTCGCAACCACATCGCAAATCGCCGCCGGACAATTCCAGTCGGGAGTGAGTTCGCAATATATTTTTGTAGACCCGGTGCGTAGATATATTGGAATTGGGACAAACGAGTATTCGGCTCATTATGATGCAGAATATGTAACAACTACAAAAGATAACGGTCAAAATGTAGTTATCCAGTCGAGTAATTATCCCAATTTGGTCGCTTCACGTGTGGCCGAGAATTCGAGTCATATACCCGGCGGGGTTCGCGAAAAGAATTTGTATTATTTTGACCAATTTAGCTCGGCGACAATGCGGCGACAGAGTAATCTATATACGTTCGAGCAAATGTATAACTACGCGACGGAAGGCGGTGATCAAGTGATGGATTATGCGACGATGCGTAAATACGGAAGCAATATATCATTTGAAATAATGGATCGGAGTAAACGCACGAAGGAAATTGGTAATATTGGAATGGTGATAGATAAGATAGATGAGGGTGGGCGAATATTGGGGGGATTTTCGGTAAAAACCGCACCGGATTTAGTCGTAGCTAACGGAAACGAGATTATAAAACCTGGACGGACAATCATGTATGTATCGAATGATGGAATTTTGAATGTAAAAGGGGTAATGTTGGGTAGCAAAGAGTTGCACGTTGAATACGATGAAGATGGGACAGAAAAATTACATTGGGGGGAGAAACAAATATGTTAGACTAGATTATATAACAGAATTTTTTGCATGTATTTGTATTGCGACATAATGATTTGGATTGCCGCGTTCGGTTTTTCGGAATTGTTATTAGAGGGCTTGCATATCAAGAGCAAACGCCATCGTCTGATGTATTATCTGATATGTCTACTGTCTGCGGCAGTTGTAATGTATTATCTAGATTATTATGCTCCCACACAACCGATGGCGGATTCGGCCATTCTGAATAGAGAATTGCTTTACTTGTAGGACGGTCGAGAGCAAGGAGAGTTTGAAGAGCCTGTTTTCTACGTTCCATTGGAAATAGAGACGCAGACAGTTTTCGACTGTAGAATTTCCAAGCCCATTCGAATTGTAGAGCGGCCTTCCAGTCGGGAAACCCTCGCACATAACATCGCCGCGTCCACGTCTCACCTTTGACGACCTTGGCGCTTGTCGCACGAGCACCACCTTTGATCTCCTTGTTATGTTGTCGCAGTCGCCGATTTAGGTCAACTGTAGCGCCGATATAGGTAGCATGATTGCTAGATTCAAGAAGATATACGTAAAAGGACATTTTATCAATAGTATAATGTATCTATTGATAAAATCATTCAAATCAACACGATTTCGAATACGAGACTCACTGTGATATTGGCTATTGAAATTCGTGCGAATTTGAAAGAAGAAACACCCATTTTTGCAAAAATATTTAGTTATATATATATGACTTTTTTTACGAAAAAAAGTAAAAAACGTAATCGGATTACTCGTAAAAAAAAGAGGAATTCTCGGAAAAAAAATCGCCCACCGCGATATAAGAAGATAAGGGGGGGATTAACTGAGACTATGAGCAAATCGATAGTGAAATCGTTTCCAATTATGGAAAGGTTTCCATCGTGTGGAAGGTGTATGGATGCAATTGATAAGAGTGTATATGAAAAAGAAAGCGCGATTGAAACGAATATGAATTTGACCCCCAAGTCGCCTTCGGATAAGAAAGAAGATTGGGGTGGGTGGACAGATGAGGAAATTGATGAATTGGGCGTTCGTCATACCCCTTCTTCGAATTCTACTCCATTAAATAAGCGACCGGTCAAATCAAATGATTCACCAACAAACAAACAAAATCCGTATGGTCGAAAAAAGGACCTCAAAAGCCCGGGTTTGAATTCTGCAATTAATTAAAGAAAAATTACTAAAAATGAATATATTGCCGGTATTTGTTTTAGGATTAGTCGGTAGCATGGCTCTTTATAATGGATTAACTTCAACTTGCTCGATATCTATCTTACTTGAAGATTATTTGAATTAACAATTGGTCAATTGATAGAGCAATTTTACCGAATTGATACAAACAAAATATCACTGTAAAATATATGTATCCATTGATAAAATCATTCAAAGAAACACGATTGCGAAATGCGTTTATATTGAATGCGATGGTCGCTGCATTCACTGCGATATTTGCTATTGAACTTCGCGCGATTTTCGAAGAAGAAAAGTCTTATTTGTATAAAATAGTGAATGAATTCACTCCGGGTGAAGTCATCGGCACATATACAACTATATTGATAGTCTTTGTGGCTACGTTTATTAGCAGTTTCATCGTTTACACCATACTCCACTTATTATTTGGATATGGCGCGTCTATGATAATCGACGATAAATTCAAAGCTGCTCTGCCCAAGTATTAGATAGAGGTCATGCTTTATGTGTTCATTCTATCATGAAAACATAAAATTGAAGTATTCTTGGAATACAACGAAGGAATACAAACACAGGAAACTGGTAACTATTATAATGGATCAAATTCGTGAATACAGAATTGAGGCTGCAATGGAATGCGATACTCGTGGTGTCGAATATTGGCGAAATACTCTAGAAGGCGGAAAGCAAGTGGATGTGATGGTGCATCGCGTGTTTGAGCGGGGCGTATTTACGGTAAATCTGACGCAGGCAGAAAAGGAATGTATTGAGAAGATGGATAAAATCGACCTCTTTGCATATGGCGCATGCTGCGAAGAGGTGTGGTGCGGCGATTTTATGAAGGTCGATATTCACAATTCGGAAAACTATACCGCAGATGAAAAGGAAGAAATATCTACATTGATGTGGTGTGACCAGGATGGCGATGAATACGATGATTATGACGACGAACGTATGGACGAAAATGGATGGACGCTGGTTGAGACAAAATATAGTATCATAAACGGATGCGTTGTGAGTGAAAATGTGGGCGAATCGGAATAAATCGACGGCTGAGGTGGTATGTGGGTATATTTTTGTTGCGTTTGATATGTGTAGAGACGGATAAATTCAATATATGTGAAAATATATTAGACAAAATATCTGATGATAATACAAATGCGAGCATTCTTTTTATTGTTGGCCGGGATTTGTGGAGTTTGCGCAAGATATAACGAGTATGTTCCTATCTTGGACATGAGCAAATATGAGGTTATTCAAAACTCTGATGTAAAATTACCGTCAACGTTTTCATGGTCGAACGTGGAAGGTGTGAATTATTTAACGAAGAATTTGAATCAGCATATACCGGTGTATTGTGGGAGCTGTTGGGCGCACGGAAGCATAAGTGCGTTGGCGGATAGGATTAAAATCGCGAGAAAGGCTGCGTGGCCGGATATTAATTTGAGTATTCAGTTTTTATTGAATTGCCAAATGGGTGGTAGTTGTAACGGAGGGGATCATTTGGCGACATACAAGGCGATCCAAGAGTATGGATCGATACCATTTGAGGACTGTATGATATATCAGGCATGTAGCTCGGATTCAAAGGAGGAAGGATGCAAAAACAAGGCGATGTTTGAGTGCACCCCGACGAACATATGCAAGACGTGCGATACATTTACATCTCGAGGCGGGACTTGCAATCCGATTATGACTTATCCGAATGCGACGATTGCGAGTTATGGTGCGATCAAGGGGAGTGAAAATATGATGGCGGAGATTTACAAGAATGGGCCAATCGCATGTGGGATAAATGCGGAGGAGATTGTGGATTATACGGGAGGAGTATTGGATTTGCCGCATCAACTGAAGACGGTGAATCATATTATTTCGGTAGTTGGTTGGGGATATGACGCAGAACTTGGAAAACAATATTGGAATATACGTAATTCATGGGGTAGTTATTGGGGAGAACTTGGGTTTATGCGTTTGGTCTTGGGCGAGAATCAGTTGGGAATAGAGAAAACATGTGCGTTTGCGAATCCTGGGACATGGACTACACGGAACGTCCCGTGTTATGAGGATGGTAGTAATTGTATGTAAGGCGAACAAATTATAAAACAATCGAAGCACCTTTTATATGTGAATATACACCCTTGGATATTTTCAAGACCGAATGTATGAAAATCATAGTTGAAACTATTTTCAGTTTTTAAAAATTACACAAAAATATTTGTTGTAAAAATGTTTTATAAGAGAAAACATTTTTATTAGATATATGTGAAAAGTGAATTGTTACGATAATGCAGTGAAATTGGAAAGAGTGAAATGTCGTTGGCTGCAACTGTTTTGTGTATATAATTACACATATTTTGCCGCGGAAAGTATTTAGAAACTTTTATGGCTACACAATATATAGATTGTAGCCTGAAAAAATGCCGATAGACCCAAATCATAGATTTAAATGTAATAACTGTGACTATTCGTGTAACAAAGAAAGCAATTTCAATAAACATCTGGATACAAAGAAGCACCATCGCGCGCTACATAATGTAGTCGATGTAAAAATTCATATTTGTTCTACGTGTGACTATACATGCAGTAAATTATCCAACTATAATAAACATTTAAACACAAAAAAACACAAGGAGCTACAAAAAGTAGCGGAGAAACACAAAGACATCGTGTCCACATCAAATTATAAATTTATATGTGAAACATGTGACTATAAATGCAGTAAACGGTGTAATTATAACAAACATTTAGAAACAAATCGACACCGCCAATTGCTACGTTTGGAAACAAGATTGCCTAATTGTAGCAACGATTCTTCCGGCGAAGAAGTCAAGCAAATGGTTATAGCATGCATGCAAAACCAAGGGTTTTTGCAAACGATGGTTACCACATTAGCTACTACATTATCAGAAAATCAGAAGGCGCAGTTAGAAAACCATAAGAATCAGTTAGAAAACCAGAAGAGCCAAATCGAATTTCAAAATAAATTCTTGGAGGTTCTCCCGACATTGGGGACAACAAATATACAAACACAGAATCAGAATAATACATTCAATTTAACCAATTACTTGACTATAGATTGTAAAGATGCAGAGACGCTGGACGAAACTAAACTTAGGTTGAAAGACTACATTTTGGGGTTAGATACGGTTGCATTTATAGAGCATGCCGCAAATTCAAGTTCGAACGCGATTATGGAGAGGGTAATCCGTGGATTTTATAGTAATATAGAGCCATGTAAACGGTCAATACAAACGGTCGATGTAGCTCGTGGAAAATCATATGTAAAACATGATGAGAACGGGTTTATCTTGGACGATGAAGGGAATGCAGTAAGTAAAATAGCATGTGCGGCGGCACATCACAGTGTAAACCACTGTATACGATACAAGGACACTATGAAAAACCCAGACAAAACGTGGAAGCCCGATAGCATTGGGTCTGAATATGATAATGTAGACAGCAAGGTAAACAATATGTGGAGGTTTACAGATGCGAATGAAGTAATGGCGAAGAAAATAGTGGGATCGGCGACCAAGATAGACAAGACAACTGTTTGATTGTGTGCGAGTCGGTTATATTCATAAAATCTCAAGGACTCGAAAATATATTGTCTGTCGATTCGTTGGAAAGAAACATATTTTCATATTTTCTCCATCTCCGTCATCGACCTCACTAACCACGTTGGTGTTTTCGTGAATATCTTTCCTGTAAATTTCAATAATGTATTGAATACTCTCGATTTCCTTATAATAACTCTTGGTAACATTATCAACAACTTCTACCTTGTATGGATCTTTTTCAAAAAGTTGTGAAAACATTCGAAGTGTCTGAGGGAGCCACGCGTTATATCTTCTCTGGTCAAGAGCCTCCTCCCCAAGATAAGGGGGTGCGTGATTCTCAACATAATAATAACCGTCGAAATGAATATAGCCATATTTTCCATCACAGAAATAATCGATTGGTTCTTGGCGACATATATAAGGAATTTGTTTATGGGTATCTTTTTTATACCCATAAAAATTAATTTGGCGTGTAGTCATGTATATATTATATACGTCTGTTTAAATTGTGTCCATCCCTCATATTTTGAGAATGCGTATACATTAGGTATCTTTACGTCGAAATCCGATTATACAACAAAGGTGACGATTTTATCCGAATATAGCTGAAACGGCAGCCATATGCGGTAAGCAGATGAGCGCCTTTGCAAGTCAGATAGTGAAGCGACCCCAATATCCATAGTGAATGTGTTCTGGAGAGGATTAATGGAAGAAATGCGCGCAAACCGCATATGATATTCTGCGGAAGTGGGACATGGAAATTGGTATAGAATAGTATGACCAACCAAAGGGGTAATATTTTGCACAGTGATTTCGGGCTGATCGAGAAAGATGAAATTGCACAAATCATTTTTGATGTCTTGAACAATTGGCTCACGACAATAGCGGGTCTTTCCGCGCCGTCGATAGGGGTTTTTAGGTTTCGTTGGGTGTGAACTATCGCACATCAAATAATAATATGGTTCCAACAAAACTTCGGAATGAAGAATGTCCAAGATAAAATACGAATAATAATTTTGGGATATAAAGTTGGATAATATGTTGGAATAATATGGATACATATGAGCTATAATGGTGCGATAATAAATAAAACACAAAAAATATCGTCGAACATCGAGACAGTGTGAAATGGTTTATGAGAAATCACATATTTGTATTACCAATAATTTCGACATTATTTGGTATTATAGTTTACGCAGCTTCTTCGTTCACAATCGTATTGGCTTCACATCGACGTCGACATCCGCGTTTGTGTGCAGATAAGCTTTGGCGATTTGTTCCCGTGAACGAGGTGCATATATCGCATATAAAGTCGCGCGACTTGACGTATGCATACTTTGTATCAAGATACTTGTCTAGAGCTGGAAATTTGATGGCGTCGATTTGTGAACTCATCTTCTTCTGAAACTCTTTCAAACACATAATCATAGATTCCTTTTGTGCGATGAATGCTTGATACTCTTCATTAATATCATCCAAGATTTCCTTTGTAATATTGTTTGTTTCTCCAATATCTAGTTCTTGGATTTTTACAGATAAACTATCGACAATATCAGTTGCGATGCGAATTCGATCGGCAGAATATTCGCAATTTTGCACATAAACGAGAACATTTCCTTTGTGAATATCGATTTGATAGTTTTGTTTGAATGCGATTCCCGAATACTGTGAAAGAAATACTCCGTTTATATTTTGTGTATCGATATCACGAATAAACTTGGCTATTTCATCCTTATCTATATTCGCCTTGTATTCTTTGTTTTCAAATAATATGTGTTTCTTGTCCAAGCGTTTCATAATGAAGTCACCGGATGCCTTCAATCCCGTTGTATCTTGGATTTCTGCGGAAGGATACATGGATGTTAACATGGAGCAGAGATTCTGTTCTCCGTATTTACCTTTATTAGAGGACATGTTATATTTGCCTAGAAATTCGGAAAGGTCGTCCAAGATAGGTTTTTGTGCAGTGAGGGTGGTCTGAGAGGTTTCTTTGAGAATATCGATATTCTTGGAAATACGGTCTTCGCTAGCAGTGAAAAATGAAAACAGCGGTTGTTGAATCGACTGCATCATTGTATTGTATTTGGTTTCAAAGCTTAATAAAAATGCGTGCAACGCCTGTTCGTTACTTACAGAGCCGATCATCTTGGACACGTCTTTGTTCATATCTGCATGCAAGTCTTTGAGATTTGACTGAAGGGTCGCATGTAAGCGTTCTTGGCTCTTTGGGACAACGTCATTCAAGAGAATAGTTGTTTTGTCCAAGATGTGTTCACTGTTCTTTTCCATAATAGAGGATATTTTTTCGCCGACTGTAAAATTACCATTTGTAATGACCCGATTAACCTCCTCGATATAATCCGTCTTCATCTTCATAAGGTGTTCGTTTACGCTATTTATAGTGGAAATGTTCATCTTGGACATTGTCTCATTCATAGAGTGAATATTATCCTTCAATGCATTAATCTCTTCTTTGTTAGAGGTCATATAGGAAAGCAGTTTGGAATTAATATTCGAGTCAAGGTCATTTGTAATGCTGTTGAACATTGTGTCCAAGAATTCGATTAACAACAAATTGGCCTGTTCAAAGTTGATCGTACTATGATTTCGATAAAAAGAGTGAATTTTTTGATTGTTTACTGAAAGTGTGTAGTCATTTTCGTTCTTGGACATGATATATGTTATAATATGCAGCCCTTTTTATATCCGTTTTAAGATAAGTAAGTTATTAACAATAACTTAACAACGTTGATTAAGTTATTGCAAGTTATTGATTAAGATTATTAGGTTCGCATTAAGAACTTAAATAACTTAAATTGCAAAAAAAACAATGAAAAATAAAAACTTTTTGAAAAC
>Ga0209354_10000114_pt1 | contig 39146 bp, 62 predicted proteins | sample LauGreSpBDMM15DD_2_FD_187562 | JGI IMG/M metagenome (GOLD analysis project Ga0209354, IMG submission 187562) | Freshwater lake microbial communities from Lake Michigan, USA - Sp13.BD.MM15.DD (SPAdes) (version 2) | ecosystem: Environmental > Aquatic > Freshwater > Lake | place: Lake Michigan...
GGGGCCCCGAAGGGCCTTCGAGTTTCTGGATTTCAACGGTCTTAGATTGGAGTTCTACTAGCTGTTTCTTAACATCAGCTACAGCAGAAGCAAGGAGAAGTGCCTTATCCATTCAAAGTATCCTTAAAAAGTTGATCGTTTTTCTTTTTAGATTCCATCTGAGCAAGGGCGATACGCTCGTTAGAGTCAATATCCTTCTCTTTAAGCATCAAATCAGCCAACTTCATACGTTTAGCGAAGTCAGCGTCTTGATCGAGGTTTGTAGAAGCGGCTTGCACCACCTTTACACGTAACTCTTCAGGCATAAGCTGAGTTTCAACCATTGTTTGCTGTGCTTCGGCAGTTGCCTTCTGAGTCTGTGCCTGCAAGAGTGCCAGATCAGCCTGTAACTTAGCCATAGCAGCTTGTTGTTGCATCTGAGCCTGTTGTTGCTGTTCAGGATTAGGCTGACTCATCTTGTCCAGAGCTGCAATCAGTTCATTCCGGTTGCTCAAGGAGCTATTACCCAAGATACCTTTAAGGATCAGAGGCAAAACTGGAGTGTCTGGGCCTAATGTCTGTAACAGGGCAATGAACTGCTGCTGTTCAAACTCACGAGCCAAAATACCCAAGGTAGCTGTAGGCATGAATTTCACATCCACAGAAGGGTAACGCTCAGGATCGAACTGCATGTAGCGCCAAGCTGCTTTGTTGATGAACGGAATCAAGAAATCTTCTTGGAAGTTCGTCAATGTACGCTTATACTTCTTGATGATGCCTGCCATTGCCATAGACATACCGCCTGCACCAGCGTCACGAGGAGCTGCGGAAGGCATACCTGCACTGTCAACAGTACCTGTAGCTTGCAAGAGGAGTCGTTCGTAGTTCTGAGAAGCCATCACAGATGAGTTATCAGGAGTACCAAAGCGCAAAGGCATCATAATCTGGTTAGGATCACCGTTGGTCAGGAATGCCTTACCGGGCTTAACCTCAAACTTAGCACCACGAGGCAAGCGGGTAGCATCCATGGCCATCATAGGGACGGCTGTAAGAGCACGAGCATCACTGTCCATACGCAAGCTACCGTCAATGGCCTTCTGCATGTTGTAGGCCTTCTCCGCTGTACCCCGACCCCATACACGTCCGGGGACTGTATCGTCTTGATACAGCATGACAGGACGATCCTTCATCATGTAGGGATTAGCTTCAGCCTTCAAGAGCTTACCTCCGTTAGCGATAACGATGATTGCTTCCACCAGTTCAGCGTAGTCATCAGCCAAGGAGTCTTCAGGGAACAGGTCAGCAACCTCTTCTTCGTTCTCCAACTGTTCTAAGTACTCACGGGGAACCAAGCCGTAGTATGTGAGCATACGCACACGACCATCTTGATAGTTAACCACTTCTTCTGTGACTTCTAAGTCATCATCAGGAGCATCAATGCCGAGATCAATCTTACGATAGATACCCTTTTCCATGCCTTCAACGATCTTATGCACCGATACGAACTTCTCAATGGCGCACCCCATAGCATCATCCAAGGATGTGGCATTAGGGTCAACCAAGAAGTTCTTAGGATTCACAGGAACTAGTTTGACGGAGATACGGTCTTTCTCGGTAACGCCGATAGCCGCTTGTCCTTGTACGCCGGGGATAGCTTGAGTGGCAGGGGCGTACTCCTTCTCTGTCTTGACAGCGATCTCACCGATACCTGTACCGTAGATCTCAGCCATGAGTTCAATCTGATCCACAGCCTTCTTAATCTTGTCACGGTTGAAGTCTTCCATCAACTGAGCTTTGATCTGCTCAACGTCCAAGGCAGTGCCGTTAACGTCCTTCAGATCATCCTCAATATCGAACCACTCACCTTGTCCGAAGATCGCCTCCATGATCTCAGCGTGACGAGTCTCAATCGCCTGCTGTGTGGCAGGGGAGATGATACGGCTACGCTCAGAAGAGCGTGTACTGTCTTCAGCGGCCCACTGACCACGGAAGATACGTTCGTACTCAAGCCAGTCTTGTAGGTAGTTCTGGTCGCGGTAATCACGCCACTTGTCAGTGTGTGAGACAACCCATTCAGTCAGCTCTTTGTCGGACTCTGTGGGTTCGTCATACTGACTTTGTTCTAAGTTGTCATCCATTGTTTAGTATCCTGAAATAATGTCTAAAGCCTCATACTCATCATCCTCATAATCAGGGACAAACGAGTTAAGGGCCAGTTGTTCAATATACGCTAAAGCATCCACTAAGTCGTCGTGCACGCCTTTTGTTGGAAATAGTAAAAGCTGGTCTTCAAAGTCAGCCCAATCACCGTCCTCATTCAAGATGACCTTACCATGCTCCATCCGTCCTTGTAAGGCCCAGATGATACGATCTGTCTTCTTCTTGTTACCATGAGTAAGTGTTTGGATATGAGCGAAGGTGTTATACTGCCTCATCATGTCCTGTAGGATGGTCAAGGCAGCGTTCTTAGCTGTTCCTCGCTCAATACCTACCGATAACGGCTGGAACTCTTTAATGTTCTTCAAGATACGCATACACGTATCTTTAATGTCCCATCGTCCATGCTCAATCTTGTTAACCCACCAAGTACCATCGTCTGATACCTTGACCACAGCGATAGCTGATTCGTCTAGTCTCTTCTTGTTCTGGGAGCCATCGGCAATGTCTTCAAAGCCTGCCAAGTCAATGGCGATGATGTATGAACCATCCTTAGGCTCAGGGCCTTTCTTGATCCAGTGCTCTTTGAAGATGTCAGAACCTGAAGTATCAAAGCTGGATAAGTATTCCTGCTTAAAGGCAAAGGAACTCAATGTTCGCTTGGCTGCTTCGATCTCTTTAGGGTCAATGGTTTCGTTGTCTTGGGTGGTGTAGTGCCATGCCTTCCACTCTTCGTCTGATCCGTCTTTGCCGAGTTTGTACACGTCATAGAACCAGTTACGACCGGAAGGAGTCGAGATGAATAGTGCTCTACCTTTCTTGTCCGACAAAGCAGCACGTATAACCTTCTCCCAAATCTCTTGCTTAATGAACGCGCATTCATCTAGTACGACATAAACTAAAGACACTCCTCGCAGAGAGTCAGGATTGTCAGCACCCCGTACGAGAATCTTACGGCCATTGACCAAAGTGATCTCAAGGTTGTTAATGTGAGAGGACTTAATCACTGGACGACCTAAGTCATGCAGCAAGTCCCAGATAATTGTTCTAGCTTGTCCGAGGGTAGGAGCGATGTACATCACCGCTGACCCTTCAGGGCAGTTCAAAGCCTCGATAAGCAGCGTTACAGCCGACAACCGGGACTTACCACAGCGACGACCAGCAGCTACAACCTTGAAGCGGTGAGAGTCTTTAAAGACAGTCTGTTGCCAGTTCAGTAATGCAAAGTTAAGTTCAGACATCAATTATGTCCTCATCGTTAACACTGCTTACAGTGGGCGTATTCAAGCCTGTAATGTTGATACTGATCTGAGGTGCTCCACCAGCTTGTTTAGCTGCATCGAACATAGACACAGGGAGGATACGATCAACAGCTAACTTCATAGCTGCCATCTGTCCGGGATGTCCGTCAGTCATGGCAATCTCTACCATCTTGTCTAAGATACGACTACCACCGGTGGCAAGCAATCGTTCCTTGAACTCTTGAAGTCTGGCAGCATCGCCAGCAGGACGACCTACCTTACCTTTGGTTCTGTCCTTCACTGCTTGAAGGTCAGACTTAGGTGGTCTACCTTTACCTCGTAATTTAGGCTGTACTGTCTCTGTCATACGGTTGCTTTCTTGCACTCTTTGCAGTAGCTAGAGTAGCCAGAGTAGCTTTTCTTATCAGCGTAGAAGTCAAACAACTTCTTCTCTTCACCGCACTTAGCACAGGACTTAACACCCTTGCTTAAAGACTCTTTAACAGCTTTCTGCTGTGCGTACCTACTCTTGTTATATTCCTCACGCTCATCCTGTGGTTTAGACAAATGATGTAAGTGTTCTGTTAAAACCTTAGTTTCTTGAACGTCATACAGACGTGGTGTGTTTTCCATTTTGATTCCTCTTGAAAAGCTACAGGTGTTCAGACACACGCACCTGTAAACGTGTTTCAAGCCTATCACTAGGTGTCTTTTGTTTGGTAGACATACCTTAAGTATAGACACCCTGTTAGTTAGACAAAACATCTATGCTTAAAGTACTTTAAAGAAACGTATAAGTTAAGAACTTACTAAGTTAAATATTATAAGTACTTGTTATAAGTATCTGTTAGTAGTTAACTTATACATTCGTTGTATCAACTGTCCAGATTCCTGCTTAGCAACATAAGAGTCCATCACCTTCTTCGTCACTTCATAGTACAGTATAATAAGTATAGCATGCTTTTGTCGGAATGCAAGCTTTTTCTTCATTTTGTTACAATTATTTACATATGTTACTTTCTTAAGCCATCTACTTCTTACATTTACGACTATGCACTCGTAGGATTGTCTAGTCTACCTACTTTCCTTACCGATCAACTACTTAGCGCTTTAAGTAACTAGGTCTAATCTGTCCCTAATTAGTTCCTTTATAGCCTTTTTTGTGAGCGTCAGAGGCTCCTGCAAAGTTAAACACTAAAGCCTTACCCCTCCCCCCCATGACTTCATAGGCTGCAAAGTTACTAAGCAGTCACGGTCTGTACTCGATAGTCACTCGATGACTAAGCAGTCACTTAATGACCAGTCAGTCAGTTACTGTACAGTCTAGTCAGTTACTGCACTGGATGTTAAAGTACTTTCGAGGATACTGCCTATTATTTAAGCAGGTGTGAGAGGCGAAGCAGGTGCCTGCAACGTACACTACAACACACACTACAATGACCACCAGAGCCACCACCAGAGTCACCAGATGGCCCAGAGTCTGTTACAAACTGTTACAATTGAGTGCATCAAAGAGATTGACAAAGCCATCAAGTGGTGTATACTAGAGCCATCAACAACGGAGCACACATCATGAGCTACACCATTCAAGAGACCTACATCCAGACCTACACCGGACGGCTTGTCAAGGCTTGGAACGTACTGGACATCACCGGCTTCGTGGTGGACACGTTCAGCCTCAAGCGTGACGCTAAGGAGTGGGTCAAGGCAAGCCAAGTGTAAACACCTATTCACAACGCCTCGAAAGAGGCCTACAATCAACCATCATCAACACTTCAAAGGTCTACAATGTCACACCACAACTACACCCCTGAAATCAAACCCGCTGAGTCTCGCGTAGAGTCAATCATCATCACGGTGGCTTGTCTCGCAGTCTTCGCCTTCATTGGTGTCCTGTTGGCATGGAGGGGCTGAATCATGCTTAAATCTACATACTATGCAACCGTTGGTAATAAGTCAATTGATCTACCGTTGGAGTACACCAACATATCCCAAGCTGCCTTATGGCTCGATAAGCGCACAGAGTCAGAAAAAGAAGTTAAAATCTATGAACGATTCCCGGTTATTTCATCCTCAGGTGTCGTTGACCACCGCGTCAATGATGTGACAGTACAATGTATGGATACACTGTGGAATTACTACGAAGGAAATTAAAGTGCAAGAACAACACAACTACCATGTGATTCAGGGGCATCATGCAGTTTACATGAAGTGGCACTTAGCTGATCCTGAGCCTGTAGGCTATGTGTCGTCTTACAAGTTCGGAGAAAACTACACCCGTTCAATGGCTGAGCACCCTTCAATAAATAAGCAATACCCGGTGTACGCTTCTAAACCTGAAGGCTTAACAACAAGAGAATGGGAAACCGATGAGCGAACAAAAGAATTGTATATGCACATCAGGCGGCTCGAACAAATCATTGAGGCTTGTGCAGGCCAAGTGAAATGACCCTCCGCTTTATAGGGCTTTAACGTTATGTTAGAGTCCTATGCAGTGCAGTGTTAACGCACTAAATCCCGCCTGTGATGTACAGGCATACACTTGGAGTTTCTATCATGAGCAATAACACTACGTACAATGGCTGGACAAACTACGCTACATGGCGTGTCAACCTTGAAATCTTCGATGGCGGTGACTGGGAAGGCATGGACGCTCAGTCCTTCAAAGACTTGGCAGAAGAGCACATCATGAGTCAATCAGAGGGTATTGCTCAGGATTACGCTCTTGCGTTCCTGTCTGACGTTAATTGGTATGAGATTGCAGAACACTACATCGAAGAGGTGGAAGCATGAGTCGCTATGAAGTCCAATTCAAAACCTCTGGTATAGTGGCATTTAGCGCCTCTGAACGGGGTATCTGTCAGCACTGGTTAGAATGTAACGATTACGAGCCTGAAACGCCCTGCGTTGACCTTGACACTAACCTCGTTCGGTGGGTCAGGGGTGACTGTCTGGGCTTGTTTGTCCTTAAGAAAGTAGGTTAGTATCGTGTGGCCTTTCCCTTCCTTTCCTAACCCATTGGACACTGGGCATAAGCGCCCTAAGTTTAACCCTTCAAACCATGAGGATGCACCGTTGTGATAAAGATCAAACAATTCAGCTACACTATCAGAGGCTTTGAATTCTATGGCCTTTGTGAGGTGCAATCTATCGAGGCTTTACCCTTGATCGTTACCTGCACCGACCTATACCTTGAACATTTGCCGGGAGATCATGATGTAAAGAATATCGTAGACTATCAAGTGATCTTGGACATTGAAGATATGGTGAGGATTGAACATGAGAACCCGAAGGGAGCGAATGACTATGAGAACACCTAACCACTGGCTAGTGCTGTCAATGGTGCTTTTGGCTTACATGATCGCAGGATACTATGATTCAATACATTATTGACCTATTGTTACCTTAACGAAAGCCCTGAGAAGGGGCTTAAACGGGCCTACAACGGCCTCAAACACATCAACTAAGGGCTACATAGCCAAAGGAGTAAATAATGCGTTGTATCGCTTGTGATAAAACATTGAATGACTACGAATCAACACGTAGGCACGCTATCACCAATGAATTCTTAGACACCTGTAATCGGTGCATGAAGGACATCCCTAACATTCCTACAAAGGACAGACAGGACTTGTTGAAAGAGGCTGACTACGACGACGATATGGACATCGAAGACACTGACTCTGTTACATCTTGTTACACTTTAGGGCTTGACAAGGATTGAACAGCGGATATAATAATACTATAGAGACTGAGACGTTGCTTCTATGCATTGATGTTAACCTACTATAAGTTACTAATATAAGTACTTATACAGAGACATAGAAGCATAGAAGAAATGTCTTAGGACTTTAAAGTACTATAGATGTGTATCTAAATGTGTCTAACTTCTGTTAACAGGTTTTAATATGAATGATTCAATGATTGAGTATATGGACAACCAAGAGCAAGAACTTGTACGCTTTGAGTGCTGGTATCACTCTGTGATTGATGATATGGCTGGCCTTATTCGTGCCAATGGCTATGAACAGGTAATGTTTGACGTAATGTGTGCAGTAAAACGAATGTCTGAGGACGTTAAAGGAGACGAACAATGATTGTCTCTCTGTTTGTGGGTGTCTTAACACTTTTAAAGGTGGTCTTGAAATGAATATTGAAGAACTTAAACTTGTACTTGAAACTGTGGCTGTTGTTACAGACGACGCTAAGAGCGTCGCTATCTGGTATTTTGTTTTTAACTACGGGTGCTCTTTCATCCTTACTCTTGCCGGAATGATAGGTTTTGGATGGCTTGTTTGGGTCATTACAAAGGCTATCTTATCCACAAATGAATGGGCTCAGGTAGGGCTAAAATTAGCTAGGGGATGGGGAGCGCAGAGCGCAAGAGGCACTTATCATAGCCCTAATGAATATGACAATCTTCCAGCTATCGATAAGTGCCTTATGGCGGCTAAGGAACACAAAAAATGACAAACAACAACCCGTATAGCTTGGACGTTAACGTTGAGAACGCTACCTGTGTTGTCGAGTTCGATATTGATCGCTTTGGCGACATCAACTATGAGACATGGGAAGTGTTCTTTAACAAGGACTTTGTAGTCTCTGAGAAGAGCCTTCACGCTGACAACTGGGTACGTATTAACGATGTTATCCATGACAAGACATGGGAGTCCATTGAAGACCAGATCAAGGCACAGTGGGCGGATGTAGAGGAACAACAGAGGGCTTATGATGAAGACTATTAAAGAGACGTTAGAGCTGGCGCTGGAGGCATTGCAAAGAGATGGCTGGAAAAAAGCTGGTGATGCAATTCGGGCACTTGAAGAAGCACTTACGTCCGTTCCGGACTGGGCCAGCGAAGTGATAGAGCAGCCCAGTGGCGGAGCCACGTTAGCACCCGTGGCGAAGCCACATGAGCAGGAGCCGCTTACTGACGAACACATTGAGCGCATTTACCACCGTTACGGCGGGGACATGATTAACTGTGCCAGAGCAATTGAACGAGCAGCACAGCGCACATGGGTTGGGCTGACCATTGAAGACAAGAAAGAGTACATAGCACAAGACTTTGGCGGGAGTCGCACAGATGCTATGGATTGGACAGAGAAACGGCTTAAGGAGAAGAACAGTGACTAGCAAGTTTCTGAAGCACATCGCCTGTGAGCACTGCGGAAGCACTGATGCGAACTCGCTCTATGATGATGGGCATACACACTGCTTTAAGTGCGGAACAACCGAACATGAGCATGAAGCTGAAGATAGACACGCCACGAGGCACAACATGGCACGGAAGACCGCGACACCAATGGAAATCAAAGGACAATTCAAATCAATCCCTGATCGAGGAATCAGTCAGGCAACCTGTGAAAAGTACGGAGTAACAACCGATGGAGACAACCAATATTATCCTTACACTGACGCAGCAGGAGTTAGAACGGCTGTTAAACAACGCACTGTTTCTACAAAGAAATTCTCTATCTCAGGAGACTTCAACGGAGCAACTCTATTCGGTCAGTCTCTCTTTCACGAAGGAGGAAAGGCTCTCACCATCACAGAAGGAGAACTTGATGCTCTCGCAGCTTTCCAGATGCAAGGAAGTCTCTACCCTACAGTGAGCATTCGCAATGGCGCTCAGGCAGCGTTAAAGGACTGCAAAGCTAACTACGAGTGGATCAACACCTTTGACTCTGTAGTCATCTGCTTTGATGCCGATGAGCCGGGGAAGAAAGCTGCTAAGGAAGTGGCTGAGTTGTTCGGCAACAAGGCCAAGATCATGCAGTACAAGGACGGATACAAGGATGCTTGTGAATACTTGCAATCAGGTGCGTCTAAGGAGTTTGTTAATGCTTGGTGGAGAGCTGCTCCTTATGTGCCTGACGGTATTGTTAACGCTGCTGACCTCTGGGAAGAAATCTCCAAACCAGAGCCGATTGCAGAGGCTCAGTACCCTTGGGCAGGATTGAATAAGCTGTTGTACGGTATCCGTCCTGCTGAGTTGATTACAGTTACCGCAGGCAGTGGCTTGGGTAAGAGTCAATTCTTGCGTGAAATACTGTACAATCTGCTGAAGACAACTAGCTGGAACATTGGTGGACTCTTCCTTGAGGAATCTACTCGTAAGACAGCACGAAGTATCATGTCATTGCACGCTAACAAGCTGTTGCACTTACCTGATACACCTACAACTGAACAGGAATTGAAGGAGGCTTTTGATGCTACTCTTGGCTCTAATCGTATATACCTTTTTGATCATTTTGGTAGTAGCGATGTGGATAACATTTCTAATCGAATCCGATACATGGCAAAAGCTTGTGATTGCCGTGTTGTATTTCTCGACCACATTAGCATCGTGGTTAGCGGTCAGGATCTGGGAGATGAGCGCAAAGCTATTGACAACATGATGACAAAGCTGCGTACCTTGGTACAGGAGTTGAATATCACTCTGATCTGTGTGAGTCATCTCCGTAGGCCTCAAGGCAACCAAGGACACGAGGATGGTGGTAGTGTGTCTCTGTCTCAGTTGCGAGGCTCAGGTGCTATTGCACAGTTGAGCGATGCTGTGATCACGTTGGAGCGTAATAGCATGGCTGAGAATGAGGATGAACGTCACTTAACCAAGATTGCAGTGGCAAAGAATCGGTACAACGGGGAAACTGGCCCTGCTTGTAAGTTACAATACAATGGCTATACTGGACGTATGACTGAAGTTGAGGAGGAAATACTATGACAGACAATGTAATCCCTTTCAAGGAACCTGATCCTAAATGTTCCTTCTGTGGTACACTTAAAAGTGTCGCTAAGAAGTTCATTGCTGGGTCTAATGGTAAGAATATCTGTGGAGAATGTGTTAAACACGCTACAAAGCGGCTTAAGGAGAGCGAACATGGCAATGAGTGATGGAGGCAAGGGAAGTGCCCCACGGCCTTTCTCGGTGAGTAACGATGAATATGCAAACCGATGGGATGCTATCTTCGGACGGGATAAAGACAAAGAGGAAGAACCTAAAGGTAAGGCCTTGGAAGAGGAACCGTTGAAGGAAGATGACAATGACTAAAGATGACATTATCCGCATGGCGCGAGAGTCTTGGATTTCAGAAAAAGAAGCTGAAATGATTGGGGAGTTTGATGGGTATTTGTCATGCACATACCTTAATGACCTTATACGCTTCGCCGACCTTGTCGCATCAGCCGAGCGTGAGGCGTGTGCAGTCTTGGCAGAAAAGGAAGCACAGTATAGCGTTGCAACAGCTATCAGGGAACGGAGTCTTTCATGACAGTAGAGCATCTAATTGTAGGAGCTACCGGCGTAGGCTATCTGATCGTAGGTGTGCTACAATGGACGAAGGGAGAAATCTCTAACGGGATGATCTGGACGGGCTATGCCTTTGCTCAGATTGGTTTATGGCTTAACATTCGATGAGGAGAAAGATCATGCCCGACATCAGCATGTGTAACGACTATTCATGTCCTGACTTTGATAGGTGCTACCGAGCACAGGCCAAGCCTTCGGAGTATCGTCAGAGTTACTTCTCAGGTTCTCCTCGGAGCATGGATGGTTGTCAATACTTGTGGCCTTTGGAAGAAACAGATGAGAATCGTACTGGACATCGAAACAAACCTAGCACACGACAAGATACACCTAGTCGTAACTAAAGACATTGACAACGGAGAAGTAAGAACATGGAAAGTAGCCGACAACCTGCGGGAGTATTTAAAGGGCGTGTCGTTGATAGTCATGCACAACGGCATCTCTTTCGATGCACCAGTATTGAATCGCTTATGGAAGACGAAGATTCGTTTGAGTCAAGTGTACGATACATTGATAGTAAGCAGGCTTCTCGAACCGAGCCGCGAGACAGGACACAGCCTCGAAGCGTGGGGCAACACGTTAGGGTTCCACAAGATTGACTACGCAGCCGTATGGCAATGGATGATGGACAGGAAAGAGGAGTACAAGAATGAGTGTTTCGACTATCCTATTGACAACCTTCTTACTGATTACTGTATTAGGGACGTTGAAGTTACTGCTAAGTTGTACACTCACTTGGTTAGTGAACTGGAGCAGAAGCAGTTTAGCCAAGAGTCGGTAGACCTTGAACATCGTGTGGCAGCAATCATATCGGAGCAAGAGCGTAATGGATTCAAACTCGACCAGATCTATACTACCTGTTTACTTACTGACATCAAGTCAAAAGTGGCAGGAATATATGAGCGAATGCAGGCTAGGTGGCCGCCAGTCACCGTTGAACGATTCTCTGACAAAACAGGAAAGCGACTCAAAGATTCCATTGTTACTTTCAACCCCGGAAGCAGACAACAGATCGGAGAGAAGCTGAAGGAACTTGGGTGGAAACCTAAGGAGTTCACCGAGACAGGGATACCTAAGATTGACGAGACAGTGCTCGCTAATGTTAAGATACCAGAGGCTCAGATCATTGCTGAGTACCTGATGCTGAACAAGCGAGTAAGTCAGATTGAATCTTGGTTAGAGGCTGTAGGTAAGGACGGACGAGTACATGGTAAGGTGATTACCAATGGTGCTGTGACAGGTCGGATGACCCATAGCAGCCCTAACATGGCTCAGATTCCCAATGCAGGTTCCATCTACGGGCCTGAGTGCAGGGAGTGCTGGTCAGTTGAAGAAGGTAATGTGTTGGTAGGTTGCGATGCTTCAGGTCTGGAGCTTCGTATGTTGGCTCACTATATGAAGGATGAAGATTATGTCAGAACTGTCTGTGAGGGATCATCTAAAGATGGAACGGATGTTCATACAGTTAACCAAAGAGCAGCAGGACTCGCTACTAGAGACAATGCAAAAACTTTTATCTACGCCTTCCTCTATGGAGCAGGAGATGCAAAGATTGGTAGCATTGTGGGAGGCAGTGCAAGAGATGGGACAAAGCTCAAAGCTAAGTTCCTTGCTCAAACCCCTGCCCTCGCCAAGCTCCTCGAAAGAGTCAGCAAGCAAGCAGCCAAAGGGTGGGTTCCCGGACTTGATGGGAGGCGTATTTGGGTTCGATCCGAGCATGCGGCTCTCAATTCGCTCCTCCAAGGCGCAGGCGCTGTAGTGATGAAGAAGGCTTTGGTCTTGTTTGACGACAAGGTTAAGGCTAACAAGTGGACGGTGAAGTATGCCGCCAATGTCCACGATGAGGCTCAGTTAGAATGTTCAAAAGATATTGCCGAAGATGTTGGCAAAGCCTTTAAACAGAGTATAATTGAGGCAGGGGAAGCTTACAATCTACGCTGTCCTTTGGATGGTGAGTACAAGATAGGAAATAATTGGCGTGAAACCCATTGAAAGGAAGGTATGAATGAGCTGGCTTTATTCTCAGGCGCTGGTGGAGGAATACTTGGAGGAAAACTCCTTGGATGGCGCACAATTTGCGCCGTTGAATGGGGAAAGTATCCAGCAAGCGTATTGCTCGCCCGGCAAAATGAAGGACTTCTCCCGCCTTTCCCGATTTGGGATGATGTTCAAACCTTTGACGGAAAACCTTGGCGAGGAATTGTTGACGTTGTATCTGGAGGATTTCCGTGCCAAGACATTAGTTCAGCAGGCCGAGGCGCTGGAATTGAAGGAGAAAGGTCAAGTATGTGGAAACACATGGCAAGGATCATTGGAGAAGTTCGACCAACTTCCGCTTGGATTGAAAACTCCTCTATGCTTGTTAAAAGAGGATTGGGAACCGTCCTTAAAGACTTGGCCGAGATGGGGTACAATGCTGAATGGGGAGTGTTTTCAGCAGGAGCCGTTGGAGCAAATCACGAGAGGCAGAGAATTTGGATACTTGCCTACTCCAACTTGTCACAACTCGAAGGAAGGAGCGTATCCAGCGGAGTATACAAGGAAAACACCGACTTTGGCGACTCACGTTGGTGGCAAGATTCATCCGGAATTCACCGAATGGATGATGGGGTGGCCGCTAGGATGGACAGGCTTAAAGCCACTGGAAACGGACAAGTACCAAAAGTGGCAGCAAATGCATGGATTAAACTAATGAAACGAATTAAAGAAAATAATTGTAACAAACCTTGACATGACGTTAAAGTGATGTACAATATTAGGTAAGAAGCGAGTGTGGTGGAACTGGTATACACAGCAGACTTAAAATCTGCCGCCGAAAGGATTGAGGGTTCAAAGCCCTCCACTCGTACCAAAGAAAGCTCGGAGTCATTCTCCGATAAACTCGGAAGCTGTAACAGCATCAGGATAAACGAGTTGAAAAGCATAGACCTAATGACTCACTCTATTTATTTGGGGTAGAATACTTAGGTAATTCTTGACCATTCACGACAGATCGGAAAGACGGTCACTTTCATAACATTTAAGAGCTGCTACGCAGCGTAAGGAAATTCAAATGGACAACAAACCTGTCAAAGTCTCTGGTCAACTCTTCTGGGCTAATTGGATGAAAGAGTTCAATACCAAATTTAACAGCGATAATGAAAAGTACGAATGTACTCTGGGTATGCTCTCTGACAAGGCTTGCGAGGCTCTGAAGGAACAAGGCATCGTGATTAAGAACAAAGACACAATGGGTAACTACATTGTTGGTAAATCTAAGTTCCTGTTCGAGCCTGTGGACGCTGAAGGTAATCCAGTGGCTATCGAGAAGATCGGTAACGGCACTAAGGTGACAGCTCTGGTGGGCTCCTATCGCCACAAGATGAGTGCCAAGTTTGGCTCTGCTCCTTCAATCAGTAAGTTGATCGTTACTGACTTGGTTGTCTACGGTGAAGATGCCGAAGGTGATGATGACGACATCCTGTAAATAAAGCTTGACATTCTCTCTCCAATGTGGTATAATATTGTTTTGTTTATATTGTATTGGAGATGAGATGAAGACTGAACGTAAGATTACTAAACGGGACGATAAAGGACGAGTGGTAGAGTTTGTGTTTCTTGTGGACGGAAAAGAAGTTCCAGAAGGGCAAAAATATTGCAACTCTTGTTCCTCTATCAAAGATATTTCACTTTTTTCTGCTTATGGGAATTCTTGTAAAGAATGTGCTAACGCTAAATCTAGGGCGTTTTATAGCAAATCTAAACAAAATTCTGAATGGGTTAAAGAAAGAAATGAAAAAACTGCTCGTGACGGTATCGAAAAGAAACAAAGGGCTGTGGATTATTTAGGAGGTAAATGTCAAGACTGCGGTGGGAAGTTTCCGCTGCCTGTGTATGACTTTCATCACTTAGACCCTACAGAAAAAGAACATAACTTAGGAAATATCTTGCGTCGAAAGAATTTTTCTGAAATTGAGAAAGAACTATCAAAGTGCGTTCTTCTCTGCGCGAATTGCCATCGCATCCGTCACTTTGAAGGAGGTAAAAATGAAGTCAAATGATCCTAAGATTGCGCTAGTGGACGCTGATTTCCTTTAGCTGGTCTATCGCATCGGATTTTCTACTGAGGACGAACCCGTGGGCATCGCTAAGGCACGATTAACGGAGTGGTTAGAAGACTTTATCTATGTGAATCTCAAGGCTGACGAATACAAGGCTTGGATTACGGGTAAAACTAACTACCGTTATGACATTGCCAAGACAGTCCCCTACAAAGGAAATCGTAAGGATGCAGTCAAGCCTAAGCACTACGAAGCCCTACGGGAGCATCTAGTCAAGCGTCATGGAGCTATCCTTACAGTTGGTGAGGAAGCTGACGATACCGTAGCCATTGCGTCCACGAAGCTGTTAGATCAGTGCTGGATTGTTCATGTGGATAAGGATCTCGATCAGCTTCAAGGATGGCACTACAACCCTGTTCGAGATGAGAGATACTATGTCGATGAGTTCACAGCGTACAAGTCGTTTGCAACGCAACTTCTCACTGGAGATAGGATTGACAATATCCCGTGCTTGGCGGGAATTGGCCCTAAGAAGGCTGAAAAAGCTCTCCAAGACGCAAAGACGAAAGAAGAACTCTTACGTTGTGCGTGGGAAAAGTATCAAGAACTTGGGCATACGCTGGAGTATTTTACTGAACAAGGACAGCTCTTGTGGCTGAGACGATATGAAGGAGAATTATGGCAACCGGACGTAAAATTACTGCCAAGCAAGTTGCAACTAAGTACGGATTCCGCAGTGGACTCGAAGAAAGAGTAGCGGAACAACTGGATCAGTTAGGTGTGTCTTATACGTATGAGAAGGTTAAGTTGAAGTACATTCGACCTGCTTCTGAACATATCTACACACCTGACTTTGTGCTTGCTAGTGGCATCATCGTTGAGACTAAGGGGAGATTTCTCCTAGCTGATCGTATGAAGCACCTGATGGTCAAGAAACATAATCCAGAGTTAGACATTAGGTTTGTATTCAGTAATTCCAATGCACGTATCAGCAAAGCGTCTAAGACAACGTATGCTATGTGGTGTAGGAAGCACGGATACAAGTTTGCTGATAAGACAATTCCTCAGGAGTGGTTAGATGAATGTTGAACTAATTCAAGAGAATGAAGACGGCAGCGCAAGCTATACATTCGACATGACTCGTGAAGAGACAGAATCTCTTATCCGCTATGGTATCCTAGAGGCATTAAAGGCAGGGATTCGTGAAGGTGATAAACTGAAAGTAGAGGGCGAAGATGTCTAATGTAAATTTGGTATGCTATTCCGTACCTGCTCCGGGACTGGTTGAGAAGGGCATTAAAGATGCTCAAGACCTCTTAGCATTCATGGCTCGTGTCTCTAACCCGGACAACCAGTATGCAACAGAGTCAGGCCCGAAGTTGTTGAAGTACTTGATTAACAATAAACACTGGTCGCCTCTGGAGATGGTTCACTTGTCAATCGAGATCGAGACAACTCGCGACATTGCACGACAGATTCTGCGACACCGCAGCTTCAGCTTCCAAGAGTTTAGCCAGAGGTATGCTGCTGTACAAGGTTTTGAGTTGTCCGAGGTTCGCCTACAGGATTCTAAGAACCGACAGAACAGCCTTGAAGTTGGTGATTCTAGCCTGCATAACTGGTGGTTCCAAGCACAGAAAAGGGTTCGTGATGACGCTGAGTTGGTTTATAACATGGCTCTTGCCAAAGGGGTTGCCAAAGAGCAAGCACGAAAGCTACTGCCTGAAGGATTGACCATGAGTAGGATGTACATGGCTGGTAATCTGCGTAGTTGGCTTCACTATGTGGATATTCGCTGTGATGCGGCTACGCAGAAGGAACACCGAGAGGTTGCTGAACAGGTGAAACTGATCGTTTGTGAACAGTTCCCTGCCGTTAAAGAGTTGTTTTATGCAAAGGAATTGACTAATGCTTCTAAATGAATATCAGGAACTAGCGTTCAAGACAGCGATGGAGACAGCTAAGAACCCTGCTTACATGGTATCTAACCTTACCTCTGAAGCTGGTGAAGTTGCAGGTAAGTATGCCAAGTGGATTCGAGATGGTGTCTTGGACGAAGAAGGGATGCAAAAGGAAGCCGGTGATGTGCTCTGGCAGATCGCTGGCCTATCTACGGTAATGGGCTGGAGCTTGGCTGACATTGCCAGTAAGAACCTTCAGAAACTTGTAGCACGTAAACTTAACAATACCCTCACAGGGTCGGGAGATTCGAGATGAATGACGATACGGTTTCAAAGATTTGGATGCTTGTTGTATGGCTATCAATCTTTGCTTTTGCATTTATGGAACAGCCTTATTGGTTAACAGCTTCAATTTCAGTACTTGTAATTAAACAACTTGGACGCATTAACACAACTTTGCGTAATAAAGGAGGTAACCGATGAACAATGAAGACCAAACAGAATACGCTTTCCAGTATACAGACTGTGATGGTAAAGTCTACAGCACTACCATCAACAATCCCGGCCCTACGTGGATGGAAGCCTTGGATGACTATGTAAGCTTCCTTGAGTCGGCCTACAAGTATGATATTCGCTCTAAGGTGCGCGTTAAAGAACCTGCGTATCAACGTATGGTTGAGAATGAACACGGATACATTGATCCTTGGAATGGTGAATACTTCACCGATGACGAAGACTATGAAGTACATGGGTGGTGAGCATGCGTAAAAACTACGGACACTATGTAGGGAAAACATCGGCTGAATACCATCAAGACTACCGCCTAAGAAAACCCGAACAGTGTCTTCTTTCTTCTGCTCGAAATCGTGCACGTAAGAAAGGAATTCCTTTTGATATTACAGTAGAGGATATTATTATTCCTGAATACTGTCCTATCTTAGGGATACCTTTAACACGAAATCTAGGAAGCCACGGGGGAACATCTTCGTCTGCTAGTTTAGACAAAATAAGCCCCGAACTAGGTTACGTTAAAGGAAACGTACAGGTTATTTCTTTATTGGCAAACAATATGAAAAGTAATGCAACCAAAGAGCAGCTTCTTTTGTTTGCTGAATGGATTAAAAAGGAGTACACATGAAAATATTGGTTGTGCCTGACTGCCAAGTCAAAGAAGGAGTACCTCTGGATCATCTTGAGTGGGCGGGAAAGGCTATCTGTGACTATCGACCAGATGTGATTGTAAACATTGGTGATTTTGCAGACATGCCCTCCTTGTCTACTCATGATGTCAAGGGGTCTAAATACTTTGAAGGTCTTCGGTACAAGAAAGATGTAGAGGTGGTTAAGGAGGCTATGAAGAAGCTTCTGAAACCTCTGCGTGACTTGCAGAAGACTCAGAAGGAATCCAAGCACAAGGTGTATAAACCTAAGTTGATCCTTACTCTTGGCAACCACGAGAACCGTATTAACCGTGCTGTTAATAACAACCCTACTCTGGAAGGACTGATTAGTGTTAAAGACTTGGATTACGACAAGGATTGGGAAGTACATGAATTTCTACACCCTGTATTTCTCAACGATGTCGGCTTTAATCATTACTGGCCAGTTGGCGCTATGGGCCGTCCTGCTGGAACCGCTTCGGCGATTGTCAACAAGTTGCACATGAGCTGCATTGCAGGGCATCAGCAGGGTAAGCAGATTGCCTACGGTAAACGTGCTGATGGTAAGCCTATCTGTGCTATCATTGCAGGTAGTTATTACTTGCACGATGAAGACTACATGGATCAGCTCTCTAACCGCCACTGGCGAGGACTGCTGATGTTGAATGATGTTAAGGACGGCGGCTTTGATGAGATGCTGTTGTCGATTGACTACCTTGAAAGGAAGTACAGTGAACAAGTGTAATACGTGCTTCTACGCACTAAATGATAAGGACTTAGAAACTCCGTGTATTACCTGTACCGGATACTCTAACTTCGTAAAAGGAGATTTATATATGACACCTAGTCACTCAGCGCAGCCTCTCAAGGAAGCTATTGATGATTGGTTTGAGAAGACTAATGGCGTTGCTTCTGAGGACTTCTGGGTATCGTATAAAGGCATTACCCACGATCCAGTGGAGAAGCCTAAGCACTACATGTTGTTCGAGGAGCAGGGTATTGAGGTTCGGGATGTAATCCAAAAGCTAGTCAACAAGTTCGATGAAGAAGCGGTGCATATGTTTTATAGTCATATGTTCATTGCCGATTATGTGCAGATGATGCAATACCTGATGCGATTCATGGACAAGAATGGCCTAGAGGACTTGAAAAAAGCTCGATGGTATTTGGATAAGATGATTGATGACTATGAATCTGACGTTTGAAGAGCTTAAAGAGAAGCTTCAACGTATTGATGAAGTCACGCTGTTGGAGCTGCTTAATATCCACAGCGATGACATCATTGAACGCTTTGAAGATTACATTGAAGATAAACAAGAACAACTGATGAGAGAAATTTACTGATGCGTAACCTGCTAACAAAGAAGACAACATACACCTTCGACTATCCAGAGGCTCTAGCCTTTGCAGATAAGCAGAATGGTGTGTTCTGGACTTTTGACGAAATTGATCTGGAGAAAGATGTACACAGCATTCTTACCGACTTTACTCCTGCTGAACGGCATGGTGTTACTACTTCACTTAAACTCTTCACCAAGTACGAACGTATTGTTGGCGATGAGTATTGGTCTGGTACTGTTAAACCTAACTTCCAGCATCCTGATATTGGCCTGATGGCTGATGCCTTCTGCTACTTTGAAAGTAATGTACATGCACGCTTTTATAACCGCATCAATGAACTACTTGGATTGGCTACTGAAGAGTTCCATCAATCTTGGCAGTATGATCCTGTACTGGCTAGCCGTGTCGGGTACTTGGATGCTATTGCTGGTAGTCGTGATATTCCCCTTTCCTTGGCAGTCTTCTCAATGATGGAAGGCTGTATCCTGTACTCTAGCTTTGCTTTCCTGAAGCACTTCCAGAGTAACGGTAAGAACAAACTGAGTAACCTCGTTGCAGGTATCAACTTCTCCGTGCGAGATGAGAATATCCACCACGAAGCAGGTGCTTGGTTGTTCCGTACGTACATGGAAGAGAACAAGCTGGACAAGGAGTGGATGAAAGAGCGCATTAATGTTGCAGCAAAGGCTCTGGTGGATCATGAACATCGCATTGTTGACTTGTTGTTCTCTCATGGGGACATTGAGGGCATCAACGCTACAGCCATGAAAGCCTTCGTCAATGCACGAGCTAACATTTGCTTGAGCAATTTGGGCTTTGACACTATCTTTGATGAAACTGGTGATACAATCTCCGAATGGTTCTACTTGGGTATCAGCTCAAGCACCATCCACGATTTCTTCGCCAAGGTTGGAAATCAATATAATCGTAAATGGAATGAAAAGGGCTTCGTATGGTAAGTACACCTGTGTTGGACAATAAGTATGAGTTCCTGAGTGCGGAGCGTAAGCGTCTCCAACAACAAGGGCTGTTGCCTACATGGTATCAGACAGGAGGATGGGGACTGTTCAAGAGCAAATACATGGAAGGCTCCACTAGCTTTAAGAATCGTGTGGAACAGATCGCTGCTACGGCAGCTAAACATGCACCTAAGGATGGAGTAGATTGGTATGCAAAGTTCGTTGAAGTTATTTGGAACGGCTGGCTTAGTCCTTCAACGCCTACACTGGCTAACTTGGGCACTACTAAAGGGATGCCTGTCGCTTGTAGTGGTCAGTACATTGGTGATTCTGTTGCTGACTTTTATGGTGAACTACTTGATACTGCTGTGCTCACTAAGAATGGCTTTGGTACTAGCGGGTATCTGGGTGACATTCGACCACGGGGCTCACAGATCGCCACTGGTGGCACGGCTTCGGGAGTCTTACCAGTCTTTCAAACCTTCGTAGATGCTATGAAGCGAGTAACTCAAGGGGTTGCTCGCCGAGGGGCTTGGGCAGGTTATCTTCCTCTTGACCATCCTGACTTTAACGAGTTGGCTGATTGGGTGAAGAATAACCCTGATGATGCTAACGTAGGCTGGACAGTCAGTAAAGACTTTATGGAGTCCTTGGATAGTGGTCATCCTGAAGCTATTGAGCGTTATCAGAAGGCGTTGAAGCTGAAGATGCTGACAGGTAAGGGTTACTTTTTGTTCACCGATAAGGTTGCTGAAGCTCGTCCTGATATGTACAAGGAACATAACTTGGATGTTAAAGCCTCTAACCTGTGTACGGAGATCATGCTGCACAGTGGTGAGGAAGAGACATTCACCTGTATCTTGGCATCAATGAACTTGGAGAAGTATGATGAGTGGAAAGACACGGATGCTGTATTTACTGCGACAGTATTTCTTGATTGTGTTGTTAGTGAGTTCCTGTCGATGGCTACTGGCAAAAGAGGCTTTGAAAAAGCAGTGGCGAGTACTGAAAAGAGCCGTGCGCTAGGCTTAGGTGTCTTGGGCTGGCATTCGTTGCTGCACAAGAAGATGATTCCTTTTGAGAGCTTCCAAGCTCGTAAACTTAACGTGGAGATCTTTGATGGAATTAACCAGAAGTCAACAGAGGCAAGCCGGTATCTTGCAGTGCAACTTGGAGAGCCTGCTTATTGCAAAGGATACGGAGTCCGCAATACACACCGCCTTGCTGTTGCTCCCACCATGTCAACAAGCCAGCTTATGGGCGGGGTATCTCAAGGTATTGAACCATTTATTGGCAACGTATTCGTCCAACAAGGAGCAGGTGGAGAAACCATCCGAGTAGTGCCTGAGCTGCTGGAGATCATGAAGCGTGAAGGTGTGTACAGTCGTGAGACATTGCTTGAGATTGCAAGCCACGATGGTTCCATCCAGCATGTGACATGGATGACCGATGCAGAGAAGGAAGTGTTCAAGACAGCCTTTGAGATTGACCCTTATGTCATCTTGAACCAAGCGTCTGAGCGTCAACTGTATATCTGCCAAGGTCAGTCCATCAATCTGTTCTTCGGTGCAGATGATCCAGAGGAGCATATCAGTGCTGTCCACAAGGCAGCGTTTAAAGATCCTCTTATCTTGAGTCTGTATTACATTCGTACCAAGGCTGGCGTGAGTGCCAGTAGCGGTGAATGTGTTGCCTGCCACGCATAACTAAGGAGTAAAATGAAGATTGAAGTATATAGCAAGGAGAATTGCCCTGCATGTACGGCTCTGAAGGCTCGCCTGAACAAGGATGGCGAGTCCTTTACAGAGATCGTAGTAGGTGTTGACCTGTCTCGTGAGGACTTCCTTGAGAGGTTCCCACAGGTACGTCAGATGCCTCATCTAGTCTTTATCAACGAAGCTTAACCAAGGAAGTATTAATGGCAACTAAGCAAATGAACCGAGCTATCCCGGCTAAGGAACTGACTCCTCGTGAGAAGGTTAGTAACAGTCTGAAGTTGAAGCTGGATGACATGACAGTCATTAAGCCTAAGACTGAGAAGCAGATGGACTTCTTTGAGGCGTATCAGGCCAGTAACTACTTCATGGCCTTGCATGGCGTAGCAGGTACAGGTAAGACATACATTGCCTTGTACAAAGCCTTGGAAGAGGCTATGGATCGTAACAATCCCTTTAACAAGGTGACTATCATCCGTAGTAGCGTTCAAGGGCGTGACATGGGCTTCTTGCCGGGAGATGCAGATGAGAAGATGGAGGTGTATATCCAGCCTTACCGTCAGATCTGTAGTGACCTGTTCAAGCGTAAGGATGCTTGGGATCGCTTGGTTGAGCAAGGACATATCGAGTTTGTCTCTACCTCGTTCATTCGAGGTACTACCTTCTCCAATAGCATCATTGTTGTTGATGAGGTGCAGAATATGACCTTCGAGGAACTAGACACCATCATTACCCGTGTTGGTGACAAGTCCAAGATTATCTTCTGCGGCGATTACCGACAGACTGACTTGAAGAAGAAGGATGACAAAAGCGGTATCCTGAAGTTCTTTGACATTGCAGGCTTGATGAAGGAGTTCATTCGCATTGAGTTCCACATTGAGGATATTGTCCGTAGTTCACTTGTTAAGAACTACATTATTGCCCGTGTTAAATATGAGGATGGTGAATAATGGCTAAAGCTAACGAAGGTATTGAAGAACTTATGATGATGATGCCAGAGCAAAAGGGACTTATCCGCACAAGCACTCAGCAGATGAGCACTCACTTGGTATTCTTGGATGAAGATATTACTTCTCCGGGTAACTACCGTGATGTCATTCACTGCTTGGCTACGTGCGGTGAGAACGATAACGTGAACATCCTGATTAACAGCTCAGGTGGGCGTGCTGATAGTGCATGGTCGATCATTGAGGCTATGAAGGGCTGCCGAGGAGATGTCTCTGTGACTGTTCTTGGTTCTGCCTACAGCGCGGCCTCTATGATTGCTTGTATGGCCAATGAGTGCTACATTGCTGAGAGTGCAGATTTCATGCTCCACACAGCTCACTATGGCTCTATCGGTACAGTGCCTAACGTCAAGAACCAGACTGACTTTGCTACCAAGCAGATCAACAAGCTACTGGATACCTGCTACACAGGTTTTTTGACAGCTAAGGAACTTGATGAGCTGAAGAACGGTAAGGAGTTCTGGTATTCAGCAGACGAGGCACAAGCTCGCATGTTAAAACGATATAAGTATTTGAACAATTTGAATAAGCCGCCTAAGCCTAAGAAGTCTAAGGTAGTTGTGCAAGAGACGGTAGAGTAAACGAAAAAGGCCACTAGAGCGTCAACTCTAGTGGCCTTATCTGTTTGTGCTTACAGTTTCTGATTGTGCAAGATAGTGAACACAGCAGCGATACCGCCTGCAATCCACAGGATAGGTTTAGCTACCTTAGCTACCCAATCGAGGACTGTGAAAGCCCCTTGAGCAGCGTGGAAAGCAGATACCATGTCCTCTGTATCTGTTGCTACTTTGTCTACCTTAGCTTCTACCGCTATTAGCCTCTCGTAGATCTCGTTGTGGGATACATCTCTCTGTTCCATCTCACTTACTTCCTTTGCGTAGGTTATCAATAGCAGGGATTACTTGCAAGTTTTCTGCTATATGTAATCCTCCTTTAGCGAGAGGGATGATATGGTCAACATGAAAAGATTCTCCTAAAGACATAGCAATATAGAAGTCACGTAAAGCATACATCTGAATAATCTCAGGAGTTATATCAGTTCTCAACTGCGCTCTGCGTTTAGCGTTATCAGCGTTAATTCTATTCTTGTGATCTGCTCTGTCTTTTGCCTTCCACTGTTTAACCTTTTCTGGGTTATCCTGTCTGTACCTATTGTTAGATTCTAGTTTAGACGAGTAATTTCTTTTCGCATAGTCTGAAGAAATCTTACGGTATTTCTCAGGATTTTCTGCATACTTTTGCTTCTTTACAGAAGCCGTACACTCCTTGCATCGGCTTGCCTTGCCAGTTGTTGTTCTGACATCTGGACTAAACAAAGCTAATGATTTGGTTAGTTTGCAACAGGAGCAATCTTTCATTTTCGTCCTCGTAATTCAACAATCTTTTCAAGGCTACGTGAGCCAAAGTAAGCACCAAAAATCAGCATACCCCAATTACCCAACAAAGTCACATATGACTCGTTAGCATTGTAGCCGAAAGCAGACATCATCGCAAACGTAAAGTAGCCACTCAGAATTGCAATCAATGACATAGGACGGATGTTCTTAGACAGCCAAGAATCACTAGCCATGTCTGCTGACCAACGTTCAGTGACATTGCTTTGATCCACCTCAAATAATTTAGTATCATTAGCAATACGGGCTAGTTCGCCACTCTGAGCAAGTTCAGCAAGCTTCATCTGAGCCTCTGCCTTTTGAGCAGGATCAGGAAAGAACTTATCGAGCAGCTTACCAGCAAAGGGTAATAGTAAGTTTATCATATTCTTTTATCTTTAATAACCACATTGCATAGCTTTGCAGTAAAGTAATACTTCAATTCCGCCCCACATAAGCAAGATTAAGATAATAGAAGATAGTGTTATAGCAAGCCACAACTCAGTATCTTCCTTACGCTTCTTACCCGCCTGTTTAGCAGCATCAGCAGCTCGTCTGCGTTGAGCCTTGTCATCCTCGTCCATCTGCTTGCGCCTGTTAACAATCTTCTCCCATACATCCATGTTGTTAGGGAAGAACAATCCTTTAACCTGCTCCTCAAACTGTCTGGCACTCTCGATAGCAAGCTCAAGCTCAACTGCCTTGCCCATGTTAGAGCCTTTGAAACCTCCTTTGCTACCTTCTTCCAATACCTTTACAGCATCAGCTTTGGCATCAAAGTACTTACCCAAGACAGGGCCAAGACTGCGAACATCATCCACAGTCTTGATTGTCTTCTTCACCAGATTAACAGCAGTAGTTACCGCTGCTAGGGCTGTTAAGGGATCAATCATAGCTCCTCACTTAAGGATACACGCTACGGTGTAATTCAAAGTGAGGGCCATCTTTAAAGGACTGCCAATCACCACCCCAGACCAGATCAATCTTCATGTCTTTAGCAATCTTCTTGATGTGTTCAGCAACAGTCTGATAGTGCTTAAAGTCCCAAGTAACTTCACCATCTTTGATGACAGCAATATCCACAGCCTTACCTGTGATGTGCCTACTGTTCATCGTCTGAGACTTCCCCGCATCAAAGAGAGCCTTCTGGCGCTCCTTAGTGCGAAGACCTTCAGTGATGGAGAAGTCCAGAGGACTGTCTTTGATAGCTTCGTTGAAGACCCTCTGCAAGTCTGGGTGGACTTGAGAGAGCCTCTCGGAGCTTTTAGTTCCGAATGAGAATGTCATTAGTTACTCCTTAAGGCTGGAGGCCAAGAGCACCGCCGAGCAGTCCTTGGTACTTGTAGTTAGGAACATCCTTAGCTGTACCGGAAGCAATCGAGCGTGTTAGAGCTTCTAACTGTCTACGTTTAGACATACTCAAAGCTGTCTCCGCTGCCATGCCGCCAAGTGCTAAAGAGCCTCCGATTACTGGATCATAGATTACAGCACCACCAGCGCCTGCGGCAGATAGGTGACTCTTGCGTGGGTCGAAACGAGACAAGATAGACAAGAATGTATCCACAGGGCCGCCGTTGACAGTAGCCTTCATCGCGTTGATCTCTGCGTCTGTGAACATCTTGGCTTTCTTCTTGTTCGCTAAGATGCTCTCCAGTTGTCCACGAATTAACTCAGCTTCTGACTTCTTAGGGTTAGTTGCTCGTGCCTCAGCGACATCGAAAGCGTCCTGAACGATCTGTGCTTTACTGGCAGCTCTCCAGTCCTTACGTGCTGACATAACTGATTGAACTGCCTTATCCAAGCCTTCTTTACCTGCCATCACATCACGACCAGTAAGACCACCTAAGTAGTCATCCATACCATTAACCATGACTTTACCAAGTCGGCGAGTATTAGAATCATTATCGTTAGAAAGATTGGTAGCGATAGACCGGAGCTTTTCAAGTTTATTGAAAGGGACACGCTCAGTACCAATAATCTCTTCAAATGTTTCTAAAGCATTCGCAATCTTAGTGTCTGTCTTAGGGATGTAGTTATTCTCTGCTAAGTCATTACGCAAAGTACCCACCATATCCAAAGCACTCTTTGGTTTAACAGTAACACCTGCCTCGTCCATCTTAGCGTAGTTAGCGGCTGCCCTAGCTTTAACTTCAGGGATAGTAAAAGTCTTAGCTTTTGGTTCTAGCATCCCGCCTGCTTTACCTGCGGCAGCTCCCGCCACAAGTGATGAGCCAAGACCTACTGCCTGACCAAGAAGAGGATTACCAGTAATCTCAGTCGTCAGTTCAGCAGCAGGCTCTACTACAGCACCGCCAGCAGCGGCAGCAGGAAGACTACGGGACAACTGCCCTGCTGTCGCAGGAGCAAGCTTTGCCAACCCTGCTTGACTGGTTAATGCAGAAACACCACCTTGTGCAAACTTCTCTGCTGTCGTCTCAGGGGCAGGAGCCAGTTGAGAAAGCATTGCTGCTTGCTTCTCAGAAGCGTAAGGGAGGCGTGATTCAGAGCCCACCAAATTAGCTCCAAGATTATATAAACCAGAGCCAAAGTCCAAGACTGCCGTAGCAGGGGCAGTGAAGGCTTCGTACAAAGTCCTCCCTGTCATTGCTGCTTGGCGGCCTGCCTCTTGAGCTAAAGAACGAGGCTGTTGGATGTCCATACGGCGCGGGTCATTAGCCATCGTTGTACGGCCTCCGCCGACAGGTGCTTCAACCTCTCCCAAGTGAGTTTTAATCTTGGTTAATGCCTGTTCTTTGGATAAGCCATCAGCCAGATCATACTGCTGTCCTTTATATTCGTAGATAGGCATAGTTTAATCCAGTTTAATTACTTGGGGGCCTTGAGAAGAACCCTCGTAGAAAGAACCTACGCCTTGCGCTTTACGGCGGCTCTCAATACGACCTTTAGTACGTTCTTGTGCTTGTACCAGTGCCTTTTGATAGCGTGTCAACGCCTCATAAGTAGCGACTGTATCGTTACGTCCGTAAGAAGCAACTAATGCCTTAGCGAAGCGCAGTACGTCCTTATCGGTCTGAACGCCCTTTTCTGCACTCACCTGCAAGTTAGTAGCGGTATCCACAGCGGACTTAAGACCCTCATAAGCACGAGCTTCAGGTGTCGAATTACCTGCTGCTAACTGAGCTTCATACTTAAGATTCTTCAAAGGGCCGAGTTCCAGCTTACGTACACCTTGTGCGTCAGGGGCCAAGGCGCTGACAGCAGGAGTAAGGGCTTGGATTTGACCTGTGTAAGAATCAATAGCTTCTAAGTCCTTGCCTTCTTCCTTCTGGAGTCCGGGAGACAACGGCTTAGTTGTCTGTTGTCCTTGCTTCAACGAAGCAGTCAACTGAGCAATCTCTTGACGAGACTGTGCAGCCATCTGAGCAATCTGCACTTGTGTAGCGCCTTGTTGAGCAGCAACATCAAGACGATTCTGAGCAGCAAGTTTAGCAGCTTCAATCCTAGCATCAGCAGCGTCTTTGCGAGACTGTGTTGTCTGAATGCTTGTCATAATCTTATCAGGATCGCCATACTTACGGACGACCTGCAAGTACTGCTCTTCTGTTGCGTCAGGGCCCAGAGCAGCCAACTCTGCACGAAGCTTCTCTTCTTGAACAGTAGTCAGTTCTACTTTCTTCTGTTCAGCAACAGCTTTACCTGTTTGAGCTGCTCGAAGCTGTGCCTGACGAGCCTGATCCATCACAACCATAGCCTGCTGCCCAAAGCCTTGACTACCGAGTGTCTGAGCAAGCGTAGCCAAACCTTCAGGGGTTGTTGTATTGGCCTGCTTCATAATGTTCTGCAAAGCAGCAGCCTTCTGCATCTCAGGGTCTTGAGCACCAAGCATACCACCCAATGCACCACCCAAGCGACTAGCGCCTGAGTAGATGCCAGCGGTAGCTCGTTGGAAAGGATCCATCTTAGCGTACTGCATAGCCTCTTGTTGCAAGGCTTGATCGCGCTGTGCCTGAAGGGATTCTGGAGTGATCCCAAATAAACTATTAACTACTTCAGCCATGTATCACTCCCAAGATTGTGTGCCAAAAGCGTAGGCGTTAGGGTCAGCTTGAAACTGTCCCGAAGAAGGGCTCATCCAGTTAGACACGCCTTGAGTGAACTGCCTGTTGTTCGCCAGACCTGAAATAGTAGATCCTAGAGGACTGTAGGCGTTAGCAGACTCCATTGCACGAGCAGCGTTAGTGCCGCCTGCGAACAATGTCTGACCCACGTTAGCGCCTGCTTGAGAGGAACGACCACCAATGTTCAAGCCCAAGTCCAGAGCACCTTGGCCAGCAGATTCCAAGCCTTGAGCCAAGCCAAACTGAGACTTCAGTGGGTTATAGCCAGCAGTAGCCAAGTCTAAGCCTGTGCCGAACAAACCTGCACCGAAGGTAGTCTGTGCTCTTCCTTGCTCTTGTGCCTGTGCAGCCAACTGCATATCCTGCATCATCTGAGCATTCAAGAGAGCCTGTTGTTCAGGGTTAGCAGCGCCCATCATACCGCCTTGAGAGACTGCAACACCACCACGGCCTGTATTGAACAGATTCTGTGTCAAGCCTGCCTGTGCCTGCTGACGACCGGGCTGCAAGAGAGCCTGCTGAGACTGCATCCAGTTCTGTGCAGCCTCTTGAGGAGACTGAGCCAGATACTGCTGACCTAAGCCAAACAGTTGTTGTTGAGCTGCCTGAGCCTGCTCACCTGTCTGCATACCTGCACCACCTGCCTGAGACAGCAAGCGATCACGCATTGCAGCCACTTCAGGGGAGACATCGTAGCCTGCCGACTGAAGATAACCTTCAGGAGACATTGTGAAGTTAGAGGAACCGAAGCGGGTAGTGACACCCACTGGACGGAACTTCTGTGCTTCTGCTGCTACACGAGCAGCTTCAAGTTGTGCGTTAGCGGATGTCTGTGCTGCGTCCTCGGCAGAGTTACCGCCAAGAATGCCGCCTAAGAGTCCAAGGCCACCGCTGATCCATGATGCTGGCATATTAAGCCTCTACTTTCTTGTCTTGTTTGATTAAAACTTGATCTACTTTATTCACGTCAGTTTCCTCGGTTTGATGGATACAGAACCATACTGAATCCTCTAATGCTAGAATGGTGTGGTTTACATCTTTAACAATATTGATACAAGCAGGGGCTGTGTATGTCTCTACTACATCGTTGTCAAACAATACCCTGACCTTACCTTGAGCTAAGATACTCAAGTGGTCATAGGTATGTTTGTGTTGGCAAGCTAATGATCCTTTGGGGAGAGTCATCTGCTTGGCGTATAAGCCTTCAGAGAAGTGATGCTGAATCATGTTGTCAGGCGTTAAGCTGTCAGGCATTTATGCCGTGCGTTTCCACATCGCAACTGTGATGTACGGCTGGAGGTTGGCGTTAGTTCCAGACACACCTGCTGAGGCTGTAGTGAACGCATGAGTATGTGAGGCATCCATACTGATATTATAATTAGGTTGAGCATTTTGGCCCACACCACTAAAAGAACCAGTAGATGAGAACACACCGGATGCAGTGGGTGTCCCTGAAGTAAATCCACCTGTAATTGAGGTATTATTTGTTGTTCCTGTATGTGTGTGACTAACAACAACAGCATCTTTACTACCGCCTGTCTCTTCCAAAGCATCGAACAGTGAATCACCGCCATTCAAGCCTACCATCACTCGACCCGCACCGAAGGCTATCCAAGTACCGAAACCAAGCAAAGTAGCTGGATTGGTAGTTACACCTGCGTTAATGTAGATAGACCCTACTGGGTATAAGGCTTGAATAGCTGCTACTGTTGCCACAGTAGTTCCTGCTGCTGATAATGCAGGAGTCGGAGCAGCTACAGTACCTGTGAATGTAGGATCAGCAATATCAGCTTTAGTTGCTACAGCCGTTGCAATGTTGTTAAACTCAGTATCAAACTCAGCACCCTTGATAATCTTTGAAGGGTTGCCAGAGGATAAAGAATCCTTACTGGTAAAGTTTGTACTTTTTACGTATTCTGTCATGTTATCTTTCCGTTCTTAGCTAAGATTTCTAACTTCTGGATGCTCAGAGGAGCGCCGTTAATATCTGTCTCGTATCCTGTTTGGATTACCTTACCTGCTCCTGTTGGATAGGCAGTCAGTGTCTGCAAAGAAACACCATCAGAATACTCAGTACCACTACTATTATACTCTGCAATACCAAACTCTGCAATACCTTGTGTGGGTATTTTAACGTTCTGTGCAGAATAGTTCTCTTTAAAGTCATATCCCCACTTAATTGTGACATACTGGTTAGTACCGCCAATCACAACCACTGAGAGTTTCTTCAAGACAGAGCTGACCATAGGTGTGCCTAAGTCAGTATGGTTAGTAAAGTATTGAAAGCGGTATGTACTACCGTTGTCCAGATGGGTAGTATATTTACCAACATACCCTGCTTTACCGATCAAGAGACTCTTATCACGGAGGTAGCAGAAGCTCTTAGGCTCAATACTATCCCATGTAGTTACCCTACTAGCGCCATCCTGCAATGCAGCCTTCATGTCAAAGCAGTACACTGTCTTTAAGACAGGAAAGGAAATCAGATAGAAGGACTCAAAAGGACTATAGATAGACTTGATGGTAGAAGCTACTTCACCTGCTACGGCACTCATTAAGTCATTACGTACGTTCTTAGACAAGTCACGGAAAGGTGCTGACTTCTCTTGGATGGTACGTAGGACGCTACGAACACCTGTGTCAGACAAGAAGATAACATCTGAGCCTGTGTTCTGGATGGTGTCTCTAGCGATACAGCCGATACCAGTTAATGAGTCAGAGATCTTGAACACACCTGCTGAGAGTACATCCTGAGCACCTGAGTACACCAAGATATTGTTCTTACCGAAGATGAACAAGAATCCGTTATGTGAGGCCAAGCCTGTGATGTTATCTGCACCGTTAGGCCACACAGAGGACACATCAATAGAGCCTGTAGAACCATTAGCCCACTTATGTCCAGAAAGGATGTCAGACCAGTAGATTACTGTCTTCTCAGTAGCTAGATCAGCCACCCATAGACGACCATAAGCAGACAGAACAATGTTACCTGAAGGAACAGTACCTGTGTAGCCAGTCTTCTCAGACACTCGGCGATACGTTGTAGTACTCACAGCAGGATCAAACACCAGTGGATCATGTCCAGACTGGAAGAAGTAAAGTACTTCGTTCAAGGCTGCGATCTGCCAGTTGTTAGCTGTGATTGTAGGAGCAGTACCTCCACCGCCGTAGGTCAAGGTAGTCAGTGTGCTACCTACGAGCTTGAAGAGCTTACTGTTACCTGCTGCGATGGTGTACTCAGAACCACTGTCTGTAACCAACTGACCGATAGCTTCTACGTTAGAGGAGCCTAAGTCAGTGTTGGTTGTGTTTACTGGCGACCAGCCTTTACGAGCACCTACACGGCCATACTGGTCAATAACACAGTTGACAGCCGTAAGAGCGAAGCCGGAGGCTAAGTCTAGGGAGCTATCTTGTGTATTCAGGCCATAGAAGCCGGGAGCTGTAATACTAAATGTTTGAATGGGTTGTGCCATATGTTACACAGCCTCCCACGCATCTTCCTCAACATAACGTGAACTCTCGATGGCAATAGCATCTGCCAAGGAAGCCTTATACAGTCCGTAAGCCTCTGAACTATTCAAACCACCATCTTCACCACGTTCAACCAGCGCACGTGCAAAAGCCCCTAAGATAACAGGCTCTTTAGGGGCGAACAATGTGTCTGAGTCTGCTGAAAGTTCAGACTGAGGAATGTAGAGATTAAACGAGAGGGAGAGGCCAGCAGTAGGGATAGGGAAGACATTAACTTTAGTGTCTCCTGTACTGTCCAATCCATTGAAGTTGTAGTACAAGGGAGAACCTGTCTGCTCACTGGTAAGCAGGTACTGAGACATCATCTTTGTAGTTAAGGCATTGATGGTAGTCTTGTTGGTAACGTCTGTAGCTTCAATGACTTTAAAGCGAGTGCCTGAACCTGTCAGCACATAGTTATGTGTGCCAGCAACAGTGGTTACTGTAAGCGTACTGTTCAATGCGTTCCACGAGTAAGCATCTTCTACTTGTCTCTTGGAGTCATTAACCAGCTTACCGATAAGTTTAGATAGTGTGTTCTCATTGACTGTAGAGACTTCAGGTTCGCGCATACGAATCAAGATGTCATTCACAAGTCCGAGGTATGTTGGCAGTGCCATAACTTAGATTCCTTCTTTCTTAAACAATTCAAAGGTACAGATGGTACTGAATGAACTTCCTGCTTCGCTTGTCATCACAATAGTATCATTCTCTTCCATCACCACGTAAGCACCTCCATCCATACGGACATAGGTTTTGGAACTAACACCACTGTCCATTACATAGATGTTCTGCGAAGCACTAGAATCATGCCAGTACACGGAGATGGACTTGGTAGAGCCTGTGTTGTTAAACAGATACATCAAACCCCACTTGGCAAAGTAGCCAACAGGAACTGTATATACTGTCGTAGGGGTCGCTGCTGTTAGGTTTACACCTACGGATACAGGACGAGTCATGTTATTCCTTGCGCTTAGGCTTAGTTGTGGCTGTCTTTACCGCAGGAGATACCACAGGAGGTTCTTCTTGTAATTCATACCACTCAGGGTTACTTCTGAAACTTTGAATATCCACTGCACTCTTAACCTCTGCAATGGTCTGAGGACGGTTACTTGTCTTCATCTGGAAACGTACCATATGTCTGTATCTCCTTTATTTATTACTCACGGTGTAAGCAGTAAACAAAAGAGAGCCCCGAAGGGCCCTCCTTAATCAACCATTAAGCCGCAGAAGCGTCAACGATGATTGGAACGCAACCGTAGTCACGCAGTTCGCCCACGCCGTACAGGGTGTCAGCAGTGAACAAGTTACCGAGGTATTCTTGTTTGTACTGAGTCTGAGCGCGAACGCCGATCTGCTCAACCAACACAGCCCAATCGCGGTGGAACATCAAAGCAGCGCGGTCAGAAGCAGTGTTGCCAGCAGCGGTATCGCAGTTGGTAGACACATACACTTTAACGCCATAGATGTCGCCGAACTCGCCGTTCATCAGGGTAGTGCCGTTGCCTTTGAAGGCTTGCTCGGTGAAGCGAGCGATACCCAACATGCTGTTACGGGCAACAGGAGGAACCACCAGCGAACGACCGTCCATAGGCACGTCTTGATCGTCCAGCAACTGGATAGCAGCACGGATACCAGCATCAGCGATGTTGGCAGCGTTGGACGAAGAGTAAGTGTAAGCAGCACCGGTAGAACCGATGATACCACCCGAATACTGAGCGTTAGCAGCGTTACCGCCACGAGCAGCACGAGCCAGTTGGATCAGAGTGGTGTCCACTTGCTTGCCCAGAGCGTGACCAGCGTCATCGGTGTAGAAGCTACGCAGGCTCGACAGAGCTTGGGCTTCAACGATGTCTTCGATCAAGCGGCTGTACTCGAAGTGTTTGTCGATAGAGATGGACACATCGCCTTCAGTTGCAGCGATCAAGGTGACTTGACTGCCAGCAGCTTTAGCGGAAGCTGTACCACGGGTAGGCGAAGGAATGTGAACGGTGTCACCTTTCTTGCCTTTGAAGCTCATCTTCTTGACCAGATTGGCCATAACGAGCGATTTCTTGTATGCGGCCACAATCTCATCAGACCAAACTTCAGGGATGAAGGTTGCTGCGGTGGTGATTGTGACGTTGTTTGTACCTAAAGCCATTTGAATACTCCTATGATTTCAAAAATTGATTATAAATTTACTTTACGTGAGCTTGCTCACTTGACTCGACCCTGTTGATAAGCTGCCATGATTTCGGGTTGCAGCAACTCATAACGATCTGGATCTGTCATCTTAAGACGGATTAAATCCGCACGACGATATACTTTCTTTGCAACTTCGCCAGAACCACTTGTATCCACACCTGCGGCTCGGAGAGCTTGTGCCTGTTGTTTCTTACCAGCATCTTGTACGTTGTTGTTGCGAACTTGCTTAAGTTCTTTATATGTGCTCAAGAGTTCATCCGCTGAACCAAAGTCAAACTCAGCATCTGCTTTAGCGTAAAGATTAAGACGAATAGGACTAGCTTTCACCCACTCCTGAAATCCAGTGTCGTTGGCGATAGTGCCAAAGTCAGGATGTTTGGATGCTAATTGCTGTGCTGTCTTCATCCGCTTTAGCTCAAGGTTAGCTTGTTTAGCTTCAATGACTGCGGGGTTATTCTCAATTGCACGTTTAATAGAGTCTTGAGGGTTCTCAAAGAAATCTACTTCGGGCGCACTTTCAACAGGTTGCTCTTTATCGTTTTCGAGTTGTCGTTTAAGCAGTTGATCCGCTAATGAACGTACTTCGTGTACTTCCTGTGCTTGCCTACCAATCATCTTCTCAGCTTCTTGGTGCATCTTAACAATATCCTCTAAGGACTTGTCTTTATATTTATCTGGAAATACCTTCTCTACCACACTCTCTTGTTGAGGTTGTTCCACTGCTGGAGTCTCTTGTTGAGGTTGTTCTTCATCAATCGTATCCAATGTTGGGTCAAACGATTCTTGCTCAATAAATGCCATACTGTTATTCTCCTGTCTCTCTTGAGATTATAGGACTATGAAATGTGGGTACTCTCGTACCTACCCGTTTAATGTGAAGTGTTACTCTGGAACAGCGTAAGAGGCTTTCCTCTCTTGCTTCAGCTTATCACTTCGTTTACGTTCCCATGCGTCATATGCACCGGGAAAAGCACCTGTGATGCCCTCCAAGTTACTTCTGACACTGGAAACAATTCTCGTTGAGTGCTTACCGCAGGCTCGACAAGCGAGTTCCCTACAGTCTTCATCAACAAACGCTTCAGAGATGTGTCCATCTTCACAAACAAACTCAAACATTCGGCGCATTACTGTGCCTCCTGTAACAGTTGCTCGTAAATCTCTTCACAAGTCTTCTTGCGGTTAAGAATCAAATCTAGAATGTCCAACTGTCCTAGTCGGTAGTTTAATGAGTGTTCGTCTTTCACAGTGCGAACATTGTCTAGATTAGCTTCTAACTCTTTGAGGTCTTCAATCAAATACTTCCACCCTTCAGTGGACATCATTGAGAAAGTTTCCTCGTAATATCTTTGTAAGGATTTTTCCATTAGGAGTCCTATTAGTTGTACACTCTATTATTGTAACAGATAAGTAGTATTTTGTCAATCTTTATTTAAAAGAAAGCAAAGAAATTACCTAAATATGAGGTTATAGGTGATGCTGAAATTTGCCCGTTGATGTAGCTGATGCTTAGGTAATTAGGACTAACCCCTGTAAAGCTCAACCCGGTGTTGTTACCCGCATCAGTCGAAAGCAAACCAACATTCCAGCTTGGTGCTTTTAGAATCGCCTGAGTAGTGTTGGTCGATCCTACTTGCAACAAGTTACCCAATACACCATTCAAGTTGAACGCACCGAACTCGTTGGTCGTGCTCCCAGTGAACTGCACCCTGCCAATGGCCGTGTTGGTGATGTTGGCGAACTTGTTGGAGCCTGTGATCGTCAGTGCGCCTGTGCCGCCTTGGTTGATTGTGGGGTAGGTCTGGACACCGCCGCCAGCAAAGGTCTTGGCAGATGCAGATGTGAGGCTGATCGTGCCTGTGCCTGTGACTGTCGGGACTGAACCAGAGATATTCCAAGGCGTACCTGATCCTGCAATAGTCCAAGTACCGGAGCCGACTGCGATTGTTCTGGTGTTGAAGTTGGCGGAGTTAAAACCTGCCAAAGCACCCGTTAAAGATACGTTGTAACCGTTTGCGTCAAACGTACCGCGGGTAACTTGTAGCGTAATTGCAAGTGATCTGTTGGTGGTGAAAGCGTCCTGCAACTCCACAGCACCACTCGGCGAATCAATAACAAAAGACTGAGTAAACGTCTTCCCCGCACTTGTAATCGTCTGACTACCACGCCCTGCAAAGGTCAGCGTACCCGTGCCCGACAACGTAGTTCCTGTACCGTTGACCCAGTTGCCGTAGATTGCTGGTGTAGTTGAACCTGTTACCAGCGTCATCGTGTTGCTGGTACGGGCAGACATATCAATCGTGCCGATGTTGTAGGACTGGTTGACGGTAAGGGTTTGACCTGATGTTGGGTTTGCAGAAGGAATAACAGCGGTGTCTTGAGCAAGAGGAAAATTAACCGCATTAGCTACGCCGCCAATAGACGTAGCCCAGATGTTGTTAGACCACTGCGTTGTGTTTGTCGCCACGACATACACCGTCTTAGCTGCATCAAACGTAATCCCACTGTTGCCTTTGCAGTCACCCAAGCGAGTACCAGACACAGGAGCAGCAGCACCAGCAATGGTGATGTCACGGAAGTCGATGTCAGTTGGTGATGCAACAGCAGCGCAGGTCAGTGTACGAGTTGTGCCGATGGTGTTTGAGCGCACAAACGTTCGCATCGTGGCGTTGGTTCCTGCGGAGAGCGTCAGGGTGCCGTTGATGGTTTGGTCTGCGGTTAAAGATACAGGTTTAATGCCTGCTGCTGCAATTGCAGAAAAAGACAGGTTGTTGAATGTGTTTGATCCGCTAATGGTTGCAGTGCCGTTAGATGTGTTTGTAAAACTGACATTGTTGTAAGTCCTGCTTCCGCCATCAAAACCGGCAGAAGTGGATGACAAAACAATGGATGATGTTCCTGCATTTACAGTAAGGTTTGTCGATGTGGTACAAGCCCATCCACTATTGCTCGTCAACGTCACCGTACTGCTACCCAGGTTGATCGTGCGGGTGTTGCTGTTGCTGGAAGATAGTTGCGTTGCAGTGACGTTGTAGTTGTTTGTGGTGAATGTTCCAGATATGAGCGTCAAAGCCCCGCTAGTGACGAATGCCGCACCCAAGCTGAGTTCAATTCCACTTTTGTCGATGGACGTAGCACCAACAGTCACGCCGCCATTGGTGAACGTGACAACGCCAGTGCCCGAGTTTGCGTCAAATGTCGGCGTGTCAGCCGATGTAGGAACAGAAGCACCACCAGCGCCACCAGACGTTGCAGACCAGTTGGCCGTGTTGCCACTGCTCCAGGTGCCCGCTCCGCCAACCCAAAAACGGGCCGCCATTACTCACCCGCCACTTCTTCAACAAGAGGCGCAGTTACCACGGCTATCCAGTTGTCGCGGCGCTCGGCCTTCATCGCCTCGATCTGCTCGTCGCTCAGGCCGTGATCTTCAGGCAGGTGCAAAGCATCGCGGAACAGGCCGTGTTCGGTTTGGAATTCAAAGTCGATCTTCATATTTAAAATCCAAAGTTTTTAGCAATGATCTGCCACTTAGAAGCAGTGCTGTTGTAGATAAAACCAACATAATCGTACTTAGAGCTTCCTGTAGAAGCCGTTGGCAATACTAAATCAGTGGAACCTGCAAAGATAGCATTCCATGAGAAAGTCTGTACGTTAGTTGACTGAAGACGAAGCATTAACTTCTGTCCATTAAAAGGAGTACCTGTAGGAGCATTGATAGTTAAAGTACCTGTAGCTTGCGTATTAGCTTGTGTAGCTAAGTCGGTAGTATCGGCATTGATAGTGATACTTGTGCCATCAGCAATACTAACTACTCGCTCTTGTACGTTCTTATTCGTTAGCGTTTGAGTATCTGTAGTACCGACAACATCGCCAGAAGGGGCTGTCTTTCCTGCCCACGAGGTCAAATCAGCGTCATAAGCCTGCACCGTAGTACCAATAGCTGAAGGAGCTAAATAATCTGTCCCTGCTATAGCTGCACTGATTGTACCTGCTCCGTTAGCTTTAACGATACCGTTAATAGCACCCACAACTGGATCAGTTTCGGTATAGCTTGTCAGGTATCCAGCAGAAGCGTGGTTGCCCCAACCATAAGCAGTGTTCCAGTTACTGATATTTGTATTTGTAATCCCGTAAGCAGCACTTGCAACAAAGATAGGATCAGTCTCAGTATAACCTGTAATAAAACCAGAATCATTAGTAAGATCACTGGTCTTAGAAGGAATAGTAGGCTTATTTAGAATCTGAGCATCACCGCTAACAGCATTCCAGTCAGCATTTACGTTGACTTCAGCTCCTGCTGCAATACCAGCTAACTTGCTCTTTTCAGTAGTAGTATAGTTGTTATCCGTATGGACGTATGAAGCATCAACAACAGTATTAGCATTATATGCTTGTACTGAGACACCAATGTCGCTTGAAGTAAGAACACCAGAGGGAGTATTAACGAGATCGTTGTAATCCCCCGAAGTAGCAACCACGGCCAAGTCACTAGCTTTAGCCATAGGATGTCCGCCAGCAGTGACTCCATCATGAACAACTACTACATCTTTAGTAGTATCTACAGTAACTTCAGCTTCTTCACCTGTGAAAGTAGAGTGCTGAGTTGTAGTTCCTCGTCGAAGTTTTACTGTAATACTCATAATGTTCCGTAATCTTGTGTTGTTGTGTTCGTGTCGGTGATTAAGCCGTAATCAAATACCCCAGAGATAGGGGTAATATCAGCCCAAGAAGAACTGGAACCATCTGTTGTTAGATACTTACCTGAATTGCCTGTTTGAGTGGGTAAAAGCTCATTTAACGAAGATGCTCCGTTCTTAAGCATGGCATAGACGTTCTCGGCCTGTGCTGGAGTAATCTCTCCTGCATTGATCTCGCTACCGTTAGAGAGATACAGCACCAATGTGCCATCAAAGTCAATTTTGGCATCTACAACTGAGATACCCTGCTTGCCTTCTTGCCCATCAGTGCCGTCTTTACCGTCTACGCCATCCTTACCGTCTTTACCGTCTAAACCACGCTCCCCTTGCTCTCCTTTAGGCCCTTGATCCCCTTTATCACCTTGGGGCCCCGAAGGGCCTTCGAGTTTCTGGATTTCAACGGTCTTAGATTGGAGTTCTACTAGCTGTTTCTTAACATCAGCTACAGCAGAAGCAAGGAGAAGTGCCTTATCCATTCAAAGTATCCTTAA
>Ga0209354_10000118_pt1 | contig 38827 bp, 44 predicted proteins | sample LauGreSpBDMM15DD_2_FD_187562 | JGI IMG/M metagenome (GOLD analysis project Ga0209354, IMG submission 187562) | Freshwater lake microbial communities from Lake Michigan, USA - Sp13.BD.MM15.DD (SPAdes) (version 2) | ecosystem: Environmental > Aquatic > Freshwater > Lake | place: Lake Michigan...
TCTGCCTAAAGCTGCGGCTTCTGCATCCACGCCAGTTTACATCAAAGTGACTGACGCTGCTGTTGCAAGCATCACTGCTGGTGAAATTATCATTGGTCTTCAGATCCTTGATCTTACCCAGTATCAATCCTAATATATAATCTGGGTGAGGGCAGTTTAATTGCTGTCCTCACCCTTATTTTTGCCTAATATGCAAATATCCGAAGCTGAGATGAATTCCGCTCTAATCAACGAGCTATGCAGTGGAAGAATGTTGATGGAAACTCAACAAAAATTTAGAGAGAGATCATGCGCTAAAGAGGCGTTTGAGGCCAGAGGACACAGATCAATAGCAGGTCTTGGCAAGATGGTCGCCAGCATTCCGAGTCATGAGTACTTTCTCATCAGAGAAAAGTATGGTAATGACTGCTGGGATGATCGCGGATTTGTGCGTGATTTCCAAAAGTTAGAGCCAAGCATGGCCGCGAATAAAATTTGATGCAAACCCGAACCTACAGTGAGCTTTTTGACCTAGTGCAATCATTGTGCGGGGTTATCTTTGCGACCGGGGAGGAGGGCAGGATCAAAGCATTCATTAACCGTAGAGCTAAAAGGGCATACCGCGCCAGTAACTACTGGACGAGGTTTTTGTTGATCGCGGAGGAGTTTACTCCGGTGGATGGTGTGGTGCTTTATAGCGACCCCAATGGTGAGCTTGTAGACACCTTTCTACGCATCTACAAGACTCAGCCCTACCTAGCTGCCAGCGCACTGGAGTATGAGTTTGTGGTGACCCAGAGCGGCGCACAGTTGATCTATGGGATCAATGAGCCTGATACTGTTTGGGTGACCTGCAAGACCCAGCTTCTCGACACCTACGGTAACGCAGGGAATGAAACATCAGCAGTCCCCAACGAGTGGTTCGAGTATATCGCCCACGGAACGTATTCCGACTACCTCCGGGCAGAGGGTCAGCAGGATAGGGCTATGGTCGCGGAGCAGGAGGCTAACGAGATCCTCCTCGATGAGTTAATGCGCCTCGACGAGCAGCACACCCAGACGGTTATCTCTAATCGTATCTCTACCAACTCAAATATGCAGTACCGCAGCTACTAATGAATCTTTCTCTTGGGAATATGCTTGGTAGGCGGATGGCGATAAACCCTGATGGGCTTTCTCTTGACCTCCAGTTTGCTGACGATAAAACGCTCACAGCTCGCAAAGGCCCGACTCCTGTATTCACCCGAGCATCCACGGCTACCTATTACGGGCCTCTTATAAGTCGTAGTGGAGCTGTAATTCCCGCTATCGGAGTATATGCTGGAAGAACCGATTGGCAACTTGGGTCAGGTGAGAATTATACCAGAGTTTATTACGTTGGAAATCGTTGGGAAATGGAGATTGTTTCTTTTGGTGAAGGTGAGGTTTTTACGGCAGCACTAGGTAATGAATGGCGACCCGACCAAGCTAACTGGAGCGATTCTGGAACATCAGGAATAACTACCAGTAGCACCTTTGGTCTTATAACCGCAGCGACCAACGAACCCCGCTTCGACCATGATACCACTGCCCCAAACGCCTGCAAGGGGTTACTCATTGAAAGTTCACGGACTAACTTAGTATTCCCAAGTGCAACGCTAACTACTCAAACGCGCACAGTTACGGCAGCATCTCACACCCTGAGTTTTTACGGCACGGGGACAGTCTTTTTAACCGGAGCGCACGGAGCAACAGTTTCAGGAACTGGAGCTTACCCAACACGCACCACGCTTACCTTCACGCCTTCTGCTGGTAGCCTCGTCTTAACTGTAACTGGCTCGGTAACGCAAGCACAACTAGAAGTAGGTGCTTTCGCTACGTCCTACATCCCGACCACCACAGCGTCCGTGGTTCGCAGTGCAGATGTTTGCTCGATTACTGGGGGTGACTTTAGTGGATTCTATAACAACCCCGCTGGCACACTACTGACTAAGGCAATGATTGCTAACTTGGTTGATAATAACCGAGCAACTGCTCAAATTGACAACGGGAGTAATTTACACGTCATACGTCACACTTATAGTATTGCGGATGGTGGTTTTAATACCACTATTTCGGCAAATGATACTGCAACAAGACTTGCAATTATTGCAGGCACAGCGTCAGTTATTCAGAAAAGAATCACAGCTTACGAAGGAACGAGTTTTGCAGCCGTAACAAATGGAGGAGTAGTTGCCACAGCAACACGCACTATGCCGTTGGGATTAAATGCGATAATAATTGGTAACCTTGTAGGTGGTTCTTTCTACCTTAATGGTCACATTGCAGCTATCAGCTTCTACAAAAAACGTTTACCAGATGCAAAAATTCAAGCACTCACAGCATGACCGACTACCTCTTAAAATTCCCAAGCAAAGAAGTTGCAGAGCAATTCGGCATCGCTAACGGCTTTGCTGCGCCCGACGAGGATGGAGTGATCCAATCGTTTCTCGCCAGCCACACTCATGCGCTGCACGTTATCGGTGAGCATTCCATCCCACAGCCAGACATCAACGACGAGCCGCAACCCGCAATCGGTGACGGTCAATACTGGGTGCTATTCCGTGACCTCGTAGGTATTCCGATTCCCGAAGGCGGTGAGCAGTTTATCTACTGGACATTCGACTACAACGTAGAAGACGAAGAAGGTAATCCTTTACCCTTTTCAAGACCAATCTCAGAAGATGTTCCCAGCGTTTTCTGGGCGTGATACAACCAAAATAACAATATGAAAACTACCGCACTAGGCATTATAACAATTATCGCAACCCTCTCGAACGTAGCTCTCCAGCTTCTTTCTGGTGGGCAACCAGACTTCGCCGCAGCTTTTGCTGCTGTTGTCGCTGGAGCAGGACTAATCCAAGCCTCTGACGCAAAATGAAAACGCTGATTATCCTCCTCGCTGCAACCCTCTGCTCTTGCTCGACAACTGAGCTTGCACAGACTCAATCACTTCTGGACGCTGCTAACGCTGCGATCAAAACCTACAAGGTAACTCCAACGAAGTGAATAGAGAAATTTTCCATAGCGTAATCGGCACTCTTGCTCCAATCTTGGGTGTGGTAACGTCCCTTCAAGAACAAATCGAATACGGGCTTCGCATCAGCGGTCTTGTAGTCGGCTTGATCGTAGGACTTCTAAGCCTATGGCAAATAATCAAAAAATTATAATCATATTAAGTTAACCCTCTCGCTGGGGTTGAACAAAACAATAGCATGATAGCAATCTGCGTGGGACATAGCCGGAAGATCGATGGCAGGTATGACGGGGGGGCATACTCCCCTTACCTCAAACTTAACGAGCGAGACTTCAGCCTAAAGGTCGCGCACAAGCTCTCGGCTAATCTTACCCGCAGGGGTATCCCCTCGAAGATATTCGATGAGTATGCCGGGGGTGGATACGGATCTGCTATGGCCGATGTAGCGAGGCAGGTTAGGGCAGAACAGGCGGTATTCGCCATCGAGTTACATTTCAACTCTGCCTCCCCATCCGCTAACGGTCATGAGTGGCTGCACTGGCATTCATCGATCTCCGGGGAGGACATTGCCAAGAAGTTTGAGAGCGAGTTTAAGAAAGTGTTCCCGAGTATCAGGACGAGGGGTATCAAGGCGATCACGAAAAAAAAACGTGGTAGCAAGTTCCTTGAGCTTACGCATTGCCCTGCGATCATTCTGGAACCGTTCTTCGGTAGCAATGAGAGTGACTGTGAGGACATTAGCATTGAGGGTTTAGTGACCGCATACACCAACGCCATCAACCTCTGCGTTAGGCAGGGTGGGTATGAGGTTTAATCGTATCAACTTGAAGTTATGAGATTGCCAAATAGCGTCAAAATAGGAGGGCAAGCTGTAAGAATTAAAAGGGGCAAGCTGGAAGACGCGTATGGTCAATACGAACATGATAACCGGGTCATTTGGATATCGGATGCCATTAAGGACAATCGTGTCATCATTGAGACACTGAGGCATGAGATGCTCGAGGCATCCCTCCTAATATCCGGTGTGGGCTGGATGGAAAAGTATGATCAGGAGGCTGTGATAAGATGTATTGATGAGATCTTCTTTGTATCTTGGCGATCATTAAAACTACAATAACCATGGCATTCAAAAGATTTCTGGTCTGCGCCGACAACCACGGCAACCTCGTCAACAAGCAAGCCGTGAAGAAGTTCAAGGCTTTCAAGGAGGAATTTAAACCACATTACACCATCCATCTGGGGGATCTTTGGGATCTGACATCCATTCGTAAAGGAGCTTCGGAAAGCGACCGTCAACTAGGCATCGCAGAGGACTTTCAGGCGGGTCTTGAGTTCCTCGATTTAGGTTTCAACTACCTTACTCTAGGGAACCACGATGCGAGGCTCTGGGAACACGCTGAAGGCTCCCAGACAGGCATTATGAGGGAGTCATGCCAAACGCTTGTTAAACACGCTGAAAGGGTCTTTACGGAGCGTAAAATCAGGTATGTCCATTACAACGTAAACAAGTATCTCCAGCTACCCGAGGGTGGCCCGAAGTTCCTTCACGGTTTCCTTGCTGGGCAGAACCCGGCAAAGGCACATTTCGACCGATTCGGCTCCTGTTTGGTGGGTCATTGCCACTCTCCAGATTCATACACTGCCAAACACATCAATGGTGGGCAGGCATACGCCCTAGGGTGCATGGCAGACATCGAGTCGATGACCTACGCCGACCGTTACCCGAACCGTCTGGGATGGCGCACGGGCTGGGGTTTTGGGGTTATCAACGATAAGACCGGAAAATGGAATTTTTGGGATGTCGTTGAGGAGGATGGGTGCTACATTTCCCCAACAGGAATCCTATGAAAAAAGACGTAGCCAAAGCCCTCACGGGCATCGAGATCGCCCTGCGTGAGATGAGTTCCGTAGACAAGAACCCGGACGAGTTTACGGTTCGTGATTTCATGGCGGATGCCGCAGTACAGGGTCGAATTATGACATACAACTCAGCCGATAAGCACCTCCGCAAAATGGAGGAGAAGAAGCTCCTTAAGTCCCGCGTGACCACGATCAACTCACGCCCCACTAGGGCTTATTCCGCATACTAATGTGCCATTCATGCGGGAAAGGGACGTTTAATGTCTCTTTCCTGCTACGACAGCACATATGTCGTTGATTGAAGACATTCGTTAATGTCGTAGAACGACCACTCATCTATCAGTTCGGGCCGTTAGCGGAAGACACAATTCGCCTATTACGGCAGAACTGTGTCAACTCTCTACTCATCTCTTCAGACGAACCATTGAGCGTTTAGCACACCCCCGAGGGGGAACCACCCGTAGCCTAGGACTGCTGCTGTATGTAGGCATCGATCCGGGTGGTCATTACTAGCTGATTACCTGCCCCCGCGTATCATTTCAAGGAACAGAACCATTTCCCAACTCGGGGAGGTGCGGTCGTTTTAGCGTTCCTCCTCCCCATCGATATGTCTGTCCGGTTTCTGCTGGAAAAGAAAAAGGCCAGAGACGAGGATTGCCGACCCGTAACTGACCTTTTTAGGGCGAACCCTGAAAGTGTTAGACTTGATGGCAATCGCGTCTACGGAGGAAGCTGCGATAGGCTGGGGCGGGTGTCAAGCAATCTGCCGAAAAAGATTTTTTATTTTTGTGAAGATTTCGCTTGGAGTAGGATCCACACTGTGGTCTACTCCCCTCGTCGCACGAAGCGACCTTACTAACATGAACCTAAATAACGCAACACCGGAGCTTTTCGCCGCATTGGCAAAAGCCCAGAACGCGGTTGAGAACGCTACCAAGGGTAGCGTCAACCCGCACTTCAAGAACCGATACGCCGACCTCGCAGAGGTCTTGAACACCGTGAGGCCGGTGTTCAGCAGCTTCGGCTTGAGCATCGTCCAGAACCCATCCTTCGACGGCGCACTGGTATCAGTAACGACAGCCCTCTGCCACGAAGGTGGGGGCTATATCACCGCAGTCGCATCGTGCGTCCCAGCTAAGGCTGACGCGCAGGGTGTGGGCAGTTCCGCCACCTATTTGCGTAGGTACTCGTTATCAGCAATCACGGGCATCGCACAGGAAGACGATGACGGTCAGTCCGCCATCATCCCCGTCAAGCCTACCCCAGTAGCTGACGTTAAGGCTTCCGATGAGGAGGCATCAGTAATCAAATTCCGCGTTGAGGAACTCAACATCGATGAGGAGGCATTCTGCCGCCACCTTAGCATCAGGTCGATCTCGACCATACCGAGGGGCAAGCTCAAGCAAGCCCACGCAGCCCTCGACGCAAAGCAGCGCAAGATCCAGCAGGAGGTAGCACAATGAGTCCTTTCCCAGATTGCACCCTGATCAACTGCGAACAACGATCACCGGAGTGGTTTGAACACCGCCGGGGAGTTTTAACAGCATCCCAGTTTGGGGACTGGCTGACTAAGAGCGGCAAGGTGGCTGAGAAGGCTCGCCTGACAGCCGCTAGCAGGTGTCTAGCAGAGGCTGTGGGGTTCCCTGACCCGTCCCCGTACGAAACCGATGATATGAGGCGTGGAACCGATCTTGAGCCTCACGCACTGAGCGCATTCAACCAGCAGATGGAATTCATGGTCGATACTATCGGGTTTGCTAAATCCATTCACGGATCGTTCGGCTGCTCGCCAGACGGTATCATGGATACTGGGGAGGGCGTTGAGATCAAATGCCCCCGGATGTCCAAGTTGATTCAGTATATCGCACTGGACGAGCTACCCGACGAGTATAAGGCTCAGGTGCATGGCAGCATGGCTGTTACTGGGGCTAAAGCTTGGTGGTTCGTAGCATACCACCCGGCATCCCCACTATTCGTCAAACTCGTCGAGCGCGACCAATACACCGAGGATATGCTCACAGGGTTGAAAGTATACCACGAATACTATCAGGAACTATCAGAACTAATCTCACACGAATAAACATATGAGCGAATACGACAACACGAATAAAGGCTCCCTGTTCAAGAATGACAAGGGAGACAATGCGAAGCGTCCTGACTATCAGGGCAAGATCAACATCAACGGCGCAGAGTACAAGCTCTCGGCGTGGGTGCAGACCCCTAAGAACGGTGGGGCTAAATACATGGCACTCAAGGTCAGCGATGCTACCTCCAGCAGCCCTTCTCCCAAGCCCGTGCCAGTGCCGGATTTGGACAACGAACAGGACGAGATCCCGTTCTGATCCACTAATGGCGGGGGGAGCGATCCCCCTGCCTATTTTTTATGGTATACCAATCAAGAATGACGGTAGAATCCGTCGAACTGCTTGCAAAAATCATCAATGCAATCTGCGCTGAGTTTGAAATCACAATCGACCAGATATCTAAAAACCAAAAAATTAACCGCTACGCGAGTAAGGAGACGGTATTAATATCTTACGCGAGAACTATTGCTATGTCATTACTGGCTAAACATTTTAAGCTCCGAGAGGTGGCAAACCTCCTCAACTGTATCAACCACAGCACAGTAAGCTCCGCGAAGCGTAGGGCAGAATTGCTTGTGGAGATTAACCCACTCGTCAGCGAGAAACTCAATAACATCAAAGTCAAACTTAAATAAATGGCACTACACAAGACACCAACACCAGAGACAGATGAGCTAGTTCGAGGGCAGTTAGCCCGTGTCGGCATGACACCGCCTGTTCTTGTCACTAAACTAACCATCAAATGCGAATCACTCGAACGCGAGCGGGACGAGGCACGGGAGTATGCCGACAAGCTAGCAGAAGGACTACCAGACGGTATGCTCCCCAAAGATGTCGAAGTGCTGCGCGAAGCGAATCTTGGTCTAGCTACCGAAGTAACCACCGTCACCGAGCAGCGGGACTATATGACCATTAGATTAGGCGAGACGCAGGAGCGCATGATTAATGCCGAGAGGCAGCGGGACAGGCTGGCGGAGGCACTGCGTAACATCGTGAGCATCTACGAACACCCAGACAAATGGTGCATACCGAGTTCGTCCGATATGTATGACGAAGCAATCCGATCCCTAACCCCGAACAGCCAAAATCACTGACGCTTGCGTTCAGTGCATCGACCTGTTCGGTTACTCTCCAATAATACAAACATTTATACCTAAATGATCGGAAGCCACCACTCTGTTAGGTTTGTACAGACCCGCAAGGAGGCAAAGAAAATCACCTTTGAGGAGTTTGCTGATGTCAAATGGGCGAGTCACCAATGGTTGATGAAGCACTCCCCAGAATACTACCGAGAACAGATTGCCCTACCGACTAGAAAAAAAATGAAAGGGTGGGATGAATGCCCCAATTACCTGACGGATACAGGGGAGTAGCCACTGCATTTTTATCGAAAATAATATCGACATCTACGTTTGTCCGAGTAGGTTCAACCCATCACTCGCTGGTGGGTGACTAACCAAACAATAAAATGAACGCAATAGAATACGCCGCCCTAGCTGGACTATATAAAGGAAAGCTTGAATCCCTAAAATACAACCTCCGGGTTTTTGAGCTACTCGACGAAAATGAGGATCGGATGAAAGAGTTCCAATCAATCATCGAGTCGCTAGTTAATAACGTCAAAATAACCAACACAGAACTATGAGAATAGAAACAATCGGACGAGAACCAGCTATCACTATGCAGATATGTAGGATGATCGGGCAACGAGCAGCGAAGGCTCAACGTAAGGCAGCAATCATCAACCGGGTCAAACAAATAATCCTGTTCTGGAGATGAGCCACAAGGGAGACTGGAACCGCGTGAGCGATCATAAGGCTTACGGCAATAACTATAATAATATCTTTCGCAAGAATATGGACGAACTATTTAAAACATACGAAGACCTCTCGCCTCGCAAAAAGTGGATGGTCAGTAAATCAATCTCATGCAACCTAACTGAAGGTGAGTGGATGTGTTACCGCGAGGGAACACAGGTATTCGCCAAGGCTGCTACTGAAGAAGAGGCTTGCATGGAGCTTGCCATCAAACTAAAAACAAAAAGCTGGAAGGAATAATATGTTAATACCAAAAACACACCCACTACTAGTAAAAGCAATCGAGGACGGAGTCGTCTATGGATACCGCCGAGCGCACAAACACACCGAGGAACCTACCGAGTATGAAGTATGTGCCGCTATTTCTGACGCGGTCATGTTTCAAATATGCGAAGCCTTCGATTTCGTAGACTCTAACGGGCAGCGCGAATCGTGATCATAGGCATCGATGTCGGCAAAAACGGGGCGGTGGCGTGGACTACCCTAGGGGAGACCCTAGTGGAGAAGATGCCAGACACCACCAGAGACCTGTGGGAACTGATCGATGGCATAGCTGTCGATGCTCGCAGTAATCTAGAGACCCCGCATTGCTATCTGGAGCAGGTATCATCCTCCCCCCAAATGGGGGTGGTCAGTGCCTTCTCATTCGGTAATGGGTTTGGTCATCTAGAGATGGCTCTGACAGCCGCAGGAATAGCCTATACCAAGGTGCGCCCACAGGTGTGGATGAAACACCTAGGGTGCATGACAAAGGGTGATAAGAACATAACCAAGCGTATGGCGCAGCAGCTATACCCGGGCATCAAGATAACGCATACAAACGCAGACGCACTACTCATTCATGAGTATGGCAAACAGATCCATAAATAAACCAACTAACTAACATGAATAAAGAAAAGAAATTAAGGGGGAGACCCCACAAGAAGGAAGAGGACAAACTCTTCGGTCGCAGGGTCAGCATGGAGAAGGTATGCTGGGATGTCGTTGACGACTTCCTAACAAGCAGAAACATGGATCTCGGGGATTTACTCCGATACATCGCCACGGCAATCCACGTTGCAAGCAACAAGGAGGAGTCCAGTGAGAATTAGGACAGTTAAGCCAGAGTTTTTCGTCCATGCCGAGATCGCTGATCTGGAGCGTGAGACGGGTCTACCCATCAGGCTGGCATTCATCGGGCTTTGGTGCGCCTCAGACCGGGATGGAAGGTTCAAATGGGATGCTCGTCGGCTGGGCGTTCAGATACTCCCATACGATAATGTTGACTTTGAGGCTGTCATGGACGCGCTGGCATCCAGTGGGTTCATCAAAAAATACGAGGTTGATGGTAGGACATACGGATGGGTTCCCTCATTCTCTCGGCATCAAGTCATCAATAACCGGGAGCCTGATAGTTCGATCCCGTTCTCGGTAGGAATAGTCACCCCGGTATCAACTCGTAAAAAAGAGGTGAAGGAAGAGAACCTACCCCTCCCATTCGACTCGCTGGAATTCGGTGAGGCATGGCAGAGGTGGAACGACCACCGGAACGATAAGAAGAAAAAGCTAACCAAGGGAACTGCGGTGATGCAGTTAAAAAAGCTTGAGAGCATCGGACAGGACAGGGCTATCAAGATGATCGACCACAGCATCGGTAACGGATGGATGGGTCTATTTGAAGATCAGACAGCAGTCCCCATCCCATTGCAACGCAAACCCCAAACCTCAGACCAATTCAGCATATGAGTGACATAGAAACCATGCCGAGCAACCTGTCGGCGGAGAAGGCTGTATTGTCCGCAATGATGTTCAGCGAGAAACTCTATCGGCTGGGGCTGGGAGAGGGTATCGATGACCAATGCTTCCACTTCCCCACCAACCAGATCTTATTCGATACGTTAAAGACGCAGAAGCGGGATGCTAACGGGGAGATCGACCTGATCACGCTAGTCCCTCACCTCAATGACATCGGGCTATTATCTAAAGCTGGAGGCCCAAGTGCAATCAGCGAGGTCTACAGCTACGCCCCATCCGGCAGCGGGTGGACGGGCTGGGTTGAATCGCTCCGGGAGATGAAAGCCCGGAGGCTGGGGGTTCTCGCAGCCAAGGCTCTCTCCGAGGCTGAGGACAGCACCGAGGCGATGCAAACAGCAAGGGACGCGCTGGAGGCTATGAACAAGGCTGTGAGTGGTCAGAAACGCTCGCACACTGGCAAGCAGGCTGTGGGGCTGTTCTCGGACGCATTCAAGACCGCTCACGGTGCTGGTGCTATCCCCGGCTTCTCAACCGGATTATCTCAACTCGATGAGATATGCGGTGGGATGAAGGGTGGTGAGCTATGGGTCATGGGCGCGAAGCCATCACGCGGCAAATCGGTGCTGATCATTCAGTTCGCCTGCGAGTTCCTCCTCAAGGGTCTCCCTGTTGCACTGTTCTCCATTGAGATGACCACCAACGAGATCATCGGTCGTATCATCTGCTACATCAGCCGGGTGGACTACGGCATCATCACGCAGCCTCGGAAGGCGAATAAAAACGATATGCTGCGGATTAAGGCCGCGTGTGAGTTCATCGCCGGGTCGAAGCTCTACATCGATGCGTCAGCCAACCAGACAATGGCGACCATCGAAGCAGAGTCGCAGCGCATCAAGGACATCAACAACGGGGAGCTTGCATATGTGGGCATCGACTACCTACAGATCATCAAATCATCGCCCCGGTCGAGCAAGACCCGCGAGGAGGAGGTGGCTCAAAACTCCTCGGGGTGCAAACAACTCGCCAAACATCTCAACTGCCCGGTCGTAACAGCAACCCAGCTTAATGATCAGAACCAGACGAGGGAGTCCCGGGCTATCGAGCAGGATGCTGATGCACTGATATTCATCTGCGATGATGGGTTGAAGATCGGCAAGATGAGGAACGGGCGGCGTGATGCCGTGTTGCCGATCCGCCTCAACGGGTCGAAGCAACGGTTTGAATAATTGTTGACGGTGCAGATATATGTATCAGAAATGATTTGCATGGATGACATAACACACGATGAAGACAAGCCCTCGGAACTATCACTGCTGCGCGGAGATGATCATGAGGGGTTCCGGCTGATGATCCAGAGAGCAGTGAAACGGATGCAGTGGCGCATGAAATACAAGCCCACCACCTCGCTGTTAACAGAGATCATTGAGCCGTAAAAATAAGCCTCGGAACGTAATTTCCGGGGCTTTTTTACGGCTAATTCAAACCATTTTAGGCTCTGTAGCTCTTATTCTATAAGGGATTTATTTTTTCTCAAAATAAATATCGACATCCTCGGGTTATACTCTAGCTTGGTTCCAGTCAGCAGCCGCTGGCGTAACCAACCAAACAAAAAAATGACACAACAAATCAAATTCGGATTCCGCAAAGACAACCAAAAACGTGGTAAAATTATCACCGGGGTAACAGTGCAAGAATACCTGCTGTCCCTCGGATCAGATGACTACTGCATCACTCCTAATGGAGGATGGTTTCGCATCGGAAATGCTACCACATTATTCGCCATCACAATCTATTAACTAACTTCGCCGGGGTTCAATCCCCCGGCATCAACCAACAACATTATGTACCTACCAGAACCACCAACATGGCTTGCCGTTTTAATATCCATAGCAATCGGCATTGCTTTCGTCCCCGTCCTAGTCCTATTCAAGCAACTCATCAACCCATGAACTACGCGGTGCTGGCTGATGGGGATACCTTATACGTCCCGAGCATATGATTGACACGGGATATCTGTTCGATATGCCTAGCTCTTGGGAGGAGGACTGGAAAGGTATGCCCGAGTTCTACCCTCCCACTAGGGATACGTCGAAGAGGAACGAGATCGATGTGAGTGATGTGCAAGGCATTACCAAGCTGAGAACATCGAAGCGGAATAGATACCCGATTTACATCATATCGAAAGGTAGGCACTACAATCCGTTAACGGCACTGGCACTAAATAATCTGGGGCTGGATTACAGGATAGTGATCGAGCCGCAAGAGTATCAGGACTACGCCAAAACGATAGACCCGGCAAAGATACTCTGCCTCCCTTTCAGCAACTTGGGGCAGGGCAGCATACCAGCCCGGAACTGGGTTTTAGACCACTCCATCGCCAATGGGGACAAGAGGCACTGGATCATGGATGACAACATCAATGGGTTCGGATTGCAGAAAGGTGGGCGCAGGGTGAACACGAAAAGCAATGGTGACTTCCTGTCTACCTGCGAGGACTTTGTGGATAAATACATCAATGTGAAACTAGCTGGGATAAGGTATCGATTCCATCACAACTACATGAAGGCTCCCTACCTGCTCAACACGCGCATATACTCATGCATCCTCATCGATAACTCGATCACCCACCGATGGAGGGGAAGATACAACGAGGACACAGACCTGTCGCTGAGGGTTCTCAAGGACAAGGACTGCACGATCCTATTCACATGGTGTTATTGCAACAAGGCTGGCACGATGAGCATGAAGGGTGGAAACACGGACGAACTGTATCAGGGTGACGGCAGGAAGCTCATGGCTGAGTCTCTAGCAGAACAGCATCCAGACGTAGCATCCGTGTCGTTCAAGTTCAACAGGTGGCATCACCACGTTGACTACACCCCGTTCAAGCGGAATACATTGGGGTGCGCTAAATAACCACTCGAACCCGGCGAAACAACCTCACAGGATCGCTCCTGTGGGGTTTTCTTTTGCCCGTAGAATAAGGGCTGCAGAGGAAAATGAATTATTTATGAAAATAATGTTTACACGGAGTCAGGATGTGGCATTCTCCTGTTGTCAGCAGCCGCTGGCACAACCAACACCAACCAACACTAATACCAACATGACAACGCAAACAATCGCAAAACTCCGCAAGTTCTTCGCAACCCTTGACGCTGACCTTAGCCATGATTTGGCTTTCGCTCTTGCTGACCGAATCGGCACTACCTACGAGGCAGTGGTCGCACAATATGAAGCGTGGCAGATCGCCTAACAACCATCACCGCCGGGTTCGATCCCCGGTAACCAACCAACCAACCAACATGACCACCACCACACGCTACTACATCTCCACCGGAGCTAAGTCCAACTACTACACGCTGCGTTATTCTTTCGAGGAATACGTCAGCGAGGACAGCACCGTCACCCGTGACTACCACATCTGCAACCTGAGCATCAACAAGGACGAGGCTATCACCAAGGCGCAGGCACTGGGCTACGATCTCAACATCGATCTCAACATCGACTTCGATGTGCTGCCAATCGGAACCCGCCGCAAAATTGACTGGTCAATCCTGCAAGGCGGCAAATATGCAGGGCAGTCGATCCATGAGGTGCGTGACATCGATGCAGGATACCTCGTCTGGCTGTGCGAGAACTGCGCCACCAGCAGGGCTTACGCCGAGACCGTGGAGCTTGCCAAGGCACTCGTCGCCAGCGAGCTTGCCACCCGCAAGGATGCCCGTGATGCTATCAAGATTGAGCGTGAGGCACTCGTCGTAGCATTCGCCCCAATCGCAGATATATTTGATCGCACCTATCCCATCCATGTGCAGGTCGGTCATCACCAGTGGGAATACACAGGCGAAGGGCGTAACTCGTTTGTCGATGACGTAGTCGCCACCCTGCGCCGGGGAATCCAGATATCCTACAGTGCTGCCGATATCCTGATCGACAAGGTCGCCAAGGAATCCGGTCGCCGCAACAGCAAGGCCTACAGAAAGGCTTACGACAGCCTGTTGGAGATCGTCACCCCCGCCATCAAACCATAACCACTCTCCCGGGTTCGATCCCCGGCAACCATCACCAAACCAACCACCAATATGGAACTACCACGCAACACGATAGAGATCACCGAAGCAGCCGCATGGGCATTGATCGGTAACGACGAGAATTCATGGCGAGCCTTTTACAACTGCGAGCAGTTTGAGATATCAACCTACGAGGGATTCGGAGTGCGGATCTTCGTTATCTGCAACTTCACATCGCCCGAGATCACCCAGTATTACATCCAAGACATCAACGCATAATCACCATGAAGACATACGAAGCCATAGCCAAGACGAAGGCAGGAGACCCGGTCTCCATCGCCACCACCGATGCCAACTCCATCGAGGAGGCTCGCAAGAACCTGTCCACCATCCTGTGGGCAACATCCTGCGAGGATGCTGAGATCAGGGAGGTAATCTAGACAGCCTAGACCACCGCAAAGCCTCAAGGGAGCAATCTCTTGGGGCTTCTTCTTGCCCAGCTTTCACGGTAAAAGGCACGAGGATCGATTGTGAGAGGGGTTTAGGTATAGATGGAGTGTGGATAAGGGATTTGGGGTGAGAGCCACTACAGGGCATCCTGACGCAATTACGGGGGCATTGCTGCTGGATAGGAGCAGGTAATAGACAAGATAAAGTCAGGGAATGAGGTCAGGGAATAGCTCACACTTTCCGAAATAAATTATCCACCGCTCGAGATCAGTACACATATCAAACAGTCGTTTGAAGTATCAACTTGTTACAATACACATAAGCCCAAGTGGGGAATGCTTATGGAATAAGGGATTGCTCCAATCCTACAAGTAATTACCGAGAATTACGCACAAAAGCACTGCATCTTGTGTATGCTTTGTCGTTGTGACGCGTGTTTCAGTTCGTGTGACGCGTGTTTGTTAACTTATCCGTAGTAAATTCCGTGAAAAGGGAAACTTTACACGGAATGCAATGTTGTAAAGGGGAAGGGAAGGGAAGGGAATGGAAGGGAAAGGAACACCGGGGGGAGGGGGTCAAGATTTGGACGAGCGAGAAAAGCAGCACCATTCAACCACCCCTTTAAAAAATAATCCAATTGGGGATGTTTCACCCAATCCCTACGTTTCACCGAATGATGAACCAGCCCAAAGGAGTGAAAGACTGGCCAGTGCTGAGAGCGACCCCTTGACAGATTATCCTCACCTGTCAGTAGTTTGGCATGAGCAGTCCAGTTAGTTACGATTTGCAGGGGCAGGGTGGTGGTAAAGTTATTACCTCGGCTAGTGGTGCGGTTACGGGAACATTCCGTTGGGTTCAGGTTATTACTGATACGGTGTTCAGCGTGTTTACGGCTCCTAACATTACGACTTCGACGGGATTGCAGACGATTACGATTCCTGCTGGTGTGGGGATTGGCGGTAGGATTACGGCATTAACGGTGACTAGCGGGGTTGTTATTGCTTACGATATCTGATGAGTCAGTTTGGATCAGGAATGTCCGATCTAATCGGAGAGGCTGTTGATCGTGGATTCTTTGGTGTGAACCAGAGGCTCCAGCTTAACCAGTTAAAGGAGGGTGAGGTCAGGGAGTCCCTTAACGGGCGCATGGAGGGGTATTGGAAGCCCCGGAAAGGGGTTGTTACGAGGACTGAGTCACTGACCACTGGTGGTAGTCCCTTGCAGTTGCCGTTTTTCTTGGTTGGAACTAGCATTTTAATTACTGCTGCTTCTGTTACTAGTGGCGTTGTTACGTTGACTACGGCTTCTAATCACGGGCTAACAGATGGTTCGACGTTAAATATTGGTGGGATTATTTACACAACTGGATCAGACCCTAATGGCGTGTTTGTTGCAACTACGGCTGGTGGAACAAGTATAACCTATCCGCTTACAGGAGGTTCTGGAACATACACGGTATCTGCCACCTCTCCAGTGTCAGAGGTTGTTACAACTACATCAAAGGTCATTGCGTCTTCTAGCCTTGCATCCAATGAGGTAACGATTGTTGTTACTGCTGGACATGGGTTTGCGGCAAGCAGCGTGGGATATGGTCTAATTGCTGGATTAGCTTTTACTGGGACTGATCCAAATGGGGTTAGGCTTTTAACTTACGTTTCCTCAACGCAGATGAAGTTTCCTGTAACCGCCGCGACCACTGCTGTTTCTGGTGCTGGCACATTATCTCAAGTTCCAATCAATGATGCGGCTAACGTGAACGTAAGGGCTTCTTGTTTGTTCAGCGATCCTAACTCGGGTAACGCTGAGAGTGTGGTGTTGGCATTGGATTCTAAAGCTATTCTAGTTACCCTTAGCGATCAGAGTCAATACACCACGCAGGATATTGAGTATCCTACTGGTAAATCCTTGAGTGGAGATACCGACATGATACAGGCGTTTGATCGTGTGTTTCTGTTTCGTGATGGGACGCAGGCGTTTGAGTGGTTCCCTAACGGTCGGCAGATTGAGAGTGCTAGTCAGCCAGCCACTCCATCAACCACTGTTACGATGCGGATCAAGGATCACGGATTAAGTGCAAATGACACTATTGTTGTCAGTGGACTTAGTGGAGGGAACACCTACAACCCTAATGGCACGTTCACTGTTCTAGCCGTCACGGACAAGGATGTGTTTACATATACATCAGCGGGAACGCAATCCAGCACAGCAAACTTTGTTGTTACCGCCGGGGTGTTAAGGGCGGGGTTTACACTCGTCCCGGGAGGAGCCTACACGCAGCCGCAGACATTTATTGTTGCTGGAAGTAGTAATGTGGAAGCGTCAAATGGACTGGTTACTATTAATAAGAGTACACTTGGAAACACAACGATAGCAAAAGGGGACACCATTGTTATTTATGAGACGACCATTGATGAGTTCACCTCAATAGTTGGAAAGGAATTTGAAGTATTTTCCGCAAACACCACAACGATTACGTTTTATGCTCCGATTGGAACTAAAAATTCATTTAGTGGAAATCTTGAGTTCGGAGGCAGGTTTAGCGTAGGCGGTGGTTTCATACATCAGCCAGCCCCACCGTGGGGGGTCTACTTCCAGCGTAGATTGTGGGTTCCGTTTTATTATCAACCTGCTGGTACGTTTGATTTGCCATCCTACACGGATAGAAAGATTACCGATGAAATATCCGTTTCGGACATTCTAGACAGCCATACGTTCGATCAGATAGCTAATCAGTTCCGCATTACGGGTGGAACGACTGATTATCTTGTGGGGATGCAAGGATTCTATGATGACAGCTTAGTTGTTTTAAATCGTAACAGCTTGCACTTAATAAGTGGGACTGCTGGTAGCTTAACTGACACCAAGGTTACGCAGTTGACCACTGAGGTTGGCTGTTTGGCGAGGAAGAGTGTCGTTATGAAGGGGAACGCCATGCTATTCCTGTCGGATGACGGGGTGTATTCCGTCGAGTTCCTAAACGACTACAACCTTCGGGGTGCTGATGAGCCTGTTTCCAAGAATATTCAGCCATATATCGACCGGATCAACAAAAACCTAGCCCCAGAGGCTGTCGGGGTGCTATTCAACAATCGATACTACCTCGCGGTGGCATTAGATACCATTGCTGGTGCAAATGATGCCATTGGGAACAACACGATCCTCATATACAACTTCTTGAACAAGGCTTGGGAGTCGATTGACACATTCGGAGCTAGTGACTTTGTCATAAAAAACCTTATCATTGGCAGTGCCGCAGAAAGAAACAGCATTTACGCCGTAACATCATTAGGGGGGGTACATGAATTAGAAGCGGCAGATAGTTCCGATGACATCCTTCTCTCGGCTGGGGCTGCAAGAAACATCCTGATCAATTCCTCGCTCACTACCCGGGGCTATGATATGGGGAGCCTCGACCGCAAGCGTTTCACCGATGGGCAAATCACCATGCAATGCGTTGGTGGTGGTCTCGGAGAGTATGAAATATCATTTGCGGCGGAGGATCCCGACAATACCCAGCCAATCGGCTCCACGACCACCTTCCTCGGAGGAACAGTCCTAGGCACTGGCTCATTGCCCGAGGATGAGACCGGGAATATCCGGTTCCGGCTGGGTGGGATTAGGGGCTATGTAGGAAGCCTAACCTTGACACGCACAATCGGTTCACCCAAGGTTACTTCTATTAAGGTCACTGGGTCTGTGACAAATAGACAAATCATATCACAAACATAATATGCCCGGAGTCGTAGAAACAACTGATACATTTACTACTAATCAAGTAATTACTAGCACGTTGATGAATAACATCATCGACCAGACATTGTTTACAAGTCAAGCAATAGCTGATTCAAATACAACACTTGCTTTAGTTTCTGGTAGGTTGAAGGTGGGAACCATTACGTCAAATGAGATGGGGAATGGTGCTGTTACAACTAATGCAATAGCCTCATCAACAAGTTCTACCAGTGGAGTTACATTTGCAAAAATACAATATGTAAACAACATGAAAGCACTAGGAAATGTTTCTGGTACGCTTGGTGTTGTATCTGAAGTTCCCATTCTTGATGAGGATAACATGATAAGCGACAGTAATACTTCATTAGCTACTCAGCAAAGCATTAAGTCTTATACTGATAATAAAGTAGCAGCAGTAATTACAAGGCGAACAGCAGTAGCCACTACTAGCGGAACAAGTGTTGATTTTACATCTATACCATCAACAGTTAAACGCATTACAGTAATGTTTGATGCGGTTAGTAATAGCGGCGGGGATAATTATATTATTCAAATTGGAGATGCTGGAGGTATTGAAACTACTGGATACGTTTCCTCAGCAAGTGATCGTGGTGGAGAGCAAACAGCTACCAATGGATTTTGCATATCAATGGGTAATACATCTGCTTCAGTCAACTATGGAGTTATTGTAATAAATAATATCACTGGTAACTCGTGGGTATCATCAGGAGAATTTTCAAGAGAAAACGTTGTTGCGTCATCCGCTGGTTCTAAAACACTATCGGCAACGTTAGATCGCATACGCATTACTACTATTACTGGGGCTAATACTTTTGATGCAGGACAAGTAAACATCATGTATGAGTGATCTTGAATGAACCCACGTTTAACAACTGCGCTTAAACTTTATGAATCCAACAACATTAACCTACAACACCTCATCGGATGGCATTTATGTAACGGTTTCGTTTTATGCCGACCCGAATGCTTTGCCATTGGTTTCTTCACAAACTCTATAGCTCCAACGGAATCAGTCCCCAAAGACCATGCTGATTCGTTATTCGTTACATACTGTGCTGGGAGAATGCCATTCCTACTTAGGCAGTTTATGGGGGAATTTGACTTCCTTGTATTTCAGCGGCAATTCAAAGGTAGCTCATCCGTGAGGGTTTGGGACTACAATAAAACTTTCAACAGAATAAAATAATATGTCATCACTATTCAAGGGTAAAGCTCCAAAAATACCAATGCCTACGGATATTTTTGGACTCACGGCGGGACAGACTAAGGGTGTTACTGATTATTACAACCAAGCCCTACCTGCCTTCCTTGGCATGGGGGAGGAATACAGCCCCCAGTTCATCGATCAGGCTTTCGACCTTGGGGGACAGGCACTCGGTAGCCTGACCGACCTGCAACGGACTGGCGGCATGGGTGCAGCGCAGTCCATCGGTGACCTCCGCGCACAAGAGCTTGGCATCATGGGGGGGCAGGCCCCCCTCACACGTGGGCTGATGGAATCGCTGTCCCCAGAACAAGCGGCAGCGGTTCGTGCCTCGGCGCAGGAGGCTGAGAGGGCTACAGCATCCTCGATGGGTGTAACGCCACAAGAGCAGCGGATGTATCAGCAGACGGCCCGTGAGGGCGCACAGGCATCCGGTCGGCTTGGAGGTAACGCGGCTATCGCGTCCGAGGTCATGGGCAGGGAGGACATTCTTGCCAATAAACGAGCGCAGGCCGCACAGGCTAGGCAGAACAGCTACAACATGGCGGGTGGGTTCTACACCCAGCCCGGACTCGGTATGCTAGGATCTACCCCAGCATCCTATACCAGTGGAGCATCTAACGCCCAGTCCGCGCTCGGTCTAGGTCAGGAGTTGGGAGCCGATCTTGACTACAACCTCCCACTGAACCTCGCCCGTGAGCGAGCAGGTTCGCTGGATGCGCGGAACATGGCTCAATACCAAGCTGATATGCAAGCAAAGGCTGCTCGCAACAAAATGATTGGTGGTCTCATTGGGATGGCAGCAGCCCCATTCACTGGTGGCTTATCTGCGGGGCTTGGCGCGGGGGGGCTTGGGGCCACACTAGGATCCAGCGGGTTTAATTTAGGGGCATCCATGTACAACGCTGGCGCAGGGATGTTTGGTGGTATTCCAAAAGCAAGAATAGTTTAAAATTATGGCACTAATCGCAGGACAAATCCCAGTATCTGGGTATCAGACACCGAATTACGCTGGTGCAGAACAGGCGGCAGGAGCAGCGGGAGCGCAGATACCTGATATGGTATCCGGTTTCGCTGGTCAGGTTCAGGATTACATGAAGCAGCAGAAGGAACAGGTCAAGTCTGTCAGTGTTGCTAGCCGCATCGCAAGTCTACTTGAGTCCAAGGCTCCAGACCTCATCCCGGGCATCGGTGAGCTACGCATGACACTGGACAATCAGGAGATTCCACTGTCCCAGCGCATCGCTGCGGCAGAGTCGCTGTTCCGCGTGATGGACACCGGGTTCAAGGTAAACGAGATGATCAACGCGAACAAAGCCATGAATATTCGTATGCAGCAAGAATCACAGAGTGGTGGCAGCGGAGGTTTTAATAGTAACCCATCTGGAGCATTGCCACTTCCACAATAATTATATGATTAATCCTGATGAACATTTTGCAAAAGGGTCATCTGGACATGAGATGACATCTCAGGCAGTCGCTGAGATTAACCGTGCCAGAAAAGCTGGACTAACTACAGATGCGGATAGGCTTGAATCTAACCTTAACGCATCTATTATCACTCTTCGTAAATCTGGTGGTAAAGATATCAATGGGTTCAACACCATGATTAAATCAATCGGTGGATTGGCTTTGCAAATTGAAAGTGTAAATAAATCTAAGAATGATGCTGAAAAAACAGCATCAGGGATATCTACGACTCTTGGAACTGCGTATGCCCTTGGGGTTAATGTAGATCCAACAGTAAGGGATGGAATCACTAGAGCGTTGGAGTTAGGTGATACCCCTAGAGTAAAGGTTTTTGACGACACACTCCAAGCTCTCATCAAAATAAAAACCGAAGAGAAGCCAGTATCGACATCGGAAGAAGAAGACCTGCAATTAAACCCGTTTGAAAAACAAAGGCTTTATGGTCTAGCTGCGATGAACCTCCAAAATCAAGGAGTAACAGGAACACCAGAAGAGTTTAAAAAAGCACTTTCATCTGAATTAAGTGACCCAACCAAGTATAAGCAATTAGCCCAAGAAGTTAAGAAAAGAGAAATGGTTGAAACGCAAGCTCGTAAGATATATCGGAGACTTGAGGCAGCCAGAGAACTATACTCAAATTCAGAATTAATGAATGAATTTGGTGACACAAAACCAACCCAATGGGCGCAGACGTTATTCACAACTAGTGATAACGCTTTACACGCGGCTCTTCTTGGCCAGCTAAAGGGTGGTGATTTGGCACAAGGGATGGCAGAGGTAAAGGCTGCAACTGGAACAGCGGCAGGCATGGCAGTGGAGGAGACGAAAGCATTAGCAAGTTCCATCAGCGCACTTGATAAAGACCTGTCTCCAGAGGCCGCTCAGAAGAAAGTATTACAAGTTATCAATGATGCTAAATTTGCCCTTGAACGACTTGGTGTTGATCCAGAGTTAATCAAGGCTAATGATGGAACGGGTAAATCACCCGGACAAAGAGTGTTAGGGAACAAGGAGAAATTCCTACTACCTGATGAGAGACAGTTCTATGGAGGTATGAAATCAAGTCCTTCTACAACAACTAGTAAAACAGAAAACAATAACTGGAATAATTATTACAACTCCCTCCCGTCTATCTCAAATCTTCCAACACAATAAATAAATGCCATTCAATGTCCCTGAAGACAAGAAGACAGAATTCAACAAGACCTCTCAGGCGGCATTAAAGTCACTAATGAGTCAGATTAATGAATCTGCTCTTGAGTTGGTATCTGCCGAGCAAGTCGAACCAGAAGCTCAATCCATAATGGATCAAGGTGGGAACATTATATCCAACCCATTGGATATATTTTCAACCCCGTTAAATAAAAGTAAGACCAAAGTAATCGGACTTACTGATGCTAACGGCAATGTTACTGATCGTGGTAAGTTATTTTACAATCTCAAGGAGGCTGGGATGTTTGATGATAATGGAGTCATCACCCCTGAAGGCAAGGCTTACTTAATGAACCCAAATGACTTGGGCAAGCCGGAAAACATTGATGCGTATGAGATTCATCGAAAGGATGGGCTGCTTCGTCAAGATGCAACATTCGGAGAGATGAGGGATAATCTATGGAACCTTGGGCGTGACGCGGTGTATGGTTTACTACAAACTGGCGGAACGGCAGCAGAAAGGTATTATTCCGAAACTGTTGGGGGAGGAATAAGCCCTGAATTAGAAGCTAAAACGACAGCACTCAATATAGCATTTGACGACCAAAAATATAAAAATATATTAACGCTAGCTAGGATGGCGGATATCGCAATGAATTGGATGATTGAGGGGGACAATCAAATAAGGGATTATGAGGAATGGGGAAAGGATGTTGAAGTTGTCAAAAAAGACTCAAAAGATTTACTACTTGCCCAGCAGCGTCAGTATGAAACAAACCGAATCATAAGTAACGCTGCTGCTGGTGAGATAACGCAATACATGGACAAGACCAGCAATGCGGTAAAAGAAGCCGAGGATGCTATAGCTGTAATTGGAAAGGAAGCTTTTGATAGGTTTTATAAACAGTCCTCCGCATCCACTGAGATATTTACTAGTCCCGATAATCTTATCACGGGGATAATTCCATTCAAAGCCGCAAGAACCGCATCCATTGCTGGCCGCATTGAGTTAACGGCACAAAATAAGATTAGCCAGCTATTTGCAAATAAGGCGAATATAGCGGCTACACAAGCTTCTCTTCAGGCTGCAAAGGATGCAACTTCAAGAGGTGAGATACTATTAAATGTAACAAAAAGATTTACTGATCGGGCAGCGGAGGTTGGGGCAAGCCCAGTAGCCATTGAAAGGGGAAGGCAAGCATCTGAAATTGCAGCTAGAACCGCAAGGATTACAGAGGAAGCAGTAGCATCAATCCCTGAACTAACTGCAAGGCTTGATGAACTAACCAAAAAGGGGAACTTGCTATCAACCAGAATCCCAGTAGCCGCAGCCGAAGCAACAGTAAAGGCAATGCAAGTAGGGAGGAATCTTCGCGCCATGCCCGCCAATGCTGTCGGATCTGTTCTTGAGGGATTTGGAAACACTCTTACCAAAGTCGATAATGCTGTTTCCGGTTTCCTCAAGGAGAGGGGGCTTGATCAGATGTATACGGCGGCACTTGGGGCTGGTGGTGTTCTAGGCTTGGCAGGAAGCCCAGTCGTTGGTGCTATTGCTGGTGGGGCTGCGGCATTGAAGGCCGGGAAGGCAATAGCTAACTATGGGAAGCTTTTCAAATATGTTGGTGCTGAGATGGTAAAGGCAAAAGGTCAAATTCCATTCTGGCAACGGGTGGCTGCTCACACAGCACCGGGTTCGCTTAATCGAGGGATAGCCCACGCCTTCAATATGCTTGATTTGAGTGGTGTGACATCAGACACGCTGCGTCGAATTCCTGTCGGTGTCGCGGCTGCTTACCCAACAGACCTGATGTTTGAGTGGCTATCTGATGGCGGCGAAATGCGACCACAGACATTCCTACAGGCAGGTGCTGAGTCGCTGTTCATCGGTGGTTCATTTGCTGCGGCTGGTGGAGCCTTTATGGGAACCAAGAAGAGGATGCGCGAGCTTTCGATTGGGGATCAGGTGAATTTTCTGCAAAACATGACTGATGATAGGCAGAAGGCACTATATAATGTTCTACCCAAGGGTGTGCGTAGCGCGGTTGCCACATATGCCATCGCCAACCCAACCCTGATCTATGAATTTAAGGAATCAGGGGATAGCGAATACGATCCAAACTCAAATACTGCGACGATCAACGTAAGGTCGACCAACCCGATTAGACCCCTTATCGCCCATGAGACGCTGCACCACACCATCGTCAAGAATAACATGGAGGGTGGTATCGCGGTATTATTCCTCGGTGATACAATCGAGAACACCACAGGTGGATTACTCAGGTCGAGAGACGGCAAGCTCGATCCTAACTTTGAGGCGTTCCGAGACAGATACTATCAGCGACTGAATATCGCAGGTATGACCGATGCCGAGAAGAACGCCATCTACCCATTGGAGAAGGTTGCAGTTGAATACTTCATCGAGCAGCATTCCGACCAGTATGCCGCAATGGCAGAGAGTGGAGAGCTTGGAGCCATAGCGGCAAGCAGCGACATAAAGAGAAAGCTTAGTGGTGTGCTTGAGACAGTGTTACCACGCATCCCGGTGCTGCGGGATCTCCACTTCAAAAGTGGTGGCATGATCGATAAGGACGGTGGCTGGGTGACTGGTAACGGTATCCTCGACGCGGAGGGTGTAAAGACGAACCCGATCACCAGCAAGATGTTCCGCGATATGAACAAGCGCAGTTCTGGTCTTGCTCCGGGTCAATTTGAACCATTATTTAGTGATAAGGAGGACTCCGGCGCACAGATCAGGCTAGACCCCACCAACGCCATTGATGTGGAGCTTATGCACCCACTGGTGAAGGTGGACGATAATAACGAGACAATCCTAGTAAACGGTCAGCCTGTGGCTCTCGACAAGGCCACGCTCCTTGAACGCGCCCTCGCTGGTCTGACAGCCAAGGAGGTATTGCGCCGGAAGAAGGCTGAGAACTACATACCCGAGAAGGGTGAGGCTTACATCGATGATCTTGGTGAATACAACCCCGGCTGGTTATCGAATGATGTCCTTGCCGAGATGTTTGCGAAGAACCGTTTCAACCCAGAACAGAAGCGCATCATCCGCGAGATGAACAGAATGATCCGCAAGGGCGATGGTGGACGGGCTGTCATGATCAACTTCCCGGCGACCACGCGGAACAAGTCTGGTAAGGCTGTCTACAAGCCACAGGGAGCCACCCTGCGCGACACTGTCCCAGTAGCTATCACCATCTCAAAGGATGGGAACCTCCTGTTCGGGATAATGTCCGTGAACAAGCTACAGGAGAACATCAAGAAGCGGTCACAGAGCAGACTCGGCAAGAAGCTTTATGGTGGAAACGTGGATCTCATCCTGCGCGACACACAGGCCATGATGCAGTTCCATAAGGACGGCGTGGACAGCATCGAATATTTCAAGAGCAAATATGGTGCTGTGGAGGCGGATGAGCGCAAGAAGTTCATCAACACGATGTTCGGTCTACTAAACCAGAGGGAGCAGGCAGTGCTTAACCCCATGCTCATCGAGGACGGCGTTAAGAGTAAGGACAACGTCTACCGCACCTACCGTGCAGACCGCGTCAGTAAGGCTGTTGCCATGTCCCCGGATGACTACCCAGCGATGCCATTCAACTACGAAGCCGTGAGCCAAGTCAAGATGCCCGAGCAGGCAAGGCAGATGCCTGAGAACATCTCACCAGAAGACCTAAACCCCGTTGCTAATAGGGTCGAGGCACAGAGATTATTTGCAGATAGTAAGCGTATGTTTGCCGTCAACGAGATGGATGGTGTTGTAACTGAGATTACGTCCTTGGATATGCTTAACTCGTATCCACCGGATGCAATTGGATATATTGATAGCGCAGATCAATCTGATATTCGGTATATGCCGGAAGGTGTTGATGAGGACGGCTTTTACTCACAGCTTAATAAAGTCATCACAGACAAGATCCCCACGCGAGCCACTGCATCTCAGATCATGGCGACCATCGACCCGACTCGGGGTAGCGGAGTCAAGGCTGAGGAGATCAAGTGGAGCGGCATCGAGCAAGCCCTCAAGAGTCTTGAGAAGGACGGCAAGGTATCGAAGGAGGATCTACTTAACTACCTTCGTAACGAGGGTAGGGTTAGGTTTGAGGAGGTGACGAACAGCAGGGAAAACAACGCATACACCATGAATGGTGAGGTTTTCACTTCAGAAGCTGAAGCCAAAACCAAAAGGGATGAACTAGTGGGCGACGATGTGGCAAACATCGACCAACAATCATACGGATTTGGATGGGACGATGCCACACAACAATGGTATGCTGATGACGACACCATTGCCGCTATAAATGGCGAATACGACCCAAGGGAATCTGAGTCAGGTCGAGAGTTTTTCACAAATGACGAGGTTTTCAAATCCATCTTTGGGAAGTCTCCAGAGAAGTCATATCCCATCGAGGAGGGTGACTTTGAAGACACCACAAAGTTCGCCCAATACACCCTCCCCGGCGGCGAGAACTACCGCGAGGTGGTGCTGGCGATGCCGAATCCTCCAACCAAACGCACAAAGTTTGGGGTGGAAATCGACATGGAAGGATGGGGCAAGAATAACAGATACAAGCTCGGAGTGGAGTTTGACAACGAGCAAAACGCCCAAAAGTTCATAGATCAGAAGTATGCGGAATCTGGAAATCCGAAAGTGATTTCATGGGATTACGAGGAGAAGACTCCAGCAGAATACACCTCCAGCCACTTCCCAGATATCCCAAACTATGTCGCCCATATGCGCGTGAACGAGCGCACAGATGGCAATGGCAATCCGGGACTGTTCGTGGAGGAGTTTCAGAGCGACAGGCATCAGGCGGGACGGAAGCAGGGGTATAAGGGTAATTCATCGGCGGTCAAGGAGCAGCGTGAAGATGGAACATGGCACGTTGAGCTTGAAGACGGTGACATGAAGAACTTCTACACCGAGAGGGATGCGGACAGATACATCGAGGACTCGTCATTCAAGAAGATCCCCGATGCCCCCTTCCGCACCACATGGCCGCTCGCACTCTTTAAACGCGCCCTGCGTGATGCCGTCGATAGCAAGAAGGAGTGGATCGGCTGGACGGTCGGCGAGACGCAGAATGATCGGTTTGATCTAAGCAAGAGCGTTGATAAGATTGCAGTGCATGGACGTACTGACGCATATACTGGAGAAAAGACTCGCAGTGTTTTCATTCTAATGCCAGTTGGTGATGGATTAGTAACTTTGGGAGTAAATAATGATGGCATAGTAAATAATACTGATACAGATCACTCACAGTTTAATGGCAAGCGTCTTGATGATATTGTTGGGAAGGATATGTCCCAAAAAATCATGGGGGCTAAAAGCGGAACGATCTTTGAGGGTGAAGGACTCAAGATGGGCGGTTCCGGCATGAAAGGCTTCTACGACACGATGCTTCCCAAGGAGATCGGGAAGTATGTTAAGCAGTGGGGTGGTAAGGTTGAGAAGTCTGAAATCTTGACAAAAAACGAAATGGGAACTCCTAAATACGAACCCATCTGGCGCGTTGATATTACCCCAGAGATGCAGAAGCTAGGACAGACCGGGCAGTTACGATTCATGCCAGAGAGAAACAATGATATTCCGAAATCCGAGGGTGGAAGCCTGAAACCCTCCACATGGGATAGTCTAGCTAAGGTTGGATATAACCCATCAGCATCAGAGAAGACGCAGATCCCCACAACCACACCAACCTACGAAAAGATTGTTAATGCAAATGCAAAAAAAGGAATGAAGGTTCTTGATTTTTCCGCAGGGCGAGGCATTGGAACTGCTAGCATGAAACGAATCGGTAAAGATAAAGGTTTTGATGTCTCTGGTTATGAGCCTTACTCCAATCCCAACACAAGGGTTATTGCCCCAGAATATGAAGGGATAGAATCCCTAGATAAAATCCCAGACAATAGTTATGACTTAATTATCAATAACGCAGTCCTGAATGTTGTTCCAGAAGATATTGGGAGAGATATTGTTAACGATATCTACAACAAGCTAGCCCCAGAAGGATCAGCCTTCATCAACGTCATGGGCTGGAATAACATAAAGGGTAGATTGAAAAACCCTAAAACAAAACTTGTTGGCCCGAGGGAGGTAGTGACTCAAAAGGGGACATTCCAAAAAGGATATACCCCACAGACCCTCAGATCACTTATTGAGTCTGAGCTTCCTGAAGCAAAAGTTGTAAGAACCAACTATGGGGACATAGGGTTCAAGGTGACCAAGCCTAAAAACAAAATCGGTCAAGACTCAATGGATGCTGGAGCAGGTGTAGAAACAATTAAAGAGTCCGATGCTAACACGGAGCAAGGAACCCCCGCTCCCGATTCTGATGTCCAATTGATACCTCTTACTGGTAACCCAATCCCTTGGGATCAAAATATTTCTCGTCAAGTCCGGTTCATGCCGGAATCCAACCGAAACGCATTCCCAACGATGTCTCCCAAATTACTCGCAGAAATAGAGAAGGAAACATCAACATTAGCGGCAATTCATATTGATCGCATGAGGGTTGGGGAATACATGGGTATAGATCTACAGGGTGGTATGTTCTACCCAACCATTAAGGAGAACTTGAAAGAGGGTGTTGTTTGGGCTTTCAACTCAACAGGCGTAGCGAGAACTGTTGCAAACAGAGCGGCACAAAACAAAGGCTATGTTAAATTGGTTTTGATGCAGGAAGGAAATGTAGTAGGAAACAAAACATTCACAAATATCTGGTTCAAGGTTCTTTCGGACAGCATAGACAAAAAGAAAATATCAAAGGATTTAGCCTTATCTGAGCTAAATTTTGCCCGGAAAGTTGTTTACAACAAAATTAAAAGCAAAGATATTAAGAGAAATCCTTGGGTGTCTAGACACGCATCAGATTGGGAGTCATTGGATGAGGCTAGGGAATCCATATTATCGATGCCTCAGATAGAACGGGGCGGTTCTTATTTCAAGAAATCTAAAACACAGACGAAAGCGGAAGGTGAGAAAATGGCATATCAAGCACTACTGTCACAGAAAATGACAAAGCTTGGATTCCCTGATGCTAGGAAGATCGTCAGCGATATTGAGGAGCCAGCATTCAAAGGGATACCCACCGGGGCTGCTGTTGCAATTATTAAATTTAATCCTTTAGCCGCAGATGAGAAAGTCATGACAGCAAAGGAGGCAGGGGTTCCAGAGCATATGTCATACGGCTGGGTGCTAAAAGGGAAACCAGTCGCAAAGATTGGATACTATCAAGTTATTGATGAAACCTTCCCGACAACAAAGGGTCAAATAATGACCCAGCAGAACACCAACTTTCCTGTTAGAGCTTCTATTCCATCTAAAAAATCAGCAAGGGGTGAGATTAAATACAATCAGGCAACTCAATTATCTATTGCCAACGCTGCTAAGATGAAATAATCGACCATTATTTTCAACATGAGCGAAGAAATGCAAGAATCCCAGCCACCCGAGTGGTTTGCCGAAGTCCTCGAAAGGGCTAAGGCGCACGGCGACCGGAAGAGGGTTGAGTATTGGAACCCACAAGCGGCTGCAAAGGCTCTCTGGTTGCTCGCACAGGGTCGCAGCTACTGTGCCATAGCAAAGGAGACTGGGATCGATAGGAAGACCATCAGAAGCCTCGAGTGGAGGCATGAGGATACCCTCGAGACCAAGCGCAAGGACTTCTCAAGGAAGTATGCTATCGCGGCGGAAGAGTACACCGATTTGCTATTTCAGAAAGCGGAGCAGCTTGCCGACGATCCAGATCAACTCAAGAACATCTCACCCGACCGTCTGGCTCTCACAGTGGGTATCATGACGGATAAGGCTACGCAACTTGCTGGTATGGCTGGCGTGGTGATCGAGCATCGCAAGGGGGCATCTATTGAGGATGCTGCTATAATGATCGCACAGGCTAAGGCAAGAGTCGCTACCCGGATGTCCAACGTGATCATTGACGTAGCATGAAGTGGAGTCCTCACCAGATCCTGACCCCTCCATCCGAGGATGAGATTGCGGAGATGGAGCCAGAGGAGCTTATGGAGATCCACCGGATCTACCATGAGGCTATCGAGAACGCCGAGAAAGACCCATTCCGATACGGGTTCAAGCTACCCCACTGGGTGAAGGCTGAAGAGGCATTATTAGAGGTCACCGAGGTCGTAGCACTTGGAGGCAACAGGTCAGGAAAAACGATTTTTGGTGCTTACTCAATCGTTCGTTCTGCGGTGGAAAACCCCAACTGCGAGATATTTTGTTTCGCACAGACATCTGAGGTATCGATCCGCCAGCAGCAGAGCGCGGTCTATGACTGGCTCCCTGCGGAGCTAAAGACCAAGCAGACAAGCGCGGGTGCGTATATTAGCTACACCAAGAAGAACGGGTTCACAGACGGGAGTCTAATCCTCCCTAACGGGTCGCAAATCATCTTTAAGACATACTCCCAGTATCAGAACAACCCCACCATTCTGGAGGGAGCGGAGCTTGGTAGCAGGTCACCTGTGTGGCACAATATCGGCGTATGGCTGGACGAGTATCTACTCGGGCCGGAACTGATCAATACACTGCGCTTCCGACTAGCCACGCGGGACGCTAAGATGCTGGTCACATTCACCCCCATCGATGGCTGGACTGAGGTCATCAAGGAGTATCTAGACGGGGCTACGACCATCGAGTCACGCCATGCGGAGCTACTCAAGGGCGAGTTAGTCCCCTACATCCAGCGAGCAAACCCCAAGAAGCGCAACGCATCAATCCACTACTTCCACTCGCAGGATAACCCGTTCGGGGGCTACGACCGCATCAAGGAGGCTCTTGAGGGCAGGACGCGGGAGGAGATCCTCATCCGCGCCTACGGAGTCCCTGTGAAGTCTCAGGCGACCAAGTTTCCGAAGTTCAACACTGCCGTAAATGTAATTCCAAAGGATCAAATTCCAACTAAGAACGTGACCCGATACCACATTATCGACCCGGCTGGAGCAAAAAACTGGTTCATGTGCTGGCTGGCTGTGGACGAGACAGGAACGTATTACGTCTACCGCGAATGGCCTAGCGTTGAATACGGCGACTGGGCTGAGTGGAAAAACGGTAAATGGATACCCGGGGAGGCTGCTAAAGGGCTTGGGTATGGCATCAGGGACTACGTCGAACTGATCAAGAACTACGAGGAGGAGGAGGAGATATTCGACAGGCTTATCGACCCTAGGCTGGGTGCTGCTCGCTACCAAGCCTCTGACGGGGCCTCGTCCATCATCGAGGATCTGGGCGAGATGGAGATCATATGCAACCCTGCGCCCGGGCTGGAGATCGAGGAGGGGCTACAGGCACTACTCAGCAAGATGAGTTACGACACCAGCCGACCGTTAGACTCGGTCAACCGACCGCATTTTTATATCAGTTCTGACTGCGAGAACATCATCAGGGCGTTGGCAGAATACACAGGCGATCAGGGGCTAAAGGAAGCGTGGAAGGATCCTATTGACGTTCTGCGTTACTCTGCCATTGCTGACCTAGATCACGTTGACGCAAAGCGATCAAAAGTAACAATTCAAGGCAATGGCGGATATTAAAGACTGGAAGCAAAAGGAAGTCGCGGAGAAGCTGGGAGTCACCCCCACCGAGGCTAAGGTATATCGTGATGAGTTTTTGACCAAGGGGGTGGACTGGGACAAGACCGGAGCCACCATCTACTGGACTGACCACGCACTGTGGATGATGAAGAAACACCTCGCCACCCCGGTCACCGAGACCGAGGAGATTGAGGTATACGTCATTGAAGCCGCTAGAAACCCGCGTTTCGTCTATGGCGACCTAAACGGAAGCCGCATCCCTATTGAATGCTCGCAGAAACTCTCCCAGAGGATCGTCAAAAAAAGAATCAAGGTGACACTCCGAGAAGAAAACGGGGAAACCTATTACAGCTATAATCCATGAAATCCGAATCACCAGAAAACATTAACGACGAGTCACTGATCTACACTGCGAATGAGCCAGATATTGAGACACTCCGCAGCGCATACGACAACTGCTTAATTGACCTCGATGAATACTTTGAAGTCTGTAATCGCAGCTATGATGATCGGCGGAATATCTGGGATGGTAAAACCACCGACCTTCGCAAGAACGGGTCTAATGCCTTCCCTTGGGACGGCGCATCGGACATGGAGGTAAATGTCATTGGGGAGCGCATCGATGCTTTCGTGGCGATCCTAGACCAAGCCCTTACCCGTTCTCACATCAAAGCTTTCCCAACCTCTACTGCATCGATCCCGAGGGCGGCACTGGTATCCTCGTTCCTCAAGTGGATGAAGTCCAGCTACATCCCGGACTTCAAGAACCAGATGGAGCTTGGTGCTAACTACCTGCTTGAGAAAGGCATCATGGTCACCTATGTGGGCTGGAAGCGCGAGAAGCGCACCTTCCTGCAAGAAGTGTCACTGGAGGAGCTTGCACAGGCATCCCCAGAGATGGCCGAAATGATTATCAACGCGGTCGATGACGATATGCTGGTAGACATGATCGTTCAGGCATTCCCGAACATGAACGCCAAGCGCGTTAACAAGTTCCTGCGGGAGATCCGCAAGATGGGCAGGGCGAGCATCCCGGTTCCCCGCCTGTCGGTCAACTGCCCCTTCGTGCAGTCCTGTGCGCCTGATGGTGAGGTTCTATTCCCCTCATACGTCATCGACCCGCAGGCTGCTCCATACGTCTTCTGGAGGACGTTCGTGACCGCTCAGGAGCTTGAGAAGAAGGTAGCCACAGAGGGCTGGGACGAGGAGTGGGTGAGGAAGGCTATCGAAGATCTTCGCGGAAAGGATTCGTATTACCTAGACGGACAGAAGGCGAAGCGTTTCACCAACCTGCCCATCGCAAACGACGATGACTTAGTGATGCTGGTATACGCCTATCAGCGTCTGATCGATGAGGATGGAGCCGAGGGCATCTACTGCACGGTATTCAACCCTAACGTCGATGGATATGCGAAGACTGAGCTACTGAATGGATACGATGACTATCCGTTCGTGACCACCCGCCTGAGTTACAACCAGAACCGGATGTATGAGGTTCAGACGTTTTCCGATATCCTCCGTGGATCGCAGCTACAGATCAAAACCGAGCGTGACAGCCGGATCGACAGAGCGAGCCTAGCCACCCTGCCACCGCTCATGCACCCTGCTGGCAGACCACCCTCGGACTGGGGGCCGGGTCGCCGGGTTCCATATCGCAGGCTCGGGGAGATCGCATTCGGGCCGATCCCGCCAGCGGACAACGGGTCGATGGAGATCGAGCTATCCATGAACGCGCAGGCAGACCGCGCAGTGGGACTCGACCTGAGCAGCCCCATATCATCGGTTCGCCAGCAATTCTATGTTAACAAGTATCTCGACCACGTTAAGGATGTCCTCGGGCTGGCGTGGAAGCTGTTCCAGCGCATGGGGCCGGATGAGATATTCTTTCAGGTAACAGGCAACCCTAACCCGCAGACGATGACCAAGGGATCACCGGACGAGAACTACTCATTCTCGGTATCCTTCGACTCACTCAGCGCAGACCCGGACAACGCCGAGTCACGCATGAAGCAGATCGGGAGCCTCGTTCAGTTTGACCGCAACGGGCGGATCGATATGGACAAGTTCCTTGAGTTCGCTGCCATGAGCATCGACCCGGTGTTCGGGGACTATGTCCTGCAACCTGCCGAGGAAGCCACCGCGAAGGTGCAGAAACAGGTCACAGATGACCTAGCGAAGATCTACGCTGGCATAGAGATGCCTGCACAGCCTAACGGCGCACAGATCGCCATGCAGATGCTACAGGCATATGTACAGCAGCCTGACGTAGCTCAGAGGGCGCAGAACGATGAAGCATTCGGCGGAAGACTTCAGAAGTATGCGGAGCAATACCAGTTCCAGATGCAACAGGCACAGAACGCCGAGATCGGACGCATCGGGACAGCACCTGCGGAGATGGGTGGGATACAGACACAAGGAATGAATCAGCAATAATATGCCAAGTCCCTTCAAAAACACCTTGATTGGATCTAATCGGGATTACAACATCCCGCTTCTTAAGAGTTATGGTGGATATCCTGTCTTATCGGCTAAAAGCCTTGGTCTTGAGGACTATTACAACAAGGAAGGAAAAAATGTAGCTGGAATGGCTTGGGGCGGAACTAAGAACCCGCCCGGACAAGGTAAGGGCGAAGCTCCCTCCATAATCCCAAACCAAAACTATTTCAAGGGAGATCCCCGTGGATATAACGCACTAGTTAAACTGGAAGCCTCTCGCCATTGGATGAGTGAAAACGATTACAACCCCAAGTTCAAGATAACCCCAGAGATTCAAAAATGGAGAGAGAAAAACTTCAAGGATGCGGGAGAGGCAGGGGTGGCTTACTTAAATGATGACAACGCACTCAGGCAAACCATCATCTCTAGGGTTATAGGTGGTGATAAAAATATCCCGACCCTTACCAGCGAAGCTCGTAATGAAGCTAGGATTGTCGAGGGTAAGCTCATGGATCAAGAGAGGAAAAGTAAACCCGGAATATCTGACATGGTAATCGATGCCATCCGAATCAAACCATTCTACAAAAAATAATATGAAACAAGGACTATACGCAAACATTAATGCAAAAAAGGCTCGCATCAAAGCGGGGAGCGGAGAGAAAATGAACAAGGTAGGCAGCAAGAAAGCACCGACTGCAAAAGACTTCCGCGACTCAGCTAAAACTGCTAAGAAGAAATGAGTGCAAGTTCAAAACATTACACAAAAAGCGGTAAGCTCCACACTGGGGCTGTTCACAAGATGAACGGTCAAGTTCACACTGGAGCAAAGCATACCGCATCCAGCAAGCCATTGACTCATTCTAAGCCTAAGCCTAAGAAGTAATGGAAAAGAGGTTCACCAAGGTAGTCACCAATCCCGCCACCGGACGCAAGAGAACTGTGAAGTTCGGGCAAGCTGGCAAAGCTGCGGATGGCGGTGATCGTATTCGTCCTTCCACGAAAAAAGCTGATAGTTATTGTGCTAGGTCGAATGCGATCAAAGGAGATTGGCGTAGTGACCCCAACTCACCAAACAACTTGTCCCGCCGCAAATGGAAGTGCAGCGGAAGTAAATCAATGAAATAATATGATACCCATCCCAACACTACAAGAAGCGGTCGCAATCCTCGTCAACAACGAGGAGTTCAAAGTATTCCTATCATTCCTAGCTGACGAGAGGGAGGCGTTTATATCAACCCTGCGGCAAGCAGAGAACCAGAACGAGGTAATGAAATTGGCAGGATCAATTTCCACCCTTGACGAGATACTTCAATTCGTGAATATTGCTTCTGAGAAGTAATTCTCGTTCATGTTTGGGTTGGTTACCCCGCCCTAGTAGTTAAATGCTACTAGGGCGTTTTTGCGTCCCGGGTGGGGGGGTTGACAATAAAATATTATCCTAGCAGTTCTCATTCATCGCTATCGCCTAGCGTAATTGGCGTTTTAAGATATGAGTGAAGAATCTACAGCCATCGCTGGGGCTACAGAACCAGTGTCAAACGTATCGGTTGAGGAGTATATTGCTCGCAGATCCGGTATTGCATCACAAGAAGAAGAACAAGCAGGGGAATCCGAGGAGGATGCCGAAGTAGAATCGGAGGAACAGGAAACTGAACCCGAGGATGATACCGAGTATACCGATGAGGAGGAGGATGCAGGTTCCGATGAAGCTGAAATAGATTTGCTTAATCTATCAACTGAGCAGATTCAAGAATTGGCTAAGAAAGGCAAGAGTCGCTTGCTCCAACGTGTAGGAGAACTAACCGCACAGAAGAAACTGCTGGAAGAAAAGCTCCAGCAACAGGCGACAGCAAAACCTACGAAGGAGGTTCCACAGGATGAAAATCCATTCAGGAACATCTCCGACCCGAAGGAGTTGCTTGCTAAGTATAGCGAGCTTGAACAGGTCTTAGATGATACTGACGCTATCCTTGAGGAGCATGAAGATTACGGCCCGGACGATATTATTACCGTGGGCGACCGTGAATTTACCAAGAGGGAGATTCGGAAGGCAAACCGCAACGCTCGGGAATCAATTACTAAATTCATTCCTGCCCAAGAGAAGCAGATCGCCAAGATCCAGCAACTCGCACACATGGAAGAGCAGTATTCAGCCGCCGCAAAGAACGAGGTTCCAGACATCCTAGACATTGAGTCAGAGGTCGGAGCAAGGTTCCAAGCAATGATGCAAGACCCAATCGCTCAACAGGTAAAAATCAAGATTCCAGAGCTTGGCTATCAGCTAGAATACATCCTAGCCCATGCCGCCAACTCCATATTCGGCAAAGGAAAGTCTCGCGTTAATGTTTCAGCAGTTGGAAGTAAGTTGAAGATAAATCCATCCTCATCACCAACGGTAGCTGCGGTAAACTCGAGATCGAATAAGCCAAGGAAGGCAGTGGAGGCATACAGCAAGTTTGAAGAATCACACTCAGTAGATGATTGGATCTCAGCCCGAATCGCTAAATACAAATAATTTAAACATAAAATAATAATATGCCTATCTCCACTACTTATTCGCCCAACGCTCCTGCCGCACGGACAGGTCAGGGTTCCGCCATCAGCAACCGTGAGGATCTCTCCAACGAGTTGACCCTCCTCGCCCCAGAAGAGACCCCTCTCCTGTCGCTCTGCGGCAAGGGAACGGCTAAGTCTACCTTCTCGGAATGGACTGCTGATAAGCTCGCCGCCCCCGTTACCACGGGTATCTCTGAAGGAACCGATGTCACCTCGTTCTCCGACAAGTTCGCTGAACGCGCTCGTCTCGGTAACTACGTCCAAATCTTCCGCCGCGACTTCCTCGTATCGAACCTCCAGCAAGCCGTTAACTCGGTTGGCCCTGCGAACATCGCACAGGCTGAAGCTAAGGCGATGCGCGAGCTTAAACGGGACGTTGAAGCCCGTATCAACTCCAACAGCGACCGCTCGGTCGAGGACGGTGCAGGCACTCCATACGCCCTCCGAGGTCTCGGTGACTGGCTCGACTCGGCTGGCCCTGCTGACGTTCCTGCTGCATACCGCACCCCGGCTGATAGTATAGTGGCAGCCGCTCCCAACGAGACCACGTTCAACAGCATCATCGCGTCGATCTTCTCGGTCAACGGTGAAGCTAACGCGCTGACGCTTATCGCCAACGTAGCACTCCGCAAGCACATCTCCAACTTCACCCGCTCAAGCAATGCTGGTTCCTCCGAGGCGGTCTATCGTGTCAACCAGAACGCTGACAGCAAGAAGGTCACACACTCCGTTCAATTCTATGATTCCGATTTCGGTATCGTTAAAATTATCAACGGGAACCCTGACTGCATGGGTGGTGCTTCTGGTTACCTCGTCAACCCATCGTATCTCCAATTCAACACTCTCATCCCTATGGGGGCGACTCGCCTTGAGAATCAAGGTGGTGGCGAGCGTGGCTTTGTTGACATGGCTGGAACGCTCTGCGTCAAGCATCCGGGAGCGCACGGCAAGATCACTGTCTAAACTTAACGAACAACACATAAAGAAACAATAATATGGCTAAACTTACTAATAACGAACGCACTCCCTACACGGATGTTATCCGACTTACAGCTACCGACCTGATTGCCATTGGCAACGGCGGAACCCGTCAAATCGCAACAATCCCTGCTGGTGGTGCTGTGTCACTGTGCGCTGTAATTGAATCCGTTGCTGTCGTTGGCTCTACAAGCCTTGTCGTAAACATCGGAACCACATTGGCAGACCCGGATGAGTTCATCGACGCTCTTGACGTTGATGCAATGACCACTGGTCTTCCTACGTTCAACACTGGTGACCTGTTTGTCTTAGCCTCGGCTGCGACTACTACCTTTGCTGGTGGTATTCTGCCTAAAGCTGCGGCTTCTGCATCCACGCCAGTTTACATCAAAGTGACTGACGCTGCTGTTGCAAGCATCACTGCTGGTGAAATTATCATTGGTCTCCAGATCCTTGATCTTACCCAGTATCAATCCTAATATATAATCCGGGTGGGGGTAGTGTAATTGCTACCCTCACCCTTATTTTTGCCTAGTATGCAAATATCCGAAGCTGAGATGAATTCCGCTCTAATCAATGAGCTATGCAGTGGACGAATGTTGATGGAAACTCAACAAAAATTTAGAGAGAGATCATGCGCCCGTGAGGCGTTTGAGGCCAGAGGACACAGATCAATAGCGGGTCTTGGCAAGATGGTTGCCAGTATCCCGAGTCATGAGTATTTCCTCATCCGTGAGAAGTATGGAAATGACTGCTGGGATGACCGGGGATTTGTGCGTGATTTT
>Ga0209354_10000121_pt1 | contig 38367 bp, 57 predicted proteins | sample LauGreSpBDMM15DD_2_FD_187562 | JGI IMG/M metagenome (GOLD analysis project Ga0209354, IMG submission 187562) | Freshwater lake microbial communities from Lake Michigan, USA - Sp13.BD.MM15.DD (SPAdes) (version 2) | ecosystem: Environmental > Aquatic > Freshwater > Lake | place: Lake Michigan...
GTTTTTATATGGCAGAGGGTACTGGGATCGAACCAGTGATGACAGAGTCAAAGTCTGTAGTGTTACCGCTACACTAACCCCCAACAGAATCCTGAATTGTAAAAGAACAATGTTTAAAGCACGATGGCTAGAAACAAAAAACCCTCTGGATTTTCATCTCAGAGGGTTTGGGTAAGTAGACTGGTGTCAGTTACTTCTTATCCAAACCCTCGTTATCCTCAATCGCATTATATCCAAATGATGTGCGTGAGCATGTCCAGCCACTTAATAGCGGGAGATGTCTTTGCATCTGTTTGGATATCATTTTCGAGTTCATGATTGAATTCTATTCTTCTTTCGGTTTAAAGTCAAACTTTATTTAAATAACCTTACACTTCGTAAGGTTATTATTTATATAGGAAAAATTAACGCTGATAACAAAAATTACCAGTAACAACTTGACCATTTACATATTCACTACGCAATTCGCAAACAGTATTTGGAAACTGAACCACTGGTGCAGTAGTAGGATATACATACACAACTTGTGGTTGTGGAACATAAACTGGTGCTGGATGCTGTGGAATATAAACTGGTGGTTGTTGATAAACGACAACAGGTGGTTTAGCTAATTGCTGATACACCCAAAGACCTGCAACTCCAGTAAGGATACCTTGTTCTCTTGCACCCCAAGCATGTGCTGCTGGCGCATAACTACAAACTGCAATAACTGATGCTACAACTAACGATGTAATCTTTTTCATTTGTAACCCTTTCCAAGTTTTCATAGATCTATTATACACTATTTATGAATTAATGTCAAGCACTATTTGTTTTTCATGTAAATATAGATTTTGATTACCATCTATATTTTTAGAAAAGTAAATACCACCAGTTTCTACATTGTCTACATATCTATAATGATTTAGTGGTAAATTTAAATCCTTACAGTGATTTGGATCTATGTCGAATATAACAGAAATTCTATCATCATCTCCGATATTTTCTGCCCAATGTAATTGTTTATTATCAAACCAAAACAATGTTCCAGGTGTTATTGTTACTTCTTCATCTGCAACATAATATTTGTATGTACCTTGAATAGAAAAATGAAATCTATTTTTCCGATATTTTCTACCAAAGTCATAGTGTTTTTGTACTTTATCTCCAGGATACAACTTAGTTATTATAATTCTTACCAATTCTGTTTTCAAACATGGGAATTTAGAAGAAAGACGTTCTAATAACAATGGATAGTCTTGAAATAATTCTGTTTTTCTAAACTCTACTAGTGGACTATCATAAATTTGACTAAGTCTATCCCAGTCTTCATAAGAATGTTCCTCTTCAGGCTTTCCAATTTTGTATGATCCAGAGACTAAAAAAATATCCTTTTCATGAGCAGATCTGGTTGGTTCACAGTGAATTTTACCAGACTTAACTAGATCATGGTTTCGTTTCCAGTTAATTGAATTTGTAATAACTACTTCCTCACATATGGAAGAAACGTCCAAATTATCTTCAATTATTTTTATATGCTTCATTAATTTATTTTGAGAACTTCAATATTGCATTTATTTAAAAAGTCTATACCAGCGTCATCTCTATAAAAATTTCTGTAGTAAATATTACTTATGCCTGCACCATAGATTAGTTTAGCACAGTGCACACAAGGAGCATGTGTAATAAACATAGTGGCTTTATCACCACTATCTCCACTCTTTGCTAGTTTAGAGATTGCATTGGCTTCTGCATGAATCACTTCGTCTTTTGTCTTAGTGACCACTCCACCATCTTCATGAATCTCAACGACCTCTTCGCATTCGTTTGTCCATCCAGACGGCATACCATTATATCCGATTGAGATGATACGATTGTCTTTTACGACAACTGCACCAACCTGCAATCTAACTGCACTAGACAACTGGGCGAATCTCTCCGCTGTGTCCATGAATGCGCTGACCCATTTTTGTTTCATTTTGCTGCCAGTTTCTCTTTCCATTGAGCAACAGCTGGGATGATACCTGCATCTGATACAAGTTTCCATGTAATCTTTGGATACATCTTCTGCAACTTCTGATCTTTAACTGCGATAAGAATTGCAGCTTCAGTAGGATGGATACCTTCCAACAGACCAATAAACAATCCTTCTCGTTTGAGTGGCTTTAGATCTTGACGGATGAACACATACATTTTCTTTGATTCAAGAAATAAGTTTGTGTCACACATTCCAATTGGTTGATCAGCAGGTTTAAATGGTGGTTCACCTTCAGGCAGTAGCATCTTATGCGATGGCAAGAAGTTATGAGCAAACAATACTTTCAATAAAAATTCATCTTTATGTTTCTCAATTGTCTTTGGATCATCATTGATCTCTTTAAGAATCTCGGTCAAATATTGTTTCATTAAAAATCCTCTAGTTCGTCTAATAGTAAACGGCAACGATGCTCAATCAAATAGTTCATGATAGTCATCTTATCACCACTTGGTTGTGTATTTATGTACGCTTTGATAATGTCTTCTGAAACATCTGCAGGAATATGATCAAAGTCAACAAGAGTAGAATTGCGATGCCAGTTGCGTCGTTCTTCATCGTTCTTACATGCAAGGAATCCATTGTCAAAGAACTCTTGGAGTCGTTTAGCACTCATTGGCTTTTGTCGTTCACCTTTCATGAATACATCGTCTTTACTCAGGATGTTTGGCACTCCGTCACCAGTATCTCCCTTAACGATATGCTCTATCTTGTGCTCAATGATTTCTTTATTAGAAGCAGTAATGTATTTCCTCTGCATTGGAGACCACTGCTTTACATTGCTAAACAATTGTAACTGTTTGAAGTCTTTATCCGATGACAGAATCAATACTTTCTGTGGATCCTCTACTAGTCCTTGTTGAACTAGAAGATTCTCTTGCAGATACTTAACCATAACTGCAATGATGTCATCTGCTTCTGCACGATCTACATGCAACACACGATAAGGAAAGTGTGCTGCAAGATCAGTACGCATCTCAGATAAAGTATCAAAGATCAAACTCCAGTTTAGATCTGACTTATCACGATTACTTTTGCGCATACCTTTATAGAACTCAAAGAATTCCTTGCGCCAGTACTTACGACCATCACAACAGATAACCATCTCTCCATATTCTTTACCATACTTTTTCTTGTATGATTTAAGAGTGGACAAGGTAACATGACGAATAAGATTCTTTACCTCAGACTCTGCACCTTTCAACTCTCGCTGAAAAGTTAGAATACCTGCAAGTGCTACCTGACTATAATCAACTAAAATCATATAAGTTTTCCAATGGTATTATAAATTAACTCATCTATTTCTTTCTGATAGTCTTTTCCAAGACGACGCTTCATCCAGATAGATGTAATCTGTTCTTCTAATTCATGTACAATACCAGTGCCTTCAATCTTGCGATGTTTGATTTCTTCAATCAACTCTTCATCAGAAAAATCTTCTAAGTTAATTTCAACTTCCATGTAAGCCATCAAAATGCTCCAAGTAAAATACATTCTTCATTGACACGACCATTTGGTACAGTTGCTTTAGTGGTCAATGTCTTCATTGCGTTATTCAATGCTCGTTTACCAAGAGCAAGTCCTTTGAAGAACTCTTCTGGCTTACGTAACATCAGTGTCTTAGATTCTTTAATGTCGAATCCGATAAGTGTAGTACCTTTGACTGTGAGCACATCATTGATTGCTTTGTAAACAGTAACCTTACGATACTTTGTATTGTACACCCAAACTTCAGATGAACCAACAATGGTCTCTGGCTTGATTGATTTGAGATTGAAGTCAGCAAATTCTTTCAGGTACTTCATCTTAGCAACGATCTTGACAGGTGGTTGTGGTTTGCGTTTACGTGGAGCACGATTCGCTTTGGCAGTCTGTACTTGTTGTTGGCAGTCAGTAATAATACCTTCCAAGAACTCAGCAAACTTCTTTAGCTCTCGTTTAGTGAGATGCGAGTAACCTTCTACCAGTTGTTCATCTTCTCCTTCAAGTGCTTCACGAATCTCTTGGGCACTACCCACAAATAATTCTCCGATGCGTTTAGCAATGGGTCCAGCCACTTGATTAGAAAGAAGGTAATTCTTTGTTGAAAATGTACTCTTGCATCCACTGAGAATAAATTCATCAATTTCGCCTTCAATTTCTCCAGCAAGATCATGTGCTTTTTCTTCCATGCGTTCTTGGATGCTGACTACAGGTGTTGTTTCTTTTGCAACTTCCACTTGTTCGACAATTTTGTTAGCATCTGCCAGCAACTCTTTTAACTTAGTGGTGAAGAATGGGCTGAACTCAGTCAATTGTTTGATATCAGTCTGCTCATTTGACATGAGACGACACAATGAACCAAATGTCTGAAATTTGTGGTCAGGAAGTTTCTTCAACTGCTTTGCGATCTTTGGTTCTTTCTTAGAGAAGAACTCAAGTGCAAATAGTCGTTGTTCCTTGGCACCAGTTTGTACTGAGTAGTAAGTCAACGCACGACTCAGACTAACTTGGTAGTCCAGCTGGTCGATCGTTGGCTCAAACTTCTTCTGTGATGCTAAGATTGCTTGATTCTTTGCTCTGCGTTTTGCTGTCACTGCCATGTTTTTCTCCATAATATAGATCTATTATACCGCAATTCGCAATTAAAGACAAGCACTATTTTGAAGTAATTTTCTCGTATAGTTCCACAAAATCCTCGTGGTCTGCAACTTCTTGTGCGAGATTCTGCTTATGATAGGTCTTTGCAATCTTGGAAATAACTTTCTTAGGAATTTGCAATGTATCAGATTTTTCTTTAACGATTTCTCGAATAAGATCTCGCTCTGCTTCAGTGCGTAGCATTGAATTGCTAATCTCTTGAATAGCACCTTGCAAATCTTTTTTCTGTTCGGGTGTTAATGCGTAATTCATTTCTTGCTCCCAAATGATACACCATTAGTTCCACCAACTACACCACCAAGAATGACTGTTGCCACCCAAGTTTCAAATGTGACTGGGATTGCCAATGCTGGAAATAATATATTTAAAGACCAAATAGTTGCTAGTGGGAATAAAACTAGCAATATCAATATCACTGCTACTACAAATAAAATCTTCATAGTGTAAACCCCACTTTAGTTACTGATTCCCAGCGGAAAGATCTCCACTCGGATTTTTCTGTGTCAAAGACCCGAACTGTGGATCCATCAGCCTTGCTAGATGCCCCTGTGCTTTTCGGAATCTTATCGGTTGGGATTCTGCCTTCAACAAGGGTACATTGCATGGCTCTTTCGGTGCCATCTTTTTTGGTGAAAGTAACGCACAGATCTTTGATGTTGTCATCGTGTAGAACTCCTAGTGTCCATGTTTTAAACTCTTCAAATTCTTTATCGGTCTTGAATATTGTCTGCATTGACATTATCTAATCTCACTTTCAATTCATTAACTATCGGTTCAAAAAATTCTTTAAATTCTTTAGGTTCAAAGAAACACGTGTGTCCATTATCAATTATAACTTTGCCAGATTCATCAACTAGCTTGTTTTTGATTGTAAATTCAATCGTCTCATAAGTGGCACCCACATTATGATTTTTGATTTTAATTGATCTTGTTAAACCTTCTCGGTAAAGTTCATACTCCAAGTCCATGGTCTGCCTTTCTATGTTTTGGTTGACGAATGTACTGAACCTTGCTCTCCACTTTTCGCATGCGATATTTTGGAGTGCGTAAATCTTTTGCTATTAGATTTCTAGGTTTCATTGTCTTATTATACACGATCTTTCCTTACAAGGCAAATTTCTTTAATAGTTGTTTTGCATCTTTGCAGTCACCAATTAAATTATCCATTTCTGCAAGAACAATCATTTGTTGCAGGTTGTCTGCAAGTAGTTGGTCTTCCTCATCCAATAGAGCATACCATTCCTCGAATTCTTCCAGAGAATCTAGTGACCACATATGATCAAGCATCTCAACTTGATATTCAGTTAGGTTTTCAATTTGAATCATGCTGCATCCTTAAAAATATTGGACCATGTCATCAGCTTGTTCAACTTTTCGTTCTTTGCAGTTAGCAGTGCAGCTTCGCTGACGATACCATTCTCGATAAGCAATTCAATCATGCACATCAGATCACCTAGTTCTTCCTCCAGATGTTCTCGATTCGTCTGACCTTTATATTCATCGTCCATACCAAACCGAAACACCTTGCTAATAGCCTGTGTTACCTCGGCACATTCTTCCTGCGTAATCAACAGTATCTCACTATCGATTGCATTCTTGTGTTTCATTACTGCAAACTTATTCATATCAACCCCAATCTTTTTTATCACCGTATTTTTCATTCCACTGAAACCCTGCGTCATATGCAGCGACTTCTGCAATTGTCATTTCACTCACGTCCACAAGAGGGCTATTTAAAGTATCACCAACGTAGTAGTGTGGTCTGTATCCACGATGGTAGTAAGAATCTGCTCTACCACGATCAAATGGTCCACCATGTCGTACGTCATATGTATCAGTCACTAGCGTATCAGTCATATTCTGCCTCATACATCATAGATTGATGTTCGTACTGTTTGTCCAACTCTTCAGAGATAAGACAAACATCAGCCAGAGTCATACCAAATTTGGTAGCAATCTCAGGGAAGGACAAGAGTCCATCTTCGATGGCTTCTTCGATAGCAAACACTACATTTTTCATTGCACCCATTATTTCACTCCAGTCATAGCACGAACACCACTGTACATAACAGCAAGCCCAGCAAGAGCCACCATTGTCGCAGTAAAAACGCTAGCACTTGGATCGTGATCCAAAGCACCAACAGCACCAAAAACCAGCATAAAACCGACGAAAGCACGGATTGAACCCTTCATATTACCCTCACAATAAAACCATAAACATAAACTACCAACAAACCCACATTGACAACGACCAAACTTGCACGTTTGATTCTAACTGCCCAGATCAACCAAAGGATGGAACCTAGATTGAACAAGTAGATGTTCAGCGGATCGATAGCTAAAGCAGTTGCAATTGCAGCACCCACTGTAACGATCGTGGCAGACCATTCCAATAACGTATTCACTTTTTCACTTTTCATACAACTATTATACATCGTATTGCAATTAAAGACAAGCACCTTTTGACAATAAAAAACCCCTGTATCTACAGGGGCTTAGGAAGGGGAATAACCTTACAGGTCGTAGGGTTATCTATTTCCAGTACTTAGAGTAGTCTGCCCTGTTCCAATAAGCATCGTTGTTTCTATTCCAAAAGTTTTGGATAAGATACCATGCCATACCAAAATACCCCATCTTTTGAAACCTTCTACTATCTTGTCCAAAATAATGATTCATCAACTTGAATTTCTTTGGATCGTACTTTTTAGATAAAAAGAAATCTTCGCTTGTTCCATACTTCTCAGCAAAGCCACCAAACTCTTCAAATTTATCTCTGCGAGTTAACATGAAAGCACCAACAGCAAATGGCACTTTGTGTTTCATGATGTTATTTACAAAATTAAACATCATAAATCCAATCTTTGCTCGCATGTCATTATCATAGCACTTTGCGTACAATCCGATTAAGTCTAGATTTTTGGATTCCATCTCATCAACTGCATCACGAATAGTATTGATATCAAAGAAACGAACATCAGCATCTATGAACAAGATGTATGGAGTAGTCACCAGCTTGGCTCCATTGTTCTTAGCAATACTAACTGGACCACCATCAATAATCTCAACATTCAATCTTCCTTTGGTGGATTCAATAACTTTACGAGTATTGTCAGTAGAGCAATCTGCAATAATAATTCTGGTACTACCTATCAGTTGATTGCGCAGTTGTAACAGCAACCACCCTATGTAATTTTCCTCATTTTTACAAGGAACTACAATTGTTATTTTACTACTTAATGACATGCGTATGTTTATGCTTTAGTGATTTCTTCAATGCTTTCAACCACATTTTCTTTTCTTTGATCTTGTCGTGGCTGATGCACGCTTGGTACATCTTCTTTATTATTTCCTGTACTTTCATGGTCGGTCTCCTTTGTCCATGTTATTATTTCCCAGTGTCCATCATGATGTTCAACAAGAGCAGTGCATGACTCAACCCAGTCGCCATCGTTCATATATGTAACACCATCAATCTCTTTGATTTCAGCATGATGAATATGCCCACAGATAACTCCATCATACCCTCGTTTCTTGCAGTATGCTGCAAGATTCTTTTCAAACTGGAACATGAAGTCAGATGCTTTTTTAACTTTATGTTTTAAGTATTTAGACAGTGACCAGTACCCAAATCCCAGTTTGTGACGAACCCAATTGAAACGAGAATTCCAATCAAGAACTAGATCGTATAGTTTATCGCCAAGAAATGCAAGCCATGGTGCCAGTCGAGTAATACCATCGAATAGGTCACCATGCGTGACTAGGTATCGTTTACCATTTACACCGACATGTTCTGTTTGATTTTGTATTTCAATCAGACCGAAAGAGAATCCGTAAGGAATCATCGGTCTTAAGAATTCATCATGATTACCTGCAACATAAATCACTCTAGTTCCACGCTTGGCATGACCAAGTATTCTGCGGACAACATTGGTGTGACTTTGTTTCCATCGCCACTTGTTCTGTTGGATCTTCCAAGCATCAATTATATCACCCACGAGATATAGAGTCTCGCAAGTATTATGTTTTAAAAAGTTATTTAACTTATTTGCTTGGCAATCACGAGTACCTAAGTGAACATCACTTATGAATATCGTTTTATATTTCATTATGGTTTCAGTTCGCCACGCTCAATTAGAATCTTTTTATTAGCCTGATGCTCTGCCTGAGTCAAGTCCTTGTTCTCACCTTTGTATGGTACAGCGTAATTGTTTTGAATTAACCAATCATTGACACGAGTACCATCTTCAAGAATAATTACACCAAGGATTCTACCAAACTTATCATCGTTACTATCAGGCTTTTGAGTTTCAATAATTTGCCAAGAGCCAATAGGTAATTTCTCTGCTAATTTCTTTTTAGAGATTACACCACGAACCTTTTCTTCTGCAATAGTAGTTCTTGATTCTGGAGTATCAACTCCAGCCAAGCGCACTCTTTGATTAGCAAGGATAATTTTAAAACCTAAATCTAAATCTATATCAACTGTGTCGCCATCAAGAACTTTAATAATTTTACATTTATATTGGTACATAATATCTTAATCGTTTCTAGTGTTACGTGTTTGTGGATCATCTGGCAATAAGTCTACTGTTGGTGCTACAGCTAATGGCATTGGTCTTGGAACCATTGGAACTGGTGTTGGTGCTATAAGTGTTGGCGCAACTGGTGTTACATTACTTGCTGCTCCAGCAACTTTCTCTTGAGTACGACCCCATGCTGCAATACCAAGAACTGCACCCATCGCTAAGTGAAATAAACCAGCACCTTGTAGTGTTAGTGGATTCCATTGGGTGACTGTTTGATGAGTAAGTACTTGTAGCAAACTCCACAGTACTGGGAATATAGCCATATCTAGTGTACAAATAATCATGTACATCCAACCCATGGCTGGACGCCACTTCTTCTGCATCCAATCTTCGTTTTTATTTTCTTCTCCCATGGTCTCTCCTTTTTAATAGTTATTTTCTTATCATATATTTCTTGTTCCAGAAGTACCAGAGCCTATGACACAAGCAATTTGTCTATTCTTTTTTAGCAGCGTCCAGTTACCTTTTGTATCTTGCCATAAAGAATAGACTGAACCATCTGATATATCTGAACCTGACCAAGTGAATTCTTCTTTCTGTGTCTTAGAAAGAAATTCTATTAGTTGAACGACTGGACCACAAGTTACTTGATAGTTGTATGTAAATGGTTGTGGCACAGCAACCTGTGGTTGCGCCTGTGCAACCAGAGAAAAACTAAACAGTAACAACGCTAGTATTTTCATATTTTATCTTCCAATATATTCTTTTGGTTGTGCTTCTATTCTTCTTTGTTGTTCAGTTTTAGGAACAAAATCAGTTCCTAGATGTGGGTACTTTTCTATTCTATCCTGCACAACAAACCACAGTATAATCATAGAAAAAGTAAATGCGCCCATAAAAATACCAAACCATTTACCAAATGTTTTAAAATTCTTAACCAGTTTGGCATGTTCTCTATCATGTTGCATTTGTATCTGAATATGACGCTTCAATGCTTCAGACTGTCTTGCATTTATTATCTTAGATTGCTGTAGTACTTCTGTCCAGAGTGCACCCAATTCAGGTGGACTTTGATATATCATTACTTGTCGCAACTCAACTTCCATCTGCTCAAGTTTCTTTTTCATTAGTACTCTTTGCAGAGCACGTTTTCCTACAGAAGCATCACCTGTGTATAAATTATATGATTGTTTTTCTTCTGCTTCAAATACTGCTATACATTTTGCTTGATTGTCAAAGAAAGCACCAAGATGTTGACCTAAATCAAAATAAACATCACCTGAATCTTTCTTGTTTAATTCTTTTATCCTAGACTTTTCTTCATTCAGTTGTTTGATTGCTGCAGGTGGTGGTGTCTTTCCTTTCTCTGCATACATACCATGGAACTGCGCATCTAGATCTTTGAGTACATCCTTTATATCTCCAGCTGCGCCTTTGATATCTTTGTATAATTTACATCCAGCTTTAATCGCAGATACAGCACCATTGGCTAGAGCAAAGAGTGTTAGGGGATCCATCTATTCTCCCTCTTTTTCCACTCTAAACAAACTACACGACGCTCATAAACATCACCAGACCAAGTCCAGCGGACACACTGCCACTCTGGCCATTTTTTAACATCAGGCTCTTTTGCTAATAATGTTAAAAATAAGACCCACTCATACATTTACTTAGATCCTTTGGCGTAATCTTCACGCTCTTTCTGTTCTTGAGCATCACGTTGTTTTTGTTGCTGACGAAGAACTAGATTTCTCTGAGCAACTTTTTGCTCATAAATTCGTTTTTCTTCCATCTGACCATAAATTCCAACACCAACCATGGCAATACAGAAAACAACAACAGAACCTGCTAGAAAATACATACCAAGCATAAGCATGTCTGCCATTTTTTTCTTATGGGCTGCTTGTCTGTCTTCTTCTGCACGTTGGGCTTCTGCTCTTGCCTTAAAAAGCCTAGTGCGCTCAGCAATCATTCGTTCCCAGATTTCTGGTTTGTTTAATTGCCAAAGAAGCATGTCTTTTAAATCACGTTCAGCTTGCCTTAGGGCATCACTGTGCATGGCAATTTGTAAGGCTTCGTGACCTAACTCTGCATCTGTTTTGCCTAGTAGATTAGCCTTAGCTTTTAACTTTATTCGTTCACGATGTATTGAATCTGAAGACTCAAAAAACTTGCTGAATTGTCCTACTAGACTGTTTATGTCTTTGCCCAGAGCTATAGCTTGTTTGATGTGGCTGACCGCTGATTGGGCAGCAGCAAATGCCAGCCCAATAGTTATGGGATCCACTACAATTCTCCTAAACCATGGCAGTATTACTACTATTTAGGTTTTTTGTCTTGCAGTTCGTCTACTTCTTTTTCGATGGTTTTTACACCTGGAGATGGAAACACACTCTGGACTTTGTTCAAGAACGATTGTGTCTTCGATGGTTTTTGACCAGTTTCTTCTAAATATCGACCAACTTGTTTTCTATTATAGAGTTCTGGTTGCCAATCTTTAGTTGGTTCGTCTACTTCAATTTTTGGAAGTTCAGATTCTAGTAAATCATTGACTTCTTTTTTAATTTCTTCTGGAACAATAGTAGTTTCTAATTGTTCTTTTGATAAATGTTCTGTAATATGATCAAAAACAGGAGTTGTGCTTGGTTCATCGACTTTTATTTCGTCATTAAGTCTAACTTCTGTTTTTTCTGGAAAGTCTTCAACAGGTGGTTTCTCAAAAAAGTCATTCCACTTTCTTGTACCAGTATGTTTGAGATTCCAGTTAGCAGCGATTAATAATAATACTGCCAGCGGATCAAATACTATAACAATTAGTATAGTGACGATACGAACTGCTTTTTCAAGCATATTCGTATCATTAGAACTTTCGTCACCATATATCAATGCAGCAATGTATTTTATTGGACCGACTTCGGCTTCGACTTTACGGACTTCGCTGGCGATGGGGGCACGTTCTTCGTTGTACTTGGCGATCTTGGCTTGCGCTGTACCGATTTCGTTGAGGATTCTGGCTCTGTCTTTTTGCTGGCTTCTGCGGACGGTAATGGCTCGCTCTGTTCCTTTGGTATCGTCTGTTCTTGCGATGGTTTGATCCACTTGAGCATCGAGTTGAGTAAGTTCTTTACGATTTGCATTGATATTTTCCTTTTCTGTTTTAATCTTCTCATCAATCAATGCTAACTTAGATTGAACATCTCCCGTAGGAATTGCTTGATCCAAATGTGCCTTTGATAAGAATCCGAAAATGCCCATTGATGTTAATAACATTAACACTATCAAGGCAGCTACAAAGTATGACTTCATCAATGTTGGAATTTCTTTCCAGTTTTGATAGAGCCATGATGCCACTACAAGTTTCGATGCCTCAAGCAACGAACCCATAAGAGCAATCGGTACAACAGCTGCAGCAAAGATTGCGACAAGACCCATCACTGCGTAATACGCAGCAAGTGCCGACAATGATAGTGCAACTGCAAAAAGTAAATATGTCATAGTTTGTTTTTAATATGAGAGCCATGGACTCGAACAGATATCTGTCCGTTGTAGTAGTCGTCTGACTCCAACACCTTTCGTGCAAACTGTTCTCGTGCTTCTATGTAAGAACATTCAGCTTTAGATTTACAAAAGAAAAGAATCTCACGAACAAAGTTGTCTTTGCCAAGAGACTCTACATCTTTATTTAGTTCTAAACTCGAACCATAGTACTCCATCCAATCGGAGTCTATTTTGCTACGGATCTTCTTTCGTTTCTTGATTCCGTTTTTCTGTGTCATCATCTTGTATGTAGTTTTAGAAAACTTAGATAGTTTCTTACCCACATACATACGACTGCTGGCTTTGTTCGTAATTAAATAAACAAAGCCAACGCAGTCTTCTGGTAATTCCTCAACAATAATGTTTTTATATGTCCACATAGAACATATTTATTCATCCTCGTCGAGTTCCTCTTCTTCGTAGATATCAGCAGAACACACAGGACAATAGACAATATCAGCAAGCACCTTGTCTTCTCCCTTGAGAACTATCTTTCCTCTTGCGTCACAACTTTCACATTCAAAATATTTTGTTATCATACGCTAAATGAACTTCCGCATCCACAAGTGGATTTTGCATTAGGATTAGAGATAACAAACTGTGAACCTTTTAGTTTGTCACTAGTGAAATCAATTGTTGCCGTATCAAAATATTGCATACTCATAGCATCAACTACGAGATTATCAATAACAAAGTCATCTTCTTCTTTGTCAGCTTCAAGCGTAAATCCATAGTTAAAACCAGAACATCCTCCGCCAGTAATAAATGCTCTTACATATTTCATAGAGGGTTCATCTAAAAGAATCTCAGTAAGTTGTATTTTTGCGTTTTCTGTTAGAGTAATCATATGCACTCACATTTTAGTTGATAGTCGTTTATTGCTGCTTTTATGGCATCTTCAGCAAGGATGCTACAATGGATTTTGACTGGTGGCAATGCGAGTTCTTGAGCAATGTCTGAATTTTTAATAACTGCTGCTTGCTCCAATGTCTTGCCCTTAACCCACTCGGTAACAAGAGAGGAACTTGCAATTGCAGATCCACATCCGTATGTTTTAAATTTTGCATCTGTAATAATTCCATCTTCAACTTTAATCTGTAACTTCATCACATCACCACATGCTGGTGCACCAACCATGCCAGTTCCAACTGATGGATCGTCTTTATCCAGAGAACCAACATTACGTGGGTTTTCATAGTGGTCAATAACTTTATTTGAATATGCCATATTACTCCTCGTACATGACTGTTTTAGTATCGCCCAGTGCCCACTTAGAATCTGACTCTACAGACCATTTGACAGTGGCAACTTTAAAATCTGGATGTTTTAGTTCTTTTGGATTGCTGCTTGGTTCTAATATAATTAAACGATTATTTGGCTGAGCAGCAAACTGCCCATTATCACACTGAATGAAATTATAAGACTTGTGGTCTTCTGGATCTTCAGAAAACCCTGTATCAAGAATGTTAAAATCAGGATGAGCAGAATCAACTGTAAAAAGATAAACACCATACTGCCAATCTCCGTTCTTCAATTTAAACTTACAACGCATTGACTGTAGTTGTGCTTTTTTAATCACTGTGATATCATAAGAAAGACAATCCCACAACTGAAGATAATCTAGGGGTAGTGGTTCACCTTCAATTGGTTTCCAGCAGTAAGCATGTAGTGGTAGTTTATCATATAAAGCACCGTAATTATTTAGATACGATTCAATACGAAACGCTTGTCCTCGTAAAGACTTAATGCTAACCCACCAACAAGGTTCAAGTTCTCCGTGACCTTTCTCAAAGTCATAGAGAAACTCTCTGCGTACAAAACACTTAATAGGTGGTAAGTTCGCTACGATATGTGACATTATGCTGCCTTACCCCAAACATCACCCCAGTCACCAGATAAAGTGCCTTTTGCATAATCAGTTACACGATTCTCAAAGAAGTTGCCGTGTACTGGTGCATTAATCATTTCTTCAACCCATGGCAGTGGATTCTTTTTAACTTTGAATACACCTTTCATACCAAGAGAGATTAGGCGACGATCTGCGATATAACGAATATACTTCTTTACGTCTTCAGCGGATAGATCACGCATCTCTGCGCCAGCAAAAGAGATATCGATAAACTTGTCTTCAAGTTCTACCATGCGTTCTGCAATAGTGTAGATTTTACCCTTGAGTTCATCATTCCAGATTTGTGGATTCTCTTTTATATATTCACGGAATAACTTAATCATTGACTCAGCATGCATGGTTTCGTCAACAATACTCCATGTAACGATCTGTCCCATACCTTTCATCATACCATGGCGTGGCATATTCAAAAGCATGATGAATGAAGAGAATAACTGCATACCTTCGGTGAATGCAGAAAACACAGCAATGTGTTCAGCAGTTGAAGCAATCGTACCATTACGTGATGAGATGTCAGCAACATAATCGTGCTTGTCTTTCATCTCTTGGTATTCCATAAACTGAGAATATGTAACTTCGGGTAGACCCAAGGTTTCAATCAGATGGCTATACGCAGCAATGTGTAGTGCTTCACGTGCTGCAAATCCAGACAACATCATACGAATTTCTGGTTGTGGAAAGTATGGAAGATAGTTCTTCACATATCCACCAGCGACATCAATGTCACCTTGTGTAAAGAAACGAAAGATGTTTGTTAAGAAATCTTTTTCGGGTTGTGTTAGTTTCTTTTTCCAATCCTTTACATCTTCAGCCATTGGTACTTCTGTATGTAACCAATGTGATTGCTCGTGCTTTAACCATGCATCATATGCCCATGGATAATTAAATGGTTTGAAGTAATTTCTTTCATCTGTCATTCTGCTATGTATTTTAGACATTGTTTATCTCTTTTAGTTTAAATGCAACACTTATTCGTAATTGTTTGCAATGGATTGATGGGTCGCTACCATAATGTAGCATGTTACTTTTAAATAATACTCCACTGTTAGGTACAGGAAGATATGATTGAATTTCATCATTTTCTTGGAAGATAGTAAAACCTTCCCAGTTTGGTTGCCAAATTGGATTCATATAAATCAAAAATGTATAGCAATCATCTTGTAGTGCATCTCTATGAAAATCTCCACATTGACCATATGATTGCCCATTTGCATTAACTGATATTAATTCAAATGTTTTATTGGTTAATTTTTGTATTCGTTTAAATAAAAATTCTGAGTAGTATGGTTTTTCTATTAAGTTTTTATACCAAAATGTTATGGCGTTTTCTGATTTAGAACTAATGTTATTAAATGTCCAAGAACTATCTCTTATCATTTCATATTCAATTAAGAAATCATCTTCTGGTAGAATATTTTTATAAACACTAAACATTTATCCCTCACATGCCATACACGCACCATCATCAGTAGTTAATGCTGTCAAGTTAATTTCTTTAATAATTTCTCGTTCAATTCGTTTTGATACTTTATCTGCTTTAGCAATCTTATCACTACGGCAGTAGTACATAGTTTTTAATCCAGACTTCCATGCTTGGAAGTGAACCGCATGAATATACTTGATGTGACTATCTGGTCTAAAGAATACATTTAACGATTGTGCTTGGTCGATATATTGTTGCCTGTCGGCAGCGTGTTGAATGACCCAACGCTGGTCAATTTCCATAGAAGTTTTGAAGACATCTTTCTCCCAGTCTCCCAACCAATCCAAGTGCTGAACACTACCATCATTCGCAATGATGCTAGACCATACTTCGTCTGACCAACCTTCTTTATGATTGACTGCTTGTTTTTGAATAATCGCATCGAGCCACCTGTTCTTATTTAAGTGGGATCCTGATAAAGTGTCTTGACGATAAGCATTAGCACGATAAGGTTCAATGCTAGGAGAAGTATTACCCATAAGAATGGAAGAACTAGCATTAGGAGCAATAGCCATGAGATGACTAAACCTATTCCCAGTACCCACAGCATCCAACGCTTCACCACGTTCCAATCCAAGTTTTTTATTAGCATCATCTAGTTTTCCTCTTATGTGCGCAAAGATTTGTTTGTTTCTTCCGACTGCCATAGCTGATTCCCATGGCAGATTAGTTCGTTGTAGATAAGCATGCCAACCCAAAGCACCGATCCCAATGCTGCGCTCACGTATGGCAGAATACCTTGCACGCTTAATGGTGTCAGGAGCATTAAGAATGAAATACTCCAGAACATTATCCAACATTTCAGCAATATCAGCAAGGAACAAAGGATCAGATTTCCATTCATCATAATACTCCAAATTTACAGATGATAAACAACAAACAGCAGTACGCTCTTCGTTAGTTGGTAGAATAATTTCTGAACAAAGGTTTGACTGATTAATCTTTAATCCAAGATCTTTCAAGTGCTGTGGCATTTTACGATTTGATTCATCGATAAAGTGCAAGTATGGTTCGCCTGTCATCATACGCATCTCAAGAATACGTTGCCACAATTCTTTGGCTGATACTGTTTCACGAACTTCGTTAGAAGCTGGATCAACTAATTTCCATGAGTCATCAAAGTTTGGATCAAGCATAGACTGCTCAATAATTTCCATAAATGCATCTGGGATATTAATTCCATGGTGCATGTTCAGACAACGCATATTCTGGTCGCCTGTTGGTTTTCTCATCTCAAGAAAAGATATAATATCAGGATGGCTAATGTCCAGATAAGCAGCGTAGCTACCCCTGCGAGTACGACCTTGACGATAAGCAAGAGATGAGGCATCATACATTTTAAGGTGGGGCATGACTCCAGTAGATTTATCATCCGCTGAACGAATGCCAAAGCCAATGCCGACACCACCGCCCAACATTGAAAGCCAATTTGTTTCAGATAGATTATCAACTAGACCCTCAGCAGTATCTTCAATGAAGTTAAGAAAACATGATATAGGCAGACCACGCTTACTGCGACCAAAAGAAAGAATGGGAGTAGAATAAGACAACCAATGAAGACTGGAGTATTCATATAGTCGCTGTGCATGTTCTGGAGTGCTTCCGAAAGTCGATGAAACATATGCAAACCTTTCTTGAGGTGAAACCTCTTCATCCTTCATGTAAGATTCTTTTAATCTAATTCTACCCAACTCATCAAACAATTTATCACGTGTATAGTCTACCGTTATGCCATGCACAATGTCATTCATATTTCTTGCCCCAATATTCTTATAGTTTTATTAATTCATTTGCTAGAGGGAATACCTCAGCAATAACCTTTGCGCAGTGTCGTGCGACTTCTTGGTGTTCTTTTTGTGTACCATCTGCAGATCGGAGTTCAATAAAGTGAATCCAGCTACGCAATGTACCATTCATATAAAGACGAGAAACAGTCAGTCCTTCTGGCAGTACTGCTCTTGCTTGTTCTTTTGCAATCCCATTTACGATTGCCCACTCATAAGCATTTTTACATTCTTCAATCACTCGCTTTTGTCTCTCTTCCCACCATGCTTGTAATGCTAAGTTGTCAGTCACAATACTATTTTGACGATTATTCGTATCTTGGAGTCGGGCTTCCCTAAGAACGAAAGATAAGTCTTTTGTTGGATCAGCATATCGCTGGCTAAATTCTTGGAACGAGAAAGAACGATGACGCAAGATTTGTCTTGCTATGTCACGAGTTGTTTCAATTTCTAAACAAGCACTGACCATTTCTAGTGGTGACCAGTGTTGATGTTTAATTAAATACTTAATTAACTTCTCTGATGTATCTGTGTTGAACTGGTTGCTGGGATTACTCACTCTAGCACAAAAGGCAACTAACTCTTGTACATCTACTAAACCTTCTTTATACATTTCTTCCGAAGGTTTACTATAACTTATCATTCTAACATTCATATTTTCTTCCATGTACTAAATTTCAACTTTGCTTCTATACCTGCGAAGGTATTGGTATTTATGACTTCAGCGATTTCATCGGCAGTCATTCCGCCATGTAAAATCATTTCATTCACATCTTTCTGTTGAATATGTTCTGGGAACATACAGACAGAATAACCTAAATTGATATACTTTTCTAACTGTTTGACAATATCTTTATTTCTTGGCTCATTGTCCATTACAATAGTGGCATTAGCAAGAATACTCCGAATAGTAGGGGTATCAAAACTTGCTCCTGAAACAGCCACTGCGTTTGGTAGAAAAAGCGAGTCAATTGGTCCTTCGACCACAAGTATCCTTTTAGCATAATCAATCCTTTCAAGTCCATAAATTTTTTCCTGAGTCTCATCCACCTTGATGGTATAATACTTAGGCTCTTCATTTCCATACGCTCTAGCTTGATATGCAAAACACTTACCAGCATTAGTAAAGAATGGAATAATCATCCTTGGATGGTCGTCTTGTATTGGCTCTTGGAATTTAGCAATCACTGAATTAGTGTATGCTTTAAATTTTGGAGCAAAGTACAACAGACTCCATTTATCCTTTGGAATCTTTCTTTTAACTACATACTGAACAGCAGGATGTGTCAGCGGTAGTTTGTCTAATCTTAAGAGAGATGACAGAATATCATCTTCAAGAAGATCTTCTGATTCTGTCTCAAAAATTACTTGTGTGTCAGCAATGTCTTTGTGATCATTATATCTTGTTGCACCAGACTTGTATCTTTCAAGCACATACTCATCATACAATTTTGTATCAACATACTTAATAAGATTACCTATGTTAGTACCGTAACCACAGTTGTGACATTTTACAAATAGATCTGCCTTTGCACGATAGATATAACCACGTGCTTTTAATTTATTGGATGTGCTATCCCCACAAACTGGACACGAATAGTTCCAGAGATAATCTTTCTTTTGTTTGAAGTTGCGCAAGCGACCACCCAGTATTTGGGCGTACTTTGCATCAATGTATAACATCACAAATCTCCACTAGTAGAGTACATTATACCCTACTTATCATTACAAAGCAAGTTTTATTTTAAAAACTTTGCAATTTCAGCTAAATGACCAATAATAAAACCTACAGTTCCTGCACCGCCAATTACATACCACTTCCACTGTTCAAGTGCTGCAACTCTGCCGTTCATTTTCTCTAAATCTTGAACAACATCTTTTTTAATGTCAGCATGTTGGTCTTGAGAGATTTGTGCATTGGCTTGCATCTTATGTTCGATGCGTGTTTGCATATCGTCAATCTTGTCAACGATTTCTCTATTGGATGTAGTGATACGAGAGTGTACCTCTTTGAGATCAGATTTCAACTCTTTTACATCCTCTTTTATGGTTTCTACTTGTGCTTCCAATTTGGCTAGTCTTTCTGTGTCCATTATTTTACACTCTCAAAAATATTTTTTTGTGCATTGTACCATTCAATCCAAGTACTAACCTTAATTTTGCATTCATGGTATTGACCGTAATTGTCCACTACGACTTTCAACACTTCACTTAACTTTTCAGTAGGTTCAGTTTTCTTCAAGTCAGGACACATCTCCATAAGTTCAGCTGGAACTGATGGAAAATTTCTTTTAACTGGTGTCGAACTGCAACCAGCTAATATTAATATTGTTAGAGCAATTGGTAAAAAGGTTTTCATCTTTTTACTCCGCCTGGAATTGCTGCTTCATTTAGTATATTAATTGCTTCTGGTGCAAGTTTACATTCAGAATCAACTTTAATTTCTACTTCTTTAATTTTTTCTTGTATTACAATTTGTGTTTCTTTAACAACTTTAACTTTGTCTTTGTAGACAGTGACAATCTTTTCAGTCACTTCTTTAGACTGTTGCTCAGAGATTGCGATTTTGGCTTCAAGTTCAGCAACCTTTTCTCTCCATTCCATTTCAACAGAGTATCCACCTTTGAGGTAAACACCTATAACCATGAGCACAACGCTTACCACTTTTATTAGTAAGTGATAAGGTGCAACGACTGGAAGCCAACGAACTACATAATCAAAGAAAAGAGATGCTACAAATCCAACAATGCCAGTAATAAGGATAGTATTAATTATCCATGCTAAAAGTGCATCAGGAAGAAACGCTAACATCCACATTATTAAACTACCTCTGGTTTCGGACGACGAACCATTGACATTTTATATTTTTTGATTTCTTTAGTACCAATCTTAGGTTCATCTGTAGAAACTGCAGCACCAGTTGAATTTGCTGGTGCTTCTTCATTAAGAAATCTTTTAACTAAAATTTCTTCTTCAACAAGAGAACAGTTATTATCCAATAACTTTGTGATCTTTTCAAATTTATCTTCCATTAATGCAGTTGAACGATTACCAGATTGGTATTGTTCTTTAACCAAAAACAATGCTGCAATTAAAGATTTAAGTTTATTCTCACCACCAATTTTATTGATGATTTTTTTCATGTTAAACACTAAGCGAGTTAAAAATGTGTAAGCATCCTTCTCTTCAGAACTTTTAAGAGTGCTAACTTTCTTTAGATTTTTACCATCTTTATCAATGATACCTAATTTGTATGCTTTTGTATCTTCAAAGTTAGTGACTAACATTGAAAGAATTTTATATGCAAGCAAATTATCTATAATGCGACTCATTAGATCTTCCTTAGTGTTGCAATAATCACTTCATCCAAAACAATGTCAGATAAAATAATATTAAATTCTGGTAAAGATTCAGGCATTCTTTCAAGATATACTAAAAATGTTATCAAAGAATCCCAACATGATTTTTCTATTTTATGAAACAACATTTTAGTTGCTGAATCTCCAAATATATTGTACAGCACAATAATGTGATTAAGAATCAATCTTTCTTTAAGTTCACCATTATTTTTATACCTTGAGAACAACTTCTTAAGATATAAAAACTTCTTTATGTCTTCTTCAAATTCTTGTAGACTATGGCACTGCGGATTATCGTAGTGATGCATTGCGTATACAAGAAAGTTGTCTTCATTTAGTTTTTCACTAACCATATTATCTTCAAAAAGTAGAAGGAGACCAACTCTCCTTCTTTACATTATGTATTTATTATGCGTCAGGAAGGACTGTATCGTCAGATGCGTCAGAACCAATAGAACCCATGGCAACTAATGTTTCAGTAGTAATACGACCAGCACGACCGCCAGTACCAACAGTACGAAGAACCCAACCAGCGTGAGTAGCAGCAATACCAGTAGCACCAAAACCTTTAGAAGCAGTAGCAGTTGCTTGGATCGTTGCTACTGCAGTAGCAAGTTCAAAGTATTGAGCATCGTTACCTTGACCAGTAATGTCAACAGTTGATCCAGCATCAGTAGCAGAAACTTTAAACGCATTGGCAGTTAGACCAGAAACAGTAACATAATATGTTGTGTTATTTGTTAGACCAGTTGCAGCAGTGCCACCACCATGGAAGTACTTAACAGCATCACCAGTATTTAGACCATGCGCTGTATAAGCGATAGTGTCAGTAGCAGTATCGATTGATGCTAAAGGAATAGTGCGTCTTGGGATTGCGATCGCAACAGTCGGTGCTGAAGTATATGCAGAACCCACGTTTGTAACAGTAACTGCAGTAACTGCACCACCAGCGATAGTAGCAGTAGCTGCAGCAGAAGATCCTGCGCCACCCGAGAAGGTAACTGCAGGTGCTTCTAGATAACGTGCACCGCCAGCAGCAACTGCAACTGAAGTTACGTTATCGCCACCTGCTGTGATTTCAGTAGTATCCATACCGAATGTTTTTGCTTTGTCAGCGTCTGAAAGGTATTTTGGTTTACCTGCAGCGCCATCTGTATTTGTCCATAGTGCCATTTTATTCTCCTTGAATTAAACTTTAATTTATTTTGTATGTAGTTTAGAATTACCAAAATTCTTACGAGCACCAGATTGTGCTCCAGCTGGACGACCACGCCCACGCTTTTCAGGCGTAACCTTTACTGGTTTCTTATCATCATAATCATCTTCTCCTTCTGGATCAACATAACTTGCTCCATAAGAACGACCTTTAACTTGAGTGACTCCACCTGGACCTGGAGTGTACTCTAGTAGATTAGAAATAAAATCACTATAAGAAAGTGTTTTAAATTCTTTTAGATTAGAAGATACTTTAAACTTATGTACTTCACCAGCACCTAGTTTACCATCTTTGTTTGCTTTGATATGAACTTCACCATTAGTATTGTGCTTAACAACACCAGAAATTTTATCACCAGTCTTAGAGTGGTAGAAGTCCATCTCTTGTCCAGTCTTCATATGCTTTGCCATGTCTGGGTGCATCAATCCTTGAGAAGCAAATTCACGATGATTGGCTTCGTCAATCTGTTCGACTTCTTCTTTGGTCAAACGATCAACTGCTTTTTCAAGACCATCTCTGCGCTTCCAAGATTTTTGTTTATATTTGCTGGATAGTTCGGTGTTAGAATCTTTCATACCTGGACTTCTTGCTCTGTCAGCCCTGTTTTCAAAGTCTGCGCCAATTTTACGAGTAATTGTAGCATCACGGGATGCTTTCTTTACATAATTCCCAAGAGTACCCTTTGACAATTCGTCGATTGATTCAGCTTCTTCTTTAACATTCGTTGGCATACCATTGATTGGTTTGCGTGATGCTTTCAACGCTTTATTCTCTGGAGTACCCTTGATGTATTTTCTATCTGGGACTGGGGCAACAGGTGCTTGCTCTTCTAATTCAGAGTGTAGATAATCAGCAGCAGTTACAATATAATCAGAGGCAAGAGTAATCTTAGATTGAACCCACTCTGGAAGATCAGTATCTGGCTTTAGTGTTTCTTTAATCATTTCAGCACAACGAATTAGTGTTGACAATTGATTCATAGCCATGTCACCTTCGTAACCATACTCTTGTTCGTCTTTAGATTCTCTGTTTAAAATTCTTTTATTTGCTTTTCTAACACCAGTTATTCTATTCATCGAACTATTTCCTGGTTTACCATCTCTGTAATCTTTATAAACTTTGTCTTTATAAGAATTTAATGTATTCGTTGATAACTCATCAATAGATTCAACTTCTTCGTTTGTTTTTTTATTTGAAGCAGCAATAGCCTTTTTAGCAAGTTCACGTGCACGACTCATTGGTGATTGCATAGTACCATCTGAGTTTTTAACAGGTGCAGTCTTTGTATATGGACCATCAAATGGAGGATCTTCTTTCTTTGATTCATCTACTTTCATCTTATCTTTCTTTTCTGTTTCTTCTCCAGAATTAAACACGATTTCTTTATGAGACTTACGACCAGATGGACTAGTTTTATAGTCTGCACGAGCCATACGATCGTCAGATTCTTTTAAATCATTATGTTTAACTGTAGTTTTTGGTCCATTATTAGCACTTTGGAAATGAACATCTTCACCAGACTTCTTTGCTGTCCAGTGACGACCTGTCTCATCTTTAAACTTATGTTCTTGCTGGTCTTTTAAATTAGCAATAGCTTCATGGTGTTCTGGGTGCAGAGGAATAGAGAAATCAGAACCATGATGAACAGTCTTCATAGTTCCCCATGAATACTTCTGTGTTTTAACAGTGGCTTCTTCTAACTTACGCCAATCACGCATACCATGGTGACGATCTAAATGACGCTCTAAAGTTTTCTTATCTTCTGGAGTTGTTTTATTATGATAGTATGCTTTTTTAACAGTAGCAGCATCATACATTTTGGGATTACCAGCAATCTCAGAAGGATCTAATGCTTCTTCTAACTCTTCTGTTTCTTCTTTACGTAGAAGTTTAAAGTCATGATCATCGATTTGACCATTCTTATTCTTGTCGATCTTATGTTGCTTACCCTTCAACGCTTCCATAAATGATTTAAATTGCATGTTTCTTCTCCAGTTATTTCTTATTTAGTTTTATTAACAGTTCCATTTACGCAGAGCCAACGCTTTACGTGTTGGTTCACCATTTGGTTTCTTCATTGCGCCTTCCATGCCACCCATACGTGCGCAGAAACTCTTACGACGATTGGCAGCTTTACTACCAGCTTTTAGTTTTGATGGTGGAGTTGTTACTGGTGCTTGTAGATTTGCACCTTTAGCATTGTATGCGTCACGACCTTTTTGAGTTAGACCACCAGTAGAACTTTTGTGTCCTTTGGCATCAACTGCAGCTTCGTAAAGGGTAACATCATCTACTGCTTCAAACTTTTCCCAAACAAGTTCAGGATCCATGCTATACTCTTCTGCCATTGCCATTACCATCTCTTCGATAACATCAAACTGTGCTTCGACTTCTTCATTCTTTGGTACGCAATCAGGAACCATACGGTTGCCTTTCTTTTTCATACCAACTTGCTTGTGCGTATCCCAGCATGCTTCGTAGATCTCTTCTTCCATATCTTCGCCAAACATAGCACGATACTTTAGTGTATGTTTACTTGGTTTAGTTTTAGCGTTTGCATCTCCAGGTGCTGGTTCATATGCTGATGGATCACTGTCACTTTTCTTATCCATCTTATCAAAATGTGCAGCACGTGCTTTGGCAGTTGACGTAGAAAGACCAGCAACATATTTCTTTGGTAAACCAGACTCTTTATCTTTTGGTACTTCAGGTAATTTCTTTTCTTGTAATTCTTCTTCGTGTAGATCTTTATCTGCTCCACCATATGTTCCCTTACCTTTACCGATGTAAGAGTTTACACGAGCCATACCCCATTGTTGTGGAGTAGTTCCTGGACGATGACCAGAATTCCATGCAGCTACACCACGACGATATACCTTGCGCAGAGTACCAATTGAGATACCAGACTTGCTGGCTTTTGCTGCTAATCCTGCATCAGCAGTTTCGCAAATCGTAGTTAAATATTGTTGAAATGAGATCATTATGTTTCCTTAGAATACACTTGGTTGTTTACCTTGAGTATATTTTGAATGAGACAATCTTGCTTTCTCAATTTTACGAACACGAGGTGCTAGACGAGTAGCAATGCGACCAATAATTGCTTTGCGTTGCTCTAGTGTTCTTTCGATTCTTTCTTTTTCACCAACAGAAAGTTTTGATGCATCTCTGCCACGTAGCATGCGTTGCTTGATTAGTTTGACTGCTAAACGACGTGCACGCTTATTAATTGTTGCAGTGTTTGAGTAACGCTTGAGTGCTATCTTGGTTGCACGCTCACGCTTTGCTGAGGTGCGACGAATTCTACTTTTAGCTTTCATGCGTTCAATGCGAGAAAGAACTTCCCATAAAGCAGATTCTTCAAGTTCTTTTTCTTCTGGTTCATCTTCTGGCAATTCTTCGCCAGTTTCAGCATCAACAATACCCAGTTCATCTTCATCATATACATCTAGATAATCATCATCAGATAATTTGTCTGCCATAGTATCGACTTCATCATCAGACATTTCTGGAAAGACGATATCGTTTGTATCTTCTGGTTCAACTTCTTCATGTAGGTCTGCATGAACAGTTTTGTGCGGTGCTCTTTTGACATGGTCTGCAAAGTTTTTAGCATCACTGTTTGATTTGAATTTAAAGAAAGCACCCTTATCAGAGTTTCCATCAAATTCACCATTGTGTTTCTTTGCGCCAGCCATGACATGTTCAACATCTTTATCATGTGGCTTGTCACCATAATTGCTACCGTCATCTACATGAACAATATGTTCTTCTTTAAGTTGATCATGTTTCTTCAGATCATTATCGAATTGCTTGGTAGTGGCTTTGTTGATACCTTTGAATCGTTTGTCACCTTTGGCATAATCACCAGCTTTGTCTGCTGCAGATGCTTGTTCAGATGCTTTCTTTTTATATCTTGCTAGAAGATCCGTTGACAATTCACTTAAAGATTCTTTTTCTCTAGTTTGTTTATCAGAAAGAGACTCTTTTTCTTTAGCATGCTTGGCAATTAGATTTGCTTTAGCAGTTTCTTTTGCTACGCTATCATCTTGTTCGCCTAGATGATATTTAACCTTGCGACGACGAAGATTATCTGAAGTATCACTTGATGATAATGTGCCACCAATTTGATGTGTCTGTCCTGGAGTTTCTTCGTGTTCTTCTTTAACAGAATTCATCTTTTGCAGTTTCTTAAAGTCACTGAATCTAAGAATATCTTTTGCAATATTATAGTTACTATTTTTATTCACAACAACTGAATCTGTAGTTGTCTCAATCTTATCTGTACCATTAACTTGTACAGCACCTTCTTTTAATTTATTTGGTTTTAGTGTAGCATCGTATTTAATACCTTGCTCTGTGGCAAGATTAAGCATTTTATCAAGGATATGCAAGGCTTCTGGATTAAGTGCCTTTGTACGAACTTTACGTAGTGCTTGATTGATAAGATTTTCTGGATTAGAAGATGACTCAGCATTATCATTACCAAGCATAGTAGCAATAATACGAGCAACTTTAATCTTATCAGTTGGTCTTAATGTTTTATCTGTAAGTTCTTCTTGCATATTTTCTTTTTCTTCTGTTGGTTGAACATCTTGAATCCACTTAGATACTAATTTTCCAGATTCTTCTTTTAATAGTAAATGATTTGAACCACGTTTAACGATTTTGAATTTTTTACCGTCAGATTCTACGATGTCTCCCTCATTAAAAATCTCTGCATTGAAATATCTTTCACGCAGTTCATTTTTAACAAGAACAATCTGTTCTTTGATCGGTTCAAGACCCATACCATCACGAATGTCATTCATTAATCTTTTACCATCAATGTCACGAACAGTAGATGGCAGACCTACTTTAAAGTCTGAATAGTTACCTTTAACTGCTAGTGCACGCATCTTAGAAGCAGACATACCAGAAGCATCATCTGCATCTGGATCTCGTTCACCTGCTGAAACTACTTCAATAGTGTCGAAGTTAAATTCTTTACCGTTGTATGTATTTAACAAACGCTTGTATTCAGCAATACGATCTGAACCAGCAATCATGATAAGGTTTTTATACTTTGTGTTCAACTGTGCTGCAGCTTCGATAAAGGTACGAACCTTATCATTTGCTGCAACAAAATTAGTACGCTTAAACATAAGTTTAAGATACTTAATCTTTTTCTCTACAGATAGGGGATTCTTTTTAGCATCTTGTGACCTAGATGCATAGATTACGTGATCAGCGTTTCGTTGATCAGCCAGTTTTTTAACTGCTTTAACCAGCAACTCGTGTCCCATTGTCGGAGGATTGAATCTTCCGAATGCGAATACCACTGTTTTGCTAGGCAGTTCTTTAATTAACTGTTTATAATCTTTCATTTTATCCATCTATAAAGGGGTTTTACTAAGCTATTTAGGATACAACAGAATTTCATCGTTGCCATCCTTTGATAATATCAGCGGAGAAGTTTGATTTACTAAACTCAAGACGATCCACAATCTTTACTGCTCCACCTGTCAAGTGATCAATGGCGACAAACCCTTCGACTCCAGTAACTTTATATCCATTAGTAGTTCTAAGGAAGGTGCTAATATGTCCAGCCTCATTCATCTTATTTACGATCATTAATTTAGCCTTTGCCAGTAGATTAACTAGATCGAAAATCTTAACAATCTCAGACTTATCATGATCAACGAAAAACTTTAGAACTTCTTTTCGTTTTTCTTCTTGGGCTTGTTTGCCCTTATCAGTGGCACGTTTGTCGATCTCTTTTTGGTACTTGTCGTGGATATAATTAAATAATCCAACAACGTGTGCATGGGTATCTGTAATCTGTTCACCCGCACGAACTTTAGAGTTGTTGTATGTATTGACTGCCATATTTAACTCATCGTTATCTTTGATAGCATTAAGAGTTTTAGCAGGAATAGAAGTAAACAAAGAACCAGCTTGAGAAAGAGTAGAAGTCAATTCAGCTGTTTGTTCTTGAGTGAATGTAGCGACACCAGAGTAGTCTTTGTAGTTTGCATCGTCCATCCATACAGATGCATTTGGTGTCATGTGCTGTACGATAGACTTGCCAAAGGAAGCACTCATGCTTTCAAAGTCTGGACCAGTATATGTAGTGTGCCAAACAACACCAATTTTTGCTTTGATAATTTTGTTGGCTAGTTCGCTTCCAACAGGAACAGCGTACACAATAGTGTTTGGATGGAAGGTTACGTATTTCTGTCCATCAATCGTAACGATCTTTTTGTCATTGGTGAACATCAAGTCACCTTGATAAACACCAGACTTGATACCAAGTTTCTTGAACTCACTAAGAGCAATCTTTAGCTTTGCTGCTAAATCACCTTGTGTATCTGCATCGATGTCTTTTGCGGTTTTGTAAACCTTAGGCTCTTTATTAAAGACACCTTTTTTCGCAATAAAGAACTTACCATCACGTGGATCGATACCAGCAAATACAGCTGGAGCACCATCCCATTTAACTGTGGCAGTTACTTTGGTTTTAGAATTACCAGCGAGCATGTCACGTAAGTCACGGAGAAAGTTTATTGCTCTACGAGTACCCTCGATGCCTGCATCGAATACCAAATCCTCCACATGAGTCATGTGAGTATTTTTCTGTTCTGATATGTAACTCTTTAATCTTTTCATCTTTTTATACTCTATTATACCGCAAGTTGCAATTAAAGGCAACCACTTTCTTTAATAACCCTACAGACTTGAGGGGATTATCCTAAGGTGAAAGTGCCGTTGGCTCCCTTGTGTGGACCAGAAGAACCCTTCATAGTCATGGTCGCCACATTCATAATCTTACCAGTTTTCTTATGTGTGCCTTTAATGTTGACAGCAATGCCACCATTATGAACTACGTGAAGATTTTCATAATTGTCCAAGTGTTCATCAGCAATTTTATGTGCAGGTTTTACTAAAGGTTTTGATGATCCATCATCTTGAACATGAGAGTGAGCCACAGTGTGTGGTATTTTAGTTGGAGCAGATACATGTTGATTAACAATTTCTCTGAGTTTGGTATCATCATGTGTAGCCAAACCATCTGAGAATTTCTTTGCGATTGCTCGTTTAGCAATCAGCGCACCTTCTTCTGCAGACTTTGCTCTTGATGCAGCCATCTGTAGAAATTCATCAGGTTTCTTATGTTTGTCATGAGCATTAACAAACATCTCAAAATGTTTATGTGTATTCTTTTCTTTGGCGGATAACTTTCTACCAGAAGAAAGAAGTCCAGAAAGACGAGCATGTTCTGCTCTTACTTTATCAATACCCAAGTTGTCAGCTTTATATTGAGCATGACGATCTTCTGCAGTACCAGCGTAACCTAATTTTTCCATAGCTGTTGCATGAACTTTTAAGTGCGAGTTTAAAGAACCAGCTGGGATGTTTGCAGTTTTCTCTAAAGAGTCAAGTCCTGGATTACGATAGTTCGGTTGTTTGTTTGTTCCATACTTTGCCGAGATTCCATGATGCCCAATAACCTTACCACTTTTGTCATGAATCTCAGCGATTAAATCTGCGTTTGAGTTTACATCTTTAATGCCAGTAGTCTTTTCATGATCTCCAGGTTTATTTGGTTTATCAGCATTGGATGTCCAATAAACATTTCCAATCTTATGTCCAGGTTTTAGATGCCCTTGTTCTACTAGATGATCGTGTAGTGATTTGGCTGTAGACTTTGCATGTGAATCAATTTCATTATATGCAGCATCACCAATCTTTTTCTTTAAACGATCGTGAACTTGTTGAGGTGTACCAGCATGTTCATCATTTTCAGATTCTGCACGATGATGAGAAGGTAATTTAGTTTCTGGATGCAGATGTTTTGATAAAAGGATTTCGTGTAACTTACCTTTATCATCACTGTCCACTCCACTGCTAAGTGCCTTTCCCTTCTCTAATAGTAGAGTTTCTTCTTTTAAGAATGATTTAAAATTTAACATAACTTACCTTAGAAATGGATTCTTCTTTTGTGTTCCTGGTTTAAGAGAGTACGTACTATCAGGCATTTTAGTAATTTTTATTTCTGCCTGAATCTCGTAAAAATCAGATCTTGTGGCAACTCGGACTTTGAAGTCTCCCATACCTGCAAGAAGTGGAATACGATTAGCACCTAACTTAAATGGATCAGTTTTTGATATTAGATAAAAGTCGTCAGCAGCTTGCATATAATAAGCTGGAGCTTTTTTACCAAGCGTATAGTGTTCTGTGACTAACTTACCAAGATTATAGTTTTCTTGATTGGCGATATACCTATTAACATTAGGTTGATCAAAATACTTTTTCATAACCTCCAAAGGAACTGCCCCATCTTCTTTGAGACCACCTTTGGTTGTTGGTAATTTTATTTTATTTAAAGCAATGCCAGAGAACAAAGCAATCTTTTTAACGAAGTCTTTAGAAAAAGAAGACTTGTTAAGAATATCAACTGCAGCATGCGCTGCTGGAGTAGTATAAGTAGTTTTCCAACTACCATTTGAATAAAATACACGAGGATTAGAAAGATTATCAGTATGATTCATCTTTACTTCCATCCATGAAGTAGTCGTGCCGTATGTTACTTTAACATCAGCATACCCTGTATCTCCTGGAGGTCTAGTTGCCTTAACTCCTGGAATTTTATCGATGTATTTGGCTACATCCTGCTCATACTTGTCAGATAGTGCACTCATTCACGTTCCCTATTAGTAAATACTAATTATTTAGGACGACGAGATGCTCGAATAGTTCGCTGGTATTTACGATCCCACTTAACGATCTGCTGCATCAGCTTAGGAATTGCAGCGTTATTACGATAGTCGTAATTGAATGCTTTAAGGATGTAGTTAAGAGTGGAAGAATCTTTAGAGTGCTTTGCTCTATTGATTAGTTCTTCTGTGGTGATGGTTGGTTTGTAGGTTTTGAAATCAAGTAACACACAATGGGCATATGCCTGAATTTCATCGAACTCAGAAAGATATCTTCTCTCAATGTTCTTCTTTTCATGTTTTACTTTCTTGTAAGGAACAACGTAGTTTGACCACGCATCTCCTCTTCTATCAAATTGCATAAAGTGTATTAGCTCATGCATTTGAGTCTGGATTATACGATACTTAAACTTGTTCCATGTATCGTATGTGAATCGAAATTTATCGAACTCAGTTGTGTATATTTGGATACAGCACTGTCTTTCGTCTGGTCCATATTCACCGCCAACGGAAACATAGGTATCGTACAGTTTGGCTTTGGATTTTTGTGGAAGGAACTCAACTTTGGTTCTCCACTTTTTAAAGTAGTTTGAAAGACCCTTGCTATCATTGCAATAGTTGTCTAGGTCTTGCCAGACTTTTGAAGGTACAAATTTTGCTCTGAATGGACGCTTTTGAAAGTTGAGCAGATCCATCCAATCGTAATTAGCGTTTTCTAGGAATTCAAAATTGCATTGCATTTTACATCCCAGAAAGGCATTTTACATCTTGAAATTACTCTCCAAGAATGCGAGTACCTTTCCCTGCTCCTCTAAGTTAGTGTTACTAAACTCGGTAATATAAGGCATCAGTTCAAAGTTTGATAGTAGATTACTATATTTAGTTGCCCGACCTTTTAGGAAAGTTGCAGATTGATCGGATCCTCGTTCTGCATATCTTTCTTTTAACATATTATCTGGAACTTTAAGGTAAATTACCTGAAGATCCGTATTGGAAAGTTTCATTGTAAATTCCAAGAAAGACTGATTAAAGATTCGGTCTCCTTCGAATAGAATATTAGAAGCAGTCTCCGTAACGAACTGCTGTGCCACTGGTTGGACAGCCATACTTAGACGATCTGTACCAGCAAAAGTTTCACCATCTTCATACTTACCTAGAATGTACAGGTCTAGTTCTTTACAATAAAGAGCAGGAAGCATCTTCTTTGGTTCAACTGTTTCCCACTGATACTTCTCCATAAATTTACGGAATAAAGTGGTCTTACCAGTTCCAGGTTGCCCACCAACAGCAATTAGTTTACGCACTTTTGGTTGTGCACGAATGACCTGAATAGAGATCTGGTCTGTTAATCCTACTTTTTCGTTAAGCATTTCTTGCTTCCTGTATTAAGTTCTTTAGTTCATCTTCAGTAAACACCCATACTCTTCCAAGAAAGTGGTGAGTGTCACTATCCACATTATGTTTCTTAGTGAATGTAGTTTTCTTGATTATATCCCTTGCAAGATTCTTAGACAAGTTTTCTTTAATCTCATCTGCATAAGTTGGAACAGTTTCTTTAAGTTTGGCTAACTCGAATTCGGCAACTTTGTGTTCAACTGTAATTTTGTTGAAACAATGACAATCAAGAAAGTCTTCTATATCGAATCCACCGAATGCTAGCGTACTAGAATGCGTTGTTGATATTGTTCCACTAGTACCAATTGTAAGGCTTCCTGTTGTTAAACCACCATTGCTAATTATTATTGTATCATTATTCATATTATTACCAATTACCGTTGTCATGTAAACATCTCCAATCCATTTAATATAGGTTCTTCATCATTAAACATCCAATCCATATTCTGCATTTTGCCAGTGTTAAGAAAAGATGTAAATTTATCTTTATCAATACCATGTCTATGATCTAATCTCAAGTCAATGGTTTCTTCTCTTGATTGCCACAGAACATTCCAATCAATACCATACCATCCATCACCCTCAGCTTTAATAATTTCTTCAGCTTGACGATCTAGATAATACCCAAGGTAACGACCATGATGTTCTCTAAAGATTTTCTTGAATGAGCACAAACAAGTTTCCATTGTAAAGAAATCTATTTGGGATAATAAATCTGGGAATCTATCTTTGGTTTCTTCGAGAATAGATCTGGCTTCTGACTCAAGAGTCGCATACTCGCTTCCATTGAGTTTTCTATCCATATCGTTATATCTGCCGAGGGCGCAAAGTAATCCATTACGATGAGAGCGAGAGCCATCGTAATCATCCAGCATGAGACTAGTAGGGCTGATGCGAATACCAGCGGTATGCTTAAGATGCTGAAGATAAAACCAAGTGGAATAGCGACCAAACTTATGCAGCCCAGACTTAACGCTTTTCCACAAGTTATCAAAGTTTTGTGCCTCATTGTCTCCATAAAAACCTTCTATTCTTTCTCGTTGTGTTTTATCACCAATGAATTGCTGATAAGAAGCAAACATGGCAGGTAGATGACCTTTGTTCCACTTTGTATCAGTTTGGTAACGTAGTCGTTTATAATTTGTAGTATTCCACTGAGTAATACGATCCACAGTTGCCAACTCAAAGTCTGGGAACTCATTCTTTAGAACCCATGCAGTTGGTAGTTGATACGTATTACCATATAGCCAAGCTAACCAAATTCTTTCTTCATCATTATGTTCATAGCGATTGTGCAAATAGTTTGTGCACCAAACAGCTGGATCACAGTCATCATATTTTAATGACCAAGCATACCAGCGAATGAACGCTTCTCTATTATTTTCTGGTAAACGATAATCCATTATTTTAAAAATTCATCAAGTGATGGTTGATCCATTAGTGCTTCTCGTAACCATGCTTTACCAACTGCATTAATTGCAGTTTGGCTCTTTGCTCTTTTCTTATCACCCCACTTGTATGATTCTAAACCTTCAGCACGAAATTGATCTCTTGCTTTGTATGGTGGTAGTGCTTGTAGTGGATTCACAATGGCAAAGTCACGATAAGCAATCTGCTCTGCTCTTGTTGAAAACAATGGTTGGTCTGAACGAAGTGAACCTGTTGGATCAACTGCCCACCAAATCAAACCATTCTTATAATGCCATGTAACTGAAGAAGGAGTGCAAGACATCTTCAGTCTTGTTATCTTTCTTTCTTTAACTGCATAATCAATCCAAGTATCCCAACACGTTGAGGCGTAACCCTTACCTTCATTTCCTTCAAGTGTAACAATCTCGTAAAGATTGCTATAACCATCTCGATTGAATGTGGCAAAGATTAGTGAAACAACTTCTCCATTAACTTCATAAGCCAGTGGAGGTGCTTTGTCATAGTTATGAAAACGATACCACAATGAATGTGCTGCTGATAAGAACTTAGTGTTCTTGCCAGCTGGACTAGTTTTAATTAACTCTTCAACTCTTGTTGAATTAACAAAGTTCATGTTGTAAGTCTACCGCATCTTCAATATTTACTTTTTCAATCGTCATTGCAAGACGTTCATCAAATGTAAAATAGTGGTTCATTAAAATATTAATTGGGAATCCTGGAACTTCTGCTCGTTTTGAGATATCAGCAGTAGAAGTAATTATACATCCATTTGATATAGATGTCAAATATAATGGACGCTTACCATTGCGATAAACTAGCAACTTCTTATCACTGGTTAATTCGCAAACACCCATAGACATATCTGGGAATTCTTCCAGTGGTGAATCAGAATGCAATATCAATTCACTGTCATTTTTAGTAGTGCAAGTATACCCATATAGTTCTTTCCAGTTTTCTGGCAACTCTTGGGTTATAACACCATTGTGAACAACAGCTTGATCTTGATTACCAATTGGTTGGTTGAATTCTAAATCACTGGTACTATATCTACAATGCCCGATAAGATAAAGATTTCCATCTTCATTTACGTAACTTGGAAAGTTAAAGGGAAACTCATCAGCAGGAACTGGTCGTTTGTCAATAACAATCTCGTTGTTCTTAACATAAGCAATGCCAGTAGCATGCAATCCTCGAATCTTAGACTCAAGGAATACACGATGAAGCATTAAGAAATCCTCGGCATGAGGTTTTTTAATAATTGCTCCAATGACTCCGCACATTAGAAGAATCCTTCAAGTGAATTTGCCTTTTGTGATTCTGGATGATACTTCATTAGAGTATCATTACCAAGTCTTGACTCAAGGTATTCATACCACTCATCAGACTCCCACATAGAAGAACTAACACCATTCCAAAGATGTCGTTGAGAACCATCTTCGTACTTTTGGTCTGGGTGTTCTTTGTTAAGTCTACGGTGTTCAACAAAGTCATAACGACAATCTTCATATTGTTTTGAACCCAACTCAAGCATCTTCTCACGAAAGTAAACAACCAAAGAGATTCTCTCTGCCACATTATCAAGCAATTGAATTTGAGTATTGCCATGCATTACTTCATGGTTGTTAATGAGTAATAGATCTCCAGGTCTTGGATTGACAGCAACACGATACTCTGGTGCTACCAAATAACAACCTGTATAGTTACCATTATTAGTTAGAGTCAATAGATTGGATAGACCAGCAGTAAAGTCACCAGCATCGCAATGGCATGCAGTTCTAAATGATTTGTTGACAGTAACAGTAGTGAATGGAGTTCCTGGAACCAAGAATGCAGGATCTAGTTTCTTTGCTGCTTCCATCTGATTGTTGTATCTCCATGGCAACAGGTCTTTAAAACCTTGAGCAAGTTGCTGTAAGAATGGATATGCCATGGCAAACTTTGCTGGTTCACGAGCAGTATAAGATGTTGCACGACCATAAGGAATACGAGGATAACGATCAAACCATCCAGCGATACCAGACATAACACCATTGGCATAGGTAGTTGCGCATACATATGCTTTTTCAACTCGTCTGGCTTCAGTGACCATTTCAGATGTATCTAGTTTACGAACTTTCTCAACCCATGCATTAAATACAAATCCGTCTTTCTTAACTGCTTGAATACCCCAAACATTATTTCTTGTGGATGGTTTGTCAGTCTTACCTTCATGTTTGGCTTTAATAACATCAATTGGATCTCCGTCCAACGATGCCTTTGGATTCAAGAAGTAATCAATAATTTCTGATTCGTATTCAGTGACCCACTCACGATTACCTAACTTCTCTGCTCTTGGACCTGCAGCCATACCTCTGTTCTGAGTTTCAGTTGCTGCTTCACGAAGTCCAATATACGCTTGGTCTTGTTGTTCTTTACTGAAGTAGTTCTTGCGGAACTTCAAAACAATTCTTTCCTCAGAGTATGTCATCTCTGGATGTCCTGGAATCTCTGGCATATAAACATCACAATCCTCTTCAATGAGGAAATCATAATTCGACTCATCTGGGAATTGACCCAGCATATGAGTCATATCAAGTTTCTCTTTTGCTACAATTACTTTTACCATAACTTTCTCCTAAAACTTAAATCCTTCGAACGATTCTGCTTTTTGTCTGCGACCAAAATTACTTTTATCAAACATTGGTTCATCATCATCAGTCTTTCCTGAGTCACTCAGCGTTTGTGCCGATGCTTCTACATCATACAGTTTCATCTTCGATCGATCAACTCCGATAACAAATCTCTTGTAAAGATTTAAATCGTTATATCGATTCTTTAACTGTTTAACAATAATCTGATTCAATGCTTCTAACTCTTCATTACTGACCAAAGCAAACATAAAGTCAGCTGTCGCTGGCAAGCCAAAAGATTCAGAGGTATCTTCAAGTCCTGGATCCGAGTTTGTGAATCCAGAACGAGTCGTTTGAGTAGCTGATACAATGGGAACATTATACTCAACTGCCAATCCTCTTAATTCTTCTGCTATGCTCTTGATATATGTATAAGAGTTAATACTTCCACCTTGCTTCATTCGTTGACTCGCACAAATATTGAGATAGTCAACGAAGATAATATCAGGTTTAAATTCTCGTTTCAGTTTTAGTTCTTCCAGCAAAGCACGAAAGTGACCAGCATGTGCGCTGGCAGTTGGGTATTCTTTGACGATTAACTTGCCTTTAGTCTTTTTTACAATCTTGGCAATACGACTTTCGTAGATATCCCTGTCAATAACTTTTAATTCATCCATGGTTAGGTTCAAAAGATTTGCATCAATCCTTTCAGCGATGCGCTCTTCTGCCATTTCCATAGTTATGTATAAGACATTTTTTCCTTGGGTTAGGCAACCAGCACCAACGTGACACATAAACAAAGACTTACCAACACCAGTGCCAGCAAGACAAATGTTAAGGGTTTTCTTTGATAGTCCACCCTTAGTGATTTTATTGAACATTTCAAGATCGAATGGAACTTTCTCTTCCACCCTATGATAAAAATCATACCTCTCATTATGGTCATCCAAATAGTCATGCCCAATATGATTATCAAATGAAACAGCAAGTGCATCAGAAAGAATAGATGGAAGTGAATCAGTTGACTGAGCCTTGTCTTTACCATCAATGATTTGAATTGATTTAAGAATTGCATTATAAACTGCTCTGTCCTTACAAAACTTTTCAGTATTTTCTAACATCCAGTCTTCATTGACTGGTTCTTGGCTAAGTGTACCGATAAATTTGCCAAGGTCATCCAACTCTTTATCGTTGAGATCTTTCCTATTACTAATTTCAATCTGTAGGATTTCTTTGGATACTGGTTTGTTATACTTGGTGAAGAAAGAAACAATCTCGTCTGCTAAGATTACTTCTTTGCGCTCTGCAAAATATTCTTTCTTGATAAATGGAATTACTTTACGGCAATAGTTTTCATCAAATATCAGATTGCTCAGAATCTTTTGTTCTATTCGCATCAATTTCTGTTCCACCTGTGTATGTTAAATTGTTTTCTGCCACACCTTGATGTAGCAATTCTTGTAGTATATCACCTATGTATGCTTCAAAAGGTTTCATATCTGTCATACCTTTATCAGCAGAATCAAGGATCTCATACTCAAACTTTAAATGCAAAGTATCATCCTGTTCATCGAATGACACCTTTCCATATGTATAAATTATACCTTCAAAAGCACCTTCTGTCAATTTTATTGCTTGAAGACCACTGTGTCTATTCTCTGTAATAGTAATTGGTAGATTACTCTTCATGGAATTCTAAGTCCTCTAGTGCTTTATCAAGACCATCAGATTGTAACATATCAGCCTGTCCCATTGAATACTTGTTCTTTAC
>Ga0209354_10000122_pt1 | contig 38160 bp, 52 predicted proteins | sample LauGreSpBDMM15DD_2_FD_187562 | JGI IMG/M metagenome (GOLD analysis project Ga0209354, IMG submission 187562) | Freshwater lake microbial communities from Lake Michigan, USA - Sp13.BD.MM15.DD (SPAdes) (version 2) | ecosystem: Environmental > Aquatic > Freshwater > Lake | place: Lake Michigan...
TATCCAGAAGTGGTTGCGCACATGGCGGGCGCTGCCCACGGGTCAGAACAACCTCAAGCGCACCACGCAGCACACGCTCCAACTTGATTGTGAGACGGGCGTTGGCCTCACGGGCACCGGGTCAGAAGCAGACCTTCTGGTGACCGAATCGTCAATACCACTCAGCACTGAGTCTGGCGTTGATCTGGCAGTGGACAACAACATCACCGTTGGGGTCAACCCACTCGTCATGCTGCGCTGGTCAGACGATGGCGGCCACACATGGTCCAATTACCACTTGGCGTCAATGGGCAGGATCGGGGAGTACTTCAAGCGGGTGTTCTGGCGGCGACTGGGCATGACCCTCAAACTGCGAGATCGCGTGTACGAGGTGTCTGGTACTGACCCGGTGAAGGTTGCCATCGTTGGCGCTGAACTGCTCTTGGACGGCACCAATGCTTAACACCACCCCACTGACTCCAGCCAGAGTGGCGATTGTTGACCCTCAGACGGGGTTCGTCAGCCGCCCGTGGTACATGTTCTTTGAGTCGCTGTACCAGACTGCCCAATTTCCAATCCCCAACAAAACACCAGCCAGCGCCACAGCAGCGGGTACTCAGGGTGAGGTTTGCTGGGATACCAATTACATTTACGTCTGCGTGGCGACAAATACATGGAAACGCACGGCCATCTCGACATGGTGACCTAAAGGACAACTCATGGCATACAACCTTTCAGCATTCGCGGGCGCAGGCGCTCAGTTCTTTGACAGCAACGGCACCCCGTTGGCCGGGGGTCTGCTGTACGTGTACACCGCAGGCACCACGACCCCGGCCACCAGTTGGACCACCAGCTCAGGGACTTCGGCCAACACCAACCCTATCGTGATGAACGCTGCGGGCCGCACACCTTTTGAAATCTGGCTCAACAGCGGCGTGACCTACAAGTTCGCCCTGTACACCTCGACCAACGTACTCATCGGCACGTACGACAACATCCCTGCGATTGACGACCCCACGGTGTTCAACAACCTGATCACGGTTACCGGCACCAACACGTTGACTGGTGTCTCGGTGCCCCCGTACACGGCCTACGTGGCAGGCATGACTCTCAGTTTCATCCCCGTTACAACGAACACAGGCGCTGTAACGCTTGACCTTGATGGTCTGGGTGCAAAGAACGTGTTCGTGGGTTCGTCTACCGCGCTGGTGGGCGGCGAGTTGGTGTCTGGTCGGATTGCTCAGATTCAATATGACGGCACACGGTTTCAGTTGTACCAATCGTCCGTTTCGATTGCTGACGATTCAATCACCACAGCCAAGTTGGCCGATGGTGCCGTCACCACCGTCAAGATTGCCGACCTCAACGTCACCACGGGCAAGTTGGCAGACAACGCTGTCACCACAGCCAAGATCACCAACGGTAACGTGACCGAGGCCAAGATCGGCACGGGTGCTGTGACCGTGGACAAGATCGGCGCGGCTGCTGTGACCGCTGCCAAGCTGGATGGCGCACAGACGGGTACGGCTCCAATCTACGGTGCTCGCGCCTGGGTCAACTTCAACGGTGTTCCTGCTACCGGCACATATGGTCGATCTGGAACACTGGTGTCAGTGGCTCTGACGGCTCATGGTATGACCACGGGTCAGATTGCAAACTTGACCTTTTCCGCAGGCACTGGCGGTACGGCCACTTCGGGCAGCTACGCTGTTACCGTGGTCGATGCAAACAATTTCACCATCGTTGACTCTGTGTCCGGTTCGATCACCGGGTCACCCAGTGTCACGCGCAACAATTACATCCGTGCCAGCGGCAACGTGTCCAGCATCACGGACAACGGTGTCGGTGATTACACGGTGAACTTTTCCACAGCGATGCCGGATGTCAATTTTTCGGTTGAAGGTTCTGCTGGCATTGACCAGATTTTGAGTGGCGATTCAGGCCGATTGTTTTCCGAGTATGGAATGGCATCCCGCACCACATCGGCTTGCCGAGTGTGTACAGCGTACGTCTTCCAAGGGGTTGACACCACAATCGCTGCCGACTCGTCCGTTGTCTCGGTTTCCATTCACCGCTGATGTCAACTATGCCAACCATGAGCGCCGAATGGCAAACCCAAAACCAACACAACAAGCGCAACTGGTGCTTGGGAAACCAAAACGCCATTGATTTCCTAAACTGTCTGTTTGACGCAATCGAACTTTGGGACGACTTGATTGACAAAGATGTCCCAGTTGAAGACAGTCATGTCAACCGAGTGTTTACGTCAATGCTGTTTTCGTTGCCATCAAACCCTTGGTTCATGGCAAACTACACCTATTACCAACCATTGATCATGGCGTCCATCAACGGATTTCATGACGCAAACGAAATGTGCAAAAGCGACCAAAAGCATCTGCGAAATTTGGCGTTTCACATTCGCAATTTTGGCATTGAGATTCACATTGCCACCGCGTTTTTAGTTGGTGGGTTTGACCACATGCGTAAAGTGTCGCGGGAAATCCGTGAGTTTTACGCTTTTGAAACTTTTGAAGAATGGGAGACCTGCAATGCCTGATCCAGTAAGTGGTGCAATTGGGGGCAGTGCGTTACTTGGCGCAAATGCTTCCAACAGAGCATCTAAGACGCAAGCAGCCGCCGCCGACCGTGCTGCCGAGCTTCAGCAGCAGCAATACGAGCAAACTCGCGCAGACCAAGCACCGTTTCGCGCTGCCGGTGAGCAGGCGCTGAACAAACTGATTCCGCTGTCGGACTACACCAAGTTTGGCATGGACCAGTTCCAGCAAGACCCAGGGTACGCCTTTCGGTTGTCCGAGGGTCAGAAGGCGCTGGAGCGCAGTGCCGCTGCCCGTGGTGGCTTGATCTCTGGTAGCGCGTTGAAAGCAGCCACTCGATTTGGTCAAGACATGGGATCGCAGGAATACCAAAACGCGTTTAATCGGTATCAAACTGAGCGCAGTGCTCAACTGAATCCATTGCAGTCATTGGCCGGTCTTGGTCAGTCGTCTACCAACTTTGTCAACACCGCTGGTCAGAACTATGCCAACAATGCAGGCAATGCGATGGGCGCTGCCGCGCAAGCCAATGCCTCTGGCTACATGGGTCAAGCCAATGCGATGGGTCAGGGCGTCAGCCAATACCTTGGCTACCAAAGCAACAACAATTTGATCAATGCATTGAACCGTGGCAGCACGTACGGTGGCCCGTCAAACGAAGCAATTGAAGCGCAGTATCTGCGATAAGGATTAAATATGGCACTTGTTGATCCAAACATTGCGATGGGTTATCGCGGCATTGAGGTGCCAAACCAACTGGCGCAGTACGCCCAGATTCAGCAGATTCAGGGTGGTCGTCAGGCTCAGGAAATGAACGCGCTCAAGATGCAGGAGGCTCAAGCCGCCATGCAAGAGCGTAACGCTTTGCGCCAATTGAACCCCTCGGCTGACGACTACGAAGCTCAGTTGTTCAAAGTCAACCCATCGTTGGGGATTCAGTACCGCAAAGAAGCCGCCGACACATCAGCCAAGAAAGCCGCACAGGCGACATCCGAGTTTGAGCTCAGGGTAAAGCAGCGTAAGTTTGGAGATGACCTTAAGCGTGGGTTGTCCTCTAATCCATCAAACGAAAACATTATTGCTTTTGGTCAGGATGCATTGCTGCAAGGCTTGTACACAAAAGAGCAAGTTGACGCAACCGTCAGTCAGTTGCTGGCGCTGCCGGTGCCCGAGCGTGTGCGGATTCTTTCGCAAGCTGGCGCAACTGCTGGAGAATTGCGACCTATCTCGGTAGGTAACTCGTTAATGACACCACAAGGTCAAGTGCTTGCCACGGCACCTCGCCAGTCGCAGCTTCTTACTCCGGAAGAAGAAGCTCAGAAAGCGCGAGTTGCTGCTGCTGGGCGTGCGCCTGCGCAGCCAGTTGCCCCAACAATTACACAAATTGTTGACCCATCAAACCCCAATCAAATGATCACAGTTGACGCTCGTCGTTATGCAGGTGGTGGCGTTGGTTCACCGGGCGTGTTGGGGGTGGGCGGCAAAGAACCCGGCGCGGCTATTCGGGAAAACAAAGCCGAAGCAGGCAAATCGCAACTTGCTGACGATCTGGACAATTTGCGATCATCGTTTGCAACGCTTGACAAAATGCGAGCCATCCCAAGTACTGATCGCAACGCGCTGTCAAACATTGCATCCGCCACTGCCGCTACAGGTCTTGGACAAGCCGCTGGTCGATTTGTTGGAACTGAAGCGCAAGTGGAGCGTGAAGTCATCAACAGCGCCCGTACACGATTGATCAATTCGATCAAAAATGCCACAGGTATGTCAGCACAGCAACTTAACTCGAACGTGGAACTGCAAACCATGCTCAAGTCAATTTCTGACCCAGCTCAACCAATCCAAGCAGCATTGCGAATCATTGATGACATTGAAAACGCGTACGTCAAAGGTGCGGGAATGCCTAAAAAGAATGCGCCTGCTGCCGGTAAACCTGCCGCACCCGACATTGATGCTCTCCTCAACAAGTACAAATAATTATGGCAACACTTGAACAACTCAGCGCAGCGTTGGTCAAGGCTGACGCTGCGGGTAACACCGCAGATGCCAAAGCTTTTGCGGATGCAATTCGACAGATGCAGTCATCTGCAAAACCCGTAACGCAAGCCAAAGAGCGCAGTATTGTTGGTGAAATCTTGGCACCTGTTGAAGCAATTGGTCAAGGTTTCAGCAGTGGCGCGGCAAACGTGACGATGGGTGGTCAACGACTGGTGGGTAAGGGTCTGTCAGCCCTTGGTGCCAAGGATACCGGCGCATTCTTGCAAGAGGATGCTGCTCGACGTCTTGCTCAATCGCAAGCCACGGTTGCGCCATTCAAACAAGAGTTTCCTTTTTTGGCAGGCGCGGGTGAACTGGGCGCTGAGATTGTCGGCACCCTTCCTGTTGGCGGCGCAATTGCCGCACCCTTGAAGGCGATCCCCGCAGCCGCACCGTTGGCGCAAGCCATTCGCACTGGTGGGTTTTCCAAAGGCAACCTCGCCATACGCGCAGCAGGCGGTGCAACTTTAGGCGGCGCGTCTGCTGCGGTCATCAATCCAGAAGAAGCTGCAACCGGTGCCATCCTTGGGGGTGCTTTGCCTTTTGCCGGTCCCGCTCTTGGGTACGTTGGGGGTAAGGTGGCAAACTTGCGCACAATGCCTCAAAATCGTGCAGCTAACCTTGCTCAACAAGCCGCTGGCGCTGACCTCAAAGAGGTTGTCAACGCCCTGCGAAATGCGTCACCCGATGTCGGGGTTGCCCAAGTTCTTGCGAGGTTTCAGAACCCTGCGCTTCAAGCCCTTGTAAAAGATTCGCTGGAGTCTACGCCTCAAGGCGCTCAGTATTTGAACAAGCTGGGCACTATGACGGAAACCCAAGCTATCAACGAGCTTGGAAAACTCGTAGGTGGTAGAACTGCGACAGATGTCCGAGGTGTTGTAGAGGCAACCAAAAAGAACTTGAGTGCTGTCACAACACCAATGCGAGATAGCGCACTTGCTCGGGGGAATTTGGGCAAAGAAGTTGCCCGTCTTGAGTCAATGTCTGCCGAGTTGGGCGAACAAGCTGCCGCCGAAGTTCAAAAAGTTCGTAGGTTGATTGAACTTGGTGACGTTGCTGCTGCGGCTGCGCGACTGGAGACAATTAAAATGGGTCTGCCTGCAAGCTCTAGACTTGCTCCAGCTAAATCCCAAGCAGGTTTTTCGGATGAGTTTGCCGCAAAATTCACCTACCCCGGCAAACTTGCGCAGATGTCCGACGAGTGGGCGTCTAACTCAGCCACAGCTTCGCTTGATCTTGGTCAAGGAGCTCGATTTGCCCAAGCCGCCGCAGATGCGCTGCGTAAATCGGGCATCCAGCCTCTCAAGGGTGACGAACTTGCCCTTCGCATTAAGGGTGTTGGTAATAACCCTGAGTTTGCTGGCAACGATTTGCTTTTAGGCGCTTTGCGGAACGTCAGCGATGACATTGGCAAATGGACTAATAATGGTGGTGTCATTGATCTGGTAGCACTTGACGCCATTCGTAAAAATTCCGTCAATGCTGCAATTCAGCAACTCCGTCCAGGCATGGATGCCACAAGTCAACGAAATGCCGCTGCTGGTGTTCTCAGCCGAATCAAGCCCGTAATTGACAACGCCATTGAGACATCTGGTGGTACGGGATACCGCGAATACTTGGCGACCCATGCCAAAGGGATGCAGAAAATTGCTGAAAAGGAATTGACCGGTGAGGCGTTGCGGTTATGGAAACAGCCAAACAAGGACGCTTTTGTAGATTTAGTTCAAAACGAATCGCCCGATGTTGTGGAAAAGGTTCTTGGCCCCGGTAAGTACAACATCGCCGTTGAGTTGGCTGACAGCACATTGGCTGTACTTCGTAAGCAGGCAACTGATCACATGGATCGTCTCGCTGCAAGCAAGCAGGCCACAGACGGTCAAAAGGCATTAACCACTCTGGTGGCTCAAAACACATCATCCATTCGTCTGCCTTCGTTTATTAATGCTTGGTCTGCTGCTGGTAACAAAACCATCAGTGAGTTAGAGAAGCGACTGGGGACCAAGACAACAAAGCTGTTGTCTGACGCCATGCAGAACCCTCAATCTGCGGCAAACCTCCTTGAAGTGCTGCCACCATCCGAGAGAAACAAGGTCATCCAGTTGCTCAACAACCCAGCGTCCTTGGGCGCAAAGGGGGCAGCATTGACCCGTGGTGTCACAGCACCTGCTGCACCAACAAACAATCTCGCACCTCAAAGCGAGAACCAAAACGCCCTTGCTCGTTAAAATACAGAATCTATCATCATGGAAGTATCAGACATGGCCGAGATCGACCCTGTGAAATATGGTGTGCTCTGGGAGCGCGTGCAGAACTATGAGCGCAGGTTCGATGAAATGTCCAGCAAGATGGACAAGATGGAGGCCAACGTCGAGAAGCTGGTGGCTCTTGCCAACCAGGGGCGCGGTGGGTTCTGGGCTGGCATGGCTTTTGTCTCGTTCGTCTCCAGCGCCATCGGGTTCGGCCTCAGTTGGCTCAAGGGTCACTGATCGTGTTCTCCCTTGGCCCACGCTCCAAGCAACGCCTGAGAGGGGTTCACCCTGATCTGGTCAAAGTGGTCGAGCGTGCCATCAAGATCACCGATGTGGACTTCACAGTGCTTGAAGGCTTACGGACACCAGAGCGTCAAAAGGCACTGGTGGAGGCCGGGGCCAGTCAGACGCTCAACTCGCGCCACCTGACGGGTCACGCTGTTGATCTGGGTGCTTGGGTCGGGGATGAGGTACGATGGGACTGGCCCCTGTACCACAAGATTCACATCGCCATGTTGGCAGCGTCCATTGAGTTGCAGATTCCAATCGAGTGGGGTGGCAACTGGAAAATGCGGGACGGACCCCACTGGCAGCTACCTTGGAAAATTTATCCTTGAAGGTGTTTCCAAGTAGTGCCTGACACAATCTGGCGAATGTTGGCGGGGGTTACCCCAAACTCGCGGGCCATTGATGAGTGCATCCCGTATTTTTTAGGTGACTGACGCCAGCGTTTTAAAATCTCAAGCACTTGAATCTCGGTCAACTTGCAAGTGTTTACTCTTTCCCCTTTAGTGTGGCGACCTTTCCCCATTGCATCGTGATGATTTTCTCTAGGAGTTCCGAGAAATAAATGATCAGGATTGCAGCATAAAGGTGTATCGCATGTATGGCATACAACAAATCCTTTCGGAATCGGCTGTCCTGTCACTAATGTGACCATTAGACGATGAACCCTCCAAGGTCGCCCATCTACATACACTCGCCCGTATCCGTCTGACAAGACATTACCTTGCCAAATCATACAGTCGCCGATACGATTGGTTGTGTTCAGCAATTGACCGATCTTCATATAACGCCTTGGTTTCAAATTTCCGATTGTACATCACTACCAATTACCCTGGAAGGAATACCCATGAACGCAGTAATCATTCAAGCCTTGGTTCGCCACCTCCTGACCGCCTTGGCTGGCGGCTTCGCTGTGAAGTACGGAGTTGACGGCGGCACCGTTGACGCGATTGTCGGAGGTGCAGCCGCACTGGCAGGCGTTGGCTGGTCGGTCTACGACAAACGCACCACCAAGTAACCAAAAGTCGGCCACACGGTCAAACCCAAGACCCCCAGCAGCATCCAGTAGGCCAGCTTCCTCAGTTGGTAGCGCCAGACGCTCGGCGGTAGTGGCTCGGCAGCCCTCATGACAGGCTTGGCCTTCGCTACTCGGGCAGGGCACTCGCGGCCCTGGTTGCATCCATAGTTGGTGCAATAACCATCGCAATAGTTCATACAACGGCTCTCGCTTTCTTGTGGTTGATGTCTTTGATGATTTCGTGCAGGGCTTTCTCCATCTGCGCGACTGTGCAGCGTTCAAGCTGCGCGTCATGAATCTCCATGACGGTGTTAGCGGCGGTCAACTCGGCACCTGTGAACACGAACCTGTCACCCTTGGCAACGCCCCTCTTGCACATCGTGAGCAGCGCATCCTGACCCGCCCTGATCTCTTGCGACCAGTCCTTACCCAGTGATGCGTCAACCCTCGTCAGCGCCTCGGTGACGTTGAACGCCTCGATCAGCACGTCCATGTCTTTGCGAGTGGCAGTACCCTCTACCACGCAGCGCAGCGCCAAGTGGTTCTTGATTCGCACGTTGCTCATGACCTCGGTGGCCGTCAGCACGGGCTTCATGCCTGCAATGACCCAGTTGAGTGGGTCGAGAAGTTGAGCCTTTGGGCGGTACTTGCTACGCTTTTTCATCCGACTTCCTTTTGATGTGAACCTGGGGAGGCTCATTGGCAAGCCAGATCGTGTAGCTCTTGGTTCGGTGGTCTTTACGCTGGCGCATGGTGACAGTGGCACGCAGGCTCCTGTTGTCCAAGAAACGTTGCAGCGCCTTTCTCATGCCGCCAAACTCGTGTTCTGGCACCAAAAGCGCCTGTTTGAAGTCGAGCAGGGTGGTGAATTTGGCGTCGTGCTGCGTTTCACCTTTGCGCTTTGTGCTGACTTGAGGGATCGGGACAAACCGAATTACTTCTTCCCCGGTAAAAATATTCTTGACTGGTGCGAATCGAGTTGCTGTCATGTGTTCTTCTCCTTGAGTTTGACCTCGATGGCTCGGGCAATGCGTTGCGATGTGGTGCCATCACGAGCAAGCAAATTTCGCTGGGGAAATTTAATGCAGTCGTTGCGCTGCTCATCCGTCAGCCCAACCCATTGCCGTTGTGCTGCGGGTGGGGTAAGGTAGTACGGAGTAGGAGGGCCGACTTCATCTCCACACGCATCTTCGTGTCGGAAGAATCCAGAAGGCTCCTGCACAGGTGCTGGCTGTGCTGAGGGTGGGGTGGTGTCAGCAAAACAGACCGGGCGTAAAGTAAACCGGGGCTTGAGTTCCCCCGCTGCTGTTTCGGGCTTTTCCTTGCCGCCGTAAAACTGGATGGGTTCAAAACCGTCCTCGTCTTCACGGAGCAGCACCCACGCCACAGGCTCCTGCACAGGCTGTGCCAAAGCTTGCTTGATGGCGGTGGCTTGCTGCTCTGCTTTATGCCGTATCCAATCAAGGTTGTCAGCTATTGCGATCACGCTAAACGCCTCCAGTGCCAGCTTCAATGCTTCTTTGCTCATAGCCCCAACTCCTTCAATGCAGCTTGCAACCCAGCCAAGCCGCCCACGCGCTGACCTTCAATGAATATCTGAGGCATCTGGCGGATGCCTTGGTGCGTCTGAATGAACGCCGCCATCACTGTCGGGTCATCAACGCTGTACTCGTTGTAGCCGATGCCCTTGTCATCTAAGAGGCGTTTTGCAGCGGTGCAGTTAAGGCAGTTGCTTTTGGAATAGATGACGATGTTCACTGTTGCTCCTTCAGTAATGTTCCAATGAATTTTGCGCACCGTGTGCATTGGTACAGGTAGTGATTAGGTCTGCGCCACTTAATACCAAATGTGCTTGGGTGCCAGTTGTGTTTGCAGTTCATGCTTGCCCCCTGGCCAGGATGGCGTCCAGTGCTGCTTCCAAATGGGCGGCGCGTACTGCAATATCTCCTTGACGCTTCCCAAATGAAGGAACCAAACGCAATTCGTTGAGATAAGCGTGGTCAATTTCCGCTTGGATTTTGGCCGCAAAAGCCTCACGCTCATCAGCACGGACAGACTCAACAAGGCGTTGAAGCGATTCGGAAGACATCACGTATTCAACATCACAGTTCTTGTTTTGTTGCGCTCGTCCACCAGCCTCACGGGCCATGTCTATCGTGCTGTGCACCTTGGGTATGCACCCATGCTTGAGGCAGTGCGCCACGGTCTCGCATTCATTACATGTAGTCATTTGGACACCTCGCGCATCTCCCAGCCCAGCAGAAACATGGGCCAGCGAACTTGCAGCCCGGGGTTTAAGTACTTGCCTGTTGGCGACTTCTCAAAATCATCATGTCCTTTGCCGCGCATCACGGCTTCAAACACTCGTTGTGCTTGGCTCATGACTGCACCTCGTCCATTGTTTTTTTGAGAAACCAGCTCAGTCGTGCGATCTTGCCCTTGTGAAACTCAACCATTGCAGCGGCGTACTCGTGCGCCGTGTGTGCAGCGAGTAACTCGCGCCGGGACTCCTCAAGCTCCCGTAGCGCAATGGACTCGGGACTCGGTGGCGCGTACAGCGACTGGACAATTTGAACTAACTTCATGACATTTACTCCGGTTGTTGGTGTGACACAAGTGTATCACGCTTCTTTGACAAATACACCTTCTTTTGTCAAATGTCCCTTGCGATCCTTGATTTCGTTGTACGCACCCTTGAGGCATTGCGTCAAGTCAATGTCCATCACAGCGCACACCATGATCAGTGTGACCACGATGTCGCCCACAGCATCCTTAATTTCGTCAGGGTTCTTCTTGTTGATAGCGTCCATCAACTCGGTGGTTTCCTCCAGTGTCTTGATGGCCTGCGACATTGCTGTGGCGTTTTGCACGATGCCACGGGCCTCGCCCCACTGCACCACTTTCATCTCGTATTCGGCGTAACTCATTTCAATGTCCTTTTGATTGTCGATATTCTTTGATTGCCTTGCGCAACCCTGCTTCAGTTGATGCCTTGTCGTCCAGCGCCAAAGCCTGTGCTTGGTCCAAGGTGGCTTGGCACAAGATGCGGTGACAGATCACCGGCACCCCTTGACCCTGGCGGCGCACCCGGGCGTTGAACTGAGCGTAGAGGTCAAGTGACCAGTTGAGGCCGAACCACACAAGGATGTGCCCATTAGCCTGTAACCCGTCAATCCCGTGACCCATGCTTGCAGGGTGCCCGATCATCAAGGAGCAGTCGCCCGTCTTCCAGCGGTGCATGGCGTTGGTCAACGATGCCTCGCTCTTGCAGTCGGTCAAATTGATCGGGTCCAAGTGTTTAAACCTCTCCATGATCCTGGCAGCGTCAGACCTGTAGGCATACGAGCACAGAATTGGCGACCCGTTGGCCTCGTCAATGATGTCCTCAAGGGCGTCCAGCTTCAGGTCATGCACTGGCTCCCACAGCGGCATCCCTGGCACTGGATACATGGCACCGTTGGAGAACTGGAGGCACTTGTTGGTCAGCGATGCCTGATTGAACGCCTCCACCGTGGTGCCGCTGTCAAGGGTCAGGAAGAACTCTTTCTCCATCCTCTCGTACATAGCCCTCAGGGTGTCGGGCATCTCGATCTCAATGTTGTTGACCATGAGATCGGGCAGAGGGTTGTAATCCTCTGCGCTCATCTCAAGCGTGATGCCCCCGATCAACTTCTTGATCGTGTCCTCGGTGTCCTCGTAGGGAATCTCTTTGTACGGACCTGCCTTGCGGTAGAACCGGGTGCGGAACGCTGTCTTGCTGGTGCCCAGGCGCTCGCCCCTGTCCACCACAAGGAACTGACCATGCAGGTCTTTGTACCCGTTGGAGGCCGGGGTGCCTGTGAGGCCCGTGGTCCAGTCAAACTTGTCAGCGATCTTGCGAAACGCTTTGACCCGGTTCGTGGCGCTGTTCTTCATCTTGCTGATCTCATCCCACACAATCCCGTTGAAGGGCATCGGGCGATCCTTCTTGACGAAGTAAGTCTGAAGCGTCTCAGAAAGCCAGCCGAGGTTTTCGTAGTTGATCATGTAGATGTCAGCGGGGCGCAGCAGGGCGCGGGTGCGCTGATCCTTGGTGCCCGTGATCATGCTGAACTTGAGGTGTCCTGTGTGCTGCCACTTCGCAGCTTCTTGACGCCAGACCAGACGGATGACTCGGATGGGGGCCACGATGATCACGCCGCGCAGGAACTGGGTGCGGATCAGGTGGGCCAGACTGGTCAGTGTGATCACGGTCTTGCCCAGACCCATGTCCAACCACAGCATCGAGTGGGGGTGGGTGCACTGGAAGTTGACAGCTTTTTGCTGGTAGCCGTGGAGTAAGTCAGGTGTCAGCATAGACCACCCCACTGTGCAGCCATTGCATCGGCGATGCCTTGGTAAGTTGTGCTGCGGAGTTTCCATCTGTCGGGCGATGGTGGCATTTTATGAATGCGGTCATCTCGACCATCGACAATATATGTAGGCGTGAGTTTTGGTAAACCTCTAAGCCACAGACAAGTGGCTTTGGTTTCACCATGCCCAAATTGCCACGGCTGTATGATTTGGTCGGGCTTGCGAATTGCACTGCTGATGATGCTCACAGGGTTTTCTAGTGCGATTTTGGGAATCGGGGCATCAAGTAACTGACGCACAAAAGTCAACGCTTCTTGCTGAACCCCACTGGCTCGCTTAGATGCAAAATAACGCGCCCCTGATACGGCAAGATGTGTACATGGTGGGTGGGCGATCATCAAGTCCCAGCCTTGGCCAAGGATGTCGGTCACATCACCTTGATAGTGCAGACCCGGCGCGTCAGTCGGCAACAGATCGCACGACATTGCAAAGTGCCCCATGCGGGTAAACGCATCACGCACCCTGCCGCTGTACTCGCACGCAACAAGAACTTTCAGCATCCCATCACCATCACGTCAATCATCAGCTTACCCTCGGTCACGTTGTCAATCACAAACACGTTGACCATCTGCTGTCTAAGCTTGTCGTGCTCCCGGTACTGCGCTGGCGTGGGCACCTGACCTTCGCGCTTGAACTCGCAGAACCACATGCGCCCATCGGGTGCAATGAACAGGCGATCAGGTACAGCGGCACGGGCTGGACTGGTGAACTTGTACGCCAGCACACCCTTGGACTTGGCGTAGTCGCAGACCTTGGCTTCAATTTGTTTTTCCAGCATCTCGTGTCTCCAGTTCAATCAGCAATTCGATGTAGTGTTTGGCCTTCTCAAGATCAGCGATGCCGTTCTTCTTGCGCCAACGGGATACGTACTTGATCACGTTGCCCTCAAAGTACCCAATTGCGTTAGCATGGATGTACTCAACAGGCTGGATCGCTTGGTCTTTGTAGTGGTCACCTGCGACTTGTTTGTCCAATGCGTTCATTTCAAACTGAGGCAGAGTTTCTCTACCTCCCTCACGTAGTAGTCAAAATCAACTGGCAACTTGCCAGCATCCCGGATGTCGTTGCAGGGCTGTACACCCCATCCCGACTCAACGCCAATCTTGCGCCACACCTCGGGTTTGGCCTTCAGGGGTGGCATCCATTTAAAGAGGTGACCACCGCCCTGGGCGATGTAGTAGCGCGTAGTGTTCTGAAGCTGTGATGCCACACCATCGTGTTCAATTGCCAGATAGCTGGAGCGCGGCACCTTGGTGCGCAGCATGAAGTCCATGATGTCGGGCCACTGCTCCACGGTCTCGCGGATCGGGGCACCTTCAACCAACACCTTCTCGGCCACCTTGGCGATGACCAGAGCACCGTGGTTCTGGTGCCACTCCATGTCGTATTCGTAGGCACCTTTGCGCTTGGTGCTACCGTCTTCAAACACCCCGATGTACGAGTTGACATCGCGGATCATCATCGCCTTGTAGATGGCTTCTTCAAGGTTCAGCTTGGTGCGCTGCTGCCACGCTGCACTGGCGGCATCCACCAGATACTTGTTGGCCCGAGGCACGCGCACCGTCAGACCATCGGTGTTCACTTGGATCAGGCGCAACCCTTCAATCTGCATCAGCCCTTCGGCCAGCAGGCACAGCAGCAGTTGGCCGTTGAGCGTAATACTCATGGTAAACAGAGGATCGTAGAACACGCTGAACCGGCTGTTGCTGTCACCGTAGACACCGTTAAGCGCCAGCTTCAACATCGCTGACTCGGCTGACTTCTTCGGGTATGTCTTGCGCTGCTCAAACAGGTGTTGGTAGATGCTTACGAAATCGCGTCCGAGATGTGCAGGATGAAAACGATTAGTGATAGCCAAGTTTGGATAATAAGAAGTGACATCAAGATCGACGATGACGAACTCATCGTTTGATTCAATGACTTCTGATTCAACGCTTCCGTGAATTCCACCAAGGCCAAAAACGAAAGTAAAGCCATTGACAGTAGCAGTAACGTCTTCAAAAACTCCTTTGGTTTCGGTGATTGATTGATCCTTGAGCCAGTTCATCACCCTGGTGAATTCGGGTGACAAGAACTCGATCCAAGGCAGTATGGCGTCCTTGAGATGAATCACGGGGCGCGGGGTCTGCCTGGGCGTGCGACCATTGGGGCCGAAGTCGTAACAGGCAACACCGGCTTCTTCCAACTTCATGACGAAGTAGTCCTTGCCGATCTTGGTGTCGTTGTGGTTCATAAAGTCGCGGTTGTACTTGTGCGTGAGTTCCTCACGAAACCGGATCATGCCCAAGGTGTGGTGGTAAAACGCCTTGGTCTGCGCCACATCGTGCGCGTTGTACTTCTTGAGCACTTGAATCTGTTCAGGGTTCAAGATGGTGCCGACCTTAAACGGCAGGTCTTCAATGTTGTCCGAGCGCATGTTGAACTCAAGCACCTTGAGACTGGTGGACCGGGCGCGGTTGTCGAAGTGATTGATGAGGTAGAGATCAATTTGTTCAACAAGACGATCTGTCGGCTTGACCGTGTGCATCCACCTGCTACCGTCTTCATCGTCTTGGGTGTTGATGATCGCCATTGCCTTGTCGTACAGGGCGCGGGAATCGCTGTAACCCATGCGGATCAGGGTGTGCAGGACGGGGTAGTCAAACCCGAGGTTGTTGAACCCGATCATCCTGGCGTTGGTGTCCTTGAGATACCCAAGGAACTCAATGATCTCCTTGGAGTCATTGCGCCAGCCGCTGATCTCAAAGGACCAGCGCAGCGGGGCGTCTGCGTGTTCTACGGCCAGCGTGAACACGTTGGGGTATGTCTCGATGTCAAACACATAGTCGTTACTCATTACGGTTACCGGGTTAGGTGGGGTGATGCTGCTAGTTCCTCATTTTCATCTTGCGATGTGCTGTCCCACAGCTCCTCATTTAACTTGCAGCCTCGGTATGCAAGCACATCACCCCAATTCATTTACGCCAAGAACGAAGGCAGACCTGTGGGTGCGCCAAACGGTGCGGCAGGCATCGGGTTGGCACCAAAAGGTGCGCCTTGTGCAGCCACAGCACCAAACCCAGCAGGAGCGCCGGCCACAGCGCCGAACAGGTTTGATGCGTCCACAGCACCCTCACCAAAAGCAGTGTCATCACCGGCAAACTGAACAGCGATCAAGTCGCAGCGGATACCACGGCCATGCTTGTTGTCTTGAGGCCAAGGCTTGATGGCGGCATTGACACGGCAGCCACCGTACATCTTGCGGGCCAGTTGCTGATAGGCCATCGTGTTGCTCGGGTCGATGGGTGCGCCATCAGCTTGGATCATCTGCGGCGCAGAATCCCGACCTGCGGTGATGAACACATGACCAGCGTAGCCGTCATACGGCTGGAAGGTCTTCTTGTTGATCTTCTCCTCGCCACGGCCAAAGCAGCGGGTCTTGCGATCATTCTGGATCATGCCCATGACAGTCTGGGCGTGCTCTTTCCACTTTTCCAGTGCCAGAGCACCATAGCGGGCCATGAACTGCTGGAACCCTGCATGGTCTTGGGGCATGATGAACTCGCAGTTGTAGGAGATGCGCTCCTTACCAGTCTGCTCGTTGATCTGCTTCTGGGGTTCAGCGAGGTGGGGGAACGAGAGTCGGACATTCGACAGGAAAACGATTTCGGACATAACAATTACCTTTCAGGTTTACAGAAGCCACGAGGGCAGGGATTCGGCAGCGGGTGCTGCCTCTACTGCGCTGAACAGCGGCGCAGCATTGGTGACGACAGCGGGTCGGCTGTCAGATTCGTGAGCCACGGTCAGTTTACCGGCCATCTTGACCACGTATTCCTGCTCCATGCGCTTGAGTTGTCGCTCGGTCAGTTGCACCGCTGTGCCGTCACGTTTGGTCCATGTGAGCTTTTCCGCTTTGGCTGGGGTAACGAGTTTGGTCTCGTAGACAGCGCCCTTGGGGATGCCCATCTTTACGAGCTTCTCGGCCATCTCCTCCTCGGGCAGCGCCCAAGCACGGGAACCTCGACCGTTGACCAGCTTGAAACCGGGGATAACCTGACCCGCCTGCATACGGCGCAGTGCCTCCTTCTCCACACCTTCGAGGAGTTGGCGCATCAAGGGGGCGGCTTCCATGATCTGAGCGATCTGGGCATCGTCCATCGCGGATGGATCTTTGTCTGCACTTTGTTGTGCAACATCGAGCGTTTGGGTTACAACAGGCTGGAACATGATTCCGACCTCCTTCATTACGTTGTTCGCCAGTGCAGAGCATGAACCCTTGGCACGGCAAAATTTACATTGACTTTCGCCCGGTACAAGCGGCGCATCTGGTCGATCAGTCGCAGCAGCTTGAACAATGATTGTACCCATTGTTGCCATCAAGTGACGCACCGGCACCTCATAAGAAGTGATTGGCGGCATTCCGCGCAGCGCCAGCTTGGGCTGGATGATCGTCATGCGAACGGTGCTAAACGGGTAGGTGACGTTGTGGGGCAGCTTGTACCCGGCCAGCACACCGTAGGCGTACTGTTCAAGCTGCAAGTTACCCTCGGCGCTCACTACCCCCATGCCGTCCTTGTAGTCGATCAACTCAAGCCAGTCATCACCAATAATCTGGCAGTCCACAGTACCCGACAGGTCTTTGCGACCCAGCAGATACTCAGGGTCCACCCTTTGCTCAGAGATGACCGGGAACAGGCCGTTCATTGAACGCTCACGGATGTAATCAATGGCAGTCTTGACCCGTGCAGCACGGTCAGCGTCTACCTTGAACGTACCCTCATGATCGGTGAAGGTTTCCCCTACCTGATCCATTGGGTCCGACAAGCCGTTCTTGATGCAGTGCTCCAGCAGCGTGTGCGAGTGTGTGCCGTCAACAGCGGCAGGGCCGCTGCCGGTGTCGGGGTACTTGGCCTCCTCTCGAATGCTGCCGGGGCACAAGGCCCAACGACTGCGCTTCGAGGGGGACAGCATGGCGTGGGCGCTCATGATCAAGCCTTCAAGGCTTCAACACCAGCGAACAACTGACCATAGTGCTCGGGCTTCACATCGTTGATGTTCTGGTAACCCAGATTCACCAGCACGTTCTGGATCATGGCACCCTTTTGAGGGCCAAGCGCCTTGTATGCGCTCATTACATAGTCAATCAGACCCTTGCCGTCAGTAAACGGTGCGCCAGTGGGTGCAGGTGCTGCCACGGGGGCAGGGGCAATGAATGAGGGAGGCGCTGGCATCGCTGGTGCAGCGGCCACGGGGGCAGGGGCAACAACTGGAGCGGCCACGGGAGCGGGGGCAGGCGCTGCCATTGACAGAGTAACCTTATCGCCCGGCATGGGGACAGGTGCCGCTTGTACCACGGGTGCGGGTGCTGGTGCAACAGGTGCGGCAGCGGTTACATTGATGCCTTCAATTTTGGCAGTCAGGGCAATGACGGCTTGAGTCAGTGCTTCAATTTTGAGTTCGAGTGACATAAAGTTTCTCCAGAGGGTTACGGATTACAGGCGGTTGAATTGTGAGGCGATCTTCAACGAACGCCTCGACGATTTCACGATGCACTTCGCTCGGGGTTCCGAGCTTTGATGCCTTGGCGTGAAATTTGGTTCGCGTCTTGTCTGTCACTCGGACAGTCATGAACGCTGATTTGGGTTGTGACATGAATAAATTCCTTAACCATTGGGCGCAAGTGTACATCACTGTGATACGATTGTGCAACAGTTTGAAATTTATTTCGCAAAAAGAAAAGCCCCGGTGGTTAGACCGGGGCTTTAAAGGAGAAACACCCATGAAGAAACTGGCATCCACCAGCAAGAGGATTTTATGACAGCGGTTCCCACAGTACAAGCGCATCCTGCATCCATTGATGCCTACATCCGACACGCATGGTCACTTGTACCCATCCCGTCCGGCACCAAGGGGCCACGCACACCTGGGTGGAACCTGAAACACAACGCCCTGACCTCTCAGGGCGATTTACCATCTGGCTTCGGTATCGGTCTGGCCCACGCCTACAGCGGCACGATGGCACTTGACATCGACAATTGGGATGTCACGACAATGGTGCTGGGTTTGCAGGGGATCGACATCCAATCCCTTTATGACGCCAACGATGCGGTCATCATCGACTCGGGCAGGGCAGGGCACGGTAAGCTGTTGTACCGTATGCCCGATGGCTTGGCGCTGCCATCCAAGAAGATCATCACAGCAGGAGAGACCACCTACGAGCTGCGCTGCGCCACGGCCAACGGTCTGACGGTGCAGGACGTGCTGCCCCCAAGCATCCACCCCGACACGCTTCAACCCTACCGATGGGCAGGTAAGGGCCACTGGACCCGCCTACCCCTGATCCCCGATGTTCTGCTCAACTTGTGGCAAGGGATGCTTGGGCAGGACAAAGAGCGATCCATTGACACCGTTGACTCGGTGAACGCCTCATGGTCCGAGATTCAGTCAGCCCTTGAGGTCATCAGCCCCAACTGCTCCCGTGAGGAGTGGGTCACCGTGGGCATGGCGCTCAAGTGGGCAGGGGACCAGACCAACCAACTCGACCAGGCGCTGACCCTCTGGAACGACTGGTCAACCCCATCGGCCAAGTACCCTGGACAAAAGGAGATCATCGGCCAGTGGACGAGCTTCAGGAACGACAAGACCACAGCGGTCAAGCTGGGCAGTTTGTTTCACATTGCCAAGTCGTACGGGTGGACCCGGCCAGCGCCCGACATCACGGCCATGTTCCAAGCCGTAGAGGCACCCGCCGACCCAAAGTCCGTTATCGTTGACCTGCGACCAAGGCCACCGATGATGGATGTGGCCCTGTGGCCTGCGGTGCTGGCCCGCAGGGCTGAGGAGGTCGGGCAGACGGTGGGATGTGACCCGCTGGTGCCCCTGTTCGCTGGTCTGGCGGCGGTGTGTGGTGTTGTTGATGCACGCAGCAGACTCGAACTCATCAAGGACTTCAAAGTGCCCCCGGTGCTGTGGCTCATGACGATCGGGGCACCAGCAGACAAGAAGACCCCCGGATCAGCGCCCATGTTGGCACCTCTGAAGCACCTAGAGCTTGAAGACCGACCACACCACGCCAAGGAACTGTTGGCATGGGAGGGTCAAGAGGCCATGTTTGCCAGCAGTAAAAAAGCTTTCCTCGAGTTCTCCGCCAGTCCCGAGGCGATGCTCTCAGGCGATCAGGCACCACAGGTCCACGACCTCCCGCCTCAACCCGTGCCCCTGCGGATTACGGTGGATGACGTGACCAGTCAGAAGCTGGTGCGCTTGGCAGCAGACAGACCCAGAGGGTTACTGTGCGCCTTGGACGAGATGAACTCATGGGTTCGCAAGCTGACAGACAAGACCAGTGGCGAGGACCGCAGCGCCTGGGTCAAGGCTTACGAATCCAGCAGCTACGAGATGGACCGCGTGGGCAGCGGGTCGATCTTTGCAGAGAATCTGGCCGTCAGCATCTACGGCAACATTCAACCCCGTGTGTTCCGTGAGAGCCTAAGTAACTTGTCAGCCGATGGACTGGTGCAACGGTTTGTGCCGTGTATTCTCAATGGTGACCTGACCCGCAAGCCCGTAGAGATCCCCGATTACCTGCTCAATAAGACCCAGTGGGAACAAACCCTTCGCATCGTCTACGCCCTGCCTCCGATGACCTACCAACTGTCGCCCGAGGCTAAGGCGCTGTTCCAAGAGTTCCAAGACTGGTATGACGCCAAGCGCCACGATGAGAGACTGTTGCAATCAGACGACACTTTCATGACTGCCTTCGGCAAGATCGAGGGTCTGACCGGGCGGCTCATGCTCATGTTCCACCTGATTGAGTCGCCCTTCGGTGCAACGGTATCCGCAAGCATTGCCCAACGGGTCATTGAGATGGTCAAAGACTACGTGGTCCCGGCGTACCGCTACGCCCTGACAGAGCTGTCGGGGTCGTCCAACTTTGACACCTGGTTGCGTGATCACATCATCCAGCACGCTGATGAGCCGACCATCACGATGGCCGAGATCAAACGATCAGCACGCAGGCAGATCGAGAAAACCAACGTGTGGCAGCAGGATCAAATGATCTACGGGGCCATGTACCCGCTTGAGCAGGGGCGATGGGTCATGCGAATGGATGACGGCAGCAAAGAGGCGCAGCACCACGCCCAGTGGGCCATCAACCCCGCCCTGGCGGTGCAGTTCAAAGAGCATCGCAAAGCAGTGATTGAGGCGAAGCAGCGCCAGCTGAACGACATCTACAGGTTGTCTACAAAAGAAAAGCCCCGCACACATGGGGCTGAGTTGCTGGATTGAAAAAGGGGCCAGTGGCCCCTTTTTTATTTCCGGTTCAAGCTGAACTTGAGCCAGCACGATTGGCAAAACCATTTGGCAGGGGTCATCTGTACCCCGCCCTCGGGCAGTCGGTCACGGTGGCACATGGTGCAAGGTTTCATTTGCTCATCGCCTCCACGTCAATTACCTGACGCTCAAAATACACGGCGAAGCTGTCCTGGGTGTCTTTCTCAAACGGCATCGCCTTAACATGCGCGGCCATCTCCCGAAGGGCACTGTTCCAGCCGGCAAGGAACAGGTACAGGGCAGCGTCATCGGGCGACAGTTTCAAGTCACCAAACAATTTGTCAAAGTGGTCAAACGGGTTCATGGTTTCGCTTTCGATGTGGGAGCAGGAATAAGGCCCGCCAGCAGGGCAGGGGCGAAGGCATTCAGCATGTCCAGCACCTCCAGCAAGCGAACAGCCGCGGCATTCGGTGCCCTGGTGCCATTGCACCATTTACGGAGGGTGAACACGGGGACACCCATTAGTCCAGCCGCCTGGGCTTCGGTCAACTGGTGGCGCGTGACAAGGGCGGCCAAGGCGGCCATAAATTGGGGGTTTTGAGGGGCTTTTGGTTCGGTCATAGGGGTTGCATAGGGTCAGGGTTAAAAAAGCCCCTGAGGGCTTCTCAAGGGCGATGAGGTTATGCGGCGCGGGTCAACTGTCCCATGCAGCTACGATGATGGCGACAACGGCCAAGGCAATCAGGGCAGTCATGCAAGCTCCTTCACGAAGGGCGCAGGGGGTAGGGCTTCGCGTGTCTCCCGAGCGTGTCGCTTGACCTGCTCAGGGGTCCAAGGCACGGGGCCAGATGGGGGAGGGAACGGCCATGTCATGAGTAGTTTCCCTTCAATTGCAAGTCGTGCAGCTGGTCAATCAGGATGTCGTTTTCACGCTTGAGGGCGTCACGCTCAGACTGTAGGTCGTCGATGCGCTTGAACAGTTCAGCGGCCAAGGCGAACCCCTCAGCGTATGCGATGCGCTCGGCTTCGCTCGATTCAAGGGTTAAAAGGTTCATTCGGGTTCCCCTTAAACACGGACCGATGGCCCGTAAAACTGTTGCAAGTCGGCACGGGTCAAGCCGTGGTCATCGTCGTGAACATTGTCGAACTCAGCGAGTAGTGCAACGGCTGCACTGTAGCCGCTGGCCCGGTCGGCGCTGCGTAGCTCATCAATCCAGCTTTTGACAACCTTGAAGCCACGCCCGTCGTGTCGGTGCTTGTAGTGGTGTTCTACTGCGCGTTGAAGGCGTCGGATAGTGGGGCCGACGATGTGCACTTGATTGCGCAGGCAGGTAAGTTGGTAGCGTGTCATAGTGATCCCCTTCATGCGCTGATGCGTGCAGCGTCATACAGACCGGCCATGTAGGCCGACATCAACCCGGCCAGCTCACGGGCGGGAACATGGCCGCATGAGAACACATCACGGACACCACCCGATTCGTTGACCATGCGATGCAGGCAGTAACCGCCGTATGCCTCGCTTATGTGATAGTTGCCCACGTTGGCGGTCCATTTGCCGTCAACCATGCGTGAGGACTCGACGGGCGAGTTAGTCATGCGGTTGAGGGTGTCGGCTTTTGCGTCGAGATGAGCGCGGGTGATTCGAGTTGACATGGTTACATTCTTTCAAGGTTACAGGTTACACGGTGGGCGGGATGCTCACCCGATAGCCCCGAGAGGCTATCGGCTGGGTTATCACATGAACAAGGCATCAAGCCCGTGGAGAACGAGGGCGCACAGCGCTAGGCCGATAAGAACGGCAAAGATAACTTGTTTCATGGTGTCTTTCAAGGTTACTGGTTACATTGACTGGTTTGACCCAGTGGGTATAGTGTATCACTTAACCCACTGGGTTTGCACAATTCTTTTAAGTGTTTTCCCTAAGTTCGAAAAGCATCCGGGCTTTTTGGTCATCGTCAATCATTTGCATCATGTGCATGGCTTCAATATATGCTTTGTCGCCTTCTTCGCGCCTGATGCGATCTAACATGGCGCGCTGAATAGAGTCGCGGGTGATGCCGATAGACTTCAGAAAGTCAACCTTGGCCGCTGACTCCTTATGAGCCTTCTTTTTAATCTTCTTTGGTTCCTGAGGTGAGTACAAGTTTGAGTCCCTGCAATCCATTGGATTGTGATTCCAGAACTTCACACTGGCAATCGGCCACTCCCCTCGAAAGATGCGCCATGCCAAATGATGCGCCATGACATGCCGATTGTTGACAGTCAGCCTAATGCCATTGGGAGTGTTAGTGCCTGCAAACTTTCCCGTGATTACGGGCTTGTCGTCAATGTCTCGCACGATCTTGAAAAAGCTACCTGACTCACGTTCAAAGTGATATCTCTCTAAAGCTGCGTACATCAATTCATCATCAAACGGTTTCATTGGGTCATCCTCGTCAGTGTGACATTTCGTCGGGTTCCTACACAAACGCATTGTAAATGAAATTCCTACTAAGTAATTGTTTTATTTAAACAGCGTTTATGTAAGAGACTGACATTTTGTCACAGGGTTAAACGGTGTCAGCCATCGGATGTGAGCATTGGGCCAAGGTTTCGCTGGGTTCTAAAGGTTCTGTGGGTTAACCGGGAATCACGGATAGTTTTTATCTGGAATCATCGCGCCCGCGCGGAGTCGCAGTTGTCAACGATAATGAGAATCATTCTCATTTACCCACTGGGTCAATGGCTCACTGATCCCACTGGGTCACCTGATCCACTGGGTTTTGCCCTGGCAGCGCCTGATTCACTGGGTCACCTGATCCACTGGGTTAAGTTAGTCAGTGCTCACTAACCTTGCTGCCCTGGTGCCGGGTGTCGCCTGAGTCCGAGGGGGAGGGGGTGGGGCCGACGCGGCGAGGGTCACGGTAACGGAGGTATCAGACAAAATTTTTCAAATTTTTCAGTGACACCTAGACCCAGTGGGTTCCCATAGGTTCACTTACTTTCCAGAACCGTTTGTGTTACCCTATTGCCACTATGGACACATCACATCCCCAATCCGTAGGCGCAGATGACACACTGCTACCAGACTGGCTGGAACCCGCGCCTCCTAAACCATCGCCTGAGGGCAAAGCACTCGTACTTGTTCAGTATGAGCAGGTGTTCATGCGTGCCATCGACTCGATTGCTCACGGCAAGTCGCTGTCCCAAGTGCTGCGGGATGACCAGCGTGAGATCGACTACAACGACTTCTACCGGTGGATCAAGAAAGACCCCACTCGCAGGCAATTGTTTGACGAAGCCCAAGAGATGCGTACCGAGTTCATGGCCGGGGAGATCATCGAGATTGCCGATGCCGATGACTCGTTGGAGGATGTGAACCGGTCACGGCTCAAGATCGACACTCGCAAGTGGCTCATGGGAGCCCACAATCGGAAAAAGTACGGAGCCACCACCAGCATTGAGATGACCGGTGGGATCAGCATCACGGGAGCGTTGGCAGCGGCCCAGGCCCGGGTGATTGACTTGGGTGATGTGATTGATGTGACCCCCAGATTGGACAACACCTGATGCAGAAGCCCATTTACTCCCCTGATGAGGAGCAGACCCTGATGACTCAGTTGTGGAGTCCACAGGTCGCTGACAATCCTGAGACGTTTGTCCTGTTTGCGTTCCCTTGGGGGCAGAAGAACACCCCACTCGAACACTTCAAGGGTCCACGGGCGTGGCAGCGGCGCACGCTGCGCAGGATCGCGGAGCACATTAAGGCGAACCGGGGCAAAGTAGACATGGACGCCCTGCGGCGCTCAGTCTCATCGGGCCGGGGGATCGGGAAGTCGGCTCTGGTGAGCTGGCTGATCCTGTGGATGCTGACCACTCGGATAGGGTCAAGCGTGATCGTGTCGGCTAACAGCGAGAACCAGTTGAGAACGGTCACATGGGGTGAGTTGACCAAGTGGGCCACCATGAGCATCAACTCGCACTGGTGGGAGCCATCGGCCACGAAGCTGGTGCCTGCTGCGTGGCTGACTGACTTGGTTGAGCGGGACTTGAAGAAGGGCACTCGGTACTGGTCTGCCGAAGGTAAGCTGTGGAGCGAGGAGAACCCCGACTCGTATGCCGGTGTACACAACCATGACGGCATGATGGTCATCTTCGACGAGGCCAGCGGCATCCCGGATGGGATTTGGTCAGTGGCCTCGGGCTTTTTTACCGAGAAGATTCTGGACAGGTATTGGTTCGCGTTTTCCAACCCTCGGCGCAACACGGGGTACTTCTTTGAGACGTTCCACGGCAAGCGGGACTTCTGGGACGGAGAGATCATTGACGCCAGGACAGTTGAGGGTACTGACAAAGCGGTCTATGACCAGATCATCGCCGAGTACGGGGAAGACTCCATACAAGCGCGGGTTGAGGTGTACGGTGAGTTCCCGGCTGCTGGTGAAGACCAGTTCATATCGCCCGTGGTGGTGGAGGATGCGTTCAAGCGGGAGCGTTGGAAAGACATGAGCGCACCCATCGTGATCGGCGTAGACCCTGCGCGGGGCGGCATGGACAGCACCGTGATCCTTGTGCGCCAAGGGCGTGACGTGATCTCGATCAAACGGCTCAAAGGTGAGGACACCATGAGCGTGGTGGGGCACGTTATTGATGCCATTGAGGAGTTCAAGCCCGTGCTCACGGTGATTGACGAGGGTGGTCTGGGCTACGGCATCCTTGACCGGCTCACGGAGCAGCGGTACAAGGTGCGCGGGGTGAACTTCGGGTGGAAAGCCAAGAACCCGATCATGTGGGGCAACAAGCGTGCCGAGATGTGGGGTGCCATGCGCGACTGGCTCAAGACAGCATCGCTGCCGATGGACAGGTCACTGAAGAACGACCTTGTGGGTCCGATGAAGAAGCCCAACTCGGCGGGCACCATCTTCTTGGAGGGTAAGAAAGAAATGAAGTCCCGAGGGCTGGCCTCTCCAGACGCTGCCGATGCGCTGGCCGTGACCTTTGCGTTTCCCGTGGCAAGCCGTGCGGAGTACAATTCTCGTAACACAACGCGCACGATCAGCAGAGATCGGGGTGCGGTATCAACCGGATGGATGGGGTCATGACACTCAAAGCGATGCAAAACTGCCTCATCATCGAGGTGGATGTCGAAAAACACGCCATGTTTGAGCTACTTTCGACAGAAAAGCAAGAAACTGGCATAGTCGTGTCTGCTGGCCCTGACTGCAAGGAATTGAAAGTCGGGGACCATCTTTATTTTGGCGTGGGGCAGGAATTCAAGCATGGTGGCAAAGAATATGTCGTCATGCGCGAGCCTCACGTATTAGGAGTCCTCAATGGCTGATCAAACCGGCATCGCTGCCGCAGGCTACGTTGCCCAAGGTGGCAAGCCTGACAAGAGCAACTCGGGCATCTTGGCGCAGGCCCGGTCTCGTCTTGACCTTGCCATGTCGGCACTGTCTGAGTCGCGTGAAGATGAGATCGACGACCTAAAGTTTTACGCCGGAAGCCCGGACAACCACTGGCAATGGCCCGCTGATGTGCTGGCAACCCGTGGCGCGGTACAGGGTCAGACGATTAACGCCCGCCCTTGCCTCACGATCAACAAGCTGCCGCAGCACGTTCGCCAAGTTACCAACGACCAGCGGCAAAATCGTCCTGGTGCCAAGGTAATCCCCGTAGACGACAAGGCCGATGTGGACGTGGCCGAGGTGTTCAACGGCATGATTCGCCACATCGAGTACATCTCGGACGCTGATGTTGCCTATGACACCGCCTGCGAGAACCAAGTGGCTTACGGCGAGGGTTACCTGCGTTTGCTGACCGAGTACTGCGACGACAACACGTTTGATCAAGACATCAAGATTGGCCGGGTGCGTAACAGCTTCTCGGTCTACATGGACCCCACGATCCAAGACCCAACGGGTGCAGATGCCAAGTGGTGCTTCATCACGGAAGACGTGTCCAAAGAAGACTATGAGCGCATGTATCCCGATGCAGCGCCCATTACGACCCTTCAGTCGTTGGGCGTGGGTGACCAGTCGATCAGCAACTGGCTCAATGAGGACACCATCCGCATCGCGGATTACTACTACATCGACTACGACCGCACCACGCTGAACCTGTACCCCGGCAACGCCACGGCGTTTGACGGCACGCCCGAGGACAAGCAACTTCGGGCGGTCTACGGCAAACCCAAGCGGTCCCGTGAGTCAGACCGTCCACGGGTCAAGTACTGCAAGATCAACGGCTACGAGATTCTTGAGGAACGCGAGTGGGCAGGTAAGTGGATTCCCGTGATTCGGATTGTCGGCAACGAGTTTGAGGTGGATGGCCGCCTGTACGTGTCGGGCTTGGTGCGAAATGCCAAAGATGCCCAGCGTATGTACAACTATTGGGTTAGTCAAGAAGCCGAGATGCTGGCGCTGGCCCCCAAGGCACCGTTCATTGGCTACGGCGGCCAGTTTGAAGGCTACGAAGAAAAGTGGAAGACGGCCAACACCAACAACTGGCCCTACCTTGAGGTCAACCCGGATGTCACAGACGGCCAAGGTGCCGTGCTGCCCCTGCCGCAGCGGGCACAGCCGCCGATGGCGTCCAGCGGCCTCCTGCAAGCCAAGGCGGGTGCTGCCGAGGACATCAAGGCCACGACAGGTCAGTACAACGCATCGCTGGGCATGGGCTCCAACGAACGCTCGGGCAAAGCCATTCTGGCCCGCCAGCGTGAAGGTGACGTGGGCACTTATCACTACGGCGACAACTTGGCGCGGGGTGTGCGCCACATCGCACGTCAACTGATTGACTTGATCCCCAAGATTTACGACACGCAGCGCATCGCCAGGATCATTGGCGAAGATGGCGAGACCAAGATGGTCAAGATCAACCCCGAGCAGCCCGATCCGGTCAACAAGATCATGGACGAGCAGGGCATCGTGATTGAGAAAATCTACAACCCCGGTGTCGGCAAGTACGATGTTGTGGCTGTCACGGGTCCAGGCTACGCTACCAAGCGCCAAGAAGCGTTGGAGGCAATGGCTCAACTGCTCCAAGGTAACCCCCAGTTGTGGCAAGTGGCCGGTGACCTGTTCGTCAAGAACATGGACTGGCCCGGTGCTCAGGAGATGTCTAAACGGTTTGCCAAGACCATTGACCCCAAGATCATGGCAGACAATGACAAGTCGCCAGAGTTGCAGGCAGCCGAGCAGCAGATTCAGGCGATGGGTGCCGAGATGGAGCAGATGCACCAGATGATCCAAAACGTGGGCAAGTCGATCGAGGTGCAAGAGCAGCGTCGCAAGGACTACGAAGCCGAGATCAAGGCATACCAAGCCGAGACTCAGCGCATCACGGCCACACAAGCCGGGATGAATGAGCAGCAGATTCAGGACATCGCTATGGGCGTGGTGGCTGCGGCGATGGAGTCCAACAGTCAGTTGAACGGCATCCCCGAGATGCCCGGCCAAGAGATGGATGTTGGCATGGAGGGTATGCCCGAGATGCCGCAACCCATGCAACCAATGGAGATGCCACAATGAACGCATCACAATTCGTGGGCCACTTGTTCCTGAGCCGGGACGTGGCGCACAGCGTGCACTTGAACACCCGCAGCTTCTCCAAGCACATGGCGCTGAACACGTTCTACGACGAGATCATTGACTTGGCTGATAAGTTTGCCGAGGCGTATCAAGGGCGACACGGACTGATTGGCCCAATTGCCGTACCCGCTGCCAAAAAGACCACCAACATCACCGAGTTCTTGCAAGCCGCTATGACCGAGGTGGAAGAAGCCCGGTACACGGTCTGCGAGAAAACCGACACCCCGATTCAGAACATCATTGATGAAATCGTTGGGTTGTATCTCAGTACCCTGTATAAGTTAAAATTTCTCGCATAAGGAGCCATCATGGAACTCTTGAATCCTCTCGCCAAAGCCAATTTCCCCGCCTTGACTGCCGCATTTACCGGCACCGCTGGCTCCACCAGCACATGGCCTGCGGGTCCACAGGGTGTTGTGATCTGGGCTGACCAAGCCTGCTATGTCACCGTGGGCGAAGGTGTCACAGCCACGACCGGCGACACACCGATCCCCGCCAACACACCGATTCCGTTCAAAGTGCCGCAGGGCACGGGTTCACCCTGGCGCGTGAGCGCGATCCAGATTGCCACCGGTGGCAACGTGTACGCCAAGCCAATCAACATCCAGTAAGCCGCCATGAGTTACTTCGGAATCCCCGTTCGCAATGGGTTGCCTATTGGGCTGGGGTCCGTAGCACCTCTGGCCTCCAGCACATCATCGCCATTCTCCCCCGCCTCCTTCTTTGCCAACGGCGAGCAAGGCTGGTGGTATGACCCGAGCAACTTTGCCACGCTGTTTCAGGATGCGGCGGGCACGACGCCAGTGACAGCGGTGGAGCAGCCTGTGGGGTTGCAGTTGGACTTGAGCAAGGGGTTGGTGCTTGGACCAGAGTTGTTGCCAGATTACACAACGGGGTATACCGCATCCGGGACTGCAAATGTCACACTTTCTGGTGGTGAAGTTATTGCAACAGCAGATGGATCAAGTTCAAGCCCCGGTTATTACTACGCCATTTCTACTGTTGTTGGGCAACAGTACTACGTAACCGGAATTCTTCGGTCGCCGACAACAAATACTATGTATTTGGGGGCCAACTCGACTACATCGGTAGGCAGTACCATTAACCGGGCGTCTTCGTTTTCGGCATCCGCAACGCAAGTTGGTTTCTTTTTTACAGCAGTTGGCACAACAACATACATATTCGTTTATGGCACAACAAGCACTGTTGGTAATGCCTATGCGGGTAGAAGCGTTTCGGTTCGATACCGCCCCGGCAACCACCGCTTCCAGACCACCAGCGCGAACAGGCCTGTGGTATCTGCGCGGGTGAACTTGTTTGTCGGAACAGCCACACTGGCAACGCAGTCGGTGACCACCCGGGCCACTACCCACACGTTGACGTTCACGGGTGCTGGCTCAATCACGCTCACGGGAACAGCCATTGGGGTGTACACCGCAGGCACGTACTCAGTCACAACGACAGCCGGGACACTGACAGCCACTGTCTTGGGCATGGTGACTCAGGCTGATCTGCGCGAGACGAACGTGGGTGTCGGGTTGCCAGCGTACCAAGCTGTTGTCACTTCCACCAACTACGACAGCACAGGCTTTCCGACGTACATCAAGCCCAACGGCAGCAATCAGTTCATGGTGACGAACTCGATCAACTTCAGCTCCACCAACAAGATGACCGTGTGGCAGGGGGTGCGGAAGTTGAGTGACACACCTTTTAGAATGATTGCAGAGCTTTCAACTATTGACAGCAATCCCGGGTCTTTTTACATGGGTGTGCCAGCTAGCGCGGGGTACGAGTTCCACAGCCGAGGCACCTTATCTAGGTACGCAACAGCCGCAACTGGGTATCCATCACCCCTTACCAATGTATTGACTGGCATTGGTGACATTTCTGGGGATACTGTAACTTTGCGGATCAACGGTGCCCAAGTGGCAACTAGCACAGGCGACCAAGGTACAGGCAACTACGGCAACTATCCGGCCTATTTCTACGCCAGAGCAGGCACCACATTCTTCTACAACGGCCACGACTACGGCTCAATCGCCCGAGGTGCAGCATCCACCGCAGCGCAGATCACGGCTGGTGAGACGTACATCAACTCTAAAACGAAAGCATATTAAATGGACTCCACACTCGCAACCGTTGTCGTGCTGGCCGCAGACCAAGCAGCAGCACAAGCCGACTTCCCCGACTACTTCAACGCCCCGGCGTCACCAGATGGTCAGCCACCAATTACCAACTACCTGACAAACGGGTACTTTGATGACAACGAGCTGGACACCATTTGCAACGATGTCACATGGCCGCGCAAGGTGTACTTTGGCTCGCTCGAAACAGGCTTGCAAAAGGCAGGCTTGATGCTGGTGTTCCCTGAGCCAGAGCCAGCACCCGAGTAACTTCGCATGTGCCTAAATTTTGGGCATAATGCAAACAAACCGTACCAGTGAGGTTCACTGGGAACTCAAACGAGTTAAAAATGACTGAAGAAGTCCAAACCTTAGCGGAAGTAGACTCCGCGCCAGCACCAGAAGCAACGGCTGCTCCTGAGACGCTTGATACCGCGCCGGAAGTCGTCGAGAATCAAAACGATCAGGTCGAGGAGAAGAAATACTCCCAGGCTGAGATTGACGCGATGATCGGCAAACGTCTCGCAAGAGAGCAACGTAAGTGGGAACGAGAACAGCAACAACGTGCTGCGGAAACGCAAATCGTCAAAGCTGCACCAACGGCATCCGTTGATCAGTTTGAAAACCCTGAAGCCTATGCAGAAGCACTGGCGTACCAGAAGGCCGAAGAACTGCTCGCCAAACGTGAAGCCGCCAAGCAGCAGTCGCAAGTTCTTGAGAGCTATCAGGAACGTGAAGAAGCAGCGCGGGACAAGTACGATGACTTCGAGCAAGTCGCCTACAACCCCAAGCTACCAATCACCAACGTGATGGCCGAAACGATCCAGTCTTCGGACATTGGCCCCGAGTTGGCTTACTACCTCGGCTCCAACCCCAAAGACGCAGAACGTATCTCACGCATGACGCCACTCAGTCAGGCAAAAGAGATTGGGAAGATTGAGGCCAAGTTGGCCGCAGAACCTCCCATAAAAAGAACCACGTCTGCACCTGCACCGATCAAACCTGTTGCCGCACGATCCTCTGGATCAGCGACCTACGACACCACGGACCCACGGTCTACCAAGACCATGACGGACTCGCAGTGGATTGAGGCCGAGCGTGCCCGACAGGTCAAGAAGCTGCAAGCGCAGGCAATCCGCTAATTTTTGAAAAAAAGGAAATTGAAATGGCTAACAGCATTCTGACGATCGACATGATCACAAGAAAAAGTTTGGAAATTCTCGAGAACAACCTGGTGCTCACTCGCAACGTGAACCGCCAGTACGACGACAGCTTCGCCGTGGAAGGTGCCAAGATCGGCTCCACACTGCGTATCCGTCTGCCCGACCGCGCTTTGGTTACTGACGGTGCCGCCTTGCAAGTTCAGGACGACAACGAGCAGTTCACCACTTTGACCGTCTCCAGCCAAAAGCACATCGGCGTCAACTTCACATCTGCTGAATTGACCATGCAGTTGGACGACTTCGCAGAGCGTGTCTTGAAGCCACGTATCTCGCAGTTGGCCGCCAGCATCGACGCTGACGTGGCAAACAGCTACAAGTACATCGGCAACACCGTTGGTACACCCGGCACCGTGCCTAGCACTTCCGCTGTTCTGTTGGCCGCGCAGCAAAAGCTGAACGAAAACGCTGCCGTGATGGACCCCCGTTACGCCACCGTGAACCCTGCTGCCAACGCTGGTTTGGTTGAAGGCCTCAAAGGTCTGTTCAACCCCACCGACACAATCAGCAAGCAGTTCAAGAACGGCATGATGGGCACTGGTGTCTTGGGTCTGAACGAGATCAACATGTCTCAGTCGATCAAGCAGTTCACCACTGGCTCGCGTGGCTCCACTGGCGCTACTTTGTCTGCTGCTGTGACCGCTGAAGGCGCAACATCCATCGTGATCACCGGTGGCGGTAACGCTGGTGTGGTCAAGCAAGGTGACGTGTTCACCGTGGCCGACTGCTTCGCTGTGAACCCCCAGACCCGTGAATCCACCGGTTCGTTGTTCCAGTTCGTCGCTGTTGCTGACGTGACCCTGAACGGCTCTGGCGCTGGCACCATCACCGTGGCTCCGATGTTCTCTGCCAGCAACGCCTTGGCTACCGTGGACGTGCTGCCACAGAGCGGCAAAGCTGTTGTGTTCGTGGGTGCTGCTTCTAGCCAGTACGCTCAGAACTTGGTGTATCACAAGGATGCCATCACCTTCGCCACCGCTGACCTGTTGCTGCCCCAGGGTGTTGACATGGCCGCCCGTGCTGTGCATAACGGCATCAGCCTGCGTATCGTGCGTCAGTATGATATTAATAATGATAGAATGCCATGTCGCCTCGATGTACTTTACGGATATTCTGTAATTCGCCCCCAAATGGCAGTTCGCATGTGGGGTTGATCAACTGATACGGCATAAGTAGTGATACACTAGCCTCACCCTAACAAGTGAGGCTAGTATGGACCCGAAAATATGCTGTATCAAAGAATGCGAGAACCCTGTGTCTGCACTTGGACTTTGCGTCAATCATTGGCGGTTAAACCGTAAATATGGATCACCTGTGGCTCTTAAGTCACACTCTGGTCAGTTTCGCGGTTTATCTGCTGAAGATAGATTTGAACGACAAGTAAAGAAAACGGATGGTTGTTGGACTTGGATTGGTGGGCGGGATAAAAACGGCTACGGTATTTTTAAAGGCGAAGTGGCGGGAGTGCTTTTTAAAAGAGCGCACCGTTTCTCGTATGCGTTTCATACGGGCGATCTACTTGTAGGTCGGCAAGCACTTCATTCATGTGATAACCCTAGCTGCGTAAATCCCGCGCACCTGTCTTCAGGAACCAATGCTGACAACATGAAAGACAAGGCTGACAAAGGACGCGCTAAAGCCCCCTTTGGTGCTGCAAACAGTCATGCTGTCCTTACCGAAGAACAGGCTCAAAACATTCTTTCAGACCCCCGGCCTTACGCAGCAATTGCAGCAGACTACAACGTAGCAGCGTCAACCATTGGCAGTCTTAAGCAGCGTCACTCTTGGGGTCATCTCCAAGGCGAGGTTGTTAAGCACACCAGGATTGGCAATCGAGGTGAAAAGTCGTATGCTGCAAAAGTAACAGCGCAGGATGTGCTGGCGATTCGCGCAAGCAATGAATCGGGTAAGGTTTTGGCAGAACGATACGGACTGTCCCCACAATCTGTATCAGACATTCGCAAATTTCGTTCTTGGAAACACATTTAAAAGGAATTCATCATGGCTCTCCCTAACGGCGCAGGCGGTTACCAAGTTGGTGCAGGCAACCGCGCAGAAACTATCATGGGCGCAATGGCTGCCCCTCAGACAGCTACGTCTACAGCAACCCTGACAGCGGCTCAGATTGTTGGCGGCATGTTGGTGGCTAATCCCTCCACATCCGCTGCAACCTACACGCTGCCTTTGGGCACTGCAATCGACGCTGCTGTACCCAACGCTACTGTTGGCAGCACATTTGACCTGTCCATCGTCAACATCGGCACCTCGTCCGGTGCTGTGACTTTGGCTGTCAACACTGGCGTGACCGATGGCGGCAACGCTTTGGTTGCCATCGCTGTGACCACCAGCCAGTTGTTCCGCTTCCGTAAGACCGGTGACGGCACTTACGTTGTGTACCGCCTTGGCTAAACCCGAATGGGGACTTCGGTCCCTGTTTTAAGGATTAACCATGCCGAACACCAAAGCCACTGGCGTTGCATATCTGGACCCCGAGTTCAGCACTTGTTACGCAACCGAAGAACTCGGTTATGCTGCTGCTGCGCAAGGCACTGTGACTCAACTCACAAGCAAGTCCACTGCGGTGACGCTGAACAAGTCGATGGGTCGAATCACAATGAACAACGCGTCTTTGGCAACTGCCACAAACGCCACGTTCACTTTGAACAACACCACCATCAGCGCCAACGACACCGTGATTTTGACAATCTCGGGCGGTCAAGCCACTCCTGGCTCGTACAACGCTTTTGCCAACGCCCTTGACACAGGGTCTGTCAGCATCACGTTGCGCAACATCTCGGGCGGTTCGCTGTCTGAGGCTGTTGTGATCAATTTTTGCGTGCTTCACGGCGCGGCTTAAACAGGCAGGGACTTCGGTCCCTGTTTTTAAATCATGGTCATTTACCTCACACACTTCCTGCACGGTGCCAAAGTCGCAATCTCCGATACCGAAGCCGCAGCAGATGAAATAAATGGTTGGGTGCGATACAATCCCGACACGCCTTCGGAAACTGAAGAAGCGGTTAACACACTTGTGGCAAAACGCAAATACACCCGTAAGGCTGCTGAACCTTCCGAGGTGATCACCGAAGGAGTCTGACATGGCGGTTTACACGGCGGGTGACCAAATCAACAGGGCGCTTCGGCTGCTCGGGGTGCTTGCCGAGGGTGAAACACCGTCTGCTGCGACATCGCAAGATGCCCTGATCGCGCTTCAGCAAATGACCGACTCATGGAACACTGAGCGTCTGTCTGTTTTCAGCACCCAAGATCAAGTTTTCCTGTGGCCCGCTGGCGTGGGCAATCAGACCCGCACACTGGGTCCAACGGGTAACTTTGTGGGCCTGCGCCCCATCCTGATCGATGATGCCACGTACTTCCGCGACCCCGGCACCAACGTGTCGTTTGGCGTCAAGCTGATCAACCAGCAGCAGTACAACGGCATCGCGGTCAAGACTGTCACTTCGACTTATCCACAGGTTATGTTTGTGAACAACACGTTCCCAGATGTGACCATGACCATCTACCCCGTGCCCACACGGGAGCTTGAGTGGCACTTTGTCTCGGTTGAAGAACTGAGCAACCCGGCCACACTGGCGACTGAGTTGTACTTTCCACCGGGTTACCTACGTGCGTTCACGTACAACTTGGCGATGGAGATCGCACCCGAATTTGGCGTGGAGCCTTCGCCGCAGGTGCAGCGCATTGCCATGACAAGCAAGCGCAATCTGAAGCGCATCAACAACCCAGATGACGTGATGTCGATGCCATACGCCATAGTGTCTAATCGTCAACGGTTCAACATCTACGCCGGAAATTACTGATCATGAGCACCAAAATTTCCCAGTTGCCCGTAGCAACATCTCCTGTCGCTCCAGATGCCGTGTTGCCTGTTGTGCAAGCGGGTCAGACTCGGCAAGCGTCAATTAACCAGCTTGGGTTCTTGCCTGCTGGTACTGGTGCAGTCACCCGCACCATTCAAAACAAGCTGCGTGAAATTCCATCAATTCTTGATTTCGCCACTCAGGCCGATGTAGAGGCTTCGGGGTTGAACTGGTTTTTTATGCCGTCTGGCGAGTCGCTTGATGTGTCAGGACAGTTAACTAAGAATTTTTGGGGGACTGGAAAAGTTGCCCTATCGACCGGCGAAGTTCCGGGCACTCAGGGCGCTGCAAATTATGGTTTCCTAGCACTGGAGTCAGTAAGTCCTGGAACGGGGCAGTATTTTGCTTTTGCTTCCAAAGTGTTCACAGGAACCCGCACAGACCAATCGTCTGCTCCTGGACAAAACCACGGAGTGGCTATTTACGGCGAAGCACAGCGGGGTGCAGGTTCTAGCGATGCCATTTGGGCGCTCAATACTGTTACAGAAGCCTTCAATTTGAATGGTGCAACTATTGGTTATGAGATTGATGTAAACAACAAATCAGGTATAGACCCCGGTTTGAATCCAGCGCAATCATTTCATGCGCTGTCTCTCATCAGCGGCGCAGCGGGACGTGGCGGCACTGCGATTGTGATTGATCGCAACGGCGACTTTACGGGCAATGAATGGAACCGAGGTCTTCATGTCAAGGAGGTGTTGTTGCGTGGTATTGAATTCACCAATTGTGGAAATGCTTCTGGTTTTTGGACCGATAGCGTTTTGACAGTCAAGGGCACATCGGCAGCATTTGACCCGCTGATGAAATTTATACCCTACGACGACACTGACCAGTCTGCCTACATTTGGTACGCAGCCAACGCAGCAGATACCTTGGTGCGCGGTGGTCTGCTTAAACGCGGCGAACTGACCATCAACGAACCAAACGGTAAAGGCGCGGCAGGCTTGTCAATCAAGGGTATTGCCAATGGAGACGATATTGTTTTCTTACAGCGCAATACAGACACATCACCAACAGGAACTTTTTTACGTGCGGTGAACGCTGCAAATACTTCCGTGTTTTTTGATATTGACCAAAACACGACAGCATCTGAAACCAATATTCGACTTTCCGTTGCAGGCGCAGCCGCTGTGCGCGTTTCAGTTGGCGCAGCAGACAGTGGCGGCACAGGCTTTCGTACTTTGAGAGTTCCAAACTAACATGAAAACATTTACCCTGAACTTCAACGAGCAGCAACTGCAAGTCTTGAGCGCGGCTCTTGTTGAATTGCCGTTCAAGACATCGGCTCCTATCATTCAGCACATCAACGCCGAAATTCAAAAGCAGTTTGACAAGGCTGTTGATGCGAAAGACGACGAAGTAGCATGAAAACACCTATCCTCGGATCATCCTACGTGGCCCGCAGCGTCAATGCTGCGGCCAACCAGATGATCAATCTGTTCCCAGAGATTGTTCCCGAGGGTGGGAAAGAGCCAGCGTTTCTGAGCCGTTGCCCGGGGTTGCGCCTGCTGGTCACCATAGGCACTGGTCCGATCCGGGGTATTCGCACCGTGGGAAACTACCTGTACGTGGTGTCGGGCAACTCGCTGTATCGGGTTGACGACTCGTACGCTGTCACGCTGCTGGGTGTGGTCAACGACATTGCGACCCCAGTGTCCATGTCTGACAACGGGACTCAGGTTGTTGTGGCTTGCGATGGTCCGATGTACGTCTACAACACGATCACAAACGCCTTTGCTCAAGTCACCGACCCCGACTTCCCCGGTGCGCTGACCATATCCTTTTTAGACGGCTATTTCGTATTCATCGAGCCAAGCAGTCAAAAGGTCTGGGTGACGGCGCTCAACGACCCTCTGTCAGTGGACCCGTTGGACTTTGCCAGTGCCGAGGCAGACCCTGACAATCTGGTGTCGTCCATCGTGGACCACGGGCAGGTCTGGCTGTTTGGCACCAACTCGGTCGAGGTCTGGTACAACTCGGGCAACGCTGACTTCCCGCTTCAGCGCATTGATGGTGCGTTCAACGAGATTGGGTGCGCTGCCACGTTCTCGGTTGCCAAGATGGACAACAGCTTGTTCTGGCTTGGGTCTGATCGCCGGGGCAAGGGCATCGTCTACCGGGCCAACGGTTACTCGGGCACCCGGGTCAGCACCCATGCCGTCGAGTGGCAAATTCAACAATACTCCGACATTTCTGACGCTGTAGCCTACACGTACCAGCAAGACGGCCACTCGTTCTACGTGTTGTCGTTTCCCACGGCCAACGCCACATGGGTTTACGATGTCGCAACCCAAGCATGGCATGAGCGTGCCGGGTTCATCAATGGACAGTTCACGCGCCACCGCAGCAACTGCCAGACGTACTTCAACAACGTCAACGCCGTAGGTGACTACCAGAACGGGAACATCTACGCCTTCGACATGGAGAAGTACTCCGACCATGACCGTATTCAAAAGTGGCTGCGGTCGTGGCGGGCGCTGCCCACGGGTCAGAACAACCTCAAGCGCACCACGCAGCACACGCTCCAACTTGATTGTGAGACGGGCGTTGGCCTCACGGGCACCGGGTCAGAAGCAGACCTTCTGGTGACCGAA